>Ga0172379_10008640_pt1 | contig 12777 bp, 9 predicted proteins | sample GrowelOW334metaG_FD_119756 | JGI IMG/M metagenome (GOLD analysis project Ga0172379, IMG submission 119756) | Groundwater microbial communities from an aquifer near a municipal landfill in Southern Ontario, Canada - Groundwater well OW334 metaG | ecosystem: Environmental > Aquatic > Deep... | reverse complement strand
CGCGCCTTGTTCGTTTCGAGGCATGATGTGTTTAATCTGTGGGTAGTCCCGGAGCTTGTCATGTAGAGGAATGGTTACGCCGCCTGGATAGCCGAAGATAGTGTCAACTCCTTCAGCGATTAAAGATTTTAAAATAATGTCTGCGCCGATCATAAGGAAATTAAGAATTATGAATTTAGAATTAAGAATGGAAATGAATAATTTTTTATTTTATCAAATTTTTGAAGGCAATTTTCTAGATGTCTAGATCCTCGTCATTTATTTGTCTAGCTGTTCTTTTCGATATTTTTCCAAAAATGGCGTCAATTTTCTTTCTGGAATTTTTATGTTCTTTTTTCGCTCGGCGATTTCGGTGTCTGATAATTTAACATTTAAAATTCTGTTTGGTATATCAATTTCGATAATATCACCGTCTTGGATAATGCCAATTATTCCGCCGACATAAGCCTCTGGTTCAATGTGGCCGATGCAAGCGCCACGGGTGCCGCCGGAAAAACGGCCGTCGGTTAAAAGCGCCACTTTAAGTCCGGCACCGCTGATGGTGGCGGTTGGAGTGAGCATTTCCGGCATGCCGGGAGCACCAGCCGGTCCCATGAAATTAATTACGACCACATCACCATTCTGGATTTTATTATTTTTTACGCCATCCAGAACCGCTTCCTCGGAAGTGAAAACTTTAGCCGGACCAATAATTTTCATCATATCTAATTCAACCGCTGTTTGTTTAACTACCGAATCAGTGCAAATATTTCCCTTAAGCACCGCGATGCCGCCTTCTTTGTAGAATGGATTATCAAGCGGTCGGATTATTTCATCATCCAAAACTTTTGCTTCTGCGGCGATTTCAGCAATATCTTTACTGTTAATCGTTAAAGAACTTTTTAAATTATTTTTTAAGCGATTCAGAATCGCCGGCACGCCACCGGCTCGATCCAAGTCTTCCATAAAATATGGTCCAGCCGGACGAATATGGCAAATGTTTGGCGTAGTTTTAGCCAAATCATCAAAAAGACTTAGTGGCAAATCGATTCCGGTTTCTTTAGCGATTGCCGGTAGATGTAGGGCGGTATTTGTGGAACCACCGATCGCCATATCTACTCGCACGGCGTTTTCAAACGCGTCTTTGGTCATTATATCTCTGGGTTTAATATTATTTTTTATTAATTCCACAATTCGTTTGCCGGTTTCATAAGCTTGAATTTTTTTCTTGGGGTCAAGCGCGAGAGTGGTAGCGCAATTCGTTACGGACATTCCCAAGACTTCAGTCATGCAGGCCATGGAGTTGGCCGTAAAAAGTCCGGCGCAAGATCCGGCACCCGGGCAAGACTCGCATTCAATTCGTTTAGCATCGCTTTCCGGTAATTTTCCGGCTTTAATTTTTCCCACAGCTTCAAAATCGGAAATCACATCCATTCCATTGCCGTCTTTGTCGCGCCCGGCTTTCATTGGGCCGCCAGTAAGAATTGCTGCTGGTAAATTTAAGCGAGCCGCGGCCATGAGCATTCCCGGAGTGATTTTGTCGCAATTCGTAACACCAACCCAACCATCTAAAGAATGGGAAAGCGTCATTATTTCAATATTGTCAGCAATATTTTCACGAGAGGGAAGAGACAAACGCATTTCCACGTACATCGCAATGCCATCGCAGACGCCAGGCACGCCCCATTCAAAAGGCACACCGCCGGCATCACGAATACCGCGTTTCACTTCTTCAGCTAAAGCGCGCAAATGAATATGTCCGGGAACAATATCATTAAAAGAATTAGCCACACCGATGAATGGTTTTTTAAAATCATCATCAGTTAAACCGTCGGCTCTTAGTAAGGCGCGATGGGGCATGGTGGCGATGTCGTTTTTTAGGATATCAGACTTCATGTGTTAATTTTCAATCTTCAATTATCAATTTTCAATCAATTATTAAATTTAATAATTTTAAAATTGAAAATTGTTTGATAATTGAAAATTGATAACTGTTAATTGATTATTGTATTCCAACCCCATCTATCTTCAGCTTCGCCGTATTGGATGGCACGTAATCTCTCATAAAGCTTGGTGCAGATTGGTCCGGGTTGGCCGTTATTGCAGTATTCGTAGGTTTTATTATTGCCTTTATCAAAAATTTTTCCAATCGGCGCAATGATAGCGGCGGTACCGCAAGCGCCAGCTTCATTAAATTCCGCTAATTCTTCTACGGGAATTTTTCTTTTTTCTACAGTTAATCCGAGGTCAGTTGCTATTTTTTGCAAACTGTCGTTAGTTATAGAAGGTAGAATGGAGCGAGAGTCAGGTGTAATATATTTTTTATCTTTAATAGCGAAAAAATTAGCCGGTCCACACTCATCGATAAATTTTTTACCCCCAGCGTCTAAATATAAAACAGAAGAATATCCTTCATGGTGCGCTTTTTCCGTAGAGCCTAAACTAGCAGCGTAATTTCCGCCGACTTTTACATGCCCAGTGCCTAAAGGCGCGGCACGGTCATGATCCCGATCAATAATTATGTTTACCGGTTTAAAACCATCCTTAAAGTAAGGTCCAACCGGAGTAACAAAAACAACTAGAAGGTATTCTTTGGCTGGTTTAAGGCCAACTTCTTCGCCTGAGCCAATGAGAAGGGGACGAATATAGAGCGAAGCCTCTGATTCGCGCGGTGGTACGAACTCACTGTTTAATTCAACAGCTCTAATTACCGCTTCACGAAATAAATTTTCTGGGACTTCTGCCATCATAATTTCTCTAGCGGAAGAATTGAGGCGTTTGGCGTTTTCTTCTAATCTAAAAATTCTAATTTTTCCATCATTACCGCGGAAAGCCTTTAGACCTTCAAAGGCTTCTTGCCCATAATGCAGACAAGTTGCTCCCATGTGAAGATTAATAAATTCAGAATCTGTTTCTTCTAATTCTCCCCATTGTCCGTCACGATAATAAGCGCGAACATTTTTGTTGGTTTTTATGTAGCCGAAGGGCAAGTTTTTCCAATCCATATTTTTATGTTTCGTGTTATTTTTATTTTTTATTTCTCTTGCTATACAAAACATTGTAAGCATGTTCAAAAGCTTCAACAGAGGCTACGATAACGTCAGGCGAGGTGGCGTTACCAATTACTTTGTTTTCTTGATCATCTTTTAGGGTCATTACTACCTCTACGGTTGCATCTGTGCCTTTTTCGTCAATTTTTACGTTGTAATTGGTTAACCAGTATTTCATTAATTTTTCTTTATCAATCACATTTCTCACAGCGCGCATTATTGCGTCTACGGGGCCAACACCTTCTGCTTCTGCTTCACTAGTTCCTCTGCCTTTGATATCAATTTTAATTTTAGCTTGAGCTTTCTTTAATTTTGATGTGTATACGTTAAAATCGTCTATTTTAATAATCTTTTGATTATCTGGAATCATTTTTAAGACATCTTCAATTAAATGTTGCAGGTCGGCCTTAGAAATATCTTTACCTTTCGACAAAAAATTTTTTACCGCTTGATTTAAATTTTTTAAGTAATAAGAAGATAGTTGCAGGTCAAATTGTTTGCTTACTACGGTTGTTAATTCTTTGGCGGTAGGCATTTTTGTCCAAATTAGTTCGGTTTTTTCTTGGTTAACCGTGCCTTTAATATTATACAATTTCATTTTCAAGAAACGATCAACCTCTTCCATTTTTGGTTCAATAGAGGTAGGGGAAGGGAGAATACTTAGCATTGTGATAGGGTCTTTAAGGCCATTACCAGTAATGACACAGACAACCGAATCATCTTCTTTAATTATTTTTTGCGTTACTAATTTTTTTAAGGCAGCTAAGGGTAGGGCAGCTGACGGTTCAGCGAAAATTGATTCTTCATTGGCCAGCTCTTTTTCTGCAATCAAAGTTTCTTCGTCAGACACTTCTATTGCCATACCTTTAGTTTCATAGATATCGTTAAGTACTTTTAAGCCGTCTAGGGGATAGCTGACTGCAACGGCCGAAGAAATAGTGTTAGGTTTAGAGATTCCCTTCATCGTTCGTGACTTTCTTTTAAATGCTTCTACAACCACATTAGCGCCTTCTGGTTGGACGCCAATTACTTTCGGCATTTTTTCTATGAAGCCAAGTTTATAGAATTCTCGAAAACCTTTAACAATTGCCGCCAAGTTTGTTCCACAGCCGATTGGCGCAATAATATAATCAGGCGCTTTCCAGAAAAGTTGCTCTATAATTTCAAAGCCTTGCGATTTTTGACCTTCACCACGGAAGACATAGTCGCCAGCTAAGTAAAAACCATATTTATCAGCAATTTGTTCGGCTAATTTCGCACATTCAGAGTAAGTGGCGCGAACTTGGATCATACGAGCTCCATAAGCTAGGGTTTGTGATAGTTTTCCCAAGGGTGTCCCCTCTGGTACAACAATATAAGCAGGAATGCCGGCTTGAGAGGCGTAGGCGGCAACTGAAGCGGCCATATTACCAGTAGAAGCAACAACAATCGCTTTAGCGCCCATTTCCAAGGCTTTAGTAACCTCAACCATAGTTCCGCGGTCTTTAAAGCCACCAGTAGGGTTGGAGGTTTCATCTTTAAAATATAATTTTTTTAGACCAAGTCGCTCGGCGATTTTACGGGATTGACGTAATTGTGTGCCACCCTCGTTTAAGCTGATTAGTTTTTTAAGATCTAAGATAGGGTAGAAACCGAGATATTTAGCGGCTGAAATAGGAGCGTTTTTTAGAGAGTAATTATTTAAACGGCTTTTAATATATTCGTAGTCATATTCAGCATCTAAAGGCCCACCACAAGATAAACAACTAGAAGTGGTCTGGTTTTCGTCCCATATTTTCCCGCAGCTTACGCATTTCAATTGGTAAAATTTTTCAATCGTCTTTTTAGTCATAAAGATTATTTTATAGATAAAAGATTAAATATATTTTAAATTATCATATATACTTAATAACGAGAATTATATTTCAAAAAAGCCACCCGTTTGGGTGGCTAGTTTTTTATCTTTCAAGAGTTATACAAAAAACTAACCACCATAGGTGACCAACAAAATAATGACGACAATAATATTTTTTAGGTTGTTCATGAGTCTTTGCATAGCTGATTTAATAATAATAAAAGTTGTAAATAAAGTCAAATGTGGATAAGTTTTTCAGATAAATAAAAGTGGAGCGAGAGTCTTAGAGATTAGATCTGCGATCTCTAAGACTCTCTTGCCGAAAAATAAGGATTGGTGTTTAGGGCTTAGCCCTAACGCTAGGCAGTTACCCACCCCTCGGTGATTGGTGGGCTCGCAAATCCTACTACCTTTCCTTATTTTCCGCTGCTCCTTAATATTCTCATAAATAAAAACATTAAGGAGCAGCGGAATTATCAAAATGTGCAATTTATTTAAAAAAACCGTTAAATAAACGGTTTTTTAAAGTTTGGTCAAATATTATTTTATTTTTTGGTAATTGTCAAATATTTTCTACGATTTTATCTCCCATCTCTTTTGTGCTGATTTTTTCGCATCCTTCTTCATAAATATCGCCGGTTCGGTAGCCTTGTTCTAGAGCTTTAACTACGGCGGCATAAATTGCATCTGCTTCTTCAATTAAACCAAAAGAATGTTTGAGCATGAGCGAAGCCGATAGAATTTGCGCGATCGGATTAGCGATACCAAGGCCCGCGATATCCGGAGCTGAACCGCCCGATGGCTCGTACATGCCGAAATTGGATTCATTTAGTGACGCAGACGGTAATAAACCAAGCGAGCCGCCAAAAGTGGAGGATAGATCAGATAAAATATCACCAAACATATTTTCGGTTACCAAGACATCAAAGTGGCGCGGATTTTTGACTAGTTGCATCGCGGCATTATCTACGTACATGTGGTCTAATTTAACTTGTGGATAATCTTTCGCCACTTCTTCTACGACTTTTCGCCAAAGCACTGAACAATCAAGCACATTGGCTTTGTCCACAGAAGTTAATCTCTTATCGCGTTTCATGGCGGCTTCAAAAGCGACTTTGGCAATGCGTCTGACTTCATCTTCGGAATATTTCATGACGTCAATCGCCACGCCATTTTCGGTTTTGTGTTCGCCAAAATAAAGTCCGCCGGTCAGTTCGCGAATAACCAAAATATCAAATCCCTCGCCGATTAATTCCGGTTTCAAAAGCGAAATATTTTTTAAGGATTTAAAAACGATTGAAGGTCGTAGATTCGCATAAAGATTAAAAATTTTGCGTAAGGCTAAAATGGCGTTTTTTTCCGCGCCTTTCCATTTTGGTTTGTCTTGATCAGCGACCGGACCGCCGACTGACCCGAAAAGAATCGCATCGGAGTTTTTACCTTTTTCGATAGTTTCGGCTGGCAAGTGTTCGCCATAAACATCCCAAGCTGCGCCGCCAGCCAAGGCCTCGGTGTATTCGAATTGATGATTGTATTTTTCGGCGATTTTATTTAAGACCTTCACGGCTTCAGCCATGACTTCCGGACCAATGCCGTCGCCGGAAATGACGCAGATTTTTTTGTTCATAGACTTTGGATAACTAGAAAATAGATAGCTAGATAATTAGGCAACTAGATAGCCGGTTATTTATTTTCTAAAAATGATTTTAAGTTTTGTAAAAAGATAGCAAGACAATTGACATTTAGAAAAAGAGATAACTAGAGGCGACTCGTCATCTAGTGTCTAGTTATATTTTTTCTAGCTATCTATAATTGTATTTAACAATCCGCCCTTATCCATAATATCTTTTACAAACTTTGGGATAGGGGAGAAAGTGTATTGTTTGCCACCTGTGATAAATTTTCCATTATCGAGATCAATAACAATTTCTTCCCCGGTTTTTAGATTTTCATCCAGAGTTTTGCATTCGATCGCCAGGAAGCCGTTGTTAATCGCATTGCGATAAAAAATTCTGGCAAATGATTTGGCAATAACGCCTTTAACACCGGCACCGCGTAATGCCCAAATGGCGTGTTCGCGCGAAGAACCGCAACCAAAATCTTCACCGGCGACGATGAAGTCGCCAGGTTGGACGCGTTTCACAAATTCCGTGTCAATATCTTCCATAGCGTGTTTGGTCAATTCTTTTTCTTCGTCAGAATTTAAATAACGCGCGGGAATTATTTCGTCGGTGTTAATGTTGTTGCGAGGGTAGACGTGGATTTTCATAGCTTTTAGGTGTTAGCTGTAAGCTGTTAGGGTCTAAAACCTAAAAGCTAACAGCTAATAGCTTAATTATTTTCGATGATCAACAATCTTTCCGGCAATCGCTGAAGCGGCGACGATTTGTGGTGAGGCGAGATAAACTTCACTTTCCGGGCTGCCCATGCGGCCGACGAAGTTTCTGTTGGTCGTGGAAATGCATTTTTCGCCTTTGGCCAGGACGCCCATATGTCCGCCAAGGCAGGGTCCGCAGGTTGGCGTGGAAACCACACAGCCGGCATCAATAAAATCAGCAATGATTCCGGCTTGCAGACATTTTTTATAAACTTCAGTAGTCGCGGGAATAATTATAGTTCGGCAAGCAACCTTTTTACCTTTAAGAATTTCGTGCGCGGCTTGCATGTCGCTAAAACGACCATTGGTGCAGGAACCGATGAAGGCCTGATCAATAATGATATTATCTTTTTCCGCGTCTTTAATATCTTTGCCATTGGATGGTAAATGCGGATAGGCGACAAGCGGTTCGATTTCTTCGCCCGCTATTTCAATAACTTTTTCATAATTACATCCTGGATCAGAAAAATATTCCGGCGTTTCAATAATACCATTTTTACCGCCGGCTTCAATAGCCATATTGCAGATGGTTAATTTTTCTTCGTCGGTCATGTTTTTAATTACATCGCCACCGAATTCCATAGCCTTGTATTGCGCGCCATCCACGCCGATCATTTTGATGATATATAGAATCACATCTTTGGCCGTGACGCCGGGTTTTAATTTCCCATTAATGTTAAAGCGAATAGTTTCCGGCACTTTAAACCAAAGTTTGCCAGTCGCTAGAACGAAAGCGCAATCAGTTGAACCAATACCGGTTGAAAAACAGCCAAGCGCGCCGTAAGTACAAGTGTGTGAATCTGCGCCCACAATCACCATGCCGGGTTTAACATGACCTTGCTCAGGCAATATAGCGTGGCAAACACCATGGCAACCAAGTTTGTAATAATGTTTGATGCCTTGTTCAATCGCCCAATCGTTCAATTCTTTGGCGAGTTCAGCGCTTTTAATGTCTTTGTTCGGCACAAAGTGATCCGGCGTTACCACGATTTTATCCGGATTCCAGACTTTGGTAATGCCTTTTTCTTTTAGCATTTTGATAGCGGGCGGAGTGGTAACTTCATGGCACATCATTAAGTCAATCTCGCGATCAACTAATTCTCCGGCCATCCCGCCGAGTATTTTTTCGGTGATAGTAAGCATAATGCGAATCTACAAATTAATATGCGAATACTGCAAATACGACGAATGCGAATCGCAAGTTAGTTTGTTTTTATAAATATTTTTTAATGCGAATTTTGGAATTAATAATAAAATTTTGTTATTGCGGACGTTTTTCTTTTTGTCATTCCCGCGCAGGCGGTAATCCAGGAGGGAGCTATAGAAATCTAGTATTGCAAGTGAAGGTTTTTAGTGATTTAAAGTTTTAAAATTGTATTTTTTTGTACGTAGTAGCTTTCCAGGATAACACAGCGTCATTACTACGCTCTCCTGGATCCCGGCCTGCCTGCCGGCAGGCAGGGTCGCGGCCCGGGATGACAAAAGAGGGTAAAGATGACAAGAGGCAGGGTATTATTTTTGAATTCAGTTTATATCAGACTGTTGTTTAACGCATTTAAATACGATTTGGCGGAAGCGAGGATGATGTCATTAGACGCGCCATAACCTGAATATATCTTGTCATTTCTTTTGATCTTTGTAAACACTTCTGCTTGGGCGTCTTTGCCGGCAGTAATAGCTTTCATAGAGAACTCCAGAAGTTCATTTTCCTCGCCGATAATTTTATCAATGGCGTGATAAACCGCGTCAATCGGTCCATCGGCGATCATGGATAATTCTTTGATTTCACCTTTTTCGTCTTTCAAACTAACCGTGGCAGTTGGTCGTAGTTTGTTACCGCAGATCACTTGTAATAATTCCAGACTGAATTTTTCTTCTTCGGTTTGCAGGCGGTCAGAAACCAGCGCTCTTAGATCTTCGTCAAATACTTTTTTCTTTTTGTCAGCCAGCTCTTTGAATTTTTTAAAGACATCCTCAACTTGTTCTTTATCCAGAACTATTCCTTGTTTTTTTAGTCGATCAATAAGCGCGTGTTTGCCTGAGTGTTTGCCCAGCACCAGCTCGTTAGAGCTTAAGCCAATATCTTCGGCTTTCATAATTTCATAAGTTTCACGATTGCAAAGGACGCCGTGCTGATGAATGCCGGCTTCGTGCGCAAAAGCGTTTTCACCGACGATCGCTTTGTTTGGTTGAATCAGGATGCCGGTAAGATTGGAGACTAGCTTGGAAATCCGGGAAATTTCTTTGGTATTAATTTTGGTATTCGCCTGGAAATAATTTTTGCGAGTTTTTAAAGCCATCACGATTTCTTCGAGCGCCGCATTGCCGGCTCTTTCGCCTAGGCCGTTAATAGTGCATTCCACTTGCTCAGCGCCGTTTTTTATAGCAGCTAGAGAATTAGCGACGGCTAAACCGAGGTCATTGTGGCAGTGCACGGAAATTACGGCCTGATTGATATTCGGCACATTTTTTTTGATCTCGGCGATTAAGTTGCCGAATTCTTCGGGCGTGGCATAGCCGACGGTGTCCGGAACATTGATCGTCGTAGCGCCGGCTTTGATAGCGACCTCTATAACTTTAAATAAAAAATTATGATCAGAGCGAAAAGCATCTTCAGCGGAAAATTCAATATCCGGAGTTTTGGTTTTGGCATAAGCGACCATTTCCTCGATTTGCTTCATCGCTTGTTCGCGCGTGATTTTTAGTTTGTATTCCAAATGAAGGTCGGAAGTGGCGAGAAAAACGTGGATCCTTTTTTTCTTCGCCGGTTTGATCGCTTCAAATGCGGCGTCTATGTCTTCTTTTTTGGCGCGGGCTAGGGAACAGACCGTGGAATTTTTTATTTTCTTGGCAATTAAATTTACGGCACGCCAATCGTCGGGTGAGGCAATGGCAAAACCGGCTTCAATCACATCGACTTTCATTTTTTCCAGCGCTAGCGCGATTTGAATTTTTTCCGCGGTGTTTAGGGATGCGCCGGGCGATTGTTCGCCGTCGCGAAGAGTTGTGTCGAAGATTTTGATTGAGTTCATAATTGTTAAATTGTTAAATGGTTAAATTGTTAGCCGTTTAACGATTAAAATTTGTATTTAAAAATAAATAATTTTTCCTTTGTTATTTTTCCAGCCGATTTTAATATTGGCTAATTTTTTTGATTTGTTTTTAGTGAAAAAGTCTTTTAAAATTTCACACAAAAAAACGACTTCAGTGTAACCTTCGTCTTGGGCGGTTTGGATTTTTTTAGTTAAAGCATCGATATCGCCATTGCGGCAGAATTTGGAGCAGTTGAGGCAGGTGATGAGTTTTTGAGACATAATTATCAATTACGAATTAAGAATTACGAATTATATTTTTGTCATCCCGGACGCGCAGCGATCCGGGATCCAGGAGCGAGCCGCAGGAACTAGTATTTTAAGTAAAGGTGTTTTGTGATTATCAGTATTCTTTGCCACTTTTTTAGAAAAAGTGGCGTAAAAAGCGCGAGCTCGTAAAATTTTTTGGATCACTCGCTATGAAACCTAGCAAAATTCCAAACTCGCCCCGATTGCGATCGGGTCTCAAACATGGAATTTTGCACCGCGCGAAGCAACCTTTGTGGTTATTTTTCCAAGGGCATATTCCCTTGTTAAAATTAATTAATTTCTTTGTCATTGCGAGGCCGTAGCAGGCCGAAGCAATCTCTGTTGGCTAAGTAAAGTCGAGTTCTATTAAAAATCATTTATTTCGTCTTAACTTATTTTATCATTAAGTAATGTTATGTTCGTTCTTAGGGATTGCTTCGGCGCGGCCTCGCAATGACAAAATAAAAAGCTAATTAATTTTAATCAGGGAATATACTCGCTTGATTTAAAAGAACAATTTTTTAAATAAATTTTTAGATAAACAAAAAAACCACCGCTTCGGTGGTTTGCTTTTCTTAATCTATCTAAGAATTATGCATGAAAACAAGCCACCGATTGGGGTAGTAACAACAAAGTGCTCAACAACAATGACTTTTGTTTGGCTTGGTTTAATTTCATATTGTTTAAATATTATCAAAATTATTTTTTGGTGTCAAATAAATTCACAATTTAATACAAATTTTAAACTTGTTTTTATAGCGACTAATTCGAGATTGTAGAAAAATATTGATGGGGGAAGGACAGATTTTACTGTTTATCTGCCTTCCCCCGATTCACCTCCTATTCACAACCCCAATGCCGGGCCCGGCGTTTGGCCCGATTCTTGGGCCTTGCTTTGTTTCTGAGGCGCTTGGCCTCGTTCTTTTTCTCTTGTTTGTCTTGTTTACCCAACTCCCCCTCCAGAGGTTATAAGGTTTTGTGGTGGAAACTCCCTTGCCGTATTCTGTCCCCCTCTCCTTTCAATAGAGAGACAAAATTAGAAAGGTGTTTAGATTTCACAAAAACCACCCTTTTTGTTGGGTGGCCTATTGGTTCTCGACTTTTTTATTTAGTTTATGCCACCACAATTTAAAATACAATAAACAAGACAAAATAGGTCTTGTTAATGTTCTTTTTAATTGTAATGATATTTTTTCGCATAAAGTTAGTTTTATTTTACGGATTTTTGAGTTTTAGTCAACCCTAAGTATTTTTATCTAAAATTAGCAATTTTATTTTTTTGATTTTAGATTTTTTGGCACTTTTTAGTTTATCCACAATTTTTATTGACTTTTTTTATTTTTATGTTATTATCAAATTACAACTAAATAGCCGCAGACAGCAGGCGGTTCCGTAGCTTTTAGGAATTTTAGTAAGACCTGCCGAGGTAAGAAGAATTTTTAAATTTTACAATTTTTAAATTTTTAATAATCTGCGGTGAAGAACACGGCAGTTTTTTATTGCTCTACGAAATACTAATATTTACGAATATACGAATACTAGCAACTAGGTTTACAAATTTTCCCGTTAACTAATAGTTAATATAAAAATTACTTTTAACTTTATAACTTTATAACTTTTAACTAATTTTTTATGCCAAAATCTAAACAGCAGAAGAGCGAGATTGTTGAGGCGTTGAATGATAAAATCAGTCGCGCTAAATCAGTGGTCTTCGCGCAGTATGGCGCTTTGAAGGTGAAGGACGCGGAAAATTTGCGTCGTGATCTAAAAGCGGAAAACAGCGAAATTTATGTTGCCAAGAAAACTTTGTTTAATATCGCGTTCAAAAATTCCGGTTTGGAAAATTTGAATGTCCGCGATTACGATGGCAGAGTCGCCGCCGTCTTTGGTTACCAAGACGAAGTGGCGCCAGCCAAAGTGATTGCCAATTTCAAGAAAGACAAAGAAAAAGCAGACAAGATTAATTTCTTGGGCGGTATCTTGGAAAGCAAAGTAATCAGCGCCGAACAAGTGACTGCGTTGGCTCAGTTGCCAAGCAAACAAGAATTGTATGCCAAGATGGTTGGTTCATTGAACGCTCCAATCTCCGGCTTCGTCAATGTCTTGGCTGGTAACTTGAGAGGACTGGTGACGGTTCTTAAGGCGGTGGGAGAGAAAAAACAAGCTTAATTAAAAATAATTAAAATAAATAATTTT
>Ga0172379_10008639_pt1 | contig 12778 bp, 13 predicted proteins | sample GrowelOW334metaG_FD_119756 | JGI IMG/M metagenome (GOLD analysis project Ga0172379, IMG submission 119756) | Groundwater microbial communities from an aquifer near a municipal landfill in Southern Ontario, Canada - Groundwater well OW334 metaG | ecosystem: Environmental > Aquatic > Deep... | reverse complement strand
TCGAGAGCCATGACCATGCGGTCGGAATCATACTCGTGTTCATTCAGGGCGAAGAATATCTTCTTGCCGAATTTGTGGACGAGGGAGCAGATCTTCGTCAGGTCTTCTTCGGAGAGGTAGTTGCAGCCCTTGGACTGGCGCCTATTGGGACAGATCTCCCAGCCGTATTTATCACTCCACTCTTTCGGGACATAACCCACGAAAAATTCATCCGCCCCCGCGTCGATCAAGGGAATCAGATCCTTCTCTTCGGTCACACCATCGATCCCTACGACTATCTTCATTACTGGTAAATATCGAAGAAGGAGAAGAGAAAGTCAAAAGACCCCTTAATGGGGTCTTTTATGTGCCAGCCTCCACGGAGAATAAAGGTTCCCCGCTTCGCGGTGTCACGACCTTGTCCCTAAAAATGAGTACATTTTTAGACAAGTCTAGACCGGCGCGCCCCGACCCCCGGCCTGGTTCGAGTCTCTCCCACATATCTAAGAGCCCTTATTTAATAAGGGCTCTTAGATATGTGCCAGAGGAGAGACTCGAACTCTCATGCCTTGCGGCACACGGTCCTAAGCCGTGCCTGTCTACCAATTCCAGCACTCCGGCAACTGAAATACGAAGCGTCACCCATCTCACTGAGGCAATTCGGGCAGATCTGCGTATTTGTCTATATAATAAGGCCTTTTCCGACCTTCAGGAAGCTCTTTCAAGTGCCGCCTATATATATTGTAGCTTTCTTGACAAAAAGGTCAATTTATGATATATTGACCTTGTTTTAGGATTAACCTAAAACAGACAAGCGACAGCTATTTAATATTTAAATAAGGAGGTAGATCTTGTGGCAAATAATAACGGTAATAACAACCGACCACCAAAGAAGCGGATAACGCTTACTCTCACCGAACCATCGGACGGAACTTTCACAGCTACGGCCACCGCATCCGAAGGACAAAATCCTTTGGATGATGCCGAAATCATCTTTATGGTGAACGGTAAAAAAATGGGCGAAGCGGAAAGCGTCGATGAAAACGGCGTAGCGGTAAAAAGCATAAACCTCGAAAAAGGATCTTACAGTGTAAGCGCCATGATCCAGGGAACCAGCTATGCCGCCAGCAAACTCATAACCATAAAGGGAGCGGAAAAGAAAACTCCGTCAGACCTTCAGGTTGTAGTATCGGGACACTCAGGAGATTTCACGATATCAGTTCAAGTACTCGACTCAAGTAAAAATGGAATCAAAGAAGCCGCGATCCAGATAATCGACCAAAGCGAAGAACTTGACAACAGGATCATCAACGCCAAGTCCGATGAATACGGATCATACGTCTTCCCGAAAACATTCACCGACAAGAACAGAGTACTGGGAATCACAGTGAAAGGAACCCAATTAAAGTGGCAGAGAACACTATGGGGACCCGAGAATAATGGAGGAGGTAATTGATATGCAGCAAAGAGTAAACTGGAACCCGCTCGAAATCCTCAAGGAAATCACCACCGGGGCGCTGGGCGCAGGTATAGTCGAGGGAGTCAAAGGAGTTGCAACCGAGAAAGTGAAGTCCGCAATGACAAAAAAGTTCGCGGATTTCAGAACCGAGATGTGGACTTTTGTGACAACCGACCTGTACATGCGCGATCCGATAGCGGCCGAAAATCTCCGCAGGAGACAATCGGACCGCCAGGAAAAACAGCCCAGGACTTACGGAAACCAAACGCCTTACAAGGCAATGGAAGAAAATAAGTTCGCCGACATCTTAGCCAGCGTTTATAAGACTTTGGAAATAAAGTTTCCGAACGACGAGCAGAAACGCGAAGATGAAAGACTGGAAGCCTTCGAAAGAATGGGTCGAATGAACGATCAGGAATTCGACCAGTATATAGAAGGATTCAACGACGATGATCTTCATCAGATATTCGATCGCATCATTTGTGAAGCTCAGGCGCTGGCGGAAAGAATTTCAAGAGGAGCTCGAAACATATCCGCCGCAGCACCGGGAGTAATGGATACAGCAAACTCAGCGGCCGGAAAAGCAGCAACCGGAGTCAATAGATTGACCGGTTGGATCAAGAACCTATAAGGAGGAGTTAATAATGAGAACAGAGGGTTTTGTAAGTCTGATAACCGCTTTAAAGGATTTGGTTGCCGCAATTTGGGAGAAGGGAAATCAGAAACTGAGATTTCTGATGATAGCATTCTTCATGTATGTAACATGCTGGTTCGCTACCGTTTTCTTCTTCGCAGCCGTCAATTCCAAGTTACCGATCATCATATTCACTTTCTTTGCTTTGTTCGTAGTAGGGGTGATATTCATCGCCGAACCGATACTCGGCCTGGTTTTTCTGAACATCAATCAGACCAAGGCTTTAAGAAAAGGATTGGGACTCATCCTACTGTCACAAATGCTGATCGGCATATACCTTACGGTCGTGCCGGTTCATGTTTATCCCGCAAACTTTCTTCTTCTCGTGATCTTTGTCGTAGCCATACTGCTTCTTTCGTTCTCAGTCGAGAATAAAAGACATAAAGGATACAAATGGGGAATGAGAGCTCTCGTCATCGGAACACTGATAATCACCTTCATCTTTCTGGATAAAGGAGGAGTCATCACCGAAGTGAAAGAGAGTTTGAACTCACCGAAGACCGCGATCGGAGAAACGATCCAAAAAACTTTCGGCCCGTCGGCCGAAGTCACCATCACAAAGAAAGACGGAAACGTCTTCCTCATTCATATGAATGAGAGACAGAACTTCACCATCATAAGCACCGGAACTTTCCGATTCTATGATCCCGACACCGAAGAGTACAGCGATCCCATATATCCGGGGAAACAGAAATTGACCGTGACAGCCGGAGGTAAATTTTATGTCTCAGTGGAACAGGGAGAAGCCAACATCAAGGTCTACGTAGATTAGTTCATTCGGGAGCACAGAAGCTCCCCAAAGCCCGCAAAGAAATTTGCGGGCTTTTTATTAAAAATAAAAAGGCTCAATAAATAATTATTAAGCCTTACTTTTTCAGCCCGATCGTCTTCATCAGACCGCTTTGAACATACCAACTAAATCAAATTTACCATGTATTGATTCTTGTAACTCCGCCCAACGGACCGGCGACGCCGTCACCACTCTGCTGGTTACCTTTGTAATCGGTATCCGTAACAGTTAGGCCTCCTTCTTTTAAATAAGTGATATCGCGCGTAGAACCATCACTATATTTTATAGTGTCACGAGTCTGACCATCTCCTGTTTTTGAACTGGAAGTATCAATAACTCTAGCCATACAAATACTCCTTTCTCTCGATATTTGAATATTAATAACTACTGATTATTAGATATAATATTTATTGTAATACGTCAATTAAAAAACCGCCCCACGAAGGGGCGGTTTTAAATTTAATTCTTAAACTATGAGATCGACGAGTCCGGCGATGCTGCGAGCAAGAATTCCGACAGCGATACCGACAGCGGCATAGATTATCTTATTCTTAGCGGCGGCTACCTTCTTCTCCTCTCCTCCGGAGAGAAGATACTGGAAAGCGGCGATGGTAACAAGGACGCCGGCGATGGCGATAAGAACGAAGAGCATCCAGTTTGCGATGTTATTCGCAATGGTGGTGATGTCCGCAGACGTCAGGTTAGTTACGGGAGTAACACCGGGATTGCTCGCCGCGACCGCGTAGGCCTTAGGGATCAAATTGCTTAATATGTTCATCTTTATAAGTTTATCAGAATGATAAGCGACCTTTCAACGATATTGATTGATTTTATCAGAATAGTGTTTCAGAACGCAATGCTCGAGGCTCTAGGCGATTATAGTCTTAACCAGAGCAACCAGTCCCTTAGAAAGAATAAGAACGGCCAGACCGATAGCCGCATAGATCATAGTTTTCTTAGCGGTGGCGACTGTCTTCTCTTGTCCTCCTGAAGTCAGAAGAAGGAAGCCAGCCCAGACGAACATAAGTCCGGCGATCGGGACTCCGATGGTAAGCAAGAAATTCAGGATGTTATCGATGATCTGGTCGATAGTTCCGTTGAAAGCCAGAGGATTCTTGATCGTGACCTTAAAGGAATTCTGGGGGGCGGCCGTACCTGCAACAGCCGAACTGGTGGCGCCGAGAGCAGTGATCGCGGAAGCTACGACAGTAAAGAACGCTTTTCGAGCAGAAAGTTTCTTCATATTTTTGGATATAAACATTTTTTAGCTATTCAGTCAATTATTGCCACGGCAGAAGAGCAACGTCGATGCCGAAGGCTGTGAATATTCCGATCACGATGAAGTTTGCCGCCAAGACGATGGCGTAACCGACGAGAGCGGATTTGATGATGCCTTTTCCTTTCTTAATATTGGATTCATTACCCGCGGAGATCAGAAGCGTAACGCCTCCCCAGATAACTCCGAGGGTGGCGACGGCGACCGCGATGTAGGACATGAGTCCGATGACATTACTGATGAGCTGGAACATATCGCACCAGTCGAGACTGGTGAGATTCGCCGCAGTCTGAGCTTTGACCGGAACAAGTCCGTCGGTGAAATTGAACGATGTGAGCGCGCAAGTGGTCTGTGCCATTATTGATTTATAAGTTTATTGATCTCACTTTCAGCCGACTGAAGAGCCGCCTGAGATGCGCGAGCGCTTATAGCTGATCTTATCATAGTGTTATAGATGTCGTTAACCTTGCGGTCGTCGGGATTAAACCAGCTCCTGGCGATCAGAGCCTGCCTCGCGAAAACCCCCAATTCGCTGTCGTCGGAATATTCCTGAATGACGCTGCGAAGGGCCGGAGGGTGAACATTCTTCACCGCGAAAGCTTCGGCGACAGCCGCGTCGGTCGTCAGATAACTGATGAATTCCCAAGCCGCTTCCTTATGATCCGATTTAACGGAGACGGCGGCTCCGTAATATCTCGCCGGCACGATAGGTGAATCAACATAGAACTGAGGAAGAGAGGTGACGCCGAGATCGATGAACGGGTTCTTCTTCTTGATAAGCTCCTTATCGGAGTGATATCCGAGCATCATCGAAAGACGCTCACCCGCGAAGCCGGTTATCGAATCTTCCTTAGGAGCGGCGAATTGGATATAGAAGTTAAGAGCCTTAATTCCCGCATCAGAAGATAGTCTGACGAAGCCCTTGTTCTTAAGATTAAGATCGCCGCCTGCCTGCATAAGAAGAGCATCCATGATGTCAGCGGCTCTCGTGACGAGCGGAGCATAGCCGCCGAAAGAAGCCGTAGCCTTTCTTACCACTATCAGCCCCTTGAAATCATCCCAAGTTCTCGGAGGCAAAGAGATCGCCAGCCTATCGAAGATACTCCGATTGTAATAAAGGGCGAGGGTGTCGATATAGAGAGGAGAGGCATAAACGACGCCTTCCGAAACGAAGTCGCTTGAGGCGACCGAGGGGAAGAGGTCGCTGAATCTGTTGGCGCTCAGCACATCAACAGGAGCGGAAAAAACCTTGTTCTTATGCCTGGGAAGCCAATGTGATCCGAACATGAAGACGTCCGGTCCGTTTCCGGCGGCTAAAGAATCAACCAGCTGATCCTCATAGACCGATTCGTCGATCTGTCTGTATTTGACGGTCAGGCCCTTATATTTCTTCTGGAAGCCGGCTATCGCATCGCTGAAGTACTCAGAACTGTCGGTTCCCCAAAAAGTCAGCTCGGCTTTCTCGATCACGTCTCTCTTTCCTCCTCCGAAAACGAAGATTCCGATTATAGAAAGAAAAATAAACGCGCCTATTCCTATAATGATCAGTTGAGACTTTGAGAAGTTCATCGGCGTAATTATAGCAAAGAAGCGCGGAAAATGTAGAACCGTTCCGCCTCCGAATAACAGAGGCGGAACTTGTTGAAAATGTTCAAATTGCAATAACAACCTCCACCGACCAGCGGAGCGGTCCGACAGTTTAAACAAATCCCGCCCTTTCGGGCGGGATAGTCGAATATATTGAACTTTTTTCTAGAGGCAGATTATGCCGGCTATCTTATCGCCTCCCGAGAGGTCTATGAGCCTTACGCCCTGCGCGGCGCGCGAGGTCTCTCTTACGGAGGAAATATCGGTCCGAAGTATCTGTCCTTTGACCGATATCGCGATGAGATCCGTTTCTCCCGTGATGACCCTTGAGTTGACGAGCTCTCCGGTCTTGGGAGTGATGGAGGCGGTGATGATGCCTTTTCCTCCGCGAGTCTGAACCTTGTATTCCTTGAGGCTCGTCTGTTTGGCATAGCCGTTCGCCATGACGCTCAGGAACATCGCCTCCTTAACTTTATCCACCGGGACTATGTCGAAGGAAGAAACGAAGTCCCCTTCGTGGAGGTTGATGCCTCTTACGCCGGAAGCGGCGCGGGACATCGATCGGACATTGGCTTCCTTGAAGCGGATAGCCAGACCCTTCTTGGTGCTGAGGATCACCTCGTCTTTTCCGAAGGTGAGTCCGGCTCCGATCAGACGATCACCCTTCTTGAGATTGACGGCGATGATGCCGCTCTTTCTGACATTCGCGAAATCACTCAAGTTGGTCTTCTTAATGACACCCGACTCGGTAGCCATCATAAGGAATCCGGAGATCCCTTTCTTGGAATTCGAGTATGAGACTATGGCAGAGATCGATTCGTCGGAAGGCAGTTCGAGGAAGTTATGGATCGCTTTTCCCTTGGAGGTTCTGTTCGCCGCAGGGATCTCATAGACCTTGGTCTGGAAAACTTTTCCGGTCGCAGTGAAGAAGAGAATGTTGTCGTGGGTATTCGCCGAGACGAAATGAGTAAGAACATCCTCCTCGCCGAGATCTGACCCGATCACTCCCTTGCCTCCTCTGTGCTGACTCTTTATCGACTGAGGCGGAAGACGCTTGATGTATCCGCCGAGAGAAAGAGTGATGAGGGATTCCTCTTCAGGAATGAGGTCTTCCTCGCGGAATTCCTTAAGTCCGGAAGCGATGACCCTGGTGCGGCGAGGATCTCCGAATTTCTCTTTGATCTCCCCGTATTCATCTTTAACCACCTGAAGCATCGCCTTCTCGCTGGCAAGAAGCGCTTCGAGGGTCTTAATGAGCTTTCTCTTTTCCGCGAGTTCCTCTTCGAGTTTTTCTCTTTCGAGGGCGGCGAGATTATGAAGCTTCATTTCAAGGATCGCTTCGGCCTGAACCTCGGTGAAATCGAATTTCTTGATGAGCTCCACCCTTGCCGCATCTTTATTCGCGGACTTCTTGATCGTTTTGATTATCTCATCGATGACAGATATCGCCTTAACGAGACCTTCCAATATATGAGCCCTCTCCCTGGCCTTCGCGAGATCGAATTCCGCGCGGCGGCGGATGACCTCCCTGCGATGATCGATGTGAGCCAGGAGAATGTCCTTAAGGGACATGACCGTCGGCTTCAATCCCTTCGCGAGCGCCAACATATTGAGATGAAAATCCTTCTGAAGATCAGTGAGACTGAAAAGCTGATTCAAGATCTTCTGAGGAATGGCGTCGTTCTTGGTGTCGATCACTATGCGGATATCCTTATCCGACTCGTCCTTAATATCCTTGATACCTTCGATCCTCTTCTCCTGAACGAGTGAGGCCATCTTGATGATGAGCTCCGACTTATTCACCTGATAAGGAATTTCCGTGATGACTATCTGTTTCTCCCCCACTTCGGCTATGCCGCGCATGGTTATCTTTCCCCTGCCTGTCGAATAAGCTTCGGCGATGGCGTTCTTATCATAGATGACGCCGCCCGTAGGAAAATCAGGTCCTTTAACGAAATTAAGGAGGTCGGTCGAGGTCGCATCGGGATTATCGATAAGATAACTCGATGCCTCCAATATCTCCGTGAGATTATGAGGGGGGATGTTCGTCGCCATACCGACGGCGATACCGACGGATCCGTTCAGAAGCAGGTTAGGAACTTTCGCGGGCAGAACAGTCGGCTCATTATGAGTGCCGTCGAAGTTCGGCATGAAGTCCACCGTCTTCTTATCTATATCGGTAAGAAGTTCTTCGGCGATCTTCGACATCTTAGCTTCGGTATAACGATAGGCGGCGGCGCTGTCTCCGTCGATCGAGCCGAAGTTTCCCTGACCGATGACGAGCGGATAACGGACGGAGAAGTCCTGAGCCAGGCGAACCATAGCTTCATAGACCGAGGAGTCACCATGAGGATGATATCTTCCGAGCACGTCTCCGACGACCGTCGCTGATTTTCTGGTTCTGGCGCTTGAGGTAAGGCCGGAATCCCACATAGCCCAGAGAATTCTTCTCTGAACGGGCTTCAGTCCGTCCCTGACGTCAGGAAGAGCGCGATCCACGATGACGGACATCGCGTAATCCAGGAAGGATTCACGCATTTCGGTGGAGATCTCCCGGGAGAGAACTCTGCCTACCGCTTTAGTTTCTTTGTTATCTTTTTCTTCTGTTTTCATCAGCTTTCCAATATGACCACTTTCAGACCTTCGACTTCTTCAAGATCTTTTTTCTTAACGACGAGCTTTTCCTGAGGCTCGGGCTTAACTCCCATATCCTTGGCGATTTTCATCGGGTCGCCCCATCCGGGAACAACCATCTTCGGCCCCACTGATTTGATCAGTTTAGCACCGATGTCGTTCGAAGGAACAAAAAGGATATCTATCTCCCCCAGCATGTCGAGCTCCTTCTCGCCCATTTCCACTCCCGTATTACCCAAAAATCCCAGCTGGAGGTCGTCGACAACCACCCGATAGATGGTATGCAATTCGGAAGGAGTGGTCTCGGCGGCGGAAGCGCCGCGGATCACAACGCCTGAAACCTCGTATTCTCCCGGACCGACGATCTCGGTTTCCTCGGGAGTTACGGGAAAAGGAGAAACAGTATGCAGAGTCAGATTACCTTTAAGTCGAGACCCGCTCTGCGAGGACTCGGGGTCGATCACGATGTCGAATCCGGAGGCTTGAACCTTGTAGCATCCGTTCCCATACCAGTTAATTATCATCTCTCACGAATTTATCAGAAAAACCCTTGATTTTCAACAAACTAACAGGTTATGATGAGCCGTTCAAAAAAAGTCAAATGGAGAATCTAGCTCAACTCATAAAAACACGGCCCGATATACTTCCCATACTTAAAAAAGGGGAGATAGTCGAAGCCAAACTTATCGAGAAGACCCCCAAAAAGGCCTACTTCGAGATAGCCCACGTCGGAACCGGTGTCGTCTACGGCCGGGAACTCCTTAACGGCCGCGAGGTCATCAAGGGTTTGGAAGTCGGAGACGTCGTCAGCGCCAAGATCGTTGAACCCGAAAACGACAAAGGACTTGTTGAGTTATCGCTCAATGAAGCTGATAAACAGAAAGCCTGGCAGTCCGTTAAGGACCTCCAGGATAAGGATGAGCCTATAAAGGTCAAAATATTCGGAGCTAATTCCGGAGGACTGCTCGTCGAGCTTTTCGACATCAAGGGATTCCTCCCCGTCTCTCAGCTTTCCGTCGAACACTATCCTCGCATCCCCGAACAGACCAGGGACAGAATAATCGAAGAACTCAATAAGTTCGTCGGTCAGGAGTTCGAGGTGAAGGTTCTGAGCATCAACCCCCGAACCAACAAGCTCATCGTCTCCGAGAAGGAAGTTATGAGCCAAAGCGTCAAGGATCTCATCAATAAATATAAGGTAGGTGATGTCATCTCAGGCGTGATCTCAGGACTCGCGAACTTCGGAGCTTTCATCCGATTCGTCGATAACGTGGAGATCGAAGGACTCATCCATATCTCCGAGCTCGGACATAAGCTCATAGATTCTCCCAAGGAGATCGTCTCCGTCGGCGACATGGTCAAAGCCCAAGTCATCGACATCAAGGACAATAAGATCTCTCTTTCACTTAAAGCCCTCCAGGCCGACCCTTGGAAGGAAATAGAAAAGCAGTACAAAGTGAACGATGTGGTGAAAGGTCAGGTCTATAAGTTCAATCCGTTCGGCGCCTTCGTTAAGTTGAGCGACGATATAGTAGGACTTATCCACGTTTCCGAATTCGGCAGCCCCGAGGAAATGAAGACCAAGATCAATGTAGGAGAGCAGTACGACTTCCATATCGACGCCATTAAACCGGAGGAGAAGAGGATAATACTGAAGCTCGCCAAATAGAACAGAAACTCAGGCGGAAGGATATCGGAACGGCGGAGGGTAGAAATATTTTTACCCTCCGCCGCTCTGTATACGGATAAGCCGGGTCAGGTTTCAGGGGATAATATATAAGGTATAATCGAATTGTTCCGGCGAAGAATATCAATAAAAGCCGGTTAAAAAATAATGTTTAAGCTCATCCAAAAATTCGCATGGATCGCTACGGCATTACTGCTCGTGGCATTCATTTTCGCCGGAGTATCATCACTCGCGGAAAAAACAAAGACAGTAACGCTGAACGAACTCGCCAATAAAGTAGCGGCCGAGGAGGTCGTAAAGATGGAACTTTCCGGAAGCCAGATCACCGCTGAACTGAAAAGCGGAGAGAAGATATCAGTGAGAAAGGAAGTCGGATCAGGCATAGTCGAGACACTTAAAAATTACGGCGTCGATCCGGAGAAGACCAGAAAAGTTCCTCTGGAGGTAAAAGACGGATCGGCAAAGGATATTCTCATCGGAATAGTTCTTCCGACTATGATCCCGATCATCGCCATCATAGTGATATCGCTGCTGCTCATGAAGAAATTTTCTTCGGGAGCCAATCAGGCGCTCTCATTCGGAAAAGCGAACATACATCTCTTCACCAGCTTCAGGGAAAAGATCAGCTTCAAGGATGTCGCGGGACTGAAAGAAGCAAAGCAGGAACTGGTTGAGGTCGTGGACTTCCTTAAGAATCCGAAAAAGTATCTCGACCTCGGAGCGAAGATACCGAGAGGTGTTCTCCTTATGGGCCCCCCGGGAACGGGAAAGACCCTGCTTGCGAGAGCGGTGGCCGGAGAAGCGGGAGTTCCCTTCTTCCATATCTCCGCTTCGGAATTCGTCGAGATGTTCGTGGGAGTCGGAGCTTCAAGAACGAGAGACGCCTTCAAGACGGCGAAGCAAGCCGCGCCTTCGATACTGTTCATAGATGAGATAGACGCGGTAGGAAGAGAGAGAGGAACAGGAATGGGAGGAGGACATGACGAAAGAGAACAGACCCTCAATCAGATACTCGTGGAGATGGACGGATTCGACCGAGACGCGAATGTCATCGTGCTCGCCGCGACGAACCGCCCCGACGTACTCGATTCCGCCCTGCTCCGTCCCGGAAGATTCGACCGCAGAGTAATGCTCGACCTCCCGGACATAGCCGAGCGCGAGGAAATACTAACGATCCACGCAAAGAATAAACCGCTCGCAAAAGACACCAACCTCAGAAGGATAGCCGAAAGAACGCCGGGATTCGCGGGAGCCGATCTCGCAAATCTCATAAACGAAGCGGCGATACTCACCGCCCAACAGGATCGCAAAGAAATAAGCCAGGACGACATCTATGATTCGATAGAAAAAGTTCTTCTCGGTCCCGCAAGAAAGAGCAGAATAGTTTCGGACCGGGAGAAGAAGATCACCGCTTATCATGAAGCGGGACACGCACTCGTCGGAGCCGCGATGCCCGACTCGGATCCCGTTCATAAAGTTTCGATCGTAAGCAGAGGAAGAGCGGGAGGATATACGATGAGACTGCCGCTCGAAGACGTGAGATTGAAAACCAAGGGACAATTTCTCGCAGACCTCGCCTGCGTCCTCGGAGGAAGAGCCGCAGAGGAGATCATCTTCGACGACATATCGACGGGAGCCTCGGAAGACCTGAAGCGCGCCACGGAGATCTCGAGAAATCTCGCCGTAAGATACGGCATGAGCGAAAAGCTCGGACCGATGACCTTCGGTAACAGCGAAGAGACGATCTTCCTCGGAAGAGAAATGACGACCGAGAGAAACTACTCCGAAAAGACCGCCGAGGCGATCGACGCCGAAGTGAGAAAGTTCATCGACGATGCCCATGTCAAAGCGACGGATTCTCTCAAGAAGCACGGCGAAGCCCTCAAGAAAGTAGCCGAAGCCCTCATGGAAAAAGAGACTTTGGAGCGGGATGAATTCTACGCCCTCATCGAACCTTACGGTTTGAAAGAAAAGAAAGATTAAGGCATAATGGCTTTGTTCTGAAATTCGGAACAAAGCCCGCCTCGCACGCGTAGCTCAACGGTAGAGCTATCGTCTTATACACGATCGGTTCCAGGTTCGAATCCTGGCGCGTGCACAAAAAACAAACACCCCACTTCGAGGGTGTTTGTTTTTTACATATACTTAGTCAAGAACAGACCCGTTAATCCCCCGTTGAATTTTCCCCCTCTTACCTTTATTATTCGACAGTTCGGGTGCTTAGCTCAGCTGGTTAGAGCGTCTCGTTTACACCGAGAAGGCCAGGGGTTCGAATCCCTTAGCACCCACAAAATAAAAAACCCTAATTCAGGGTTTTTATTTTGTGGGTGACCGATTCGAACAGGGGTGGGGTCGGGAGGGGAAAGGAGTTACCCCTCCCGTGGAGGAAGATATTAGAAACCGTGGGTTTCTAAAAAGGAGCGAATGAATATGAGCGACGCGTGAGATTCCCCTTAGCACCCACAAAATAAAAAGACTGCAGGCGATCGCCTGCAGTCTTTAAAATAATCCCGTTTATCACACTCCGTGGAAGCGAACTTCCACCTTATCCTTCTCTTCCACCTTCTCTCCCAGCACGGCGATACGTCCGTTTATGAGAACCTTCTTTTTCTTGATGAGCTCGTCCACTTCCCTGCGGGTGGAGCCTTGCTTAAGCGCCAGGTACTTATTGA
>Ga0172379_10008638_pt1 | contig 12779 bp, 12 predicted proteins | sample GrowelOW334metaG_FD_119756 | JGI IMG/M metagenome (GOLD analysis project Ga0172379, IMG submission 119756) | Groundwater microbial communities from an aquifer near a municipal landfill in Southern Ontario, Canada - Groundwater well OW334 metaG | ecosystem: Environmental > Aquatic > Deep... | reverse complement strand
TGCATAGCGATGGGTATAATTTACAAGGCGTTGCTCCACATAGTCGGGGTTAACCTCGATATTATTTATTTCAACAAATTCTTTGAATGCACGAATGGAGGGTTCAATAGAAGCGGGGATAGAGGTCGGCTTTCCAAGCAACATACTTTCTACCGTTTCATGAATAAGTGTGCCTTCTGTTGCTGAGCGTGTTTTAATTCGCTCTCCTTCGGCAAAACTCGACATCTTTCCATAGAAACGATACAGTGCGGGTTTTGCTTTAATTTCTACGATACGCGTGACCCTCGGGAACCAAACTCCTTCAATGGTGTAACCGCATCCTTCTCTAAATTCGTCTGTTGTTTTAAAATCGTCCATAAATAAAAAAATTCCTAGAAATTGTTTCTCTTATGATACCAGGAGGGGAGAGCATGCACATCATTGACGATAGTGTATTTTCATAGTATTATGCGCTTAGTTCAAAACATTGAGAAAGGAATATGTATGGCTCGACTTATGGTATATTGTTTTGTATGCGATGTTGCACAATCGGATACAACAAAAAGGAAATCTCGAAAGACTCAGTTTAAGAAATTTGCATCAGATGGCATTGCACGAGAATTTATTAGAGCGAAGAGTTTCGATGATGCGTGTAAAAAAGCACAAACATTTCGGGAAGAGCTCTATGAAAACCTTCTGATTCCTGTGAATGATCAATTGATTCATTACACAAAAAGAAAATTCAAATTATTGTGGAATGCAAACCAACGAGCAATGACTCGTTATGCACATCAGTATTTGGTATAAATCACATTTTTCCCCGTTTCGCTAAATTGGCGAACGGGGATTTTTTTAGTTCGCATACTTGCAAAAAAATATTAAAAAAGGTATAGTATGGCCAGTAATTATCACATAAGTAAAGGAAGGAGATGTTTTATGTATATATTCTTTGCGACAGATCTTCCAATCGGGGAGATAGATAGCATAGTGTATTCGGTATTTGAAGCTAAAAGCGATGATGCCGCCAAAGAGAAAGTCGATTCCTTAAAAACTCAGACAAAGGAGAAGTTTGGAGTCGTGCCTACTCATTGGTCTCTTTTTCGAGCGGAAGTAATAGAAAAGGGAGAGCACGATCGTGGAGCGCGCGCATTACCGTTGTATCCGGCCATTGCCGAAGGGTAGAGCTATTCATGCGAGGGGACAAGAGTTTCCCTCGCATTTCTTTTCTCTCTCACCTGTCGCACAATATACCTTTTGCGACATTACTATATCTAATCAATGCTAGAAATATCCAATCACTTTCCGCACTGTCTCGATAAGCCACGTGAGCATTTCTCTTACAAATTCGGTTGCAGTAGAAATAAATGATTGAGAATTAAAATAAGAAATTTTTTCTTGAACTATATTTTTTCCACTATTTAATATATCAGGTATTGATTGGCCTGATCCTCTTTGAATCATGTTTGTTATGTCCCCCCCAGATAGGTTGATTTTAGGCGTTATAAGGCCCATTTTAGCCTCTATATCCGTTTTTAGGCCCTCTAGGAGCTTGAATACGTCGGTTGCTGGCCCAGGAAGCATATTAGTGATATTTGAAGTCGTTAAATTGAGCTCCGCAAACGCACTAAGTGGACTGAGCGTTGTGGTAATGAATAATAGGAAAAGTAGGATTTGTTTCATAGTGTTACACTTTGCATCCCGCATCTTTTGCTTTAGGAACTTGGAAAAGAGATGGGAGGTAATCAGTAGGATCAAGTGTAATGCCAATTGGTACAAGGCCTGCTGCAGGAGCGACTGCCTTATATTGGATACTTGGAGCCCAGAATACGGTAAGGTGTAGATGCGGACCTTTTGAATAGCCCGTATTGCCCGAATAACCAATGATGTCGCCCTTATTCACAGTGTCGCCTTCTTTCACGATTTGTTTGGAGAGATGTCCATAAAGAGTGGCAAGATTATTACCGTGCTGAATTACAATATATTTTCCGTATTGATATTTATTCCATCGTGAAGTGCCACGATCATTGTTACCAACTTTAATAATTTTCCCTTGTTCTACCGCAAGGACGGGTGTGCCTACCGGACTTCCGAAATCGACGCCATTGTGCGTTTTTGTTCGGTAAAGTGTCATTGCTGCTTTTGTTTGCCCAAAGCATTGTGTGATATAGAGATCGTCAACGGGAAAATCAATAACCCCAGGACGCTTGAGTGGTAATAATGTTGGATCAAATGTTGAGCGAAGTTGATATTCAATTTTTTCGATGACCGCATTAATTTCTTCCTGTTTTTTATCTAGTTCATCAAGTTGTTGTTGATAGAAAAGTTCTTGTTCTTTTGTCTGATCAAAAAGACGTTGCTTTTCAGTTTTTTGCTCTTGAGTTATTTGTTGGAGATTAACGAGATTATTTTTTTGAACTTCTCTGTTTATTTTCTTTTGTTTGGTAAGTTCAATCTTTGTTGAATACTCGTTTTGGAGATCTCGTAGTTGTTTAATATTATCATTGAGCGCACCGTTGAGTGTCGTAATATTTTGGGCCTCAGCGACGCTTTCACTTAAGGTTTCACTTCTCATAATACGTGAAAAAAGACTATCCTGTTCATGTTGTTGTAGTTTGCTTAATAAATCGCGGATAGCATCTTTTTGCTTGAAAATGCGGTCATCCATTGTTCCAAGCTCACTTCCTAAGGAGTTAATTTCTAATCCCAATTTTTCAATAGTTACTGAATTTGCCTTAATGGAAAGATCAAGATGATTGATGTTAGTGTTATAAATCTGGATATCTTTTTTTAACGAATTGCCTGACTGACTCACCTCTTTGAGTGTTTTTTCAAGCGCGTCTCGCTGTGTTTGAATTTTTTGAAGCTCGCTACTTTTTTCCTCGATATTTTTTTGGAGATCACTTACAGGACCTCCATTTGCAGCTTGTGCAATGATTTGCGAAATAGTCTCTGGTGCTGCCTGTGAAGATAAGGCGTACACAAAAAACGCAAGAGAAAGCAAAGTTATGTATGCATAAGGGCGTTTCATAGGTATTCCTTAAAGATTTAATTTTTGAATTGCGTGAGCAATACGTAGCATTGCTTCATCGCACCCGAGCGCGTTCAAAAGTTCAAGAGGGCCTGGTGAAGCCTCTTTTCCAGACAGAGATACACGCAAGGGCCAGAGAATTTCTCCTCTTCCCCGCTTTTCAGCAAGTTTCATGATGTGCATCTCTATCTCGCTCTTTGATTCTTTTTTAGTATCCGCATTCTGAAGGAGTTCTTGTATCGCATTTAGATTTTCTCGTGCGGCTTCACGTGTAGATCCTTTCCACACAAGAAGAGATTGAGGATAATCCGGAAGTTCAAAAAAGAAATGTGCCGTTGCTTGGAACTCAGAAAGATTTTTAAGCCGCTCTTTTGTGAGAATGACCGCTTGTTCAAATAATTTTGCATTTTCTCTCCATGGCGCAGGAGTAAAAGGGACAAGATGTTCCATGAGTGTGCTCGTGTCCATAGCACGGATATGCATGGCATTGAGCCACTCAAGCTTCTCAGGATTATAAATTGCCCCTGCTTTTTGAACACGCTTAATGGTAAATTCGCTTACTAATTCACCAAGGGTGAGTACTTCGCGATCTTCCGAGGGGTGCCACCCAAGGAGCGCAAGAAAATTTATGATTGCACTTGGAAGATATCCTTGTGTTTGATAATCGTCGAGCGAGGTGGTAAGAAAACGTTTTGAAAGTTTCTTTTTGTCGTGCCCGAGGATGAGAGGCAAATGAGCAAAGGTAGGAACAGGAAGACCAAGCGCTTCCGAAAATATAATCTGCTTCGGTGTATTCGAAAGATGTTCTTCGCCCCGAATAACGTGCGAGATTTTCATCTCCGCGTCATCAATTACTACCGCAAAATTATACAGTGGTTCACGAAGTCCTTTCGCAATGATGACATCTCCAAATAATTTGGTATTAAATTCCACTTTTCCACGAATCATATCGGTAAAAGAAACAATTTTCTCCGTCATGCGGAATCGAATTACATGCGGAGAGGTATGTGCACGTTTCTCTGCCTCTTCATGGGGAATGGTTCGGCATCTTCCACCATATTTAGGAATAAGTCCTTGTACGAGCTGTGCTTGGTATTCTTCTTCAATTTCTTCAGGAGTACAGAAACAATAATATGCCCTTCGTTCATTAATGAGTTTTTTTAATTGCGTTTCATACACAGAAATGCGGTCACTCTGACGTACGATTGGTTCGTCCCAAGTAATTCCAAGCCACTCGAGGCCCTTTATGATGTCATCTTCGAAACGTTTTTCAGAACGTTCCTTGTCGGTATCCTCAATGCGCAATAAAAATTTTCCGCCTTCGTGACGGGCAAAAAGCCAGTTGAAAAGGGCGGTTCGTACTCCCCCGAAATGCAAAAAGCCAGTGGGAGACGGCGCAAAACGCACTCGAACGTTCATGAGGCTATTATACCCTAAAATGCTGGTTTCGTCACCTTTTTTGCTACTTGGATGACTTCTGTGGCGATATCCGCTGCTGCAGTTGGACGATAGAAATTGAGTGCGGCTTGATGCATTTTTTGACGCATTTCCTCATTTTTTAAGATACTTCGAATTTGAGAGAGAACGAGGTTTAATGTGAAATTAGTTTCTTCAATAGTTATTCCCGCACCAGACTCCGTATATTCATATGCATTCGCGCGTTGGTGATCCCCCGCTGAATCACTGAGCGGTATGAGTATTGCTGGTTTTCCTGAAGCAGCAATTTCAAAGATGGCGCCCGATCCTGCGCGGGACATAACAATATCCGCAGCACTTAGGGCTTCTCGCATCTGGTCATTTGCAAAATAAGGAGTAAGTCGGTAATGAGACGCGAATGTTTCTCCAATATTTTTTATTGCAGATTGAGACAAGATGTATGCATTTTCATAATTCGCAACCCCTACTTGATGAAGAATTTGAATTTCTTTAATAAGTTCCTCGAGATTATCAAGTATAAAACTATTCATTCGTTGTGATCCTTGTGATCCGCCGAGTACTAAAAGTAGTGGCTTTGTAGAGTCGAATTGCATTTGCTCTTTGAGTATTTTGGAATCACCATAACCACTTCCGAGTCCCTCACGTACTGGGTTTCCCACCATTGTTACCCTTCCTTTCGAAAAGAATTGTTCCGCATTTTTAAAAGAAACGAGTATTTTTTGTGCAAATGATGCGGAAATACGATTGGTAAGTCCTGGCACTGCATCGGATTCATGAATGACGACCGGGATTCTATACCAGCGGGCCACAAGAACTACTGCAAGTGCCCCCGGGCCACCTTTTGAAAAAATAGCATCAGGTATCGTAATGTAAAGTTTCACGAGTGCTTGAAAAATACTCCAGAAGAATTTTGGAATATCAATTATATTTGCGATATCAAAATAACGTCGGAATTTACTCGATGCAATCGCATACGAACGTATTTCGCGTGCTTCAAAATCTTCTGCGAGTATGTGGTGTGGTCCAAAGTATAAAAGTTCTAGGTCGTGAGGCATCTCTTTTCGAAGTGCATCAGCAACCGCAAGGAGAGGATACAGATGTCCCCCACTTCCTCCTCCTGCAAATCCAATACGAATAGGCATAATATTTTTTGTTTAATGTCGATACTTCGATATGTTAGCAATGATACCCCCCATGGTCAAAAAGACTGCGAGTGCGGTTCCTCCATAGCTTATGAATGGCAGAGGAACGCCTGTCATAGGAATGATACCAGAGATGGCTGCAATATTTACAAATGCCTGCAATCCGATAACGGAGATGAAGCTTGTGACGAGAAGCCTACTAAACATATCCGGCGCGGCACGAGCAATTTTTAGTCCGCGCCATATAAATGCAAGAAAGAAAAGAAGAAAGGTAATTGCACCCACGAATCCAAGTTCTTCGGCAATAACTGCGAAGATAGAATCTCCTATTGGCTCAGGAAGATAATGGAGCTTCGTAGTTGATTTCCCAAATCCTACACCCCATAACCCCCCAGATCCAATTGCGGTTTTTGCTTGGTCGACTTGATATCCTTTTCCTTGGAGATCGCTTTGCTGATTGATAAATGTTCTTAATCGATCCCCACGATACCCGTCTTTAAGAGAAATTAATCCTACAAGACCAATACTCGCAACAAGGAGAAGTACTGCAATGAATTTTATTCTTGCTCCAGAAGTGAAATAAATAATGAGCGAGGTAAGGAAAATAAGTCCCGCGGTAGTAGTTGCAGGTTGGAGGATAAGGAGAACCCCCACTATTCCAAGAAGTATTGCAAAAGGAAAAAGACCACCCCAGAAACTTTTTCCTCGTTCTTGTCCCCTACTAATCCATGCAGCAAGATAAGTAAAAAATGCGAGTTTCAAAAATTCTCCTGGTTGAAATGAAAAAAATTGTAGATTAATCCATCGATTACCTCCTTTTTCAGTAAGCCCGAGTGGTGTAAATACGGCGAGGAGAAGGATGATAGCACCCGCAAGAAGTATGAGCGAATACTTTTCCCACATACGATAATACACGAAATATCCTATAAAAAAACCAATAAGACCAAGCGAGAGGCCATTCTCTAGCTGATGGACAAGATAGTAGGTACTATCATTAAAGTCGCGCTTCGCGAGGTCTGAGGAAGCGCTTGTAAGCATAACAAGACCAAAAACCACAAGAACCGCAAGGAAGGCAATAAATATAAAATCGGGAGCAGAACTTCGTTTTGGATGCGCGAGCTTCTTCATTCGTTAGGGTTTACTATGGAGTACCATTCCTGCAAGTGTGGGTATATACACTTCATCACGAAGCACGCGAACGCCGTTTATAAACACATCTCTTGGTTTGTCTTTTGAAAGAATAACAAGGTCAGCATAGTATCCCTCTTTAATAAGTCCCCTTTTTTCAATACTGTATTTTTGAGCAGGAAGAGAGCTTATTTTTTGAATTGCTTTTTCAATGCTCATTATTTTTTTCTCTGAAACAAGTGAAAGAAACGATGGAAATGTGGATGTGCTTTGGGTTGTTTTGAATTCTTTTTTCCCAAAACTTGCAGCGTTTGATGAAATAATCGAATTAGGATGTGCAAGAAAAAGTAGAAGTAACTCCTCATCTACTACTTTTGCGGAAACGGTTGCGCGAAGCGCGGTCATATCCATAAGTGCAAGAAGTGCTTCTTCAAATTTCTTTTCATTGCGGAGTGCAAATTCACGTATCGAAATTCCCTCGAGGAATTTAAGAGAGGAATCTGGTACGTGGGTTATGATGTAATCGCGTGCAGGGAGTTTTTTAAAGTGTTCGAAAAGACGTTCCTGAAGCACCTTCAAATGAAGGTGCTCTCGCATCGTTTCGAGATATTCTTCATGAAACCATTCGGGAAGCAATTCATAAATAAGAAATGGTGCGGTTTCAAACGGATGGACATCAAAATGGATATGTTGCTTTGATGACTCGTGTTCAATAAGTTCCGCGGCTTCTCGATAAAGCGCAGTGTATGCCTTGAGTGGTTGAAGATGACTTATTTCAACATTACACCCCGTTTCTGCGGAAAGAGAAAGTGTTTCTCGTACCGCATCAATAAGATTTTCTTTTGAATCGCGGAGATGCGTTGCATAGACGCCGCCGTGCTTTGCCAGAATAGTAAGAAGCTCCTTTAATTCATTGAAGGGAGTTTTTTTCGCATGGGTATGCTCAAGCCCAGTTGAAAGTCCAAATGCCCCCTCTTTTAGTGAGACAGAGAGAATTTTTTTGAATGCTGATATTTCACTTTCAGTAAGGTCTCTAAATTTATTTTTGGTAAGTGCGCGACGAATGGTGGTGTGTCCTACTAGCGTGCCGAAATTAATACCAACACCTTTCTTTGTGAGGAGTGTAAGAAATTCATGAACAGAATGCCATCCTATATTTTCTCGAAACTCACTTCCCCACTCGCGTAACGAAATAAGCGATCCATTGAGAAGTGGCGCAAGCGAGACCCCACAATTTCCGCCGATGATGGTAGTAATACCCTGCCGAACAAAATCCTCCTGATATGGTTCGTAAAAGAGCGACATATGATGATCGGAGTGCGTAGTAACGTCAATAAAGCCCGGTGTTACCATAGCTCCCGCAGCATCAACAACCTCATCAGCATGACCTCGGGAGATAGAATCTATTTTTACAATAAACGAATCTCTCACAAGGATATCTTTTTTGACAGGAGGTGTGCCGCTGCCATCATAGACAAGCGCATTTTTAATAAGCGTAGTCATTTCTTCTCATTGTACATTATTCACCGCCTTTTGAGATGAGGAAATCGTTAAATAAAACGGGCGAGGAAGAAGAGTGCAAGACCAAATATGGTAGTTACAATAGTCACAATCCAAAAGCGCATAGTAATCTGACTTTCTGGCCATCCAAGCGCCTCAAAATGATGATGGATAGGAGTGGAAAGGAAAACCTTTTTTTTCCTCACTTTTTTGCTTATGGTTTGGATAATAACGGAAAGAGATTCGATAATGAGAATTGAACCAAAGAAAGGAAGAAAAAAGGCAGTGTTGGTAAGCATCACCATAACCCCAAGTGTAATACCAAGCGACATTGATCCTGTGTCACCCATAAAAAAGCGCGCGGGATAAATATTAAACCAGAGGAACGCAAGAAGTGCACCAAGAATTACTGAATTCATAGCAGCAAGATCAAAGCGATTGGTGGCAAAAGAGATAACTGCGAGTGCGCCAAATGCAAAGAAAAGTGTTCCCCCTGCGAGTCCGTCGAGCCCATCAGTCTCGTTCGTTGAAAAGGCAGACGCGATAAGGATGAACATAAAAAAAGGAATATACCACCACCCCATCGAAATATTTCCGTAAAAAGGAACATACAGAACATCCCAACCAAGGCGGAAATAAAACCACCACGCACCCACTGCAGAAAGAATGGTGTAGAGAATAAGTTTATGACTCACACTTAATCCACCGCCGTGTGGCCCCTTTCCCATGATGCCAAATACGTCATCAAGAAGTCCTACAATAGCTGCAAAAAAGAGCGCCGCAAGAGGGAGATATGTTTCTGCACGATTTACAAAATTGAAATAATTTGCGAAACCACCAAAAAACTTTTGCAGAATGAGAAAAAGGAGTGCGAGCCCAATTACTGTTCCCCAGATAATAATACCCCCCATTGTCGGAGTATCTGATTTCTTTTTGTGAAATTGATAGAAGATGGGTGCACTTGTCTCATCGCGAATATTGGTTTTCTTAATATTGAGCCGTTGCAGAAGGTGCACCACAAAAGGAGTCACGATAAGTGCGGTTACGAATGCGAATGCAAAAAGGATAAGGATGCGAATAGCTTCAAATACAATCATGGTATTAATTAAATATATACGCGTTTGCAACCCAATTCAAAAGACTTTTAGACTCCTCTGCTCTGTTGGTACTTCCAAGAATAATAAAGACCACGCGCTCATTGCCGAATGAAAAGAATGCGAGAAGATTCTCACGTGCCTCGGGTGATGTTCCTGTTTTTCCACCAAGGTAATTTTTTTCAACGACAAGAGCGTTAATATTGGAAATAGTATGCACCTCCCCGCTGTTTATCGGTTGTACAAGAAAGCTTTGAAGGCGTGTCCAGCTAATAATGTCAGGATGTTTTTCTACAAGGTATCGTGCGAGACGAATAAGATCGCTTGCTGATGACTGGTTAAGATCAGAGAGGCCGGAGGCATCATGCACAATTGTTTGAGTCATTCCAAGTTTTTCCGCTTTCGTGTTGAGAAGATGAATAAATTGTTCTTTTCCTCCTCCATATTCTTCAAATGCAGCTGCCGCATCATTTGATGAAGTAAGGAGCATAATTTTTACAAGATCCTCTGCGGTGTACACTTCCCCACTTTTAAAATCACCCGCAGTTCCTTCGGTATCAATAGCGGTTTGTGATACTGGGATTTTTTTCTTCATTCCTATTTCTTCCGCAACCACAATGGCAGTTAACAATTTTGTGAGTGATGCCATTGGCCACGTTTTGTATGTTTGATAATTAAAAAATGGAAAATTGGAATCAAGCGATTGAATTGCCACCGCTTCCGCATTTACTTTAGGGTCAAGTACGTCCCATTTTCGTTTTGGTACTTTTTGCTCATCTCCTTTTTGGTTTGCGGCAGATACTGCCCCTGTGGTGGAGTCTTGCGTTGCGAGTTGTTCAGCGCGGATAGTTCCGTTTCCTTGTACTCCATGTTCAAGAACCGTGATAGTAATAGCGGTGAGCGCAAGAAATGCAGCGATGAATGCTTGTATTCGTGGTGACATAGGGCTTACGCTTCGGGTGAATTTGGTTCGTGATTTTCTATCGTGGAAGTGGTTTCTGTAGCTTCGTGAGGAGTTGCAACTGTTTCTGTGGTGGGCGTAGGTTGCATTATCTGTGCTTCAAATTCGCGAAGAATAGTTCGGTATTTTTCGTATTCTGGAAGCGTCTGTATTGAAGCAATACCCATATGTTTCAAAAATTCTTCGGTGATTCGATAATGAAAAGAATTTCCTTTTTCGTCGCCACGCTCTATAAGTCCGCGCATGACGAGACTTCGTAGCGTAAAGCTTGAATTGACGCCACGGATATAATCAATCGTTGCACGGGGCATGGGGCCGAGATAGGCCACGAGCGAAAGCACTTCAATAGAGGCGGGGGTAAGTTGTTCTCGAAATTCATCTTTTACAATCGCTTCTCCGAGTGATTTTAATTCAGGTTTTGTAGCGAGCTGTATACTTTCTCCTTTTCGTAAGAGAAGTAATCCTCGCTCTCCATTTTCTGCGAGTGTTTTTTCCCAATCATTTAAGGCTTGTGCACATTCTTCTTCGGATATTCCTAAAAGCGATGCAAGTTTTTTGATTGCGATTGGTTCTCCATAATAAAATAAGAGTGCTTCAATTCGTGCAAAAATGGTCATACTGATGATTTATTGTATTCTGTGGGTTCGTTTTTCGCAATCATAATTTTTTCAAAATGTCCTCCTTGTTCAACATTCACAAGTTGTTGTTTAATGAGGTGAAGTACTGCAAGGAAAAGAACTACGAGTTCCCCTTTCCCTTTGCCTGCGTGAAGTTCACTAAAATTAATCGGTGTTGAAGAAAGGTGTGTGATTACTTCCTGAATTTTCTGACGAAGATTAATAATCTGATTTTTGACCACCGCATTTGGTTTAAAGAGTTGTTCTAAGTCTCCTACGATTTTTAATACTGAAGTAAAAAGTATTTCTGGAGTGATGCCTGAGGGCGGATAAAACAAAGGTTCGGTGGAAACAAGAAATTCACGTGTGTATATTTGAGGTTGTTCACTCCAGAGTATACGAACATGCTCCTGCGTCTTTTTGAGTTCTCGATAAAGTTTTAGACGATATTCAAGGTCCTTTATCTCCGTTTCCTCTTCGTTGCTTAAGACAAGCGAAGGTAAAAGTGCTTTTGATTTGATGAGAAGAAGGCGTGAAGCAACCACAAGAAAATCTGCGAGAAGTTCGGGTGGTGCATTAAAGAGAGGCGATGTTTCATCTATTGTTTCACCAGATGAAAATGCAATTTTAAATTGCTCCAAGTAATTCAAAAAATCACCAGTAACCGTGGCAAGGCTTATGGTAGTTATTTCGAGTTTTTTCTCCTCAATGAGTTCAAGGAGTTTATCGAGCGGTCCTTGATAGTATTCAAGTCGAAGTTGATAATCAGACATAGAAAGTACGCATATATGCGTGAATACTCTTATGATATGCGGATTGAAGTGAAACTTCAATTATAGTTTCCACACTTAGCCGTGACGAATGACCATCACATCTCCTTCTTGCACAATATAATCCTTTCCTTCTAAACGCATCCACCCTTTTTGTTTTGCCTGACCCCACCCCCCCGCTTCTATGAGTTTTGGATATGCGACAACTTCTGCACGAATGAACCTATGTTCAAAGTCGGTATGAATGGTACCTGCCGCTTGAGGCGCCTTCCATCCCTTTTCAATAGTCCACGCTCGAGTCTCGTCTTCGCCTGTAGTAAAGAAGCTAAGGAGATTTAAAATCTCATACGCCTTTTTAATGAGATTATTTATATTTTCCGTATTGGCAAGATTAGTAATGATATAGGTTGCGCCCATTTCGGTAATTTTTCTGGCAAGTGCTTCTGGTACATCTTCGGGGTCGCCGTTCAAAAGGAAGACCTGCTCTTTTGCAGTAAGCAATTCAAGTTCGCGGATTACCTCTTCGAACGCATGTTGTTTTGCAGTATTTCCTTTTTCCAAATCTTCTTTTACGGCTTTGAGGACACCTGCGTCGTGAATTGCTTTCTTGTCGCCTGTGCGCATGTCTTTTTCCGTCTTATCCAAGCGTTTTGTAACCGTTTCAAGATCCTTCATAATGAGCTCAATCTTGATAATCTCCATATCGCGAATTGGATCAGTTGAGCCTTCTACGTGGATAATGTCGCCTAATGGGAAACAACGAAGTACTTGCACAATTGCTTTACATTCGCGGATATTCGCCAAAAATTTATTACCAAGTCCCTCGCCTTCGCTTGCGCCTTTCACGAGTCCTGCGATGTCGTAGAATTCAACGACTGCAGGTACTGTTTTTTTTGAGTTCGAAAGTTTGGTAAGTGTTCCGAGTCGCTCGTCGGGAACAGGAACGATGCCAATATTGGGGTCAATGGTTGCGAAGGGATAGTTCGCAATATGCACCTCCTGCTTGGTGAGGATTTTAAATAAGGTCGATTTTCCTACATTAGGGAGTCCGACGATGCCGATAGATAGTTTCATATACGTTGTTTCAACCCCTATGATATCTGAAAACACGCGAAAGTGAAAG
>Ga0172379_10008637_pt1 | contig 12779 bp, 19 predicted proteins | sample GrowelOW334metaG_FD_119756 | JGI IMG/M metagenome (GOLD analysis project Ga0172379, IMG submission 119756) | Groundwater microbial communities from an aquifer near a municipal landfill in Southern Ontario, Canada - Groundwater well OW334 metaG | ecosystem: Environmental > Aquatic > Deep... | reverse complement strand
CTATCCAGAAGATGGTGAAAGCGATGGACGCCGGCGACATCATAGCGCAAGAAGAAACTGCAATCGGTGCAAACGAAACTGCACGCGAGCTACGCCCACGACTCATCAATATTGGCGCGCAACTACTTGTCGCCACGCTTCCATCGTTTGAGCGCGGCGAGACAATACCAAAAGCGCAAGACGCTTCAAAAGCAACACGCGCATACAAAATCAAAAAAGAAGATGGCCTGCTCGACCTGTCTGCTCCAGCAGAAGAGAATTGGTGCAAGTATCGCGCCTATGCTGATTCTATCGGCACATATTTTTTTGATAACGAAAAGAGAGTGAAGATAACAAGCGCGGAATTTGCCGGAGGCAAATTCCTCGTTCTGCGTGTCATACCCGAAGGCAAACGAGAAATCAGCTTCGCTAATTTCCGAAGCGCAGCATCCTCTTAAGAACAGCACCTCCGCGCTTGAAGAGCGTCTGTTTGCGTCCACGCGAGTGACGTATCTCTGCCTCGAGCTCGCTCCGGACTCTGTCTGCAGCACTATCAGGCGTCGGCTTGACCGCTTCAGCATAGAATACCTTGTCATTTAGTATGAGCCGCCCGACGATCCGGCACGGCTCCGACGAACGACCTTCAGGCGGAGCTTCTTCTATCTCTATTTCAAGAGATGCTCGATCTCCCTCCTCTCCGAGCAATCGGAGTGGTGCTGCAAGTTTCTCCTCGATCATCGCTTCAGCTTCGGGACTGAGAGCGTATTTCGTCGCTTTGATTGTGATGTTCATGTGTAGAGACGCTAACTATTATTAACGCTTATCATTTTAGCGCGAGAACGGTGCCCTGTCAGGATGCGCACCTGCGCGAGAGGCACACCATGTCGCAATGCCACAAGCTCTCGCACGCGTGTATTCGCACGATTCCCAGTAGCCGGCTCACGCACAGAGATAGTAAGCGTCTCTCCCTCACCAATTACGCTCTCGCGCTTCGCGCCAGGTGTGACGAAAACTTTTATATACATATTTAATGCAGTATACCCCCAAACAAAAACCACCTCGCTAACGCGAGGCGGTTTTTGTTGCAGATTTATTAGATCTTGCTGACGTTGAGCGCGTTCTTGCCCTTTGGGCTGTCGCCGATCTCAAACGAGACCTTGTCTCCTTCATTGAGCTCTTCGAACGAAATGTTCTGAAGCTCGTTCATGTGGAAGAAAAGATCCTTCTCGCCTTCCGGCGATCCGTCGACTTTGATGAAACCAAAGCCTTTTTCGTTCTTCTTAACTACTGTGCCGTTTTGCATACTAGAGATAGATAGATTGTGTGACTAAAGTATCAAGTCAGGTGCCGAAGAGAGAAGCCCGATCCCCACTTCTTTTGGATCCAGCTCTGGTTGATGCGGCTATACTATCATACCCCAGGTATTCAGTCAAGTGGTTTGCGAGAACTGAGCCAATCCATCACCTTCCTGCGATGCTGATCGAGCGTCCAGCCCTTACCTACAGCGAAAAGCCCTGGGTGCCCGCTCTTGAACTCCTTAAGTAGCTCCTCGGAGACACGTGGGAAAACACTAGGCAGATTCTCATTATATAGCGTCACGAAGTCTAGAAGCGTACGCTTCTTCTCGCTCCGCTCACGGTCATGATCTGGTGTCCTCATTAAGATTGATAATACCACAAACTCTTTAATTTGTCGCCCTTTGGCTTATATGCAAATATCTGCTTATCTTATTTTTTGGTATCATCAATAAATGCAAAGGAATCAAATCTACACAGTACTTAAGATTAGCGCGGTGCTCGTGATTATCTCAAGCGTCATCGTGCTCGCGCTTCCATACGTCTTCGCCATTACAATCAATCATGAACAGTCTTTTAGTACCGAAATGGATTTATTCCCTGTAACTGTCGACTCCAAGAACAAGACCATCGTCGAAGATGCCCAGGTGAATGCATTCCTAGAGAGTCCTAGCTCACCGCTCCAAGCGGCAGCCGGAAATACCGGAGAAACGCTCTGGGAAATATTCGCATGGGTCGCGAAGACGATAAATGGCGCGCCATGGTACCAGAGCATCGCGGCCGCAGGCGGGCGATTCGTCACCATCACTCCGGGGATGCGTAAGGAGCAGGTAGCAGACGCGTTCGCAAAGACCCTCTCTTGGAACGCGACGCAGAAAAAAGAATTTATGTTGGCCACCACATCATCACAGCTACCCTTCTTGGAAGGGTCATTCTCGCCTGGGACATACGTCGTCAGCACAGGAACGACGCCGGGAGATGCTCGGTCACTCGTGAACGATAGATTTACACAAGACGTACTTGAGCATTACGGTACGACGACCGCGGAGATGGTGCCGCTCGATGAGGCACTGATCATCGCATCGCTCATCCAGCGTGAGACGATAGGCACTGCCGACATGCGGCTCGTGTCCGGCGTGATCTGGAATAGGCTCTTCGCAGGCATGAACCTACAGATCGACGCGACACTTCAATATGCAAAAGCGAATACTCCTGAGACAAGCAAATGGTGGCCCAAGGTAGTGCCTGCAGACACGAGGCGTAAATCACCATACAACACCTACCTGCACCAGGGTTTGCCACCGACGCCAATAGCAAACCCGTCGGTCGCCGCAATAGTCGCAGCCCTTAACCCGATACAGACATCGTGCCTCTTCTACTTCAACGACAATGCAGGCGACATACACTGCACAGACACATACGCTCAGCACGTAGCTCTATTGAAAAAATATTACGGTCGAGGGAAATAGAAAAGACGTCCCCGAGAGGACGTCTTTAGTTTTGTGGATATTAACAAAATCAGTCGATACTGACTTTGATAACGTGTACCTCTAGCAGAGCTATTCCCCGCTTCAAGTACCCGAGCCTCTCCGCACCTGCCCGCGATAAATCCAAATCACGACCCGCCTCAAATGGACCACGATCCTTCACGACGACAATAATCTTGCGGCCGTTTTCCGGATTTCTCACAAGCAGCTTAGTGCCGATTGGCAAATCCTTATGTGCTGCAGTCGTCGGGTCTTTACTTCTGAAACATTTGCCATTTGCCATGACCTTCCCTTCAAAAGCGCGTCCATACCAACTTGCCTTGACCATATGGCCATCAACATTTGCTGGCATTAACCCGTACAGCAGAAAGAACAACAAAATACCCTTTTTAAACATCCTAACCTCCTTTGTAAAAATTAATAATTCAGGTACTTTCTAGTAGCGTATCATTCTAATCAATCTATGTCAAATTTTCCTTTATGCCCTCCCCTACCTGCACCACGAAAGAGCGGGCTATAGCGAGATGCTCCGAGTCTTGCTCTGCCTTCTTCTGGTCAAGTGTGTCGTGAGGCTCTGCGTCATACTTGCGCAAGTCGTCTGTGAGCCACAGATATGCGACGACAGGCGAGATTTTGCCCTCCCGCGCATGCTCGGCGATGATGCGCATCATCTTAGGCATACTGAATGCTGTCTTGTACGGACGATCACCTGATCGCAGAGCCTGCGTGACATCTGCTATGTGCAATAAGCTGACCGAGAGTGGTCGTTCCAGGATCTTATTCTCATAATTATGGTGCAGAGCGGAGAGCTGAGACTCGGTCGGGTACCCGGCGCGCGCCAGTATCTCGCCCGAGCGCGTCTCGTGCGGCTTGATCATGTCCATGATAGTCTCGTCACCGGTATATCCGCGTTCCATTATCTCTGCCAGCTCAATTGGTGAGAGCACCTCGCGCGCTGGGACGAGCTGCACACAGCGCAGAGAGTGCTGTTTCTTGAACGCCCTATCAATCTCATCCTCGGTCGAGCCCTCATTGAGACCAAGCCACGCAGGAATCTTTCCTTCATTATATAGACGGTGATACACGTGGTGTAGACATTCGAGCATCAAGCCGTCATCGAATGTGTTACAAATCACTGCTCGCGGCACCTCTACCTTGCCGATATCGTGTAGCAAACATGCACGATAGAACTGGTCTAGAGTTACGCCCTCTTGATCTGCGATAAGCCGCTCTAGCGATACGCCATGCAATATCTCTTTTTCCATCTTCTCGCGAGCGATTAGATAAGTCTCTAGGCAGTGTCGCGCGGTGCTAGGGTCGTACAAATCAAGCACTGTGAACATCTCCCTGTCTTTCTCATCCAAAAACGGGATAGCCTCAAGCGCGTATTCGCGCTCCACACGATTCAACTCCTCTGCAAGCAGTCCTTCCCTGCGCAAAGTGTCTAGGATTCCAGCATAATTCCCTTCCCCGGCGATTTCAGCAGCCCTAGCGTGCTCGCCATCAAGTGACTCATTGACGATTTCAATATCAAATTTTACTGGCTTGCCTAGGAGGTACTCCTCAAACTCGCCCGAGCCCCCAGGGGCAGGACTAATCTGGTAACCTTCGTATGACATGAGTAACATATTAGCATCATGGAATCTTCTGCGAAATGGGATCATGCAGCGTATGGGACAATTGCAAATACCATGATGCGGGATATACTGCCACGCATATGAGCCATACACCCGAGTTCCCGAAAGAACCGTGTAAAAAGATAGGGCCTGAAGAACATAAAGTGTATCCTGTGACTCGCGATGAACATGGCGACATTCACGGTCTTCCAGAGGGCAAGTCTGCGAAGGATGTCATCGTATTCCAAGGGAATGACAAACTTTGGTATGCACAGGACCCCGAAGAATCACCTGAGATTGTTGACGATATAAAAGCGTGGCGAGAAGACTGGCAAGACATTAAGGAGTAGACGTAATGAAAGAAGCAGAGATACTCAAGCAAGGTGGTGTCGGAGTGATTCCAACTGATACGCTCTATGGTATCGTCGCGTGCGCGCTAAACGAGTGTTCGGTAGAGTGTGTCTATACACTGAAAGGACGGACTCCGACCAAGCCGAGCATCGTTCTCATCTCATCTTCAGAAGATATTAATCTATTATTCGGTATTGCTCTCTCCGAGAAACGCCACGAATTAGTATCCAAGTATTGGCCCGGGCCGGTGAGCATCGTCCTGCACTGTGGTGATAACGTCCCTGAGTATTTACACCGCGGTACTGGTACACTCGCCTTTCGCGTCCCTAATTACCCAGAGCTACGCACCTTCTTGCTGGAATCTGGTCCGCTTATCGCCCCTAGCGCCAACCCAGAGGGATTGCCACCAGCCACGACTGTAGAAGAAGCGAGGGAGTATTTCGGCGATACTGTTGATTTCTATATAGACGGCGGAAAGCGTGCAGGAATGCCGTCGACACTTATTGCATTTGATGAACATGACTCAGTCATAGTGCTCAGAGATGGCACGCAGACCGTCCAGCCTATATAATGTGGTCTATGGAATACATACCCTATTTCGAAGATGAGGGATCGAGACTCATGCCAGACCTACCCACCATCGAGCGCCCTACTATAAATGCGATTATATGGAATCCACTGACCGACGAGATTCTATGCCTTGATTGGGAGAAGTTCGGATGGAAGACGTTCGTCATCGGAGGTATAGAAGATGGAGAGGAGCCACTAACCGCTGCGCTTCGAGAGATCGAAGAAGAGACAGGGTATGCAGGCATCGAGCTCATTACTGACCTAGGCAGACTCCGCTCAGGATATTTCGCCGCACACAAGAATGAGAATAGAATAGCGGACACCACCGGGCTCCTCTTCAGACTCACCAGCGATGAGAGAAAGGAGGTGCCGGATGCCGAATCGCTCCCGCACGTATTCGGGTGGATTCCGAGGAATGATGTCGAGGATTACATCACTCTTTCGTCTCAGAAATATCTCTGGTCTAAGGCGCTCCCACTTCTTGTCTGAGTGCAATATGGACTCAGCCTGAAAGAATACATTCGGACTTCTTAGGTACGAAAGCGTATATGGCATGATACAATCATCACTATGGAAAATATAACCGTGGTATTTGATGTGGTAATAGCCTTCACGTCTCTGTGGGTACTATCAAAATTAGTAGGATATGGTGGAGTAATAGGCGATTCGCTAGCCAAAGTCGGTTACGGAATCGTATTCATTGGGTTCTCACAAATAGTCGAGACTATCGGGCTCGTTTTATTCGACAGCAATATCTTCGACGTTCATTTTATCAATCGTTCTTTGCTTATCATCGGCTTCATCTTCGTCTCCTGGGGATTCAAGAACTTGATGGGAGAAAAATAGCCACTAGTGCATACAATTCCGTCACCTCGCGCAAAGACTTATTTGCTAAATAAGTCTTTGCTACAATATAAAAATGATTGACCATTATGGCGAAAAAGAAATCAGAGAAATGCCCAGTCCTCCTCACTGGAGCCAGGCCTTAGGCGTCGGCGTGGTCACCATGGGGCTAGCGATTGGCACTGGTGAACTCATCATGTGGCCACATCTGGTGACTAAACACGGATTGGGTATTCTCTGGGCCGCCACTCTGGGCATCACTTTTCAATATTTTATAAATCAGGAAGTAGCTCGACACGCCTTGGCTACTGGTGAGAGCTTCTTTACCTCCTCATCGCGTATATTCAAATGGTTTGCACCATTTTGGCTTTTTTCAGCTGTTCTACTCTATGTCTGGCCGGGCTGGGCCGCCGCCATGGGTACTACTCTGAGAGAGCTTTTCGGTTTCGGAAATTATCTTTGGTGGGCAGTCGCCAGCTTATCTTTAGTTGTCGTGCTTACATTTATTGGAAAGTCTGCGTACCAAATACTTGAGAAATCCTTGAAAATCATCGTCCCCACGTTTTTCATACTCTTGGTAATTTCAAGTTTCCTTTCATTAACTTGGAGCGACTTACAGTTGGCACTGTCAGGGATGTTTAATTTCGGATATCTGCCAGATGACGTGGATTTGGCTGTTTTGATGGGAGCTGTCGTCTTTGCTGGTGCGGGGGGCTTATTAAACCTCTGCGTATCTCTTTGGTATCGCGATAAGCAAATAGGGATGGGCAAATATGTCGGCAGGATCCTGAACCCTATAACAGGTAAAGAGGAGGCGGCATCTTATCGTGGCTATAGCTTTGACCCAACTCCAGAACATATGGCCAGATGGAAACAGTGGATGCACTTCATACGCATTGACCAGGGTTTGATTTTCTGGTTTCTGGGAATGGTAACCCTTATCCTACTTAGCGTTAATGCTTATGCTGTCCTAGTCCCGCATGGCCTGGTACCAGAGGGATTAAATGTGGCCGTCGTGCAAGCTCACATATTCGGAGACAACTGGGGGCCGATTGGCTTCAGCCTATTCTTGGTGATGGCTTTTCTTATGTTGTTTTCTGTTATGTGGACTGTGATAGATGCTTTCACACGAATCGCATCTGACATCCTATATGTAAATTCACACATCGGTCCATTTCAGAAGCACCTGTCTTGGATCAAGAATATCCCTCTAAATATCCTGTACTATTCCCTGATCGTCGGAATCGTATTGATTAGCGCATCACTCCTAACCCTGGAACAGCCACTACTTCTTCTGACGATAAGCGCAGTCCTGGGAGGTTTTACAATGGCAATATATTCCCCCGTGCTGATTTATCTGAATAATTTCAAATTACCAAGGGAGTTACGCCCAGGTATCATAACTAACTTATTTATGGTATCTGCGTCGGTGTTTTACGCGGGCTTCACCGCAATAATTTTCTGGACTAAAGTCTTTTAATAATTAATACAAAAGGCGCACCAGTCATGGTGCGCCTCAGGTCTATTTTTGATCAAAAGATTGGTCAAATTTGTGCGATTTCCTCAAACGTCGGAGTACCCTTAAACACCTGCCCGTTTCGCTCATACCACCCGAGTGCATTACTGATATCACTCTCCTTGCTTGCACTACAGGATGTAGTATTAGTAGTAAGAGTGTGTGCAGTTACAATTTCGTACCCGAGTTCAATCGCTGTACCCGCTGTCTCCATTACACAGAAGCTAGCATTAATTCCCATCAACAGCAGTCTGCCTGTGCGGAATCTGTGTAAGACCTCTTCCAGCTTTCCGTCATAGAAACCATCATTGACACGCTTGATCAAACGGACAACTCGCTTTACACAAGAAATCTCAACTTCCAATTCTTCTAGAGTTCTGCCTTGCCCTCTGTACTCGAGCACAATAAGCGGGATGTCGTGCGAGACGCAGACGCCTCGTATCACATCAATTTGTGCGGAAATGATCTTCCTGAGCCTCGCGTGCGAATTTTCTCTAATGAAGCCCTTTTGCATATCCACCAGCACCGCTGTCAATCCAGTCTCCGTCTTCTGTCTCATCACCAAACCTCCTTCGTTGTTGTTTGTTTTGTTAGTGAACTAATACGACAAACAGAACGCTGCTGTCGTCTCCGCTTTCTTATATAGCACGACACACAAACACTGTCAAATTTGGCTGGGGACAGGGAAAATTATTATCCTTGGATAGGCTAAAGTTCTGCTATGCCGCCATGGATACTGACTTCGTGTAGGTTTAACCTCCACTGAAGACACGTTGCGACATCTCATTTTTCGGTTACAATGCCACTATCTCCTTCGGGAGATATGTTCGTACCATTCCGCGGTAGCTCAGTGGTAGAGCGGCTCGCTGTCGAAGGCAGCTTCTCGTCGTAAGGCGAGTTGAAAAACGAGGTGAATTCGGGGAAACCCTAATGGTGAGAAATTCGAACCATGGGCAATCCCGAGCCAAGCTCTTCTCGTATTGATTTACGGGGTCCCCATTCTGATGGGGAAGCAAGCGTCGGAAGACGATAGCGAAGATGTCTCATCTGAGCGACAGTCTTCCGGAAAGCGCGCTAGGGAAGGTGTAGAGACTATCCCGCAAGGGAGTAGACCGAAAGGTCGAAGCGCCTCGCACCCTCGATCTGCGAAAGCAGATACGGGTGATGATATAGTCCATTCCTCTCGTAATAGAGGGCTAAAATGTAACGAGTTGGTCGTAGGTTCGAATCCTACCCGCGGAGCCAGAACGAGATTTAGTTCTAACCTCAAAGAGGTATAATCACAGACAATGAGTTCAATACCGAAAATCTATTTCATTTCCGGAGTATCTGGAGTCGGGAAAACAGCAGCTATGAAGGAGCTCAAAAAAATGTTGCCACTCGATGAATTTGATATTCGTGACTTTGACGAACGCGGTGTACCAGACGGAGGTGGTCCCGTGTGGCATAAGAGCGAGACAGTCTACTGGCTTGATATTGGTGCTGAAAATACAGAGTACGGCAAATCCACCGTTATCTGTGGTTTTAATGAACCTGAAAGAGTACGATCCGCTCGTAACGACAACCACCCAGGGGTTGAGCTTATTCTTTTACACGCGAGCAATGATGTCATTCGTAAGCGGCTACGCGGCAGATACCCCACTGCCGAAAGTGAGAAAGAAATCGAACGGGCGGCTGGAGTACCCCTCGCAACCTTTATCGAAAACTGCGTCTCGTATGCACCGACACTATGGAGCATTTTCGAGAAGGAACGTTGTCACATCGTTGAGACCGACAAAAAGACTCCGCATAGTGTGGCAGTGGAAGTGTCAAAGATTCTTCATGCATAATAGGTTCGCACATCCCCCACCCAGCGGATTAAAATTGGCTATCCCCACCCTTGTTGAAATTTAATCTTGCGTGTGTATAATGAGGCTAATCACCACGGGAAAGACCCCTGCAGAGCTCGTCTCTGCCGGGGGCTTTTCCTTTCTACGAGTCAGATTCTGGAACCACTTTGAGGATCGACCTTTGATCATTGATGTATGCAATTGCGGCATTTGTTCGTTTGAGTAAAATCGAACATTTTTCTGCTGGCGCTGGGGACAATATCACCTCAAGGCGCTTCTTAAGCATCAGCACCTTTATCAGAGGCGCATAATCTCCATCGCTAGCCACGATAATGGCTTTATTTAGATCTCCTTCATACAAATCGGCACTCGCCTGCATCAGAAGGTCTGAGTCGCAATTTCCTTTTGCTTTACCAGTTTTATCAAAGAGAACGTCCTTAAAGATCAGGGTGAAGCCGCATTCTTGAAGATAGGTGTATAGATCCTTGTATTTGGGAATGAGGCCGATGAAAATATAGGCCCGTTCGACTTTATATTTATCTGAAAGCCAGACTCTAAACTTCTTATAGTCTAACTGCCACAGAAGTGTTAACCGGAGGGCCTTGTCAAGATTGGCCGCATCAATATAAGCGATATTAACGAGCTGCTTTCCTTCAGGATTCATTTCAGTAGTTTAACATTCCTTATCAGTCTTTTCATACCAAATCAGTTCGAACATCCTCCACCCAGCGGAGCCGAGTGAGTAATACAAAAGAGCCCTTCTTAGGGCTCTTTTGTATTCGAGCGAGGCGACCGCAGGAAAGAGTGAAAGTAACGCTTACCCGCGGAGCCAAATGAAAAAGCGCCTTTCTGGGCGCTTTTTCATTTGGCTCCCTTGAGGAAGACTGGCACGGCTTCCCTACTTCGTGACGCACTTGGCGCACCTGCAGCCGAACGGCCTGATGTGCTCGGCGACGTACTCGTCGCCGTAGTCGTAGGTTAGCTCTTCGCCTGGCTTGATTGCTCGAAGCGCGTCGATCCATACGCGACCCTTCACAATGTTCGGCTCGCAGTTTGGCTTGCAGGAGTGATTGATATAGCGCGCGAAGTTCTCACGCGTGGTGCCATCTATCGTCTTCCTATTATTCACCTCGAAGAGGTACTTGCTACGACTTGTGTATTCTTCTGCTTTGGAAATAACTCGGCCGAAATATTCTATGATTCGTTCACCCTTCTTAAACTGTCTCGTAGCGAAGAGCCCTAGACCAGCGCTCGACCGCTTCACCTGCACACCATCAGGGCATGCGATTTTATTCTTTTTTGATTCTGCAGCTTTCATTATTTAACAGCGAGCACAGTTCCCTTCTTCACAAGTGCCGCGAGTCCTGCCTGAGTCTTAGGTAGGTGGCGTATATCGACAAACCCTACGACACGGACTGTGACACCCTTGCAGATGCCGAACACATTAGCCGCATTTATAGAGCGTCCATCGGAAGAAACGGATTCCTCCTCTGTGTTGAGAAGAACGTCGACACGATCCGTATAACGCGCGTTCATCGTATCTTCGATGACGCGATACCCGATGTGATGCGCAACGACGCCATAGCCACAGGTATTCCCCGGTGAGATTGTCGATCCGTCAATCTCGATGATGGTGCCGAACGGGAGCTCGTCAGCGAGGTCGCGAGAGCGAGCTGCGATGATTTCCGGGTTCGAATACGCGCCAGAGGCGGTTTCAAACGGGTTCCCATCAGTTTGCTCCGCGACAGCGTTGTATGCCGTCATCGTCACGATGTGACCCGGTATGGCTGGCGCGACTACCGCGACAGGTTGAGACTTGTGGGCGTTTCCTGTTGGAAACGGCGCGAAGCCTAGTATAAGCGAAAAGCCCATAAGGGCTCCAAATAGTGGCATTGAATTGGTTTGTCGAAATAGCCAATAGCTACCTCGTTATTTGGATACTAGCATATTGACAATACGCTGTCAATAGGTCTGGTGCTGCTATTTTGCTCTTAGTTTATGCACAAAAATGAACGCGACATAGGCGACGATGATGCCTAGAAGTGCCCCGCCGACGATATCTGACGGGTAATGAACGCCTGCGACCACACGACTGACAGCTATGAGCGATGCTGCTACGAAAAAACCGATTCCCCACTTCTTATTATAGAGATATACCGCAGTAGCCATCGCGAAGAAGAACGCAGCGTGCCTAGATGGGAACGACCACGCGGTCTCGGTGATAAGTTGATGCACCTGAAGCACCATGAATGGTCGCGGATGGTGATAGAAAAAACGAATGAGTGGAACCAATACATAACCAGTAATTGCGCACGATAGACCAGTCACTATAAGTATTTCCAATTTTTCTCGTTTGGAATATAGAGAAAAGAATACAAGAATGAGAAAAATAGCGACAAGAACATACGCCATATATGTGGCAAAAAATATAATCACCCAATCAAGAAGATGTGACTGCCCTACCAAGTTATTAAGGAGATAGAAAAGTTGTGTGTCGATAACCATAAGTAATACTATATACTATCGCTACGCCCATGCTATCTATCCTCTACCTCGTCGCGATTGGTATCGGCATCATCTACATCTGCGTAACTGCGTATCGCTACCTACGCTCTGGCAACTGGTCACTCGATTACATAGCTCTGCTCGCTATGATAGTCGCGCTCTTCTCGCGCGAGTGGCTAGCTGGGGCCGTAATAGCTCTCATGTATACCGGCGGTAAAGGGCTCGAAGCATATGCGGCACGGCGTGCAGAAGCATCGCTCTCTGCCCTGCTCGCACGTATACCGAAGACGGCGCTAGTGAAGAGTGGCGGAGTGACCACCGAGATGCCGCTCGCCGAAGTACCAACAGGTGCGGTAATCGTCGTGCGTGGTGGCGAGCTCGTGCCACTCGATGGCTTCCTCGCTTCGACAAGCGCAGTACTCAACCTGGCGAACCTCACTGGCGAGCCACTTCCTGAGACCCTGGCAGAAGGTGCAGTCGTGAAGAGCGGCAGCGTTAATGCCGGAGAAGCATTCGATCTGACTGTGTCGGGAACGCTCGCTACATCGACCTACGCGAAGATCGTCGATCTAGTCAGGAACGCCGAACGTGACCAAGCGCCATTCGTGCGCCTCGCATCCTACGCGAACCTACCCTTCACTGCGCTTACGCTCCTCATTTCTGGTGGCGCATATCTACTAACTGGCGACATCACGCGCGCGCTCGCAGTGCTAGTGATTGCGACACCGTGCCCACTCATCATCGCGGCGCCAGTCGCCTTCATCGGCGGGCTGTCGCGAGCGGCCGGG
>Ga0172379_10008635_pt1 | contig 12781 bp, 10 predicted proteins | sample GrowelOW334metaG_FD_119756 | JGI IMG/M metagenome (GOLD analysis project Ga0172379, IMG submission 119756) | Groundwater microbial communities from an aquifer near a municipal landfill in Southern Ontario, Canada - Groundwater well OW334 metaG | ecosystem: Environmental > Aquatic > Deep... | reverse complement strand
CCATTATCTGCGCCTGAATTGTCACATCGAGCGCTGTGGTCGGCTCATCGGCGATGAGAAGATCTGGGTTGCAGGAAAGCGCCATGGCTATCATTACGCGCTGCCTCATCCCGCCGGAAAGCTGGTGCGGGTAGTCGGCTATTCGGTGCTCCGGATCGGCGATTCCGACAAGTTTCAGCATTTCCACCGTACGGTTTATCGCTTCTTTCTGGCCCACATTCTGGTGAAGTCGCACCGCTTCTATGATCTGAGAACCGATGGTGAATACAGGATTGAGCGATGTCATCGGCTCCTGGAAAATCATTGCGATATCGTTGCCCCTGACATGGCGCATCTCAGACTCGGAAAGCGCAAGAAGGTCCTGTCCCCTGAAAAGAATATTTCCCTGTACGATTTTCCCCGGTGGCGACTGTATCAAACGAAGGATAGAAAGCGAGGTTACACTTTTCCCGCAGCCGCTCTCCCCTACAAGACCCAGCATCTCACCTTTATCGATATAAAAGGAAACGTCATCGACCGCTTTGGCGATTCCCATTTCCATAAAAAACCAGGTGCTGAGACCATTGATTTCGAGGAGATGTTCGGACATTGAAGTTCCTTACGGTTTAATAAGATTATCCGGCAAAAATGTTACAACCTCACCCGGCCTTTGGCCACCCTCTCCTAAACAGGAAAGGGTTATACTATGGCCCGCTGTGAGTTACTGCCTCTCCTGAACAGGAAAGGAGAACAAGAGATGAGGTAAAATATCATTATCATAATTTCATATTTCATATTTCATACTTCAGATTTCAGATTCTTCTTTACTTGATCTTCCTCGGATCGAGAGCGTCACGGAGACCATCGCCAAGAAAATTGAATGCCAGCACAGTCAGAAATATCGCATATCCGGGCGCCAGTATCCAGGGAAAAGAAGTCAGCACCCGGACACTCTGGGCTTGGTTGAGCATATTTCCCCAACTGGCGGTAGGCTGGGCTATTCCAACTCCGAGAAACGATAACGCCACCTCTCCGAGGATGTATCCCGGAATCGATATTGTTGCAGCAACAATAACGAACGACAGCGTATTGGGAAGAATATGCCGAACGATGATGCGCAGGTGGCCGAATCCCAATGCCCGCGCCGCGGTAACATAATCATTTTCTTTGATCGAAAGCACCATCCCGCGAATGATACGTGACATTCCTGCCCACCCGATGAACGAGAGAATGATCACCATTATCAGATACATATCATCCGATTTGATATTTATGGGGAAAGATGCTCTCAGCGCAAGAATAAGATACAGCGCGGGCACAGACATGACAAGCTCGGTTGAACGCATGATAAGCGTGTCGGTAATCCCTCCGAAATATCCGGAAATCCCCCCGATAAGCATTCCAAAGGTGAACGACAGCAGTATGCCCACCAGTCCGATGGAGAGAGAGATTCTGCCTCCGAACAAAAGACGGGAAAAAACATCGCGTCCAAATTGATCCGTTCCCATGAGAAAGATACGTCCATCACTCTCCACGCCAAACAGGTGACGGTTCAATGGCAATAACCCGAAGAAACGGTATGACTCCCCTTTGGGGAAAAGATGAATCGGATATATTTTCGTGGTATCATCGGCATAACGAGTCCATTTCCTGTCAGCCAGAACTTTTCCGTATACGAAAGGCACAAGGTGAAATTTTCCTGAGGAGTCAATAAAGTGAATCCCTGTAGCCGGACAGTTATAGAGGCTTCGGTTCTGGGTTTCCATGCCATAGGGAGCAAAAAAATCCGCAAGAATTGCCAGGGTGTAGAAAAGGATGAGAATTCCCCCACCCAGCATGGCGATACGATTGCGGCGTAGATGACGCCAGAACAGCGCCCACGGCGAGTTGGAAAACGTCTTATTCATACCGTATCCTCGGGTCGGAAAGAGCCAGCATGATATCGGCGGCAAGATTGCCCAGAATCAGCATGACAGACGCCATGAGGAGAGACCCCATCACCAGATAGAGATCACGGGCAAAGAGAGCATCCAGTGTCAGCCTGCCCAGACCGGGCCAGTTCATTATTACCTCGACCAGGAAAGCGCCCGAAAGAAGATCCGCAAGGGTGAACCCGAACAACGTGATGAGCGGATTTATCGCATTACGGAGGGCATGTTTATAGGTCACTACACGCTCGCTCAAGCCTTTTGCACGTGCTGTCTGGATATAATCCTGACGAAGGGTATCGAGGAGATTTGCGCGCATCTGACGCATCCTTCCGGCCAGTGATATGCTTCCAAGTACGATAGTTGGAAGGATAAGATGGTGAAGGAGATCGAGTATCTGGCCGCCGTAGGACATATATTCGAAATCTATCGATTTCATACCGCCAACCGGAAAAAGACCGGTTTTTGCTGCAAAAAGTACCATGAGCAGTGCAAAAAACACTTCCGGTATGGAAAGCCCGATAAACGATACGAATGAAGCCGACCGGTCTACCCATGTATTTTGCCGAACCGCACTGACAATCCCGAGAGGGATGGACAATCCCCAGGCAAAAAGGGCTGCTGAAAGGGCAAGGATAAGAGTATTGAGCATCTTTGCCTTGATCAGGGTAAAAACAGCAATCTGGTTGGCGAATGAATATCCGAAATCGAGATGGATGGCATTCCAGAGCCATTTTACATACTGAATGTACCATGGCTGGTCAAGACCGAATTTCAACCGCATGGCTGTAATGGTCTCGGCCTTAATCTGAGGATTCTGAGACATGGTGGTCAGGTAGTCGCCCGGCGCCATGCTGATAATCATAAAGCTGAAAAAGGTGATCCCCAAAAGAAGCGGTATCATATGGAGAAATCGTTTAAGTATAAATGTTTTCAAAGATTCTGTCCTATGAACGACGACTTTAATAATTGCCCATGTTTGAGTGTTTATAACCTAAAAATATGATTCCCCAAATGGAATTCTAAAAATCTTCCCAAATAAAAATCGATGTAGATTTTTATCATGGGATCAAGATGCAAAGGGCTCTTCGACAAGCTCAGCGTCCTTTTATTGGCTCAGTGTTTTTTACAAGCTCAAAATCCTTTTGCAAGTTCAGTGACTATTTATTGTTTACAGTCCATCAACAGATTAAGATTCGGCTCATCGGGCACTGAGCTTGTCGAAGTGCCCGTGTTGACTTTATTTGATCCACACTTCTTCGATGTTCCAGAGAAGACGGTGTTCCAGAATGGTTGGAGTCAGGTTCTGGAATTTATTTCTTGCCGCCACGAAAACCTGAGGAGTTATCAGATAAATATACGGCGCCTCATCAGAAATGATATACTGAATCTGGTCAAAATACTCTTTCCTTTTCGCTCTGTCAAGCGTGGTCATCTGCAGGTTCATGAGCTTGTCTATCTGCGCTTCCCATTCTGTGGAAGGTTCCTTCTGATTGGGGTACCACTGGTGCATACGTCCGCTGGAAAGCCAGATATGAGTGCCGCTCGAAGGATCGGGATCACCTCCGCCGACTCCAAGAAGGCAGCACTCGTACGTGTATTCGTTATCGATTTTTACTACCAGCGTATTGAACTCTATCGGAGTAAAATTCATTTTCACCCCGATTTTCGTAAGATCGGCCTTGATGATATTCCCCATAAGTTCACGGAGATCATTCCCGGTATTCGTTATCATGGTGAATTCCACCGGATGACCTTCCTTATCCTCACGGATCCCGTCGCCGTTACGGTCGACAAGTCCCATTTCGTCAAGGTATGCCCTGGATTTGTCAAGGTTGTATTCATATTTCACACAGTTGGGGTTAAACCAGAATTTATTCGAAAGCGTCTCGGGACCATACTGCGGCTGCGCTAAGCCATCGAACACGGTGCGGGCTATTCCATCGCGGTCAACTGCATACGCCATTGCCTTACGCCAGCGGATATCCTGAAACCATTTCAGCTTGTAACGATCCACATAAGGTTTGCCGTCAGGGGAACTCCCCGGATTGAGATTGAACCAGAAAAACTGCTGCCCCATCCCAGGGCCGAGATTGATTATACGGTAATCGTACTTTTTGGCATCACGGTCGAGAACCGGAACATCGGAAGGTTTGACGCTGTCCATCATATCAAGGTTCCCGGTCTGGAAGTTGAGCATCATTGTCTCCATGCTCCGCATACTCACAAAAATTATCCGTTCGATATACGGCAGACGGTTGCCATTGTGATCGATACGCCAGTAGCTTGGATTTCGCCTCAGGACAGTTTTGACTCCGGCCTCATATTTTTCAAGGAGATATGGCCCGCAGCCGACAATCTTTTCCGGGGATGTCGCAACCCCGTATGCAGAATCGAACTTTCCCTTTTCCAAATCGGATTCCAGCACATGCTTTGGAAGAACCGGTACTCCGCCCGCCCAAAGGAGAAAAGGAGCAAAAGGAGAAGGAATGGTAACTTTGAAAGTAAACGAATCCACCGCCGCGTACTTGAACGATTCCCCGTTTACCCTCATGATATCGTTCAGACTGTTCTGGACTTTTGGATTATAGATGGCGTCATAGGTGAATTTTACATCGTAGGCGGTAACAGGAACCCCGTCACTCCAGAGAACACCGCGTCTCATGTGGAATGTCAATGACAGATTATCCGGTGAGAATTCCCATCTACAGGCAAGACCCGGCGTAATATCCTGTGTTATATTGTCCATATTTACAAGCGAGGAAAACATTCGGCCTATGACATCTCTGCTGGAGCTTTCCGAGGAAACAATCGGATTGAATGTTTTCGGGTCTCCGAGAGCTCCCAGAAGTACCCTCCCGCCATACCTGCCGGGAACACATTTCGAAGTATCGGCGTCAACCGGAACGGGAGTGGTAATATGGAACCGCGGACTGTCCTTTGCATGTTCGAACGCTCCGGAAAGCACCAGTATATATACCGAAATAATCCCGACAAGAATGAGAAAAAGACGCTTCATTCTGCTATTTTATATACCTTTCATTTTGTGACAATCCACTCTTGATGTCCATGGCTTTTGCCTCATATCCCGGCCTTCCCATAAGCGCAAATGCGGCCACTTTGCCTTCTTCGACACCCGGCTGATCAAATGGATCTATAGAATACAAACCGCCAGAAAAAGCAGTCGCCGTTTCGAGGGAGTAGATGAACTGCCCGACAGTATGAGGTGAAATTTTCGGGAATGTGATGGTCATATTCGGCCGTTGATTTTTGGTGAGCGCATATACTGTTCCCTGACGTTCCGCTTCCATCAGTTCGGACATCTTTCTCCCGCCGAGATAATCTAATGAAGAAAACCCGTTATACGCCGGTTCCATCGGCAGACTATGTTCGAAATTCTCGACCCGAATGATCGTGAATACCTTATCGAACGGCCCTTCCACATAAAGCTGTACCTGTGAATGCTGATCGGTCACTCCAAGCGCTTTGACCGGTGTCTGCCCGGTAAATATTTCTTTTCCGGTAAGGTCTTTCTTTTTGCCAAGGCTCTCGGCCCAGAGCTGGCGGTACCAGTCCGCTAGGCCATAGAGCCTTGATGAATAAGGCATCATTACCGATATCCGTTTCCCCTTTTCACGGTCGAGGAGGTACTGGTAAAGCGCATAGAGATATGCGGGATTATCCATGACCGAACATTTCCCCAGACGGTTATCCATCGTTGCCGCTCCATCTAAAAGCTCCCGGACATCGATACCGGCGCAGGCGGCAGGGAGAAGCCCTACAGGGGAAAATACGGAGAACCTTCCTCCTACTCCTTCCGGAACCGGGAAGGAAACTATTTTTTCCTCATCGGCAATTTTCCGTAAATCACCTTTATGCTGATCAGTGGTAATGACGATATGATCCCGCCAGGAGTTTCCCACTTTTTTTTTCAGGATATCTCTTACCATGAGAAATGTTCCCATGGTTTCTGCGGTGGAACCGGATTTTGTTATAATATTGTAAAGAGTCTTCCGTGGATCGCAGACATCGAACATTCCCTGTATAAAATCCGGATCGATATTATCTGCGAAAAACATTCTCATCCCGTGTCCGTCCCGGCCGGGCGAGATATTGTGGAAGGGGTGGCAGAGTGAAGCAACCAGCGCCTGCGCACCTAAAGCCGAACCGCCGATACCTGCGTTGACAAAATTTTCGAACCGCCCCATTGCTATTCTGGCAAAATCACGGATTCCCTGCACATCCGCATAGGGTAGTTCCATAAAAGCAATGTTTCCGCTGTTACGGCGGCTCAAAAGATCGGTGTGTATCGAAACAGCTTTATTTTTCAGTGAATCGATAAGACTGTCTGAAATACCGTGTTCACCGACAGAATTTTCCGTTACATTCGTGAAATCAAAAGTAAGTTTGTTATTCATAGCCCAAAATCCATCCTTTCGAGCTATACCGTTCATTCATGGAACGGCGGGTGTACTCCATCTCCCGGTTTGAGGGATATTCCTTCCGAACAGTACCCCCGACTACCGCCGCAAATGATTCGTATAACGAGGTTTTCAAAGATTCTGTATCCACCGGACAGCCGGTTGCATCGCACAGGGAGATGGATTTTCGATTCATCAGATTTGCAAGCCGGTCTCTGTCGTGACATTCCTTCACATAGTCCGCGATCCGTTCATGACCTGAACCGGTCAGTATGGACCCGTGCTGGAGAAATACATTCCGAAAGCGCCTTTGCGCACTGCCGATAACTTTTCTCCCCCGGCAGGTAATCTCGAATCGTGAGGTGCTGAGAAAACACGGCAAAGAGCGGGAAATCCTTTCCCCTTCCCTTTCGGAAAGAGTTCCCCTTTCCAGGTCTACTGCGGCGCCACAGGTGCGAAGGGCATCCAGGAGTATTTCGCCGATTTTTCGATATGAGTCGCTGAGATTCCCCCCAAACCGAGGATCGCGAATATATCCGACCACTGAATATGCTATTTCACGGTCATGAAAAACAGCCCGTCCCCCGGTCAGCCGTCTTGTAACAACAATTCCATCCCGGACGCATCTGTCGTAGTCGAGAATATCGCCTGCTTTTTGTGAATGCCCGATAGTAATTCCTTCCGGCTTCCATTCATAAAGACGGAATGTGGGGAGAGAGTTTCCTCCGGCCACTTCCTCGACAACAGCCTCGTCCATCGCCATATTAAAAAAGGCGCTTTCTTTACCAGTATCCATAAAGCGCCACTTTGCAAAACAAGGATGAAGGATCATGGGAGAAGGATGCAAAAAGCTATAAGATTCATCTGCCGTGACATTCATTATTTTTGATTCGGCCATTTTCAATTTATCCGCATGCACCGAGTACCTGCGGCCCCCTGTGTCCTTGGATATTCCCCGGAAAGGGTAAGGAAGGGTTTCATCGTTCCCGCAAAGAGGCAAAGACTGATAGGGATAGGGGGCTGTGTTAAATGCCTGCTTCTTTATACGGCTTTAGCAGAAAGCCTTTCATACACAAGGTTTCTCAGATAAAACTTATTGCGCATGGTGCTAATTTAAACGAATTCTAATATTGTTTCAACAGTTCAAGGCCGATTATCTGACGCATGATCTGGTTTGTTCCTTCATATATCTGAGTGATTTTTGCATCCCGCATCATTTTTTCAACAGGATATTCTTTCATGTAACCACTGCCGCCCATAAGCTGTACTGCGTCAGTTGTGACCTGCATGGCTGTATCGGAGGCGACAAGTTTACACATGGCAGCTGCGGCGCTTATATCCTTCGCTCCAGAATCGATCATACGCGCGGTCGAATAAATAATTGCGCGTGATGTCTCTATTTTCGCGGCCATATCAGCAAGCATAAACTGCACACCCTGGAACGAGCTGACCGGTTTGCCGAACTGTTCGCGCTGTTTCAAAAAAACAATGGCCTCTTCGAGTGCGCCCTGGGCGATTCCCAGCGCTTGTGCTCCTATGCCCGGACGTGATTTATCGAATGTTTTCATTGCGACAATAAATCCAAGACCTTCACGGCCGATGAGGTTTTCTCTGGGTACCCGGCAATCCTGAAAAACAAGTTCACTGGTCGCTGAAGCCCTGATTCCCATTTTGTTCTCTTTTTTACCGAATGTAAAGCCCGGTGTGCCTTTTTCTACAACAAAAGCAGTAGAGCCGCGCGTCCCCTTGGACTTGTCGGTCATGGTTATTACAGAATAAATCTCTGCCTCGCCGCCATTGGTAATCCACTGTTTCGTGCCGTTCAGGATATAATGGTCGCCGTCACGGACAGCGGTTGTTTCTATACTGCCTGCATCGGAACCGGCATTAGCTTCTGTGAGACCGAATCCGGCAAGCTTCCTGCCTGCTGCGATATCGGGCAAAAACCTCTTTTTCAATTCTTCCGAGCCATGGAGCAGAATAGGATACGTTCCAAGAGCTGTCGCGCCAAATGAAAGCGCTATGCCGGCGCAGCCCCGGGAGAGTTCCTCCATCGCAATTGACATTTCAAGGACTCCACCGCCAAATCCTCCATACTCTTCCGGAATGTACAGACCAAAAATATCTGCCTGGCGTAATATTTCCACAATATCCCAGGGGAATGTTCCTTCTTCATCATGTTTGGCTCTGACCGGTTTTATATGGTTTTCAGCAATCTCACGGCATGTATCGCGAATCATCCTCTGGTCTTCAGTCAACTGATAATCAATCATCCATTCCTCTCTCTCGTGCCAGATGTTAAATTTCGGCACTGGAAACCTGGGTCACCTGAAAATATACTTCCCATCATATACTTTATATATACACCAAATTACAACCATTCATCAGGTACAAAAAAGCATTGCATCTTCGGGTTATCAGCCTTTTCGTTTATGTATTCTGGCCAGACCTTCTTTCGCCGCTGACTGTTGGGCGGCTTTCTTGTTTTTACCTTTTCCAACACCAAGGGATTCGCCACGGACAAAGACTTCGACAGTAAAAACCTTGTCATGATCCGGGCCTTCCTCTGAAATGGTCTGATATGTCGGATGGCCGAGCTTCTCTGCCTGTGTCATCTCTAATAGTATGCTTTTATAATTTTTTTGTTCGTCTCCAAGCATAACCGACTGATTTTTCAGTATGGTTCTGTAAATAAAATCCTTAGCCGCCTCAAGACCTCCATCAAGGTAAATTCCGCCAATTATGGCTTCATATGTATCGGCGACTATCGATGTTCTTTCACGGCCGCCGGCATCCTCTTCCGAATTACTGAGAAGGATAAAGTTTTCCAGACCGACATTGCGGGCGGCAATAGCAGCAGAAGTTTTACTTACCAAAATACTTTTCAGCTTGGTAAGGTCGCCTTCCTGGAACGTGGGATTTTCCATAAAGATATTATGCGATACGATCATATTGAGGACGGAATCGCCTAAAAATTCCAGACGTTCGTTGGAAAGATTGATGTTTCCGTCCCTTGCCTGCGAATATGACCGGTGTTTCAGGCTTCGAAAAAGGATAAATGGATCCTTGAATTGGTATCCAAGGGCATTCTCAACTTTTTCGATTTCAAATGGTGGTTTGTCCCCTTGAAAGGAGCGAACAGCGTATCGTATTAGTTTCCCAAACCACCGAAAAACATTCATACATCACTCATCATAAAATTTCTTTACAGCCAAAGTCGCATTATGCCCGCCAAAACCAAAGGAGTTGGAAATTGCAAAATCGACTTTTCTTTCAAAAGCAACATTCGGTGTACAATTCAAATCGCATTCAGGATCAGAATTCTCAAAATTGATTGTCGGCGGTATAATGTCATTCATCACCGCCAGTATCGTTGCTACTAATTCTACCGAACCGGCGCCTCCCAGAAGATGCCCGGTCATCGATTTTGTGGATGATATATTTATATCATATGCACCGCGCCCGAATGCCCTTTTAATTGCATTCGTTTCAGCAATATCACCGGCCTGAGTTGATGTGCCATGACAATTGATATAATCCACATCTTCTTTTTTCATGCCGGATTTTTCAACCGCAAGTTCCATGGCACGGGCAGAGCCTTCGCCATCGGGCAATGGAGCGGTTATATGGTAAGCATCCGCTGTAAATCCGGCGCCCGTGAATTCAGCGAAAATACGCGCTCCACGGTTGCGTGCATGTTCAAGTTCCTCAAGAACAATGGCAGCGCCGCCCTCACCCATAACAAAACCATCACGATCACGATCGAACGGCCGTGACGCTTTCTCCGGTTCATCATTACGACGGGAGAGAGCTTTTATGTTTATGAAACCTGCAATCGAGCTTGGGGAAATCGAACCTTCGGCTCCACCGGTTACCATAACATCCGCATCTCCGCGAAGAATTTCATGATACGCTGTCCCTATCGCATGTGCACCTGAAGCGCAGGCGGATACAGTCGCATAATTCGGACCTCTCAGTCCAAACATCATTGCAATATGCCCTGCCGCGATATCACTGATCATCCCCGGTATATAAAAGGGAGAGACACGCGAAGGCCCCTTATTGATGAGAATCGCAACCTGTTCCTCAAGAACATTTATTCCCCCGATTCCTGAACCGAAAATTACCCCGGCACGGAACGGGTCCTCGTTCTCAATGGAAAATCCGCTCTGCTTTATCGCCTCATGAGCTGTACAGATGGCATACTGACTGAAAAGATCTATGCGCTTTGCTTCATGAGCATCAATAATGGGTTCAGTCGTGAAATTTTTAACCTCGCCGGCAATACACGTTTTATAATTGGAAGCATCAAACCGTGTGATTGTTCCAATTCCGCTCTTACCAAGTTTCAGAGCACTCCAGAATTCTTCGAGGTTGTTCCCGATTGGGCTGATTACTCCCATACCGGTAATTACAACTCGTCTATTACTTCCCATAACACTTCCTGACCGTTTTCTGTTATTGAGTATTCATGTAACTGTTAACTGTTGGAAAAACCGGACAGCAGTTGCATGTATTATTCGGTTACCTTGTCTTTCAGATAACTGATAACATCCTGTACTGTACGCATCTTCAGGGCATCGTCATCCGAAATTTCAAGATCGAATTCCTCTTCGAAAGCCATAACAAGTTCTACTGTATCCAAAGAATCCGCACCAAGATCATCAATAAAAGAAGAATCGTTATTTACTTTACTTGCCTCGACTCCCAACTGGGAAATAACAAGGTCCTTAACTCTCTGTTCCAAACTCATTGCAGTACCTCCTGTTAAAAAGTTAGTTCTTACTATGATTTAATAACTTGCAGTTTCATCCTGATTAATTCGTTATAATGTAAATTTCTTTATATTCAAACCATTTACATCGCCATTCCGCCATCCACCGATAGAACCTGGCCGGTAATATATGAGGCATCGGGAGAGGCAAGAAACGCAGCCGCTGCGGCGACATCCGAAGCCGTACCCGGTTTTTTCAAGGGAATAACGGTTAAAAAAGCCTGTTTTGCTTCGTCTGAAAGGCGATCGGTCATTTCGGTCTGGATAAATCCCGGGGCAATTGCATTAACGGTAATTCCCCTTGAGGCGAATTCCTTTGCCATCGTTTTTGTCAGACCGATTATTCCTGCTTTGGAAGCCGAATAATTTGCCTGCCCTACATTGCCCATTATTCCAACCACCGAGGCGATATTGATGATAACTCCGCTCCGTGCTTTCATCATATGACGAATCACCCCTTTGGAGACAATGAATGTTCCGGTATGATTTACTGAAAGCACAAGATCCCAGTCTTCTTTTTTCATGCGAATCATAAGATTGTCACGGGTGATCCCGGCATTATTAACCAGGATGTCAATTTTCCCAAAATCCGCCATGACCGAATCGACAGCGGCATCAACCGTTGCCTCATCGGATACATTCATGAAATAAGTTTTTACCGTTCCACCGTCTTTTGCAAGCTCCTCGGCGGCAGTATTTGCAAGAGGTATATTCATATCGCACAGGGCAATAGACGCTCCCTCAGCGAGATACCTCTGCGCAATTGTTCTGCCAATTCCCTGAGCGCCTCCTGTGACTAATGCGACCCGGCCTTCAAGCCTCTTCATGCAAAACCTCCCAGATACCGGCAGGTTCGGATACCGACTTTACATCGATACCTTCGACAGTCCGTTTCATTAAACCTGCAAGAACATTTCCCGGGCCAAGTTCCAGAAATTCTGTTGTTCCATCCGAAACCATTGTTTTCACTATTTCAACCCACTTAACCGGCGATGTCATTTGAAGGACCATCATACGCTTGATCTCTTCGGCGCTTGTCACAGGTTTTGCGGTAACGTTGGAATAGACAGGAATCCTTGCATCTCTGATTTTACTGCCCTCAACAAGGGTACGAAACTTCTCCCGCGCATTTTCCATAAGCGGTGAATGGAATGCCCCGCTGACCGCAAGATACAGCACCCGTTTTGCGCCGCGTTCTTTCAGAAGATCTCCCGCTTTTTCGACAGCATCTTTCTCACCTGAAATTACTATCTGCAAAGGCGAATTGATATTAGCCACACCAACTGTTCCGCCGACCTCGCTGCATATTTCACTAACTTCTTGATCGGTCAGCCCCATAACCGCAGCCATCGTTCCTCTACCCTCCGGGTCAGCCTCATCCATGAGTTTTCCTCTGGCAGAGATAAGAGCAAAACCGGTTTCGAAATCATACACGCCGGATGAAAACCATGCGCAGAATTCTCCCAGGCTGTGTCCGGCGGCGGCATCAGGAATAAGTCCATGTTCATTCAATACTGTCGTTATCGCTGCTTCAACGGTATACAGCGCCGGCTGGGTGTAGAGTGTCCTCGAAAGTTTATCTATCGGACCGGAAGAGCAGAGTTCCAGAATATCATATCCGGCCAGTTCGGAAGCCCGCATGAACAAATCTTTCGCCTCAGGAAAGGATTCTGCTACTG
>Ga0172379_10008634_pt1 | contig 12781 bp, 15 predicted proteins | sample GrowelOW334metaG_FD_119756 | JGI IMG/M metagenome (GOLD analysis project Ga0172379, IMG submission 119756) | Groundwater microbial communities from an aquifer near a municipal landfill in Southern Ontario, Canada - Groundwater well OW334 metaG | ecosystem: Environmental > Aquatic > Deep... | reverse complement strand
TTCTTTCGCCGTTATGAAAATGCGTTTTTAATTTTGGCAATAATCTAATCGCGGCAAAACGCGAAGAGTCGCGGCCATCCGTAAAAAGATGTAAAAATATTTTTTTAACTTCGCTTTGGTGCAACAAATCCAAAACTGCGTAAAGATGACCCGGGGAAGAATGGGCACTCTCGCCGTTTGAAAGCAACCCCATTACATGAACCTTGCTGTTATATTGTTTAGCATGCCTTATGGCTTCAAGGAAAGCTGTATTTTTATGAAAAGTTCCGTCTTTAATACTTTCGTTGATGTACATCGCGTCCTGTTTTACAATCCAACCAGCAGACAGATTCATATGCCCGGCTTCTGAATTCCCCTCTTGATCATTTGGCAAACCAACAAACTTTCCGTGAGCGGAAAGCAAAGTATGGGGAAATTCTTCCCAAAGTGCGGTCATCGTTGGGGTTTTCGCCAGGGTTATGGCATTACCCGGCCCCGGCGGCGCTACTCCCCACCCGTCAAGAATAACAAGCACGGTTGGTTTTCTATGATTTTTATCCATTTTTTATAAAAATACAAGAACAAAATAACATAAAAAAATAATTTTGTTATTTTGTCCCCTTTTTATTTTTTTATTTTTATTACTTTATCTCGTAACTCACGGTTACATTAACAAGAATATCCATGCTTCCGCTTTCCACCGTCGGTGCCGCTTCTTCCCCACCGCCCATTCCACCCACATCATAAGATTTATACGCAGAATATGGCGTTTGCGCGTACTCACTAAAAGAAACTATCTTACCAAGACTAACACCTGCCACGCGAGCCAGGGCATCTGCTTTTTCCTTAGCATTTTCTAAAGCTTTCACTCTTGCTTCCTGCCGTAAAGCTTCTGGATCATCAATATTAAATGACAAACCGCTCACTTGATTAGCTCCTCCTTCGCCAGCGGCCGCTAAGATATCTCCAATTTTGCTCAAATTTCTAATTTTTACCGCGACTCCTTGGCTTACCTGATAACCTCTTAAAACTTGCTTTCCGTTTGGCCAATCATACTGCGGATAAATATTATAATAACTTGTTTGGATGTCCTTGCTTTCTACTCCTAAATTTTTTAAATTAGTGATAAGTCTGTTCATTTTTGTCGTATTTTCGAGTTGAGCGCTTTTCACGTCCGATTTTTCCGTCATTAAACCTACATCAATCGCAGCAATGTCGGGGATGGCCGTCACCTTCCCTTCGCCGGAAATGGCGATAGTATCCCGTTCAGCTGAAGGTTTACCAATGTACTGATAATTTTTAATATTGTTCGCGACGATAGTCCCAAAGACCGCGAAAAGTCCGACCATTACAAGAACGAGAACCACCGTGAAAAGTTTGCTGTTTTTCCACGTTGGCCAACAACAGTTTTCCATATTTTTTTACAAACGACAGACAGTTCGCGACGAACAATGGATTGTTAGCCGCAAACTACTAATCGTAAGCTGTTAATTATTTTAACAATGGTTTGATTCCCGGTAAAATTTTTCCTTCCAAAAATTCGAGCATCGCTCCGCCGCCAGTTGAAACATGATCAATATGTTCCGCCATACCAGTTTTTTCTATCGCCTCAACCGTCTCTCCCCCACCGACGACGCCAAAAACTCTTCCTTTTGATCGCGCAGCAACGAGCCTCCCGAGCGCCACGCTGCCATGGCTGTATTTCGGAATTTCAAAATATCCCATTGGCCCATTCCAAACGATGGTTTGCGCTTTTCTCACAATGCCGGAATATTTTTTTATTGTCTCTGGCCCAATATCTAAAAGAGCATACGGTTTTTTACAAAGAATATTGCGCCTTGGCGCCACACTAACAACCCAAGCTTTCTTTCCCTTAAAATCCCCCACCACAAAATCAATTGGCAAAACAATCTTTTTATTTTTCAAAAGTTTTTTTGCCGTTTTCAATTCCTTTGGTTCATATACCGAGGCGCCAATTTCATACCCGGCGGCCTTGAAAAAATTATTTACCAGAGCTCCGCCCAAAAGAAGTGAATTAACTCTTTTCAATAAATTTTCTATCACCGAAATTTTTGTGGAAATTTTTGCGCCGCCGATTAAACCAATAAAAGGTTTTGATGGTTTTCCTAATAAACTACTAAGCACATTGATTTCTTTTTTCATCAAAAGCCCGGCATAGCTCGGTAAAAATTTCGGCACGCCGACAATCGAAGCATGCGCCCGATGCGCGGCGGCAAAGGCGTCATTTACATAAATATCCGCCAAACTGGCAAGTCCCGCGGCAAATTTTTTATCATTTTTTTCTTCGCCCGGATGGAAACGCAAATTTTCTAGCATCATCACTTCGCCGGATTTCATCGCGTCAATTTTCTTCAAACCCTTCTTCCCTTCCCAGTCAGCGGGCGCCGTTCCCTTCATCAGTAAAAGTTTCCCAAGCGTTGCGCCAATCGGTTTTAAACTTAAATTTTTTTTAATTTTTCCGCCCGGATCGCCCAAATGGCTCATTAAAATTACCTTCGCGCCTTGTCCCAATAAATACTTTATTGTTGGCAGCGCCGCCCGAATTCTAGTATTATCAGCCACGACGATTTTTGCTCCGGATTTTTTAAGCGGAACATTAAAATCAACTCGAACCAAAACTCTTTTTCCTTTTAATTTTTTGATTTCATCAATTGTTCGAAGTTTCATAAATATTTTTTACTATTTATCCCCCTCAATTTCTTCTAGCTCCCACGTGTCGGCTTTTATTTTTTTAACCACCACTTCCGCCTTTTCCGCCTTCGTCCCCCGCGCAAGAACTCCGACATTAAATTTCAAATTTTCCGGATTTATTTCCGAACCGTGCTCAATCACGCTGCCGAGGCCAATGACAATTTTTGTCACGGTTTTCAATTTATTTTTCTCGGCGTGATCTAAAACTAATTTTAAAATTCTATCCGCTTCGTGTAGGTCGTGCATACAATAAATTACGAATTGTTAAAAGTAAAGTAACAATTTAATGTGTTGCGCAGGTCATACAAGGATCGTAAGCCCTGACCATCATATTTATTTTCCATTTTCTGTCGCGCTCATCTTTTATCTTCGCCTCGTTTAAATATTTTTCCAAATCATTTTCCAAATTATCCAAAAATTGCGCCGTAGGAGTAATAATATTGCAGGCGCGAATAATGCCGTATTTATCAATTTTATAATAATGATAAAGCGTGCCGCGCGGCGCCTCGGTTGCTCCAAGCCCTTCGCCGTTTTTCAAAGTATATTTTACCATTAAATTTCTTGATTTGTCGCGCAAATATTCTTTGAGCAATTTTCGCACTTCTTCAACACAATGAACAAGTTCCACGGACTGCGCAAAAATATTGTGAAAAGTGTTATAAGTTAAAATCTTGCTATTCGGTTTTTCGAAAAACGATAAAAACTTTTTTGCTTCGGGATTTAAATAGCGATGGCTCAGATTCAACCGTGCGATCGCGCCGGGCATAAAACTTTTCCCAAGATGGCTCGCCCGTTTTGTCGGATCGTCGCTTGCCTGTTTTTCCGAAAGTTCATTATAGAATTTTTTCATCGGACGCGCCGACCCCGCGGTTGACCCGATTATGCCGTCATAAAATGCATACTCGCGCGGCGCGACAAGCCCGGCAAATTCGACTTTGCGTTCGTATTTTGGATAATCAAGCGCTCGAAAAAATTTCGCCACGCCAACCGCGGCTTCCAAGACCGGCTCGGTTTCATCAATTAATTTTTGAATAATTTTATCGTCCAGTACCCTCCTGAATCCTCCAATTTCCGTCACAATCATATGCATGTCCCGCCCGCCGACGACATCTTTAATTTTATTTCCAAAATCGCGGATCAAAATAATTTTTTTGGCGAGGTCTGGATATTTTTTTATCAAATCAACATCGCTTTCATATTTGAAAAAATCCGACAAAGACAAAAAGAAAAGATGCGCCGCGTGGCTTTGAATTGGCTCGGCGAGGACCAAAACTTTTCGGAGCCGCTCAATCTGCGGATTGATTTTTACGCCAAGCGCGTTTTCAATCGCCTTGATACTCGTGATATTGTGCGCCACGGAGCAAATGCCGCAAATTCGCGAAGTAACAATCGGCGTTTCAATATAATTGCGGTTTAAAATTATTGACTCAATCAAACGCGCGCCAATTATAATTTTTAATTTGGCGTTTTTAATATCGCCGGCGAGCATATCGGCAAAAAAACTAGCGTGCCCTTCAATTTTGGCGAGGTGGCTTATTTTTATTTTCATAATTACTCTTCAATTCTCAAAAAATCATCTTCCGCGCCGTAGGTTTCCATAATTTCCCTGAGATATTTTTTCCCAACCAACTTTTCAATATTTTTCAAATGTTTCGTAATTTGTGGTCCGGCGCCGGAAAGCGGTCCGCGGCAACCATAACAAAATCTTTTACTCCGAAGACAAATCGCTTTGCATCCGCCGATCGTAATCGGCCCCATACACGGCTGGCCTTTTTGCAGGAGACACTCGTATCCGCTCGTCTGGCATTCGAAGCAAACCGGCCGGAGGGGAATTTTCGGCGCGCGGCCGAAAGCAATGTCAGAAATGACGCGATAAAATTCATCTTCATTAATCGGACATCCCGGAACAGTATAATCAACTTTTACAACCTTCCAAACCGGTACGACGGTCGGATTTTGTATCCGCTGATATTTTGGATAAACGTATTTTACTTTTTCATCCTTATCTTTTTCCGCGTAATTTTTTATCTCCTGAACCCCGCCCAAATGAGCACAACTGCCGATGGCCACCAAAATTTTTGATTTTTTCCGCAATTCTTTCAAATATTTCACGTCCTCCTCCGTGAGCGGTGTACCCTCTACCACGACGATATCATAATGTGGGCGTTCCCGTTTTTCTTCCGCCCAGGCAAAATTTCCCAAATCAAAAACTTGGAAAATGTCCAATAACCTTTTCCCTAAATTTAGAATCTCCACCTGGCACCCTTCGCAACAAGTCATACTGGCAATCGCCAGCGTCGGTTTTTTCATAAATTATTTTAATAATTCAACAATTTTTTCTCCAAATTTCCTGGCTGCCTCCGGACCTGACCCGGTGACAATTTTACCGTCAACCTCAACGGCAGTGCCGGTATATTCCGCTCCACCCGCCACGAGATTCTGTTCCTCGTCCGGTGTACAAGTCGCTTTTACCCCGGAGAGGAGGCCCGCTCTAGCCAAAATCATCGGGGCAAGACAAATCGCCGCGACAATTTTCCCGGCGCCATGGAAATCTTTTACCAATCTGTGTATTCTTTCGTCATCAAGATAAACCTCCGCGCCCCGCCCGCCGACCAAAACTATCGCCGCAAAATCTCCTGCTTCCGCCTCGTCAATCGTAAGATCAGGCATTACCGTTCCGCCAAGCCGTCCTCTAGCCAAACCCCTCTTCTGACTCGCCACTTTCACATCAACGCCATTTTTGATTAAGACGTCGCGCGGCTCAAAAAATTCTTCATCACGGAAATCTTTTTGAGCTACGACCATCAAAACTTTCATACGATTTTCGTCACATAATTATTCATCTATATTATAGCACTTTCCGCAAAACCTGAAAAATTGATATAATTGGCGTATATGATATTCAAAAATCGCCTAGAAGCAGGCCAAAAATTAGCCGAAGCGCTCAACAAATTTAAAAAATCTGAAAACACGATAATCCTGGCTCTGCCGCGCGGCGGAGTTGTGGTTGGATATGAGGTGGCGCAAAAATTGAACCTGCCGCTTGATATTGGCGTTCCGCGAAAAATCGGTGCGCCAGGAAATCCAGAGTTTGCCATCGGCGCCATTACCGAACAGGGCGTTGGAGTTTTTGATGAAATAACAATCGGCGCTTACGGCATTACTGAATCATATTTGCAAAATGAAATAAAAAAAGAAAAAGCTGAAGCGGAACGGCGACTGAAACTTTATCGCGGTCCTCGTCCACCGCTTGATTTAAAAAATAAAACCGTCATTCTGGTTGACGACGGCCTGGCAACGGGACTGACAATGCGGGCAGCCATAAAAACTGCCAAGAAATCCGGCGCGAAAAAAATTATCGTGGCCATTCCCATCACTTCTCCCGAAGCGGCTGAATTGGTTAAAAAAGAAGTTGATGAAATAATTTATCTTGAAGCTCCGGCCTTTTTCGGCGCTGTCGGATCTTTTTACGAAGAATTTGGGCAAACAACTGACGAAGAAGTTATTGATTTATTATCAAGAGAGCGAGAGAAATAAAATTTATTTTATTTCCGAGTGAGCGCAGATAACACGGAGGTTAAAACCCTTTATTAAAAAATCTGAAGAGCTTGGAAAATAGAAAATTAAAATATTTTTTGCAACAAACTCCGCCACCCGGCGGAGTTTTTAAAAATAAAAAGGGGCTAGCCCGAAAGCTAACCCACAAATGTCGTGATGGGATTTACCCTACTTGTTGAAGTACGCAAGCGTCCGCTCAGTCCAGTATTCCAGCCGCCGCGCCGCGTCAAGCGTGATGACTTCAACCGCCCTACCCCAATGGAAAGCGATAAGGTCGCCGACCATGACGCGAGGAAGAATCTGCGGATCACACTGGATAACACGCCTTTCTTCTTTTTCATTAAGTTCTGGCAAGAACCTGTTTCCTTCATGCCGAAGAAATCTCGCCAAAACGGAAAGTGTTCCGTCCTTTTGGATTTTCGCTACTTCGCCCCAACCGATGCGGCAAAGATCCTGGCCAACCGAACCCCGCTCCACCTGACCGGAGAGTCCGCCGATTACCATGACATGGAAGCTGTGGTGCGGCCGGTGCTGATAATGGATGCGGCCCGCGATCTCCTTTGCCGCTGCCTCGGCCATCAAACCCTGGCCGGCAAAACCGAGGATGAAAGCCCTGAGATCTTCCGGCCGGACGCGATTCAGGAGCTCGTTTCCAATCCAGTAGGCGTCAACCACCCGCGGATCGAGCCAATCCTCAATCTGGTTCGCCTTGGCAATCAGCTCGAGGTATGCCGTAGCCGCGACAAATTGCTCAAGCAATTTTCTCGCCTGCTTGTCACTCACCTTTGTTTTAGTGGTGAGATACTGGTAGAGCTTACCCTTCTCGCTGCCGCGCGGCCCGCAAAGGCCGAGTTCGTTGGGGTAGAGCGCGTAACGCGCCGCCCGTGCGTAAATCTTTCCCATTTTATTCCTCCCTCCCCCTACTTTTCTCTAATTCGCTAAATATGGCAAGGCAATTTTTTGCTTCCCCTTCGGAAACTTTCTTCATCCCGATATTGCCTTGCACCAATATCCAATCACCTTTTACCGCTTCCGGCAAGAGTGAAGTATCAATATCAAAAACTTTACCACCATTTTTAACGGTGGCTTTATTTTTTTTAATCTTTTCAATTTTACAGGGAATTCCAAAACACATAATTAACTAAACCTGGCTTATTTTTATTTTCTTAATTTTTGAAATCAAATCCACGGCCACAACGACCCCCACAAACATCAATAAGCTTCCGGAAAAAATCTGCCAGTCAAAAATACCTTTTTGCGCCATTTCAAGCAAACTCGTTATCGGCGCGCCGAGCGATAAAATGCATGCCGCCGTGGAAACTTTAATATATTTCAAGCCGGCATACCAGGTTAAAACATAGCCTAAAAGGAAAACAGCCGTTATCCAAACCCAACTCAACTGACCGACGTCCAAACTACCCAATAATTTTATTTGACCTGTCGCCCCCCAAAAAACAAAAATAAATAAAAATCCAAAAAACATTCTTCCCCAGGCAACAACTTTCGGAGAAATATTTTCCAACGCTTTCTTGGAAATAATCTGTTCCACCGCCCAGAATAAAGTAGCAAAAAAAACTAGAAGCTCACCATAACCAAATTGAAACCCGCCAAAAATTTTTAAAATCAACATATTGCCTAACAAAAGCAAAGATGCGCCAATCACCAAATTCTTGTTAACTTTTTCTTTCAAAAATAATATCGCCAAAATTATTACATAAACAAACATCGTTTTATGAACGAAAGAAGTCATGGTGCCACCAGTCAAAGCCAACCCCTTGAAAAAAAGTAAAAACGGAATACTGCCGCCAACAAGACCAATCAAAACTAGTGTCAGCCATTCTTTAATTTTTAATTTCGCCAACAATTTCCATTCTTTAAACCAAAAAATCAGACACAATAAAATTACGGCCACGACCACGTTCTTCAGGCCAGCAAAAATATTTGAATTAACAACCTTAACGCCAAATTGATTTATAAAAATGGAAACGCCGGAAATTATTGCCGTCCCTAAAACTAACAAATATCCTTTATTTTTATTCATATTTTTTAATATTAAATCGCTCCTCTTATATCCTTCAACTCGGCCCAGGAAAAAACCGGACCGTCTTGGCAGACGAAGAAACTCCCGACCGCGCAATGATTGCAAACGCCAACGCCGCAATGCATCCGCCGCTCGAGCGAGAGATATATATCTTCGTTTAAAAATCCTGCTTTATTTAATTTTTTCAAAACAAATTTATACATCACCGGCGGGCCGCAGAGAAATGCCACCGGATTTTCCGCGAGCGACGTCTTTTCAAACAGAACTGTAACCAATCCCTGAATTATTGGGCAAGATAATTTAAATTTATTTGTGGGTTTATCAAGACACAGATGAAAATCAATATCATTTTTCATCCACAAATCATATTCACTTTTAAAAAGCAAATCATCTTCACTTCTTGCTCCGTAAAAAATTTGAACTTTTTTATATTGATCACGATTTTTTATAATTTCAAAAATTGCCGTGCGAACCGTTTCAAGACCAAGACCGCCGACAACAATCAGGAGGTTTCTATTTTTAGCGAGCTCGAGCGGAAACGGCCGGCCGTATGGCCCGCGCACACCGACTTTATCCCCTACTTTCAGGGCATGCATTGCCTTAGTTACCGTTCCGACATTTCTCGCGCAAATCTGAAATTTATTTTTTAATGAAGAATCTGAACAAAGACAAAAGGGCGCTTCGCCATATCCTGGCAAAGAAATTTCCGCGAATTGCCCGCTCCGCACGCTAAATCCGCGCGGGGCATCAAGCGTAAATAATTTTGAATTTGAACCTTCATCTTCAACTTTCAAAATTTTGACTGATTGTGGTTGGTATTGATTTTTCATAACGCCGCCAATACTTTAAAAATATTTATTCCCACGGGACATGCCTTGGCGCACCGGCCACAACCGACACACCCCATAATCTGAATCTGGTCGGGAATCCGGACAAATTTATGATAATACCAAAAATGAATTCTCTCGGCTGTAGTCTTTAAAAATTTATGGCCGCCGCCAACTTCCGAAAAATCATTATAAAAACAAGCGCCCCACGTTCGCTTCCTCGTACCGCCCTCGCCCACCAAATCCGGCTGGTCTTTTATATCAAAGCAAAAACAGGTCGGACAAACGAGCGTACACTTTCCGCATTCAATGCAACGCGCGCCAATATCTTCTTCCCAAATTTCTTTTTTATAAGTTTTCCGAAGCGCGTCGCGGTATTTTACCATCATTGGATCCAAGCCTTCTTCTTTAATCGGTCCGGCGTAGGCAATGTGTTCGTAATTTTTATAACCAAATTTTTCCAAAACGCTCTGCCCTTCTTCCGAACCGGTGTAAACAAAATATTTATTTTTTTGTACTTCCAAAAAAATATCAAACTGCAAATGCTCTAAAACATCTTCTTCATATTTAATTTGAAAAAGATTTTGTTCCACATTTTCCGGAATCAAGCTTTGGCCAATGATAAGCGTCCGCCGCATTCTCTCTTGGTACCACGGATCGCGCTCAAAAATTTGATTCAGCATCACAACGGCTTTGAGGTCGACCGGATTAATTCCAAAAATTACTTGCTTTTCCGCCCTTTTCACTTCGGTCATTTTATCTTTTTTATACTCAAAAAGCGTTTCCTCTGACGGAACTAAAAATCTTTTGAATGAATGCAGCGGCGGTTCGGAAATTAGCTTCACCTTCCTCACATCTTCCACTTCGGCATAGACAACCTCGCCCGGACGTTTTTCCGGCGCCCACACTTTGTAGCCGCTCTTCATCAAAAATGCTATAAATTTTTGTAACTCGCTATGGGTCATAAATAGATTAGAACATTATAACATAAAAAGAACGGGCATAAAACCCGCTCGCCAAACACGCAAACCCACCCATTCTTATTTTTTCAGCCACTTTTTATTCCAACCGACCCAATTCTTAAAAATTAAAACGCATCCGATAAAAACTCCTAAGGTATCGGCTGATAAATCATTTGCCACATCAACTATTATATTTTGATTGGAGTCGGAAAACATATGCGTCCCCCACCAAGTATCTCCTTGCTTTTGAAAAAATTCCCAAAAAAATGACAGCAACAAAACCAAAACACCGCTAATTAAAATAACTTCCATCTTTTTCGGTACACCTTTCTTTATTTTTAAAATTCCATAAAACATCGCCCACATTATTACAAAAGAAGCCGGAATAACCACGTGGGCGATTACATCATATTCAAAAAATTTTATGTAATGATAAAAATAAATCGTGCCGAGAGAAGTCGTAAAAAAAATCAATCCGCCGAGACCGAGCAACGTGTTACCAAAAAAATCATTATAATATTTTTTCACAAACGCTGATTTCTGAAAAAAATAAAGAATAAGCAGGGCTAAGGCTCCCAGAATAAAACTGTTTAACAAAAAAATATTCCCTCGCCAGCCATAAAACGCGGCCGCCGCCAAGGCCGACCAAAAAGCTGACCAAAAAATTACCCTCATCACGCGGTAACACATACTTCAATATTATTTATTTATTTATATATTATAACATGAAAAACAAAAAGCCAGCTTTCGAAGCTGGCTTTCTTGAACGCTATTTATTTTAACTTTTTTCCTACCATCTCCGTAAATTCCACAAGCCGCGTGCTGTAACCCCACTCGTTATCGTACCAAGCAATTACTTTGATAAGATTTCCCCCGACGGCCATTGTAAGCTCGGCATCCACCACTGAAGAAAGAGCTGATTTTCTATAGTCAACGGAAACTAGAGGCTCATCTGAAATTCCCAAAATTCCTTTTAATTCTTTCCCCGCGGCGGCGCGCAAAGTATTATTAACCTGGTCAACTGTCGCGTCACGGCCAATAACTAATGAAAAGTCCAAAAGTGAAACTGACGGCGTCGGAACGCGAATGGACAAACCGTTTAATTTTCCTTTCAAATCAGGAATAACTTTTTCCACTGCCTTGGTCGCCCCGGTTGTCGTCGGAATCATGGAAAGGGCGGCGGCGCGAGCCCGGCGCAAATCTTTATGAGGCAAATCCAAAAGCCGCTGGTCGTTCGTATAACTGTGGCAGGTCGTCATCGTGCCTTTTAAAATCTTGAATTTGTCATTTAAAACTTTCGCGATTGGTGCCATGGCATTTGTCGTGCAAGAAGCCATGGAAATTACAACATCTTTTTTTGGATCATATTTTCCTTCATTACAGCCGATAACATAGGTCGGAATCCCCTCGCCTTTGCACGGCGCGGAAATTATAACTTTTTTCGCGCCGGCTTTTACGTGTGCCGAAGCGCCTTCTAAATCCGTAAAAACGCCGGTTGATTCCACAACAATATCAATTCCTAATTTTTTCCAAGGCAAAACGCTCGGATCTTTTTCTGCAAAAATTTTTATTTTCTGCCCATCAACTTCAATAAAATCTTTTCCGGCCGCGACTTTTCCCTGGTGTACGCCGTAAACTGAATCGTATTTATAAAGATGAGCCAGGGTTGCCGGGTCCGTTAGGTCGTTAACCGCGACAATATCAAGATTCGGATGGTCCTGGGCAATGGCAAAAAATTGTCTGCCGATTCGGCCAAAACCATTAATCGCGACTTTGATTTTTGGCATATTTCCTCCCAATTTAATTATATTAAATTATTTTTTAATAGGAACTTCGATAATCGTCCCCTCTTCTAATCTTACTACAACCGACTGTTTTAGGGTATGCCACCCAATTACTTTTCCCCGACCGTGGTCGGTTCGGACGGCGGTGCCGATTGGCGGAAGTTTTTTCGCCGCTTCTTCATAATTTTTTTGCTCATACGCCAGACAGCACATCAACCGGCCACAAACGCCGGTTAAACGGTCTGAACCGCGATGGGCAATTTGCTGGAGATCGGCCAAGTCCGAAGAAATATTTCCTAAATCTTTTTTAAATTTTTGGCAGCAAAGATGGCGGCCGCAAGCTCCGACATCGCCGGAAATTTTCGCTTCATCGCGAATGCCGAGTTGCTGAAGACGGATTGATTTTTGAAAACTCTTAGTCAGATCTTTTACCAAATCGCGAAAATCAACGCGCCCATCTGCCACAAAAGCAAAAGTAAGACGCCCACCGTCAAAAGAAAAGTGAGCGTCAATTAATTTTATTGGCAAATTGTATTTTTTGACTAATTGTTTACAGGCCGTGAGGGCTTCCTTTTTTTGGTCTTCTTTTTCTTTAAACTTTATCATGTCGGCCGTGCTGGCTTTTCTGAAAATCGGTTTGATTTCAAGTTTCGCCGCTTCAACTTCTTTGGCGCCAATTTCTTTTACACCCGCTATTTTCCCCATTTCCACTCCTAAATCGGTTTTTACCACCACAAAATCACCCACTGAGAAATTTGTTTCCCCGGCGTCAAAATCGTAAATTCTTCCCCAGGGCGTGAATTGGACTTCAACAATTTTCATGGCAACTTAAATTTGGAATCTTACAAACCTTTTTATTTCAATTTTTTCTCCGATCTTGGCGATTTTTTGATTTACCAATTCTTCAATCGTGATATC
>Ga0172379_10008633_pt1 | contig 12782 bp, 12 predicted proteins | sample GrowelOW334metaG_FD_119756 | JGI IMG/M metagenome (GOLD analysis project Ga0172379, IMG submission 119756) | Groundwater microbial communities from an aquifer near a municipal landfill in Southern Ontario, Canada - Groundwater well OW334 metaG | ecosystem: Environmental > Aquatic > Deep... | reverse complement strand
TGACCCAGGAAGTACTCGCCCGCATCGACACAGCCCTGGCTCCGGCCATGGCGCTGATGAAAGCCTAGTGAAAGGCGAATAAGAGAGCGAAATGGAGAAAACACCATGCAATTGAAGGAATACAGCACTTTCGCCATTCCTGGCCAGGTTTCCGTGGAGGAAGGCAAGGGAGGCATGCCGGTCGTCAAGGTCCGCAACGTCTTCGCCCAGGCGGACATCTACCTCTACGGCGCCCATGTCACGCATTTCGAACCCAAAGGCGGAAAACCCCTGCTTTGGTTGAGCGACGCGAGTCCCTTCACCCCCGGGAAAGCCATACGCGGCGGCATCCCCGTCTGCTTCCCCTGGTTTGGCCCCCACAAAACCAACAAGGATTTCCCCGTCCACGGCGTCGCCCGCTTCCGCAGCTGGGAGCTGCAATCCGTCGCCGCACTGTCCGACGGCAGGACCCGGGTAGTCCTGTCCCTTTCGTCCAACGACGAGACCCGTTCCTTCTGGCCCCACGATTTCATCCTGGAAATGGCCGTGACCGTGGGTTCAAGCCTGGAACTGGAATTGACCGCATCCAACGCGGACCGGGAGCCCTTCCTGTACGAGGACTGCCTGCACACCTACTTCAGCGTGGGCGACGTGGCCAAGACCAGCGTTTCCGGGCTGGACGGCGTGGGCTACATCGACCGTGCCCGTGCCGACGCGCGAACGGTGCAGGAAGGTCCGGTAAACCCCGCAGGCGAGACGGTGAACGCCTACATGCAGGCTCCATCCCGCACGGAAATCGCCGACATCACCGGTGGCAGGAAGATCATCGTGGAGCAGGGTGGCTTCAGGTCCACCGTTGTCTGGAACCCCTGGGAGTCCGCGGCCGCCAAGAATCCGGAAATGATCGACCGCTGGAAGTCTTTCATCTGCGTGGAAGGCGCAAACTGCCTGGACTCCAACGTGATGCTGCTGCCGGGAACCTTCCACCGCAGCTACGTGAAGTACACAGCCGAGAAAATGTAGGGGTCAGGTTCTGATCAAAGGTCGAGCCGGAAAAGGTTGATATGTTCCAGCTCGAAGGACTCGAATCGCATGAAACCGGCCAAGGCGGACAGTTCGGCCACCTTTTCCGGTTTCATGCGGTGTGCGAGCGGAGGCCCCTGGAGTTCCTGCCGGTATGGCCACTCCACCACGACCACCCGCCGAAGGGCGACCCTTCGGGCTTCCTTGAGCACTGCGAGAGGATCGTCGCTTTCGTGGAGAAAGTGTCCGAGGAGTACGAGATCGAAGGATCGATCTGGAAAAGGCAACTTTTCGGCACGTGCCTCCACGAAGGTGCCTGACGGAACAAGATCGCGTGCGATAGCGAGGAACTCGGGATTTGCATCAAGACCTGTCGCAGGTATACCCTTCTCGGCGAAAGCCTGCGCGAACAGGCCGGTGCCGGTTCCAATATCCAGCATTGAGCCAAGGTCTGCGCCTTCCAGACAAAGCTCGACTACACGTGGGATTTCAAGACGGGCGATCCTCTGGGGGTCGCGGAGTCTCGTGGCGTTACCATGGAAACGGCGGTCCTTGCCAGAATCATCGGGGTTCATTTAGGCTGCTCCTTCGCAGAGGAATGTCTGTTCCTCTGGATCAACTGAATATACTGAAAGAGAAGGTAAGGAAACCATGGAAAACCATTCCGCATCCGTCGCCGGGCAACCAGCCCATTACACCTGCCACCATGCACGCGAAGCGTTTCCCATCGACGGCAACCTGGATAAGAAGGTCTGGAAAGTGGCGCCCCAGTCCAACCGCTTCGTGGACTTGGTCACCGGAGAGCCAGCCTTCATGGACACCCGCATGGCCTGCCTCTGGGACGACGAGGCGCTATATGTGGGATTCTGGATGCAGGAACCCCAGGTGCGGGCCAGCCTTACCGAGAAGCAACTGATTCTACATGAAGTCCATCACCGGATGAAAAACAACATCGCAACCATCAAGGCCCTTCTTTCACTCAAGGCGAACACGCTTGCCGACCTGGTCGCAAAAAATGCCTTTGCGGAAGTCGAGGGACAACTCGACAGCAGGGGAGAGGAAAAAAACAGGCAGGCGTCTATCGCCTGCCTGGAAGGTCAGAACACAACCGGCTGGACTCAGACCTTAGTCCTCGACGGAACCTCCTTCATCGGGTGCGTTCTGATCGCCCTCCTGTACCTCGACATTGTCGGTATCGGTGTCGCTATCGGTTTCGCTTTCGCTCTCCGAGACCGACGCAGTGGCAGCCGAGGTGGGGGCAGTACTGCCATTTCCTTGTGCGAAGAGCAGGGCTGACCCGCCTCCCAGTACCAGCAACGAGATTGTCAGTACGATTATCGTCTTTTTCATGCATGTCTCCCTCTATCAGAATGTGCTCCCGCGCCAAGGCGGGGCTATGCAGGTAACGGAAGGAAGTCGTCCGGTTGTCCACGGCCTCCTTCCGGAGTACTCTTTGCGGCTCACAGTTCCCTGAGCGCCTCCACGACCCTGACCTTCCCGAGGCGGCGTGTGCTGAACAGGGTGCTGGCAGATAGACCCGCCAGTATCATGGCGACAAGGCCGCCGAGTTGTGGCCAGGGAATTGAAAGACCCTGGGGAGGTATGGTGAAAATGGTCGAGAGGAGCAGGACGAAAAGACCCGCCAGTACTAGGCCGATGAGGGCGCCGAGAACGAGGCTGAGCAGGGCGATGGCGAGCGCCTCGGAGATGAGTGTCTTACCAAGATGCCCGAGGTCGGCCCCGAAGGCCCGCATGGTGCCGAATTCCCGTCCGCGCTCATTGACCGAAGCGCTGAGGAATACACCCAGCCCCACCGCCGCTACCAGGATGGTATATATGAGTTCAAGAAGCCCGAGCCCGCCTATGTTGAGCGAGGTCAGGGAACTCGAGTCAACCTTGACGACGGTGTCGGTGTTGACGACCCGGAGCGGCAGGACATGCTTGAACCTCGATTCGATACCCGCCGAAATCTTGCCGATGAGGGCAGGATCACCGTCTGTCTTGATGAGGAAACTGTCCAGCGCGGGGTTGCCCGAGATTGCTGTCATGAAACCGGCGTTGAGGATAAAATCGGAATCCTGGCTCGAGGTTGGGAAGTATACAAAAAATCCCACCGCCTTGGTCTGGGCTGGCCGGTACTGCTTCGTACGCCGGTCATACAGTTTCAGAAGGACCGGATCCCCTGACTGGATGTTGTATTTCTGGGCTTGCTCAACCGAAATGATGACGCCGTTGGGGGTTGCGGCGAGGTCGTCCAGGACCTTCCTTGCACTGCCGGGAGCGTAGTCGACCGTCTTGTCCCGTAAGGCCGCAAGGGTCCTGTCAGAATTTGCGTCAACGAAGAAACTGTCCGGCAGGTACGCCGTCGTCCTGAAGCTTGGCACGTCGATACCATAGATGGTGTTTTTCTCCATGCCGACGAGAGCCAGGGTATCACGTACCACACCTGTCACGGAGACGACACCGGATCCCTCCAGCTGCTTTGCGAATTCAGGGCCCTGGGGGCTGTTGAGCGCGGGCGTCACCCGGATGTCCGCGCCAACGATGTACTGCGCGTCGAGGCGCTTCTCCCGGTCGTAGGTCTCCTGGAAAACCAGAAGGCTGATCCCGAATGAGAGGGTAAGCGCAATGACCGTAGTTGCCTGGGCAATGGCGCGCGAGCGCCTGGGCATCGACTTGGCCGCCATCTCTCCAACCCCGCCAAAGATGCTTCGGAAGAGCGCAGGCAGACCATTGCCCTTCTTCTTGAGGATGGCTTCCACCAGGCGAATCGACAGCAGGGTCATGCCGATCCATGCAAGGAGCGGTGCGAGGAATATGAAGAAGGAGAGTTCCACGGCCTGGCCTTCGTTGCCGGTAGGCTTGAAGCCCCCGTTCATGGTCGTGATCACAAGGACAGCGATCGCCACGACGATAAAGATCAGATCGAGCCAGGAACGTTTCCAGAAAGGTGGCTTGGCTGATCGAAGCACAGCTTTACGGTCTTCGAGGACCTCACGGCGCAAGGCACCGAAGGAAGGCACGAAACCCGCGATGAACGTGAGGACCAGTCCGGCGATGAAGGAAAACAGTGCCGAGGGAAGAAAGGCACCCCCTGCGAAGAGGCTTTTTACCAAGGCTGGACCGGCCAGCGCCAGAAGCCCCAGCCCGACCAACAGTCCGAGTATTGAACCGATCAGGGAAAGGAAAATCGATGAAAGCGCGACGATTCCGATTATCTGGCCAGGTCTCGCCCCTCGTGAACGAAGCAGGCTGAGTTCCCTGCGTCGGGCCTCGGCAAAGAGCTCGGCTGCGAAGGTGGAGAGGTAAGCCGCCAGCAGGACCCCCGGCAGTCCCAGGAAGACGAACAGGATTTTGGCGGAAAGGACGTCCTTTCTGGCGGCGCTGAGGGTGCCCGAGACATTGTCTACGGCCTTGAGATCGCCGGGAAACTGGCGCTCGATGGAGCGGCGGAGAGCATCAGCCTGGATGGCCGCCTTTGCTGGATCGGCCGGCAAGGCCGCGCGATCCAGCTGGAGATGTACCTGCCGGTCGAGGATGATGCTACCCGGCGCGGCTGTCATCAAGGTTTCGGGAGCCAGCTTCTGGAGCAAGGCCTGGAGATTGTCATTGAACCATGTCAGGTCAACAAATACCACATCGGCTACCAGGGCGTTCTCGGCCTCTGTTGCGGTGGAGAAGAGAGCGTCGGCATTCTCAAGGTTGGCAATGCCGGAGATGGGCAGCTCGAATATCCTGTCGATGCCCGTGAAGGTAAGCTGCAGATGGTCCCCGACCTTGAGCTTCTGCGCCACGGCCATTGTCTCGCTCACCACCACACCGTCATGCTCGAAGGTTCCTTCGGAAACAGTCACAATGCCGAAAGTTCGCAGATACGAAGCGTTGATGGCAAACATCCGCCCAGCCGGGGACTGCTGGCCCGTTGCCGGGTTCGTGGCCTGGGCAAAATCCGCGGAGGACACGGGCTCAACCGCAGCGATGCCGCGCAGGCTGGCAAGCTTCCCTGCCATGGGTAGTGTATCCACCTCGGGGCGTGTCGCATGGGCTACGAGGTCGAGAGTGACGGGGGCTAAAGCCTTTTCGGTCATCCCCCGCGTCATCGTATCGACAAAGAAAAGGATACCTGAAAACAAGCCGACGGCCAGTGCCAAGCCGAAAATGGATGTGATCGAGCGTAACTGGTTACGCAACACCAGCTTCCAGGAATAAGCGACGATCATGACTGTTCTCCTTGTCCGACCACCTGTACACCGTCCTGGAAATGGAGGGTCCGGTCGGCGCGGCTCGCCACCAGGGGATCATGGGTAACGACGATGAGGGTTTTCCCTGATTCCCTGCAGAGCGAGGACAGGAAATCCATGATTGCGGCCGAGGTCTTGCTGTCGAGGTTACCGGTAGGCTCATCGGCCAGTATGATGTCCGGGCCATTCACCAGGGCCCGGGCGATACCGACCCTTTGCTGCTGCCCGCCGGACAACTCTTCGGGCAGGCTCTCCGCCTTGTCGGCGAGACCGACCTTTTCCAGAAGAGCCGCGATCCTGATACGCCGGTCGGCTTCGGGAACCTCGTCGAGAATCAGGGGGAATTCAAGATTCTCCGCCACGGTCAGGGCTGGCAACAAATCATGGCGCTGGAAGACGAAGCCCAGTTTCTTTCTCCGAATTGCCGCGAGGTGGCGTTCGTCCAACAAGGAAAGCTCGGTTCCCTCCAGGATGACAGACCCGGACGTGGGCGCGTCGAGACCGCCCAGGAGATTGAGGAGCGTTGACTTGCCCGATCCGCTGGGGCCCATGATGGAGACAAATTCACCCCGGCCAACGGCGATGCTCACATCCGCAAGGGCCTTGATGCTTGCTCCACCGATCCGGTACTCCCGTCCCAAAGCGCGCGTCTCCACGACGAAGGTGGATTCAGACATTGGCGGCCTCCAGTATTTTCTTTTCCATCACCACGAATTCTCCATCCACGAGCCTTACCTGGGCGTCGGCACGCGCCGCTACCTGTGGGTTGTGGGTGACAAGCACGAGGCTGTTTCCCATGGCTTGGCATAGCCGGGTCAGGGTATCCATCACCGAGTCGGCGGTACGCGAATCGAGCTCGCCGGTGAGTTCGTCAGCCAGAATGAGGCAGGGACGATTCGCCAGAGCGATGGCGATGGCCACGCGTTGCCGCTCGCCGCCACTCAGGAAGGCTCCGCGGTGGTCAAAGCGCTTGCCGAGCCCAAGTACAGCAAGGAGTTCCCGTGCCCGCGAGGAAGCGTTCTTGCCCCCCGCAAGCCTGATGGGCAGCTCTACGTTCTCGCGGGCCGACAGGAAGGGAATGAGATTGTCGGCCTGATAGACGATTCCGATATTCTTCCGGCGGAATTCCGCTCGCCCGGCTTCATCCATGCGGCTGATTTCCTCGCCCCCCACAATGATCTTGCCTGCGCTCGGTGTCATGAGTCCTCCGATCAGATGGAGAAGTGTGCTTTTCCCGGCCCCGGAAGGGCCGAGTATCGCCATCGACGACCCGGAGGGAACGGCAAGGCTTGCGCCCCGGAGCGCCACGGCTTCGATATCGCCGGTCTTGTAGATTTTGAAAACCTTGTCAATCGTGAGAATATCCATGGTACCTGCTGCCTACCGGACCAGCAGGGTCAGGGCGATATCGCGCACACCTTCAAGGTCGTAGTGGTTCGCCGGTCCCGTAACCGTAACCATACCGATCCGGCCACCCTTCAAGGGTATGTAGTAGCGCTCATCATGGGACTTGTAGGTCTTTCCGGTGACGATCGAGGTACCCTGTGCCTCGAAACCGAGGATCCAGGCGCCTTTGATGTCTTTCGAGGCCTTGATACCGAGCTGCTTGTAACCCGAAAAATCCTTCCCGATGACCGTCGCGTCCTTCTGTGCGAAACCCCTGATGTCGATCCCCGCCGGCAAGGCCTGGATCACCACAGTCATGGCGTCATCCCCGCCGATGAAGCGGAGCCCCTCCATGAAAGCCGTATCCTGGCTCCAGGTACCGGGGTGTCCGACAGACAAGCCGGCTTTCGCGTCGGTGTAGGTGACGAGAGCCTGCTCGATCCCGCCTTCGCCGCCTTCGGCGAACAGGGCCGAAATGCCTGACAGGGCCAATAACACGATGAATCCGATAATCCTGCGCATCTTGAAACCTCCTTGATGGTTCATTGAGGAGAAGATGCAGCCGCAAGATTAAACCAGGATGAAGAACCCTGAAAAAATGGAAAATAAATAATTTCCCCGGATGATCAAACCAGGATTGAAGTCCGGGAGTGTTGATAAGGGTATGCGGCTATGTGGAATGCACGTCCCGGGGCAGGACGATGGTGAACGTGGACCCTTTGCCTGGATGACTCTCAACTTCGATGTGCCCATGGTGACTTGCGACAATCCCGGCTGCCAGGGCGAGTCCCAAGCCTGTGCCATCCCCGGCCCGCGAGGGACTCACCCGGTAAAAGCGGTCAAAAATATGCGGCAGGTGTTCGGCCCCGATGCCGATACCGGTATCCGTGACTGACAGGGCGATCCCATCGACCCCGTGGAGACCGACAGACACGGAGACCGAGCCAGACTCGGTGAACTTGATGGCATTCCCGATGACATTGAACAGAGCCCGGGCAACTGCATCCCTGTCACCCACGATCTGTGCCGGGCATGTCCCGGAAAAGACCAGGTCGATGCGCTTTTTCTCCGCGAGGGCAGCGAGACCGGCACAGGCATCCTCGGCAAGGAGTGCAAGGTCGAAAGCGTGCCCTTCGGACAGGCGCCATTCCCCCTGTCTGGCGAGGTGGAGCAGGTCATTGGAAAGCCGCACAAGGCGGTTTACCTGGCCCCCGGCATCCTGCAAGGCGCGCCGGTATGATTCGGCATCACGATCATGCGCCAGGGTAGCGCTGACTATTGCCTGCAAGGCCGTGAGTGGCGTGCGTAGCTCGTGGGCCGCGTCGGCGGTGAAGCGTTTCTCCCGCTCGAATGCATGCTCAAGTCGATCGAGCAGTTCATTGAAGACCCGGGCAAGCCGACCAACCTCGTCCTCCCGTCGCGAGACAGGCAGGCGCATTGCCAGATCGCTGTCACTGATCCGGGTCGCGGTCTCCATCATGCGCCTGACAGGAAGAAGGGAGCGACGTGCGATCAGGGTGGTACCGATGAATGAGAGAAGCACGAAGAAAGGAAGCACCGCGAGCAAGGTCGCCAGAAGACCATCGAGAGCATCGTCCACCGAGGCAAGTCCACGGAAGATGCGAAATGCGCCCAGTTGTCTCCCATCAAACATGATGGGAGCCGAGATAGCCCGAAAACGATGTTCGCGCCGGGTTCCCAGGGTGGATGAAAAGAAGAAAGGCGTGGAAGATGCGGCGATCACGGGGATGGAAACAGGATCAATATCCATATCTCCCGAAGCCAACTGAATGTGGCCTTCCCCATCAACGATCTGCACAAGGAAACCATCTTCGGGCATCGAGCTGAGGGAGCCAGGATCAGGGATGCTATCCGAAAGATTCAGGAAACCATCCTCGATGTTCACCGCCGCCAAAGCCTGGCTGGCGCTCAGTTCGAGGGATGCATCAAGGGCTTCGTCCAGCCTGCCGCGAAAGAGGAAAAAGGTCAGGACCGAGAATGCGAGCCAGATCAGGAGCACAAAGCCGGAAACCCAGAGCGCGAAGCGAAACCAAAGCTGATCCGTCACCCTCATTCAGGCCGCTCTGATATCTTGTACCCCAGCCCTTTGACTGTGCGGATGAGTTTGTGGGATGAACCCTCGTCTATCTTGCGCCGCAAGTTCCGTATATAGACATCGATGATATTGGACTCGGTCGGGGCGTCGAAGCCCCATACATGGCCCGCGATCTGCTCGCGTGAGAGTACATGTTCCTTTTCCCGCATCAGGCACTCGAGAATGGAACCCTCCTTCGCGGTCAGGGATAGCACATTCTGCCCTCTGCTCACTTCCCTGGTTTTCCCGTCGAAGGAGAGGTCGGCCACCTGAAGCACCGTCTGGGGCCCATGGTTGGAAGTCCTGCGAAGAAGCGCACGTATGCGGGCTTCGAGTTCCTTGATGGAAAAAGGTTTTACAAGATAGTCGTCGGCTCCGGCGTCCAAGCCCTTGATACGGTCGTCAACCGCATCACGCGCGGTCAGCATCAGGATGGGAGTGGAGTCATGGCTCTCGCGTATGGAGCGGCAGACGGTGAAGCCATCGCTTTCGGGAAGCATTATGTCCAGCACGATGATATCGAAGTCGGTGGTTCTAGCCCACGTTATCGCGGATTGGCCATCAAAGGCCTGATCGACCGCGTAACTGGATTCCGTCAGTCCCTGCCGGAGGTATTCGGAGGTGGTGGGATCATCCTCGACCAACAGTACATGCATCAACACCCTCCCAGTCTGGCTTGCCCTCAATGCCCAGTATAATCAGATTGCTGGCAGAGATCACCCACAGAAGGGTAAAACCCATCACAGCCAAAACCTGCCTGCCCCAGGTTTCGCTTGGATACACTTGTCCTGCCAAATTCGCTTCTACCTATCCCGGCGCGCACTCCATCACGCCTCTTCCCAGCTTACCACGTTACGCTTCACCTCGTCGAAAATGATGCCAATCTACCTGATGGGCAGGGGCTGGCCGTCGGCTTTCAGGCGGCCGCGGTACTTGGTGCCGTAGTCCCTGCGCAGCATCTGGACCAGCGGAGCCTCGTTGCCGCTTTCATCCAGGCCCTTCACCTTGAACTCGAAAATCCAGATGTCCTTGGGACCGATCACGGTAAGGTCGATGCGGCCACGGTTGGTGACATCCTCGGGGATAAGCATGAGACCCAGACTGGCAAAGCAGGCGTACACCACGCTGGCGTAGAAACCTTCATAGCGGGAGATGGTGTTCTTATGGGGTAATTGTCCAGCGGTATGGACGCGAAGAAAGCGGTGTACAGCTGGCGCAAGGCCTCACCGTCGCCTGCATCGAGGACATCCCATAAATGATTCCGGATGGTATTTGAGTTGCCGGCATCCGCGATGGTGGTTTCCGGACTCAACTGGGAAAAGGAAGATCGGACCTCAAGGTTCGGAAAGCCCAAACGGTAACTTTCACCCCGGAAAGGATCGCTGGAACGTTCCTTGATGGTAATATACCCGGTCTGGAACAGCATGACAGGCAGGCTCATGTTCTCTGGGTCGAAACTGTCTGATAGTTCGGCGCCTATCTGCAGGGTGTCCAGCTCGGGCAGCGACCGTGGCTGCTCCTTCATCAACTTTATGAGGAAAGTAGGAGTGCCGGTCTCGAACCACCAGAGGCGCAGCTCCTGCTTGTCGCAAAGGAGAAGGATGTCAAAGTGATTGTAGACGCCTTCGGGTCCCCAATTGTAGCCGTTATACCAGGAGCGGACGGTCTCGGGTGAAAATCCGGTGAGCAAAGGCGCAAACCACGTGTCCACATCGGCCTGGGTGTAACCGCACACAGCGCCATACCTATTGTCCAGGGTCAGGTCGTTCAGCTGGTTCAGACCCGAAAAAACCCCGGCCTTGCTGAACTTGCTTACCCCGGTGAGAAAGACAGAGCGCAGGTACTGGTCGGCGTCTTTGAGAACCCCGTAGAAGCTGCGCAATTCGGTGCGCATGATGACGGAAAGCTCGATATCCGGTAAGGCATCGAGTATTGGTTTGTCATAGTCGTCTATGAGGACGACTACGGTAGTTTTGGTCTTGTTCCTGGCGGATATTATAAGTTCCAGAAGTGCCAAGGAGGGCAGTCTTTGCTCAAGTGGTGGAACTTCAAGATGTTCCGCCAAGGAATGCATCTGGAAAAACAGGCTTTGCCTGAGTTCGTCCAGATTCCGGTAAGTGCCGGTACCAAAGCTTATGCGCACCACCGGATTGGTTTGACTCCAGTCCCACTGGGATTCCGGCGTGTCCAGGTACAGGCCGGTGAACAGTTCGCGCCGCCCCGAGAACGCCAGATCCATGGTCTCGAAACGCTGGATTCCGATGGGCAATTTCACCGCTTGCATGGCTTCAGTCTATGATCCAACGCTGAACCAGTCAACGTCATCGGGGTAGGCAACTGTGATCTCAGGCTGAGGCTCCCTATTCCGCCTTCTTCCGGCCGAAGAGCCTGCCAATTTCCCGATGCGCAGGATCGCGCCTTTTCTTTACCCCGCGATGCTCGGCGAAAGCATCGATGGACTGATCGTTCCCCGAAACGAGCGCGATATCCCCGGGCCGGAACGTGTAGTCCGGTGTGAACAGGCCGTATTCCTCCGTCTCGCCATTCCGCACGGATATCAGGTTGATACCATAGGATTTTCGCAGGTTGGCCTGCAGCAACGTCACGCCAAACAGTCGTTCCGGCACTTCCAGTTCCGCAATGACCAGCGACCCCGACACCGGAAGGTAGTTGAGCAGACCCAGCGAGACCAGCAGGGGGGTGATTCGCTTCGCGGCTTCCCTGTTGGGAAAGATGATCTTGGTCGCTCCCACCAGTTCCAGGATTTCGGCATGGCCTTCGGTTACCGCTTTCACGAAGATACGGGGGACCCCCAGCTTGCGGCAGTAGCTGGTGGCAAGGATGGAGGCCTCGATCTTGTCGCCCATATCTATCACAACCCCGTCGAGCCCTTTGGGAAGTACCCGGCGAAGGCTCTCCTCGTTCATGACGTCCATGACCACGGCGCTTACCGGATAGTCGCTGTAGGCGTCGATCACATCCCTGTCCTTATCTATGATCAGGATTTCGGCTTCAAGTTCGAGGAGTTCGTCGAGTACGTTCTTTCCAAAATAGCTCAAGCCCAGTATGGCGAATTGTTTCACTTTTCAGTCCTTTAAACCTAACCTATGAGTACGTCCGCTTCCGGATACACGAAATTCTCCGCAGCCGTCGAGCCCCCCAGAAAGATGACCGCAAGCAGACCGACGCGCCCGGCGAACATGGTGGCGATGATCACCAGCTTGCCCGGCAGAATCAATCCGGCGGTGAAATCAAGTGAAAGGCCAACCGTACCAAACGCGGAGACCACCTCGAAGGCGATATGTCCCAAATCGGCACCCCGCTTTCCCTCGAAAAGGCTCAGGATACCCGCCGCGGATACGAGCAGGAACACGGCCTTGATGAAATAGGTGACTGCGGTATGTATCTTCACCGGAGACACGCGTCGTCCAAAGGCGTTGATCTCGCCCCGTTCGTTGGCGCGCTTCAGCATGACGATCAGCACGATATAGGCGGTGGAAATCTTGATACCCCCGGCGATCGACCCCGGGGCCCCGCCGATGAACATAAGAAGCATGGTTATGAATTTCGAGGCTTGCCTGAGTTCAGTCTGATGCACCGCGTTGAAACCGGCGGTACGTGGGGTTATGGACTGGAACAGGGAATTCACCAACCTATCCACTGGCCCCAGCCCCTGGAAGGCTCCGTTCCCTTCCAGGAACCAGAATGCGGCGGCTCCGGAGAGTATGAGGATCAGGGTCGATGCGAGGATCAGCTTGGTGTGATAGCTCAGGTTCGTCTTCTTCCCACGGACCCTCAAGGCAATGTCCTGGAGAACAATGAAACCGATACCCCCGGTGACTATCAGCGCCGAAATCACAAGCAGCACGTAGGGCTCGCCCCGGTAATCTTCCAGGTTGTTTGGAAAAAGCGAGAAACCGGCGTTGCAGAAGGCCGAGACCGAGTGGAAGGCAGCAGTGAAGGCACTGTTTGGCACAGCAGCCGCGGAAAACGCCGGAAAAAGCGCGAGGGCTCCCAGGGTCTCGATAAGAAAGGTGAAGAAGACAATATTCCGTAGG
>Ga0172379_10008632_pt1 | contig 12783 bp, 9 predicted proteins | sample GrowelOW334metaG_FD_119756 | JGI IMG/M metagenome (GOLD analysis project Ga0172379, IMG submission 119756) | Groundwater microbial communities from an aquifer near a municipal landfill in Southern Ontario, Canada - Groundwater well OW334 metaG | ecosystem: Environmental > Aquatic > Deep... | reverse complement strand
TTTGTCATTGCGAGGAGTCGCACGACGAAGCAATCTATAATACGTGATTAGAGATAAAGTCTTGATTAATTTGATGAACAAGTATTAAAGATTGCCACGTCGCTTCGCTCCTCGCAATGACAACGGGGGGGTGCGCAATGACAATAATATGCAAAAACAAAAACCCCTCCGAAAAATCGGAGGGGTTTTGCTTGCGGTTGCCCGCAAAGATATTTCCTAAGAAATCAACCTTAGTAGGTCAAAGTCTTCGGGGTCAGAGGCAATGTGTTTACAGCGTTAATGATTGTAGTCACACCGTCTGTCCAGACAACGTCAGTGCTATCAACATAAATTGACAGTCTGTCGTTGGTTCCAGCGTCTTCAGTATCCATCGTGATGATGAAAGTCTTAGTAGCGCCAGATGAGATTTCAACACCGTTTCCGCTGTTGAAGCCGGCAGGAGCCATAGTGGTGTTGCCGAAGTTCTCAGTACCAGTACCAACCCATTGAGTAGTTGCCATCAAGTTACCAGAAGAGATTGAATCTTTGTAAATCTTCAATGTCTTTGAACCGGTCAATGAAATACCAGTTTGGCTGATAGCAAAGTTCAAGGATTTTAGAGTAGCTGAGTAGCTACCAACGTTTGTAGCGTTAGTAACATTAACCTTGGCTACAGTGTAACCAGCTCCACCTACAGCTGAGCCTGATGGAGTATCAGATGCCCAAGCTACAGAAATTAGAGAACGGTATACACCCATTTGGTTCGCATTAACATCGCCATCAGTAGTTGAGTTGATATCCAGGTAAGCACCAGTGATGCTTTGTCCAGACGAAGAACCAACTGCAGTGACAGGTTCGTTAGTGCCATCAAAAGTAGTCAAGATAGCCAATGTTTGGCCAGAGCCGGAAATACCGCCATTGTCGTAGCTGTTGATATCAGCAGTAATGCTCAATACCTTGGAGCTGTTCTTTGGGATGACCAAATTAATGCCATCAAAGACAGCGTAGGTAGTTGTGCCATAAGAACCAGTGAAGTTAACAGTTTGACCAACTTGGGTAGTACCATCCATAAGTTTCAAGTTCATGATAGTACCAGTTCCAGCAGAGGTCACAATGTCGTTAACAACCAACTTGGAGATGTTGATATCTTCAGTGGCATCAGCGGCAAATTTGAATTTAGCCAAAGATACGCCTGTAGAACCCATCAACATTTGTTGTGCCAAAGCAGTATCAGAATCAAGGGTAATAGTTAAATTACCGCGTCCGCTGATATAAGCTTTTTGCAAGTCAACGTTGGTGTCATAACTAGCATCAGTGCCAGTGCTTACGCCTGTCGCAGTCACTTTGTCAAAAGCGACAACCGGGTTCAATAGAGTTGAAGTGTCAGCAGCTGAGCTCTTGATGTCAGCGTAGACGTCAACTACATATTGTTGACCAGCAGCGATTTGAATAGAAGTGCTTGGAGTGAAGGTGTAAGTTCCAGCAGTGGTGTTCAAAGATGAGATAGTAGAACCGATTTGAGTTGTACCATTCATCAATTTCAAGTTCTGGAAGTTGTCGCCCAATTCAGTAGTGGCGTCATCGGCCAATTTAAGTTGAGTGACGTTGATTGCTTCACCACCGCCAGCAGTGACGATGAAAGAAGCGATCTTCGCAGCCGCTGCGCTAACCGCACCTGTTGGGTTGGTAGCAGAACGATCTGAGAAAGCAGTGTTCTTTACTGCAGTTGCAGTACCAGACTTCACAGTCAAGGTTCTAGCAGTTTGAGCAGTAGTGCTGTCAGTAGTCATAGTGACCATTCCAGTAAAGTTGGAAGAGCCGGCTACTAAAGCAGCAGCAAAAGTTGCGTTAGCAACGACAGTAGCGTCAGTAGTATCAGCGACTAAAGTAATGTAGCGAGTAGTGCCAGCGTTAACTACGAAAGTATTGCTGAAAGTAAAATCAGCAGTGGCTGTGTTGTTAGCAAGCAGTGAAGCAACAGTAGTGCCAACTTGTGAGCCGTCTAACAATAATTTTACGTTCTTCAAGATATCGGTGTTATCACTGCCATTTACTTTAACTGACAAGTTGTCAACTTTGACGTTCTCACCAGAAGCAGTAAAGCTGAATTTGGCAAGAGTCAATCCGGTTCCGCCATCGGCAACATTGCCGGTTGGAGAATCAGTAGCCACACCTACGGTCAAAGTGCCAGCGTCAACTGAAGTACCGTTACCGGTAGTTGGTTGAACGATTGCAAAAGCAGTAGTGGTGTTAGTGATATTCGGAGTGACGTAAACGCCGTAGTTCGTGTCATAAACTACCATATCAGAAGATTTCTGTAAGGTGAATTTAAAGACACGACCTGAACCACCGTTCATATCACCGCGTAAAGCCAAAGTTTTGGTTACACCTGAGTTAAGAACGATTGGGTTAGCAGACAGATCAAAGACGACGGTGTTATCAGAATTTAAGGTTGCAGTGCTACCAACTTGAGTGCCGGCAACAGTCAAAGCCAAATTCTTGACATCAGTTGAAGCGATTGTTCCAACCATAGTGAACTTCAAATATTTAATTTGCATGTTCTGGTCAGAAGCAGTCACGTTCATGCTCCACAATTCTTTGTTAGTATCAGTTGCTTTGATAGTAGCAGGGATTGTGGTGTAGCTTGACATGTACACATGACCAAGATCAGAAACTGAAGCAGTGGTCATAGAATTGCCAGTGACAGGGAATGAGCCGGAAACTGCAGCGCCATCAGTAGTGACATCAGTAGAAGCGTTAACCGCAAAACCGATAGTCTTACCAGATGTAACTGAAGTAGTACCTCTAGCTAAATCACCTTTCAAAGTCAAAGTCTTGGTAGTGCCTTTAGCGATCGTAACTAAACCAGCAGTATTGGAGAAAGTAACAACTTTTGAAGAAAAAGAAGTGTATTCAGCCAATTTGGTGTCGCCGTCATAAAGGTACATATTACCCAAGTCAGCATCAGCAGCAACGCCAGTGCGAGTGAATTTAACTGTAGTCACTTTGACGTCACCGTCATTGGAAGCAGTCAAATTTACTTTGGAGAAAGCTACTAAAGCTTGAGGGTATTCGCTACCAGTGCTGTCAGCCAAAATAGTTCCAGCAGCTGGAGTATCTGAAGCCAAAGCTACAGACAAACCAGTACCGGCATTTGGGTTAGCGACAGAACCAGTGCTACCACCTTGTGATGTGTCAGTGTACAAAGCACTAGTAATATCAGTGCCAGCACCAGGCATCACGAAAGTTGAAGCTACAGTGATAACATTGTTCATGTTAAAATTGTTGGCATTCAAAGCGCTTTCACCAACTACTTTACTCACAGTGCCGTCAGTGTTGACGTAATACACAGTGGAATCAGCAGCGGTTTTGATCAAAGAACCGGCTGGGTAAGCAGCAGCAGTCACTTTGTTAGTCTTGGCATTGTCAGCATTGTAGTTGGTGAAGAATGAATCCGCAACGTCTACAACGCGAGTAGCCCAGGTAGGACCGTATAAAGTGTTAGCGGTAGCTTCTGAATCAATCCAGCGTAAAACGCCGTTTGGTTGCACCGCGTAAACTTCAGGAGCGGTCGGGATAGGTCTCTTGATCAACTTGGTACCAGCTCTCATCACCACATTGGCTTTAGGAGAACCGTAGCTGTTCAATTCAGTCGCAGAAATTGTGACAACGGAATTGAAGTCTTTGTACCAAGAGAAGAATACGTCTTGGTTAGGGAAGACGTACAAACGATTATCAGCACCAAGATAATAAACAGCAGAAGCGCCGTCAACTTTTACCAAGTTGCCAGCAGTAGCTGCGCTTACATCACCGGTGGCAACCATGCACATTGATAGCACAGTCATTGCCATTACGCTGATAGTCAAAATCTTTCTTAGTTTTTGCATATTCGGTATTATTTTCCAGGGCTTTGGTCTACGCCTAAAAGCGTAAACAAGAAGCTCGGAGGTTTGCCCGCATTTTCTGTTTTTTTTCACTCTCTTGAAGAAATTCCAGGAAAAGGCACTATTTTTATTTTAGCGATTTTCCTTGAAGTAAAAAATCAACTGGAATCCCATACCCCGCACCTACAAACGCTAATTTTCAATTTTTCCGCCAAAGGCGGATCAGCCTTTGGCTGACAATTTACAATTTTCAATTACGGAACGTAACGTCAAAAGTAAAATGTCAATTGTTAAAAGTCGTATAGGCTGGAGTAAATTTGCATGGGGATGAAAATTCACTTCCCGCGACCGTTGCTAACGTGCGTAGGCGCGGGGTAAAACTTTGTTGATTTTTCCCAAGAATTTTTCGGGAAAGCGAATCAAAATTTTTAAAAAGCGGGCAGGGTTTATTTTTTTAAGAACCTCGGGCAATTTCTTGCCTTTGGTTTTTTGGCGAGACTTCTCCCGATTAAGGGAAAATCGACCTTGATTAGCCTGCCCATCCACGAATTAACGCAGACGCGATAAAGTAGCCGTTTTGCTCTTTTATCGTGTCGGCACTAATTTTACCCACAAATTTCACCCCGCCCGCTGGCGGGGCAAGACGAATCCTTTCACAAATCTACAAATTCTGTTTCAGCCAGAGGCTCCAGCCTGCCGGACTGGCAGGGATCCGTCTTTGGCGGAAAACTAGTTAAATTAATTAAATTTGTTAAAGATTATTCGTGTTATTCGTGATAAGATTCGTTGATTCGAGGGTTATTTGGTGCTGGTAGCATTGTCTGATGTATCCGGGGTTGGGGTTGGGTTGTTTAGGAGGGTGCTTACTTCTTTTAGTTTGGTTTCGGCGCCGGAATAATCTTTTTGGTCAAACATAGTTTGGGCTTCGTCAATCATTTGGTGCGGGTCATTGCTAGGGGTAGTTGCTTTTTCTTCGGTTGGAGAAATTTGCAAACCTTGATTGTCATGACCGACGCTGGCACTGAAGACTTTTGCGTCGTCGTTGTCGGTAGGTTTGGTTTCAGTATTATTAGCAATCGGTTTGATTTTGGTTTTTACGATATTTAATTCTGACTTGAAATCGCTAGCCAGTTTTTCGGTTTGAGCTTGATTGTTTTCATCAGCCAAAATCTGCGCAATCTCTTGAGCATGGTTATTGGCAAATTGAATTTCTTTTTTAGTCTTCGCTTCTTCATTAAAGGTCATGGCCAATTGCGCTTTCTCACTGATGACGCGCGCGATAAACAAAGAATCGCCCGGGCGAGTGTAAGCGGCGCGAGTGCCGACAATGCCAAAGGCGATTAAAAAGATAGAAACCAAAACAAAGGTCGGTTGAGCGACAAGTTCTTTAGCGTTATTCAAGAAGACCAAAAAGGCGTTCAGAGATTTTTCCGGAATGATTGGAGTGGAAGAGTTGGAAATTTGGGAATACAAAATTTCCCGGTTAGTTTCCTTCCAGGTTTGATTCGGTTTGATAGCGGACAGAGAATTTAGTTGTTTGGTTAACTCTTGGTTAGTCATAGCTACTAAATTTATTTGGCTAAGTTTATTTTTCTTCTCCCATTAATTCGCGCAGAGCTTTTAGAGCTCTATGCAGAGTGATGCGAACATTGCCTTGAGACTTGCTGGTAATTTCCGCGATCTCTCCGGTAGACAAGCCGTTGATAAATTTCAGGACAATAGCTTCGCGATATTCATCTTTTAATTCTAATAATTTTTCTTGCACCTTTTCCATGTCTGAACTTATCTCTATTTCACTCAAGGCATCTTGGCTTCCATCGGCAGGGTCAATCTCCACTTCCGAGTCATTCAAAGAAATCGCTGAACCGCGAGAATTTTTCCGATAGTAGTCAATCACAGAAGTGCGGGCGATTTTGTAAAAAAGGGCGCGCAGGGTTTTGGCTTCGGTTAATGAATTGTTCTGAACGTGGTTCCACGCTTTTAGAAAAACTGCCGAAGCAATGTCTTGCGCTTCTTCTTGGTTATTAACTTTGAAATATATGAACCGGAAGATTTGATCAGCGTAATTATCGTAGGCGGTAATGAATGCTTCTTTGTCGCTTTCCTTGATTTGGCGAAATAACCGGCGTTCCTTGATTTTGTCAGTAAGTTTCATCGTTTTATACTAAGTTATACGTATTAATAAAGGTTTCGTTACACTTAATTTTCCGCTTTACTTATAAATAAAAGCCCAGAAAGATAAGTCGGGCTAATATTAGGTAAAATTTAGGTTTTGCTGATTTATTCTCCTTCGTCCTGTGTGGCAGGATTTCGGCGGATTCCGCTCGCGGAGCTCCACTATAAATTAGCATAAATCTATTTCTTTGGCAAACGGACGGAGCTGTAAGCTGTAAGCTTTTAGCTTTGAGACTGCGACGGAGGTTTTAGCTGTAAGCTTTGAGCTTTTAGATCGGCGGACCCCTTCCATCATCCCCTGCGAGGGGAGGGGTAGTGAAACCTTCCTCCTCGCAAGGGGAACGAAAAGGGGGGTAAGTCGTCACGTAGTCTAAAAGCTTCAAGCTCCAAGCTTTAAGCTTTAACCTCTAGCCGTGCAGTCTTAAAGCTTCAAGCTCAAAGCTAAAACCTACGTAGCTCTTGCTTTTTAATTCGGGATATGAGAAAATGTTTTTACGTTGATGACTTTAGTCTAGGGAGTAGTGGACTAAAGGCCTCTGATTTGTAGGTTATTTTTTAAAAATATTTTTATTTATTTAATACTTAAGTCCACTAAAACGTAGACTTAAGTCCTGTATTTTGTTCTAATTTTCGCGATTGGTTTTTCTTTAATACTTAAGTCCACTAAAACGTAGACTTAAGTCTAGTTTTAAAAAGATTATTATGGCTGATAATTTGCCAATTGAATCTAAAAAAGAGGCAGAAAGAGAATTGAAAAAAAATTTTAATCTGGATAATAATTCTGTCGGTGAATTAAAACTTGCTTCCGAGCCGGTTGTTTTGGGTAATCAGGAGGATGGGGAAGAGAGTAAAAAAAAATCTTCAACTTCCCGAAAAAAAATGGGTGTGGATAAAAAGAAGTCCGCCTCTACTAAAGCTTCGGTTGATAAAAAGATGAAGTGGAAAAAAACAGAAAATGAAATTTGGCTTTCAGTTTCCGAAGCGGCTGTTGTCGGTGGAGTTCAGACCAAGACAATTCGGCGCGCGATCAAAGCCGGAACTTTACGCTACAAAATTGTCAGCAACCGTTACTTGATAAATTTCAAAACTTTAATTTTCTTTTTGCAGTCCAACACTAAATTAAAAAATAAATTAGACGAACACGGAGTAGGGCAGTATGTAGCGGTTTGGGAGATGAGCGATTAATTTTCAATTTCCAATTTTCAATTTCCAATTAATTTTCAATGCTTCAATTTTGTTGATCGGAAAGTTAAAAAAGTTTTAGTCTGAGACTGATTTGTCTTTGGCGGAAAACTAGTTAGACTGGTTAAATTTGTTAAACGGTTTTTATGTATTTGTGTATTCCTGTCTGTCGGTAGGCAGGAATACAGTTTCTAAAAAACTTTTTCACTAGAGATTAATTTTGCTAGGTGAGAGTGCAGTGAAGTGAATACAATAAAAAACGAACTATATTTTTTGTTCGTTTTTTATTTTTAATAATATTGCGTTTGCGCTTTAAATGAGGCTTTGCAAGATTTCTATTCCTTTTTTTAGAGTTTGATCGTCTACAGCAAAGCATAGGCGGAAATAATTGCTCTGTCTAGAAAAGGCGGAGCCGGGAACCACTAATAATTTTTTAGAAATCATTTCTGCGATAAAATTTTTTCTTCCTTTGGGAATTTTTATGAAAGCATAAAAAGCGCCTTCAGGAATATTTAGTTCGTATTTATTTTTCAAATTGTTATATACGTAGTCTCTTTTGATTTTGTATTTTTTGTATTCCTTCGTCGGCTCGGCTTCTATTTCTTCGGCTAAAGCAATTTGAGCAAAGGACGGCGCGCAGACAAAAGTGTATTGCTGTAGTTTGTTCATGGCTTCAATTATTTTGCTTGGGCCGTGAGCGTAGCCGACTCGCCAGCCGGGAATCGCGTGGCTTTTGGAAAAGCCGTTTAGAGTTAGAGTATTTTTGTAAACACTACCAATGCTGAAAAATTTTTGATTATAGTCAAACTTTTCGTAAATTTCATCGGCGATAATTAGGACATTTTTCTGCTTGGCGATATTAGCGACTTTTTTCAAGGTTTGTTTGTCATAAACTGCTCCAGTAGGATTGTTGGGAGTATTTAAAATAATCGCTTTAGTTTTATTAGTGATTATTTTTTTTAATTTTTCCGGATTGATTTGAAAGTCAGGGTAAGTATCTAGAAAAATAGTTTTTCCGCCCAAAAAATTAATTATTTGTTTATAAAGCACAAAATATGGATCGGGCAGGATTATTTCATCCCCGGGATTAATAATTGATGAAAGTGAGAGAAAAATCGCGCCGGAAGTTCCGGCAGTAATGATGATATTCTCGGGCTTAGCTTTGATTTTATTTTCTTTTAGCAGTTTTATAGCGATTTTTCTCCTTAATTTTTTATCGCCAAGTGTGGATAAATAACCATTATAGTTGTTATCAATAGCGGTTTTAGCCGCCTTTTTTAATTTTTGTGGAGTAGAAAAATGCGGTTGGCCGATGGAAAGGTTGATGTATTCGTTTTGGCTTTTTACGGCCAGTTCAAAAATTTTTCTAATAGCAGAAGCTTCTATATTTTTTATTCGCTGAGATAACATAGGGTTATTTTTGAGTTTTATAACTTTCTCTTAATATTACTTGATAAAGATTTTTAATAAAAGCAGGATTAAGTTTTGTTGATTTAATCTTGTTCTCAATAATTTCTTTTTCTCTTTTTTTGTCTAAAATTGGCAGGCCTTTTTCCTTTTTTATTTTACCGATGATTCTGGTGTGTTTTAGTCTCTGCGCTACAAGCGCGAATATTTCTTTGTCAATTTTATTAATCATTTTGCGATTATAATCAAATTCGTTCGAGCTTTGCGATTTAATAATTTTTTCCTCTAAATCCTTGCAAGCTGAGATGAATTTACGGCGGATATCTAGAGCGAAAGGATTGTAATTGTGCATATCAAAGAAGAGCTGCCAATTATCGCTGGCGGTATGGGGAATAATCTTTAATAAATCAGTGTAGCCGGGAGTGAATATTTTTTGTTCTTTGATTTTGGCTTTAACTAGGGCTCTGCCGAGAAAATGAACTAAACTAAGTGTTTTAGCGTTTTGCTTGTCGTGATCAGCCGGTGTTGTAATAATTACTTCTAAGCCAAGACCCTCTAAGAATTTTTTAATTTCTTGCAATTTTTTTTCAGAGATTCTTAGTGGACATAAAACAATTTGTTTGTCAGCTAAAACCCAAGTTTGAGCGTTAAAATCAAATTTGGTAGTGACCGGTCCGAACATCGGGTGCGTGCCCATTGTTTCAATATCTTTTGGCAAATATTTTTTTAACCATTGACAGGGATAGGTTTTGACCGAGCAAGCATCCATTACTAAAGTTCCTGGCTTTACTATCGGCGCTAGTTTTTTAATCATTAATTCGGTCTTTGATATCGGCACAGCGATGATAATGTAGTCGCAGTTGGCTAGTTCTTCTAGAGAAGCTAGATGAGCATTTATTTTTTTGACGCGTTTTTTTATTTCCAATGTTATTTTTTCTTGGTAAATAAAAACTGTTGCTTGCTTGCCTAAAATGCTAGCCGCCAAAGATCCAAAACGGCCAAAGCCGATAATGCCGATAGTTTTTTGCTTGTCCATATAATAAATTTAAGACCAAGGTGATTCACCTCTGGGGTAAGAACCTAGTATTTTAAAATCTAGGCAAGATTTTTTCATTTCTTTTAGAGCCTCTTTTATTAGGTTGTTTTGAGCGTGACCTTCTATATCAATAAAAAAATGATATTCCCATTGGCTCATTTTTATATTTCTTGATTCTATCTTAGTCATATTAATATTTTTTTTGGCTAGCGCTCCTAAAGCAGTATAAAGCGAACCAGGAACATGTTTTAGTGTAAAAAGCAGGGAAGTTTTATCTCGACCGCTTGGTTTGGCGATCTTTTGGCTGATTACTAAGAAGCGAGTGATATTTATTTGATAATCTTGAATATCATTGGCCAAAATGTGCAAATTATATGTTTCGGCTGATTCTGCAGTGCCTAGAGCGGCAGTTTGTTGATTTTCCGCTGTTTTGCGCGCGGCGAGGGAGTTGCTGGCGACTTGTTCAATCTTAGTTTTTGGGAAATTTTTTTTCAACCATTTTTGGCATTGCGCCAAGGCCATTGGATTAGCATAGATTAGTTTGATTTTTTTAGGATTATTTTCTTGAGAAAGAAATTGAAATTTAATATCCAAAAAATATTCTTGAGTAATTTGCAATTTAAAATTTTTTTCGGAAAAAGCGTCTAAAGTTTGCCAAACCGATCCGGCGTTTGAATTTTCTACCGGCACTACGCCATAATCGGCACGGTGGTTTTTTACTAATTTAAAAATATCCGCAATAGCGTCAACACTGACAAACGCGTTTTTAGCCTGAGAAAAAATATTTTTAGCGGCTAAATGCGAGAACGAGGCTTCTGGCCCCAAATAAGCGATTTTCATATTTATTTTTTAGAGGTTTTATCTATTCCTACTATTAGCATATAATAAGTTTTAGTTTTTTTCAACCTCTTGACATATTCTGGCGGCTTGGTATTATATGTGTATAAGCAAATAGCAATTTAATTATGAGTAGTTTTATAAAAAATAATTCCAATTTTGAATTGAGCCGAAAAGTTTTTGGTTTTTATTTTTATTTTACTTTTACTTCTTAAAGAGGTTGCTTGTTTTATTAAAAAGGAAAGCTAAAAAAACAGGAAGCCTCGAAAAGAGGTTTTTTTTATTATAAATTTTAAAAAAATATGAACACACAAAAACAAGAAGTATTGGCACAAATTATTAATCCTCGGGGTAAGACCGTAATTTTACCAATGGATCATGGTGTTAGTGATGGTCCGATTCCCGGCTTGGTTGACATGGAGCCGACTTTGAAAAAAGCTAGAGAAGGCGGAGTGAGCGCAATCGTCATTCATAAAGGAATTTTTAAAAAATATAAAAATGTCATAGGTGATTTACCTACGTTTATTCATATCTCTGCTTCTACTGGCATGGGAAATGTTTTAAAAAAGGTCTTGATCGCGACTCCGCAGGAAGTAAAAGATATGGGTGCGCAGGGTGTTTCCATTCATTTAAATTTAGGCAACGAGTATGAGTCGGAGATGCTAGCAGATTTAGGTAGAATTTCTCGTGAGTGCGAAGAACTAGGATTGCCCCTTTTAGCCATGATGTATCCACGTCGTGAAGTAAATGGTGAAATTATTACCTATAAAGAAGTGGAAAAAGTTAAGCACGCTGCTAGATTAGCAGCCGAGTTAGGCGCTGATATTGTAAAAGTACCTTACACTGGCAGTGCGGAAACTTTTCGTGAAGTTGTAGCCGGTTGTCATATTCCAGTTGTAATAGCTGGAGGAGCTAAGGGTAGCGAGGAAGAGATAATGAATGCTATAAAAGAGTGTATGAGTTCGGGGGCGTCCGGAATTTCTGTAGGCAGAAATATTTTCCAATCAGAAAATATGGTGGAGATGATTCAAAAAGTTAAGGATATAGTTTTATAAGTTAACCCACAAATCAACAAATCCTTTCACAAATCTACAAATTCTATAAAATTATTTCTTTTTGTCATCCCCGCGAATGTGGGAATCCGTGGTTATCTGAAAGCAATTGGATCTCCGCCTTCGCGGGGATGATAAAAAAAGGTTTATTTGTATATTCGTAATCGATTCGTAATTCGTAGAATATGAAAAAGTTTTGGTATAAAGCTCCCAAATGGGACAAAAAATTAATTACTACAGCCCTGGAAACTGGTTTTGACGCGATTTATACGGAGAAGGAAAATGTTTTAGAGGTAAAAGAGTTGTCGCGTGTTAATGTGATTTCTGACAGCGATCAGGCTGATTTAATTTTGGGCAAAGACGTGGTCGAAGAATTTTTGGACACGAAAGAGGACGAAGAAAAAGTGGTGAAATTCGCTGGAAAAATTCCAGTGATTGTTAAAAACAAAGATTGGACAATTATTCCATTGGAAAATTTGCTTTCCAAGACTAGAAATATTATTCAATATGTAAAAAATTTTAATGAAGCTAAGTTAGCCTTAGAAACTTTAGAAGTTGGCGCGGATGGAGTTCTCCTAGAAACGGACGACATAAACGAAATAAAGAAAATGGGAGAATTAATTCGCGAAACGCAAAACGAACATTTGAAATTAGTTGAAGCGGAAGTAGATGAAGTGGAGCAATTAGGAATCGGTGATCGAGTGGTGGTTGATACCGCTAGCATTTTAAAACCAGGACAGGGGATGCTTGTGGGAGATTCTTCATCTGCGATGTTTTTAGTTTTTAATGAGAATGTGTTAACGCCTTATTGTGATCCGCGACCGTTTCGCGTTAATGCTGGCGGTACTCATGCTTATATCCGTTTGCCTGGTGATAAGACAAAATATTTGGGCGAATTGCACAGCGGTTCTAAAGTTGTAGTAGTTGATCCTCAGGGTAATACCGAGCAAGCGATTGTCGGCCGCGCTAAAATTGAAAAACGGCCGATGTTAATTGTCCGTGCTCATGCCGGTGATCGAAAAATAAGTTTAGTAATGCAAAACGCTGAAACAATTCGTTTAACTCAGGTTAACGGCGATCATGTTTCTGTGACCAAATTAAAATCAGGCGACAAGGTTTTGGCGTATTTGCAAGAAGAGGGAGTGGGGCGACATTTTGGGCAAAAAATTAAAGAAACAATTAAGGAGCAATAACAGCTCTACGAATTACGAATTTTTACATATATTACGAA
>Ga0172379_10008631_pt1 | contig 12785 bp, 11 predicted proteins | sample GrowelOW334metaG_FD_119756 | JGI IMG/M metagenome (GOLD analysis project Ga0172379, IMG submission 119756) | Groundwater microbial communities from an aquifer near a municipal landfill in Southern Ontario, Canada - Groundwater well OW334 metaG | ecosystem: Environmental > Aquatic > Deep... | reverse complement strand
TTTCCAGAAGAGTTGCTTCGGTAAGAACCATTGATGCTCCTTGCAATAAATGGCTATTAATTATCGACAAACCATAAGTATAACTCATTGGCATTGTAGTGATCGGACGATCGCTACTAGTAATTTCCAAATATTCTGCTATAGATTGGGCATTACCATTAATGTTTTTATATGACTGCCGAACAAACTTAGGACTGCCTGTGCTACCAGATGTAGTTAACAGTAACGCAAGATCATCATGCAAAATATAGTCCATATGGTAAGCCGTCTGAAGTAACCTATATTCGCCTAAAGAACACACTTCAGAACACGAAATATCTAGTTGCTTATTATTCGGTAAATAAATATAGGCTGGCTTGTAAGCATCAAGTAACTTAGTAAAAAAAGAGCTCTTAATTCCAGCATTAATTAGAACTGAGGCAGCATTAGCACGTAATAGCCCAACGTATCCCACTATAGATTCGAAAGAATTTTCAGCTAATAGAAAAATTAAGCAACGTTTTTTGATATGCTTTGAAATATTATCGGCCGCTACCCAAAGATCCTTGTAAGATAATTGCTGATAGCCCTCTGTTACAATGGTAGTATCAGATGAATATCGGGCAAATTCATCATAAAAATTCATACAACTTTACTAAAACTCAACTCCATATTTGGCAAGAATTTCAAATCCCTTTTTGTAAGAACTAAAATCTAAAATATCATCCGTTTCCATCATAATATCAAATGCCACCTCAAGCGCAGCTATCATTCCCATATGACCAACGGAATCCCAAGACGGAATTGAGTTGTAGACAAGACTGTCATCAAGAGCGTCTACCGAAATAGAAAAACTTTCGGTAAACATTTGGTCATATTTTTCGCGGTTGGTCATATTAAAGTCCCCTCACATTTTACAAAAACAATTAAGCTGTTTTAATCGCAAAGTTTCTTGCTGGTATCCCTAAAACTTTCGCGTGCGCATTCAAATCATTCATAACCGTACTACCAGCACAAATAAACGCATGGTCTCCAATTTTAACTTTAGGGATTATGCTAACTCCACTACTAATAAAAACCGACTCTCCTATTGCAACATTACCAGTAACGTCACAAAGCGAGCTGATAGTTGTGTAATTTCCAACAGAAACATCATGTCCAATACAAGAACCATAGTTAATAGCTACATGATCTCCTATGACAGCATTATCAGAAACAAAAACATTAGGAACACAAATAACGCCAATTCCAAGTTTAGAACTGGGATAAATAACTGCAGTTCGATGGATTACATTAGTAAAAACAGCCCTTCTTTGCGATAATACCTCAACAGCCTTCTTCTTATCGGAGGGGGAACCAATAGCTATGATAAACCGCTCATCCTCCTTAGGTTGCCAATCCATTACTCTACCTAAAATTGGATAATTACAGTTTGTACCTTGCAAAACATCCAAATCATCACTAATAAAACCAGAAACAACCCAACTCACATTATTTTCGCTAGTCTGCAAAGCACTCTGAAGGGTTTCGCGACCAAATCCACCTGCACCAACTATTATTAATTTATTCATTTAATTCCCTTTGTACGTTACGCTCATTTGAATCAATGCCTAAAAACTCCGTCATAGTAGCATGACTCAGCGCTGAAACACCACAACCTGTTATTACCTTATTGACTGTCAAAAATAAAATTTTCACATCTAGTAAAAAACTAAGATTATCTACATACCACACATCATACTTAAATTTTTCTTCCCAGCTAATAGAATTACGTCCATTAATTTGTGCCCAACCTGTGATCCCAGGCTTAACAGAATAACGTTTAAATTGTTCTATGGTATAACGCGGCAAATATTTCATGGGTAGTGGCCGAGGTCCAATTAGACTCATTTCCCCTTTTAAAACATTAAAAATCTCTGGGAGTTCATCTAAACTAGTGCGTCGCAAAAATTTACCGAATTTAGTTAGACGAACTGCGTCTGGTAATAAATTACCCTTGCTATCACAAGTATTTAGCATTGTACAAAACTTATAAATTACAAAAGGTTTAGCATTTAGACCAGAACGTTCTTGCTTAAATAAAATTTTCCCTTGAAAAAAAATATAGCAAAGTAAAGCCAACAACAAACCAACGGGCCACAAAAACATCACGGCAAAAGATGCTAAAACAAAATCCAAAATCGATTTAAAATAAGCGCAATAGCAAGTCATTCTCACTTCCCCATCCCTACATTATGTAATAAATAAAATCAGTTCTGCATAAATTGTGTATACCAAGGCATGGCTTCTTTTAGACCATCTAAAACATGATGTGTAACATTATAACTAAGTTTTTCTTTAATTTTTGTAATATCTGCCAAAGAATGACGAATATCACCGGGACGAAAATCTCGATATTGAGGTTTCACTGACTTAGCAATATTTAGAACTTCAACGATATTAGCAAACAATTCATTTAAAGTAATCCGCGTCCCACAAGCAACATTGTAAATCTGGTTAATAGCGGATTGATCATCAGTTAATGCAGCTAACATATTAGCTTGCACAATATTATCGATATAACAAAAATCCCTTGTAGTTTCCCCATCGCCATTTATATATATTGGCTCATGATTTAGCAATGCTTTTATCCACAATGGAATCACTGCCGCATAGGCTCCATTGGGATCTTGTCTTTTACCAAAAACGTTAAAATAACGTAAACCAATCAGCTCCATCCCGTAGCAACGCGCATAAACATTAGCATAAATTTCATCAATGTATTTATTGGCAGCATAAGGCGACAATGGTTTACCTATTTGGTCTTCTCTCTTAGGTAAAATCGGAGAATCACCGTATACAGAACTAGAAGAAGCATACACGACACGTTTTACCCGATACTTTCGCGCTAATTCCAAAATATTAAGAAAACCATTCACATTGGCATTATGTGTTTGGAGAGGTTCTTTTATTGAACGTGGCACGCTAGCTAGAGCCGCTTGATGCAAAATGAAATCAACATTTTGCATTGCCACTTCACAATCTTGTAAAGAACAAATATCACCACGAACAAAGGTAAAATTCCCACCCTGTTCTTCAGTAACGTTTTGAAGCACCTCATCGATATTACGTTGATGACCAGTAGAAAAATTATCAATGCCAACAACTTTCTGATTCAACTTCAACAATGCTTCTAGGATGTTAGAGCCAATAAAGCCAGCGCAACCAGTTATCAACCAAGTAAAAACATTCGTCGATAATTGTTTTTGTGTTAATTTGAATTGCATCTTTCTACAACCGCCAAACATGCATATTAAGATCAGTTAATCTCTTACTATCCAAAGCACTTTTAACATCAATAACTAATCCAGGTTTTTTAATGATATCAGTTAATTTGGGTAGTGACATTCTGAGATACTCATTATGACTCACAGCTAAAACTAAAGCATCTACTTTGCCAATCTTTTCCCATGGAGTAAGCTTTATCCCATATTCATGCAAAACAGCTTGGTTATCAGCTACAGGGTCATGGACAATAACATTAATATTATAACTCAGTAATTCTTGAATAATATCAACAACGCGCGTGTTGCGAATATCATTGCAGTCTTCTTTAAAAGTTATACCTAAAACCGCTATTCTAGAGCCGTTAACAGGCTTGTTCAGTTTGATAATCTGCTTAACAGTCTGCTCAGCTATATACTTACCCATATTATCATTAGTTCTCCGCCCTGCCAGAATGACCTCTGGGTTTAAACCTAAAACATTAGCTTTGTATGTCAAGTAATATGGATCAACACCAATACAATGCCCTCCTACCAATCCCGGTTTAAATTTCAAAAAATTCCACTTAGTAGCCGCAGCCTGAAGCACTTCTTCAGTATCAATTCCCAATTTTTCAAAAATAATTGCTAATTCGTTTATCAAAGCAATATTAATGTCGCGCTGAGTGTTTTCAATTACCTTTGCGGCTTCAGCTACTTTAATACTAGACGCTTTATGAACACCAGCCTCAACCACGCTACCATAAATAGCAGCAACAGTTTCTAGAACCTCCTGATTTTGTCCAGAAACAACTTTACGAATTTTAGTAAAAGTATGCTCCTTATCGCCAGGATTAATGCGTTCAGGAGAGTAACCTATAAAAAAATCAACACCACATTTCAAACCAGAAAATTTTTCTAAAACTGGAGCGCATTCTTCTTCTGTGGCGCCAGGATATACTGTTGATTCATAAACTACTATATCACCTTTATTAAGTTGCTTGCCAACAATCTCAGATGCAGAAAGCAGACAAGTTAAGTCCGGTTGCTTGGCATGATTAATAGGCGTAGGAACAGCAATAATGTGAAAATCCGCTTGTTTTAAATCTTCTGGCTTATAAGTTAAGAACAATTTTGATTTTATTAACTCCTCGCAAGTAACTTCTAGGGTTTTATCTATTCCTTTCTTTAATTCCTTAATACGTTGGCAACTAATATCAAAAGCAATTACATCCTGCTTAAAACCAAAGGCAACCGCCATAGGTAAACCAACATAACCTAAACCAATTATTGATATTTTTCTTTTATTTTTTATGTGCATAAACCCATCTCACGTAAAATAACTGCATTAACCTTATGTACATCGAATTTTTCTTCAGCTATACGCCTACTTTCTTTACCCATTACTGGAATTATTTCAGGATGTAAAATAAACTTTTCCATCGCTTCAGCTAACTTTTCCACATTTTTTATCGGTACTAAAAATCCATTCACACCATCTACTACAGTTTCACGACAGCCTGGAGCATCAGTAGTTATTATAGGACGCCCCATAGACATTGCTTCTAATACTGATCTGGGCGTACCTTCACAATATGATGGCAATACATATACCGAACTGTCAGAAATTTCACCACGTACATCATCAATTTTACCGAAAAACTCAACATATCCTTCACCTAAAACTCTATCCATTTCTCGCTGTTTAAGCGAGTTGGGATTACTGTCTATATAGCCAACTAATTTAAAAATAACTTCTGAGTATTTTTTCTTGATTTTCTCTGCAGCAGCAAAATATTCTAACAAACCTTTATCTTTCAACAATCTGCATATCATTAAAAATATAGGCTTTTGAGGCAAAGGTTTAACAAAGAAATGACCAAGGTCAACACCAGAACCATTTATTAAAACAGCTTTACTTTTAAAAATTATTCTTTTATCAAGGAACAAATTTAATATATCTTGGTTCTGAAAAAAAACTACTTTACTATGTTTAAAAATAAACTTAAATAATATCTGAACAGCACCTTTCAAACATTTACTTAGAGCACCTTCTCCAACAAATATAAAGCCCAAACCTGTAATCATGGGGATGATTTCGGAATCACCAATAAAATGAGCTACCAGAGAACTATAAATAATAGGTTTAAGAGTATAGCTTAATATGAAGTCTGGTTTATGTTTTTTAAGTAGAATATATAAGTTTATTAGTGCTAAGATATCTTTTATTGGATTTAGACCGGTGCGATTCATCCTGATTCTGACAAAGCTAATACCGTTTTTAGATAATTTCTCACGCACAAAAGAATCTTCATCGGGAGCAAAGGCAACCACGTTCAAACCATGTTTTTTAAAATCTAAAAGTAAATGCATGCGAAAATTGATCAAGGACCTAGCTAGCCCAGCAACAATGAATATTTTTTTATTATTTTCAATCATAAATTTAATTTTTTATCTAAAAACAACCACCAATCAAAATAAAACCTCATACTCATGAATGCCCTTTTTACAAAAAGTCAACTTTTCTTCGCCAATGAACGTAGTGAAAGTGTCAACAGTATAACAATCAAAAGTGGCATCAAATACATAATCTTCTCACGATCAGCTAAGCCAAGATTAGTATTAGTCATGCCTAGTAGCCCCATCCCGGAAACAAAAAACCAAAACATATATCCGATAATGGGTATTTTTTTCATACAAGAGCGTTCAAATTTTTTTTTAATGAATTTGTAGCACAAAGTTAATAGTAAAAAATTCTGACATGTAGCTATTATGCCAACCAAATTTTTTGCGAAGAAAAATAGTGGGAAAAACATATTAGCAAACATCATATAGGGTATAAAAATTAGCATAAGCATTTTATCATTAGCTAAAATTGGAATTGATGTTCCTACAGCCAAGGATTGTTGTTGATGCAACCCCTTTTGCAAAATACTATCCATGGAATACTCAAATCCTCCAAACTTCGCTATCATCCCTGCAAAAAAAGCGCCCAATATCGCAATAAGAAAAAACACAACTACCCTGACCAATAGGTTAGCATTTTCTTTTCTCTCTAAAAAATGCCAAAAGAAAAAACCCATAGTCCCAACTAATACCAAATATGGTCTTATACAAAAAGAAAGCAATGCAGCAGCCAACAGCAACAGTATATACAATTTATTCTTATTTAGTCTAACTAGTGATAGGAAGAAAAGTGAAAGAGAAAAATAAGCCAAGGAGTCCTTTCCTAAATTTGATGCCCAAAACAATGAAGCAGGCCAACACATTACTAAAAAATATCCCCACCTTAAGCGCTGTATATTGAAAGCATACCCATAAATTCTTTGTAAACGCAAAAATAATTCTCTAAAGCATAAAAAATAAAACATCGATCCCAAGAAGCCAATAAATATAAAAAAAGAATAGGCACCAAAATATAACTCTCCAAAAAACAAAAAACGCAACCACCAAACAATGTATTTTACAAAAGCCGTCCCCACGATTCGATTTAGCGCTGGTGAAGCATTATAAAAGTATCCCCACGCGTCCGCTGGATAGTGTAAAGTACCCCAATAATAACATATTCCACCAATATAGTGGCCAATTAGGCTAAGCAACATAACTTTAATATAGAAGGTCTTGTTTAACCTGTGTACCACCAATAACAAGTAGCCTATGATTAAAGAAATAAAAAATGAAATAGTTATTGCAATCCATGATATCAAATCAAAAGACATAGCTAACTCTCTTTAATTTCGCATGAGTACATTTGTAAATAAGAGGCAGCTGTTTCTTCTATGGAAAATTTTAACGCCTTATTCTTACTTGCATTGCTCATTTGTTGCAATTTTTCATGATCACTCAATAAATTTTCAAGAATTGTTGCTAACCCCTCCCAATCCCCCGCTTCAAAAAACTCACCTACACTATCTATTAGCTCGCGCGTACCAGGAACATTGCTCCCAACTATGGGTAACCCACTAGCAAGAGCCTCAAGCATTGCTATACTGAGACCTTCATATAGCGAAGCTTGCACATAAATCGTAGCCTCCTTAATTAAGCTAGCAATATCAACGCACAAACCAAGAAAACGAACCCTCTCATTAACACCGCATTTCCTGGCTAGTTGCTCCAACTCATATCTATCAGAGCCACCACCAACTAACCATAGCTCAACGATACTAGGCAACTTTGTCATAGCTCTTATTAACACGGCCTGTTGTTTGTGTTTACATAATTTTCCTATATTCATTATCACAGGGCGTTGTAACCTCTTTTCTGGTAAATACTCAGCCGCAAATTTTTCAAGATTAACGCCATTAGAAATTAAGATACATTTACTTCTCAGAGATGGAAGCTGGGATAAAAATGCATAAAAAACCTCATGACTAATGCAAATAATTTTTCTATATTTGCTATACATCCATCGCTCTAAATTAAATAACCGGATAAGGATATTTTCTCGCCTTCTCTTTACAGTGCTGTGTTCAGTGGTAATAAAAACTGGTTTATAATTTAAAAAACAACCTACTATAGCCAACGCATATGCATCCCACGTTAAATGGGTATGCACAACATTTGGCCTATTTTTTCGTAAATACTTCCACAAAAAAAATAAATTTCTCAAAGATATTTTTTTATTCGCCGGAGCATAAGTTATATTGACACCCCTATGCGTAATCAAAGTGGCCAAAAAACCATCCACTCGCATAAAAACCAGAATACTTACATTATTTCTTTTTTGCGCAAATATTAATACTAGGTCCTTCAGTAAAACTTCTGCTCCCCCAGTACCTAAACTTGTAATAATATGTAATATTTCCATTGCAATAAAACACTTCTAATCCTTACTAAATAATCTTTTATAAATTAAACCAATTTTATTTACCGACAACTTCTCCACCGAAAGCCTTGCCTTATTCTTAAGTCTCCCCCTTGTCTGCTCATCAAAATACAATTTATCAATAACTTGAGCAAAATGTAGAATATCATCTTTCTCTACTAAGAAACCGTTCTCATTATCAACCACAAAACATCTCGGTCCCTCAATGTTGGTGCTAACAACAGGCACTCCACAAGCTAAAGCCTCGGCTAATACCATAGAAAAAGTTTCAACCTTGCTGGAAGAAGCAAAAAAAATACAGTTACACATATATGAAAACAAGTTCGCCCTAGATCCCATCAAATAGACTTTATTGCGCAATCCTAGCCTATCGATAAGGTTCTGCAATTCAACTTTTAAGCTACCACACCCTATGATCAAAAGCCGTACATGCTCCTTAGCATCACCCATATTGTATGCTCGTATCAACAAATCAAAGTTTTTATCTCTCTCCAGCCGACCAGCTGCAAGTATATATGGAAATAAGTGAGCTACATCTGATGGCAACGGTAGTTCTTTGTCACCGATAAGCCTAAAATCAATTGGATTAGGGATATCAATTACGTTTTTAAAGCCAAATTCTTTTTTTAAAATTAGCTTTAAATTTTCATTGGGAACAATGATAGTGCCTGAACACCTAAAGCATCTAGTTAAAAACCTAAGCTTCCAGTTAACATGCTGTTTTTGAGAACGCGGATCCCAATGTATAGCTGAAAATATCTTTTTTCTATATTGATAATAAATCAATGGTAATAGCCAACATGTATTATATACAATGTTTGGCTGTTCAAGCCTTATTCTTTTTTTTACTTTCCAAATAGCAATAAATTCTCTAAAGTTTCGCAAAAATTTATAACCAGGAGTTATATGATAATAAATTTTTTTTGCTCTAGTTTTGAAGTCTATCCTACAACCAAGTAGCAAGATAGAAACAGCATACCCATTTTCAACGAAATAATCAGACAAAATAGCCACTACCCTGTCAATGCCACCAGATCCTGACAAACCACCTACAACAAAAAATATCTTCATGATAACAATACCTATTAAGCTAAAGAATCTGGTCAAATGCTCTAGCAAATGAGGCAAGTGCCTCTGACTTGTTCTTAGTCTTCAGAGCAGCCCAATCCCCCTCAAACAACACCCAACTACAAAATTCTCGCAAAGCATAACAATAAGCCTCAACATTAAACCTATTATCTTCAACCTTGCTCTCAAAAGACAACATTAGGTCGTTATAGTCTGAAAAATAATTATCAAAGCCATCAATATGATAAAGTGGCTTTATAATATTCAATGTTTGTTTCCCATAAAATGGTGCTTCTAAACCTACAGATCCCCCCCAACTAACAACAACATCAGATTTTTTTATTACATCTAGATAGCTTATTGTTGGATTTAATAAATAGGTATTCTTAAAGCCTTTGATCGTTTCATAGAGCTTCAAATTACGCAAATTGTACATTACAGGATGTTCCTTAACAATAAATATGTATTTATCAGAAAAATTCCTTATTATGTCTACTACTATCTTATCATGATTAATTAAATTGATTGACTTACTACTATAGTCAATTGAAGCCTCCGGATAATAATGCATCGAAATATAAATCACTTTTCTCCTGCCAGTATTTTTTACATCATCAAGAGTAGAATAATATTTCCGCACATTCAAATCTCCAATATTTAAACGTTTCAAGGGTATGGACCGAGTAGCACAGCACATTGCATAAAAATTCCTATTTTTTACATCTGGATTGAGTGGATTTAAAAACCGAGCTTGCATCAATAACGGGCCTAGAACCATACGGATACGACTCAATAACTCTCCAAAAATCAACCTATTTGTCACAAAATAAAACGGCATCGTGGCGGGTTTTGTTGCAAAACAGTTTATAAGGTTCAATTTCTTGAGCTGATTAGCCCTTCGATAAAAAACCTTATTGATATAATCAAACTGCATAAAATAGTTAGGTAAAGCATATCCAATCGGGCAACAACTACGTATATTACATCTAGATGCAATCCTGAACAGGATATCTAAAGTAAAAGAGTCAGGATAATGTGTATATACCATATCAGGTAATTCACTTTTAAAAATATTAATTAATTGTCCAGTAATATTGTAAACATAGTTCAAAGCAGTTTTAAGACGAATTCCGCGCAAATAGCGATCCCTTCTTACTATATTGAACAGCTCCTCATCTGAAAAATATGTATAGCCTACAGCAGCATGAACATCTGAAATTGACGACAAGTAGTAATCAAATCTTGATGTAGAAAAAGTATAAGCAGCATCTGTAACTATAAAAAAATTATTTTTATTACAAGACCTCTCTATAGTGTCCGCATAACGATCACCTCGGCTAAATACTAAAACACGCACTCAACTATCTCCATTATTATTTTCGTAATGCCATTTTTCTAAACTCTATACTTCGATCAAACAGCTCATCAAAAGTGCCAACATCAAATATTGCACCATTTTTTATATAAAAGATTTCATCACATGCCTTAATTGTCGAAAACCTATGCGCAACCATGATGACTGTTTTTTTGTTTTTCACTTTCCTAATTGCGTCTAGTACAACCTCTTCTGTGATTCCATCTAAAGAGCTGGTAGCCTCATCTAATACAAGTAAAGATGTATCACGATACAACGCTCTTGCAATACCAATTCGCTGAATTTGTCCGCCGCTTAATCTAACCCCCCTCTCGCCAACAAGAGTTTGATACCCATTTGGTAATTCTTTTTCTACAAAACCATCTATGCTAGCCATAGCTGCCGCTTTCCTTACATTTTCCATATTAATTTCGCTAGATCCCAAACCAAAAGCGATGTTATTCAAAATCGAATCATCGCAAAGATAAATATGCTGAGGAACATAACTTATATTATTCTGCCAAACTTGAATAAGCTTGCCATTAATAATTTGACCATCAACTATCATGCTTCCCGAGGTTGGCTCCAATAAACCTAGTATTATATCAATAAGCGTAGTTTTACCAGCACCAGTTAGACCTACGAAACCAACTGTGCTATTTGACTTTATTCTCAGTTTTAATTTATTGATAGCTGGCTTTGAGCTCTTATGATAAGAAAAAGTTACATTATCTAATAGCAATTCTTTGCTGAATAGCAAACTTCCAGTTTCTTTATTGGAACAGGCAATAAATGGTAATCTTTTAGTATCGTTATAAATAACAGTTAAAGCCTCCTGATGTGCTTTTATTTGAGTAAAATATGTAAATATCTGTTGCAAACCAGGCATTAAACGATAACCGGCAAAAACGTAAAGCGACAACATTGGTATGATTGTTGAAATAGGTCGGTTCTTAAGCAATGAATATAATAACGTCAAAATTACCCCACCAAATGCAACTATTTCTAAAGCATAACGAGGAACTTGGCCAATAATGCTTGCGTTAGAAGCAGATCGAGCATACTCATAGGCATCTTTGGAAAAATTTTCTACCACACGATTCTCTCTATGCAAAAATTTAATATCTTTTATCCCTCCAAAACCCTCATTGGTAACTTTAAACATGGCATTGCGCGTCTGCAATAATCTTTTACTGATCACAAAAATATTTCTTCTCACAAGCAAATAAATACTAGCGTATACACCACCAAAACTAATAAAAATCACAATGGATAATATTGGGTTAATCACTAATAGCATTAGTAAAATTGCTAAAACAGCAATTGATTGATCGAATAACCTAACTAGACCCAATAATACATATTGGACTAAGTCATTTACTTCAACCAAAACATTTTTTATAAGAGTAGAAGAATTGCTCTCCAAAAAAAAACTGTATGGTTGACTTAAATAACATTCTAGCAATTTTTTAGATAATGTATAATTCCTAAAAAGCGCAAACCGGGTACTAACCCAAAGAGTTAAAGCCAACATCACATTACCGATAATTAAAAAAATAAAAACCATTGAACCTACAAAAACCAAAAAGTCATGTATATTATTGTAGTTAAGTAACTTATATAAAAATAATAACATAACACTTTTCTGTTTAAATAATAAATCCGGTTCAACCGCCAAAGTCATAAAAGGAAAAATAAGCGCTATACCAAAAATATTAATTAAAGAAGAAGCACACATTTGCCCCATTAGCAACAAAGACTTTTTTCTGTCTTTGGGCGTTAATAAGAAATATAATTTTTTAAATACTTCAATCACAACTCACCATGAAAATTTTGGCACAAATCAGCCACATGTTTTGCAAACTTAGCTCGCAAACCCAGCAAGGAAAACCATTTTAACCAATGATTATGAAAATATTCGCAGGCGCCTGTGTCTCTATATCAATACCCAAAAATTCTGCAATTATCTCCACCGTAATGATTTCAGAGTCATTCAACGCAGGCTCAAAGCCTCTTTACCTTAGTTTTCTATCTCCTATAATTTTTATTACCGCTTCATCTATCAAACAGTACACACTAATGATAAATTCTTCCAAAGACATAGTTTTCTCCTTGTGTAAGTTATTCTTTTCAAAAAATCTAAATTACACTTAAAAGCTATGCCGTTCAATTTATTACACAAAAAGTTGAGAATCGCAATAAAATTCCCCGCGGCAAGCCGACGGGGTATTAAAAGAGGCGCAACTGCGCATCCTGTAAGTTCTGTCCCTGATTCTTTACATATCGTTCAACAATACCCCAATTACCTCTCTCACCA
>Ga0172379_10008630_pt1 | contig 12785 bp, 11 predicted proteins | sample GrowelOW334metaG_FD_119756 | JGI IMG/M metagenome (GOLD analysis project Ga0172379, IMG submission 119756) | Groundwater microbial communities from an aquifer near a municipal landfill in Southern Ontario, Canada - Groundwater well OW334 metaG | ecosystem: Environmental > Aquatic > Deep... | reverse complement strand
CGATCTCACCAAGCTTTCCTGCTCGGGCAGACCTGAGCCAGTTGAATACCGTTGATTTCGGCAAATCAAGACGCCGAGAAGCCTCCGGCACGGAAAGACTCTCCTCCGTTACCAGCTTCACCGCCTCTTCCCGGAACTCTTTCGTGTATCTCCCGTGGGTAATCCGCTCCATTTCGACACCTCCGCTTTCTGTTTAAAGAAACGGCGCTTTGGTGTCCACTTTTTTCAACCTACCTCAGTTCGCGTCCGGGATCTTTCGTCAATTGTGCCATTCCGCTCTTCTGCCTCACCGGGCTGTTGTTTTATTACTATCGGAATCGATACCGTGAAGGTTGTGCCCTTGCCGACCACGCTTTCAACCTGTATCTCGCCATTGTGTTTCCGTATGATATCGTATGCTATGCTGAGTCCAAGTCCTGTGCCCTTCCCAACCTCTTTTGTCGTGAAAAATGGTTCGAATATCCTGTCCAGCTTCTCTGCCGGTATCCCTCCCCCAGTGTCGGAAATAGATATATATATCATGTTACTATCAGTTGCTGTTCTTATGGCTATCTCCCCTTGCGTCTGGATAGCCTGTGCAGCATTTATCAAAATATTCATGAAAACCTGGTTGAGCTGTCCTGGATTGCACATTGTCCGTGGGATATCCCCATATTCCTTTTTCAAAGTCGCCTTGTACTTGAGTTCATTCCAGACAATGTTGATCGTGCTTTCAAGGCCCGCATTGATATCCGCCATTTGAAACGCAGTTTCGTCAAGGCGGGAAAATGATTTCAGGTTCTGCACGATTTTCTTGATCCTGTCTGCACCATCAAGAGATTCATTAATGAGGTTGCCAAGATCTTCAATGATATAATCAAGTTTGGCGGATTTCTTCTGCTTCACTATTGTTTCAAGAAGTTCTCTGGATTGATCTTGATAATTGTGTGCCATTTTTTCTGTTGCGTCGGATAGTGTTTTTACAAAGTCGACGATTTTATCGGAGTATTTTTGAAGCGAGTTCAGATTGCTGATTATAAAGCCTATGGGGTTATTTATTTCATGGGCTACACCTGCCGCAAGTTGGCCTATGGATGCCATTTTTTCCTGCTGCAATAAGCAAGACTGCGCAGACTTGAGCTCACGGTATGCATTTTCAAGCTGCTGGGCAAGCTGTTTCAGTCCTAAATTCGAGGCTTCCAACTGTTTTGTGCGGTCTAACACTCGTTGTTCAAGTTCTTCATTCAGTGCCTGGATCGCTTCTTCTGCCTGCTTGCGGTTCGTATTATACTGCTGGACCAATCGTGCGAGCAGAATCCATCCAAAGGCCAGACAAGGCGTTACGATCAGGATGGAGCTAACGGCCAGATATCCCCGTTGGTGATACTCGGTGACGTTGTTTTCAAGATTTCCCCTGATTGTTTCTGTTATCTGCGTTATCCCGGATAGATAAATCTTTTTTTGTGCTTCATACTCTGCGCTTGAAAGGATTGTTGCCGCCTTCTCGGTTTGATCCTTCCGCACCAGATCAAAGGCCTGGTTTTCCATGTCGACCAGCTTCAGATTGGCCGTATCCGTCTTGGCGGCCGCGTCTTTCAGGGAGAATCCCTGGCCGAGAAGCATAGCCTCCTTGATGGTGGCATCCAAATTTGGTTCAAAGCTCCGGTAACGTGCTTCCCACTTCAGATCTCCAGTGGCTGCGGCCATGCGTGCCGACATGGTAAGCACTTCATCAAGATGTACAATCGAACCGCTCAATTCAGTAAGTCGGATATAATTCTTCTGGGTAGTTTCGAGATATTGAAATGTGCCCCACATGTACCACACGAGACTTCCAAAGAGGCCTAAGGTCAGGACCGTGACAGCCGTGAATATCTTAACGAGACGAGGCAATATTTTTGAGGATGGTTCTGGCAAATCGAACATAAACTACCTCCATCCATCATTCAATGTTCGGGAAGAGAGCTGCCAAACTGTCCTGCGCTTGGGGATCCACCCTCCTCACGCGGCTTTTTGCGCGTCCGTGTTGAGCGAGAGGTGTTAGAGAGCATCACTTTACATGCTTGCCTGCGCTACTGCGTAATACCTCGATATATATCGAGCCTTCATTCTTCCAGAATTCTTGATAGGCCTTTACGAAATCGACTACATCGTAATCATCGTCAACGGTCATGACCCACCACATCCCGTCTCTGCGCAGACCAATCCCTTGTCCGGCTACTTCGTAGCGGCGATAGCCCCGGGCTCTACTATCTTTTTGCAGATGGCAGGTCGGGTAGAGCAAGGCGAAACCCGATATCGTCCTAATGTTCAAAAGGGAATCCGCCCCCCTTTTTCCCCGTGCCTCATCACCCAGAAATCTTCGCCGCTCGTGAGTCACGACGGTAAAGAAAAAAGACGCTCCTGTTGCTCTCGACCGCCGATATTGCATGATTTACTTTCTGCGCTAGAGCTATTGCGTCGGGTTTCGCTTTGCTCTACCCGACCTACCGACTATTTACAGTCAAAATCTCACTGGCAGGTAAGAATCCATTTTACGCATCGATTCCCTGAACTTGTCCAGTCATGTCCACTAAAATTCAGGATAATTTTTTTTCATGCAATCCGGGCAAATGCTGTGGCTTATATCGGCCTGTGAATGTTTATAGATATAAACATCAACTTGCTCCCAGTGACCGTTGTCGTCACGGATTTTTTTGCAATATGAACAAAGAGGCAATATGCCCTTTAGAGTTTTTATTTCATCTAGGGATTTTTCAAGCTTTTTGATGAGAGATTTTCGTTCTTCGTTCATTTCTATTTGTTCTGTAATGTCTTGAACAGATCCTATCCTTTTTTCGACTTCAGCGAGTGAGTTATCATAAAATGATTGTGATTCTTCGTGGAGATATCTGATATCACCATTAGGTAAAATAATTCGATAATCAAGCGTCAGGGGAGTGCCCTGTTTGAGTGCTTGCTGGATCAGCGTTGAAATATTTTGTTTGTCTTCTGGGTGGATGGACTGCATGAATTTTTCAAAGGAGGTTTTGTCGCCTGGCTTGAAGCCAAAAATTCGGTACGTTTCATCGGACCACCAAAGTTTGTTTTCGGGAACTTTCAGCTCCCAACTTCCAAGGTGAGCGATTCGCTCGGTTTCCTTGAGTCTGTTTTCATTTTTTCGTAATAAGGTTTCTATCAAAAGCTGTTTGCAAACTTCTTTTTGAATAATAACAAACAAAAGAAGCGCTGTGCATAAAACAAAAAACCAACCTTTAATATCTTGTAACTTGGTTAATTCATGGGGATCGTGCGTCAATAATAATAAAAGTTGATCCGAGAAAAAAATCCAACCAAGAGAAATAACGGCATAGGTGAGCGCAATTCTCAGAGCAATATTTTTAGCGCAAGTAAATTTCTGTAAAATCTTCATAGATTTTAAAATCTCGTGTTGCACTCAGCCGTTATATAATTACTTGTTGGGGGTATAACCAGTAATTATACAGTTCTGGATATCACCCATTTTTGCGTGATATCCAGAATGCCTGGCGCTCCACTCCACAAATTTTGTTGCCCCCTTGCAACTTACAGCGGCTTCTGGCTCTCCATCATCAAAATCAGGTCCAGCACCCGGTTGGAGTAGCCCCATTCGTTGTCGTACCAAGACAACACCTTGACCGAGGTGCCGATCACCTTGGTGGACATGGCGTCCACCACCGAGGAATGCGGGTTGCCCTGGTAGTCGATGGACACCAGGGGCTCGTCGGAATAACCCAGGTAGCGGTTGGCCGCTTCCTTGAGGGCCTGATTTACCTCCTGTACCGTGGTCGGCCTTTCCACCTCCATGACCGCGTCCACCAGGGAGACATTGGGGGTGGGTACCCGCACGGCCAGGCCGTCGAACTTGCCTTTCAGCTCGGGGATAACCAGGGAGACTGCTGCGGCGGCCCCGGTTTTGGTGGGGATCATGGAGAGCGCCGCAGCCCTGGCCCGCCGCAGGTCGCTGTGCGGGAAATCCAGAATGGACTGGTCGTTGGTGTAGGAATGGATCGTGGTCATCAGGCCGGTCTTGATGCCGAAGCGGTCGAGGATGACCTTGACCATGGGGGCCAAGCAGTTGGTGGTGCAGGAGGCGTTGGAGATGATGTGGTCTTCGGTGGGGTCGTACTCGTCCTCGTTGACCCCCATGACGATGGTCTTGACCTTGCCTTTGGCGGGGGCGGAGATCACCACTTTCTTGGCGCCGGCCTCAAGGTGCATGGCCGCTTTTTCCCCATCGGTGAAGAGGCCGGTGGATTCGACCACATACTCGACCCCCATTTCGCCCCAGGGAATTTCGGCGGGATTGCGGTGGTTGAAGATCCTGACTTGGCGACCATTGACGACCAGGCCATCCTCTGTGGCCGTCACGCTTTTATCATACACGCCCATGATCGAGTCGTACTTGAGCAGATGGGCCAGGGTGGCGTTGTTGGTAAGGTCGTTGATGGCAATGACCTCGATATCGGCAAAGAGCGGATCTTTGTCAATGGCCCGAAAGATGTTGCGGCCGATGCGGCCAAAACCGTTGATGCCTATTCGTATCGCCATGCCAGTCCTCCTTGTGTGTTTTTTGCTGAGATATCTGTCCGGTGCGGAAAAAGGGTGTGATGTGCCTCCATTTGTGTGGTCGCGGGAAAAAGGTGGTTCTGAATTATTGTACCTGTGAAAGCGCCTCATGATAAAGCGATAAATAACGGGCCAGCACTTTATCCCAGGTGTACGTATCGTGGATCTCCTTGATAGCGGCCTGCTGCATGGCCTGGATTTTTTTGGGATTGGTGCGGAAAGTTTGCAGGGCTTTTTGCATGGCGCCCATCAGGGCGGCGGATTTGTGCTCCGCATAGGAAAAACCGGTTTCCCCGTCCTTCACCTTGACCAGGCCACCGATGTGATGGACGATGGGTAGGTTGCCGAAGAGCTGGGCGATATAGTCGGTAAGACCGCAGGGCTCGTAGCGGGAGGGGACGAGAAAGAAGTCCCCCGCCGCGTAGATGCGGGTGGCAAGCTGCTGGTCGTAACCCCGCAGCAGGCAGATGCGCCCCTGGTTTTTGGGCGAGGCGGTCAGGCCGGAGAGGGCCTTCTCAATTTCCTTGCTGCCCGAGCCCTGGATAAGGACCTGGAAGTTTTGGTCAAGGGGCAGCAAGGTTTCCAGCGCCCCCAACAGCTTGTCCACCCCCTTTTGGGAGGAGAATCGACCGACAAAGGTGAACAACGGATTGCCCGGCCTATTTTCCAGGGTGCCGGTCTGGTGGACAGTCTTCAGGCTGTGCCGGGCCAGATCCCTGAACAGACTCTGGCGGCATTTTTTCTTGCCTGCCAGATCACCGCTGGCTGGGTTGAAGGCGGCGGTAAGCCCCAGGGTCTTTGGTTGGGTGGGGTCGAAATCCGCCGGGTTGATGCCGTTGGTCACGCCCTTGAGCACCACGCCCCGCGCCAGGAGCCGATGGCCGAGCATGCCGGTCAGCGCATCGTCGTCGGTTTCCCGCAGCTCCCGGGCATAGTTCTCGCTCACCGTATTCATGACCGCATACTGTGAGGAGGCAAGAAAGGGGTCGAAATTTTCGTCCAGCAGGTTGTTGGTGATCAGCGCCCCAGGCAACCCGGTGATCGCCTCGGCAAAGGGCAGATCGCCCACCTCCTGATGGTAGCCGATCCCGGCGTTATGGATGGTCACCACGCAGCCGGTTTTGGCAAAGTAATGGCGAAAACCCTCGGTTTCGCGGAGCATGGCCGGCAGGATGGCGGTGTGGGCGTCGTGGCAGTGGATGATCTCGGGCCGCTCGCCCAACCGGATCATCAGGGCGGCCGCCGCCTTTTGCAGCAGAACGTTCATGGCGAAGTAATCGAAATGGCCTGAGCCCTGGTGGTGAAAAGGGTCTAGGGCCTCGTCCTCAGCGGTATAGGTGTAGACGCTCTTTTTTTCCAGATAGCGGGCCGCGTCGATCAGGTAGATGGTCAGCGCCCCTTTTTCAGCAGATGTTTTTTCATCTTTGGCAAAGACCCGCACATATTCCCGGCGGGGTTCTGCGGCATAATCCAGGTCAATTTCAAAGGCGAGCTCCAGAGGGGTAAAGCCCAGCCGCTTGGGGTCCATGAAGCCGTAGAGCGGCAGAACCACGCTGACCTTGCGGCCCGAGCGCGCCAAGGCTTCGGCCAGCTGCCGGGCCACATCCTTGACTCCGCCGGCCCCGGCCAGACCGTCGTATTCGCGGGTCAGCATCCAGACGTTGTGTATTTTTTTGTAAGGGCGAGATTCAAGGGCCATGTTTTCTCCGGCCGGAATAATTTGGTCTGTGTGTTTACGAAGAAAGCGGGGTCAATTATTGCCTGCGGTCTGCAGGAAGAAAAGGCTCTTTGGTGAGAGAGGTGTCCCTTTCCTTTTTATACCGATCATAGGATATCTGGTCTTGCGAAGTGAGATCAACCGGCGGCTGTTCCATTTGCTCACGCATTATTCGCTCACGCCTATTGGCAGCCTGATAAAAAGCGGCATACACCTGATCTTTTGACGCACAACTGACGCAGGGCATAAAAAGAGAAAGGCACAGGAGCAGGGAGAGATATTTCATAGAGTTTCCGTTGTTCTTGTTTCGTGGTCAGGCGATGGCTTTCTGCCGGAGCAGATGATCGACCAGGGTTAGGGCCACCATGGCCTCGCACACCGGGATGATCCGGGGAATGGCGGAGATGTCGTGCCGGCCGCCGATGCTGACGGTGACCGGTTCGTGGGCCAGGTTGATGGTCTGCTGTTCTTTGCTGATGGAGGGGATGGGTTTGACCGCCACCCTGGCTACGATGGCATCGCCGTTGGAGATTCCGGCCAGGATCCCGCCAGCGTTGTTGGTGGCAAAACCATCGGGCAGGATGACATCGTTGTTCTCGGAACCCCGCATGGCGGCGGCGGCAAAGCCTGCGCCGATCTCCACCCCCTTGACCGCGCCGATGGACATCAGCGCTCCGGCCAGGGCTGCGTCGAGTTTCTCGAACACCGGTTCGCCTAGGCCCGCCGGGCAGCCGGTGGCGAGAATCTCGACGATGCCGCCCAAGGTGTCGCCCTCTCGGCGGACTGTTTCGATATGGCTGATCATGCGGGCTGCGGCCTCGTTGTCCGGGCAGAACAGCGGGTTGTCGTTGATTTCCGCCAGATGGCGCCGGGCAGTGACGATCTCGCCCAGGGCCACGGTGTAGGCAATGACCGTGATGCCATGCAGGCCCAGGAGTTTTTTGGCCACGGCCCCTGCCGCCACTCTCCCCGCGGTTTCCCGGGCCGAGGCCCGGCCGCCGCCCCGGTGATCGCGGCGGCCGTACTTGGCAAGATAGGTGATGTCGCCATGCCCAGGCCGGAAGATATCCTTGAGATTGTCGTAGGATTTGCTGTGCGCATCTTTGTTGAAGATGGCCAGTGAGATGGGGGTGCCGGTGGTTTTCCCCTCAAAGACGCCGGAGAGGATCTCCACCACATCCGGTTCTTTTCTGGGGCTGGCGGCGGGGCCGCCTTTGCCGGGCCGCCTGCGGTCAAGCTCCGCCTGGATATCCAGGGCGGTGAGCGACAGACCGGGGGGGCATCCGTCCAGGGTGGCGCCCACGGCGGTGCCGTGGGATTCGCCCCAGGTGGTTACGCGAAAAACAGAGCCAAAGGTATTTCCTGCCATTGTCAGCACCTAACAGAAGATGGGGTCCTTGGGGAGGGAGGCTTCGACGGTGCGCAGAAACTCGTCATCTCCCAGGGCCTTTTCAATAATATGCACGATTTCGCCGGAGGTCTTGCTGCTGGTGTCCACGGCGAGGTGCGAACCTTTTTCATAGAGCGGCTCCCTCTCGGCCAGCACCTGGGCCACCTCGACATAGAGGTCCGAGTCGGTGAGCGTTGGCCGCTGATCTGTACTGTTTGCGTCTTCCGACAGCCTGCGGCAGATGGTATCGATATCCGCGGTGAGCCAGACGGTAAGACCGGTCTGCCGCAAGAGGTTCCAGATATCCTGATGGAGGATCGCTCCGCCCCCTGTGGAAATAACCACATCCTTGCGGCAGATCATTTCGGCCAGAAGGTCGCGCTCAAGCAGGCGGAACTGCCCCCAGCCCTGCTGGGCCACGATCTGGCGGATGGTCTGTCCTGCCCTGGCCACGAGCAGCTCGTCCATGTCGATGAAGTCAAGGTGCAGGTGCTCGGCCAGCATCAACCCCACCAGGGTTTTGCCCGTGGCCCGGTAGCCGGTCAGGATTATTTTTCTTTGTGGTGTAAACATATAGAGAATTTACGGGAAAGAGAGGGAGAGTGTCAAGCGCGGCCTCTCTTTCTTTTCCGTGATAGACCGCGAAGCAGGGAAAACCACAAGCATTTTATGAGATTTGGCTGGAGTATTGTGGTTGCACGGCAGTTTTATTTCCATATAACATAATGAAATACAAGAAGATTTTTATTTTCACACAAAATAGGACAAAAAAGGTTTGACATATCTCCATCAAAATGATAATTTTTATCAAACACAAGTTAATTTTCTTAGCCAATACCTTTTATGATGGAGATATGTCATGGGTGAAAACTGTTGCGGTGGATTGCAGGTTGGTCAGAATGTGCCGGATTTTACCATGGACACCTATGAGCCTACCGATTACGGCTTTGGCACGGTTTCCCTGGAGCAGTTAAAAAAAACGGGAAAATGGACGGTCCTGGTTTTCTATCCGGCAGATTTCACCTTTGTCTGCTCCACCGAACTGGGCGACCTGGCTGATGAATACGCCGAGATCCAGGCGGCCGGGGCCGAAGTGATCACGGTGAGCACCGATACCGTTTACACCCATCTCGCCTGGCGACGGGAAGAGAAATTCCTGGAAAATGCCAAATATCCCATGGCGGCGGACCGTACCGGCACAGTGGCCAAGTTGTTCGGGGTTTACGACTACAAGACAGGCCTGGCCCTGCGCGGGACCTTTATCATCAGTCCCGAGGGCAAGCTGGTCGCCTCCGAGGTCAATTTTTACAACGTCGGCCGCAACGCCAAGGAGCTTTTAAGAAAACTCAAAGCCAGCGTCTATGTGGCGACCAATCCCGCCGAGGCCTGCCCGGCCCGCTGGGAAGCAGGCGACAAGACCCTAACCCCCGGACCCAAGCTGGTCGGGCATGTGTATGAAGCCCTGAAGTAAATTTTTCCTCCCTCTCTTCCTCCCCACCCCTGAAAGCCCCTTTTCCCCCTCCCTGGAAAAGGGGCTTTCTTTTTTAGGGTTCAGGAGCGATTATTCCCGTGCATTCCTACCCAGAGCCCCAGGAAAAAATGGCGGGCATTGGAGCCCAGCGAGCGGGTCCGGTAGCCGCCCTCCTGTACGATCAGCGTGGGCAACCGCAGGCTACCGAGCATCCTGCCATTTTCTTCAAAATCCGCCGCAGAGAGCGACCAGGTCCCGGTCGGATCTTTTGCTGCCGGGTCAAGTCCCAGAGCCACCACCAAAAAATGCGGCTTAAAGGCGCGGATACGCTTGAGCGCCTTGGCAAGCACCGGCCGGTAGCCAGCGCCATTCAGGGTTTCCGGCAGGGGGTAGTTGCGATTAAACCCCCTGCCTGCCTCCTCCCCAATCTCTTCATTGAAGCCGGAAAAATAGGGATAGGCAAAGCTGGGATGCCCGTGGATAGAGAGGGTCAACACATCGTTGCGTTGATAAAAAATATCCTGGGTGCCGTTGCCGTGGTGGTAATCGATATCAAGCACCGCCACCCTGCCCTCGCGGCTTAAATAGTTGGCGGCGATGGCGGCCGAATTAAAATAGCAGAACCCGCCGAACAACCGTCGCTCCGCATGATGCCCCGGCGGGCGGACCAGGGCATAGGCTAGGCGGTATCCCTTTTCAAGATGCTGTGCCGCAGTCAAGGCGCAGTCCACCGCGCCCTTGGCCGCCTTGTAGGCGTTGTGGTTCAAGGGGGTGAAGGTGTCGATGCAGTAGTAGCCCGCCCGCACCGGCAGATCCTTGGGCGGCCTGCTCGCGTTGCGGATGGGGAAGACATAGGGGTAAACCGATTTCCCGGGCTCAAGACTGGTGCAGACCTGATGGAGGTATTCGACAAATTTTGGGTCATGCACTTTTTTGATGTGCCGCTCGGAAAAATGGCGGGCCGGGATGCGCTCGAACAGGCCGGTGGGCTCGATCCCTTTGAGGATGGAGGCAATGCGCACCGGTGCCTCCACGTAGCCCCGCTCCCGGATATGATGGATATCGTGCTTTTCGTTGACGACAAGCGCAATCAATTTTTCCAGCGACTTGACCGGATGCACCTTGATCGGCTCGGTCTTGATATACCGGGGCGGACGACGCAGCACCGGATCGTCGCGGAAGGAGTCCACCACCATGTCGATATAGCCCTTGGGGCAATCCTTGCCGTATTTGCGGATGAGAATGGCGCGTACCACCTGGCGGGCCCTGTCCCTGGCAAGGGGCTGGCCGCTGCCGAGGTCGTCGTAGACCAGATAGGGCGGGCAATCGTATTCCGGCTTGAGCGGCGTTTCATAGGCCGTATGGATGATGGGCAAGGCGCCGTAGCGTTCGTAAAACCTCAGCCGGGCTCGGCTTTGCTTCACCGATGCCGGGTCACGGCAGATCTTCGCCTCATCGGGCAGGCACTCCATGAAAATCCCGGCATTGCCGAGGGCGCGGGCCTCCTCCCGGACCCGCGCGTACAGGGCGCCGCCGATGCCGCGAGCCGCAGCCTTCGGGTCCACCGAAATGAAGTCGAGAAAGCAGAAGGAAAGGTCCGGGGCATGGTTGAGCAGGGCAAAGCCCTTGACCCGGGGCTTCATATCGTCGGCAACGAAGAGGATGGTGCGAAAGCGGTACTTTAAGGGGTTGGAAAGCTTCTGGGCAAGGCTATTGATCTCGCTTTCCGATACCGCCGAGAACTGGCTGCGCAGTATCTGCTGTACCTGATCGATGGTTTCGCGGTCGATGGTGAGGGTGTCGTCGTAGATCCGGCGGATGCGAAACATGTTTGCCTTGTGAAAACTCGGAATTTGTTTCGAAAATGTGCTTCGACAGGCTCAGCATGAACGGAATATCAATGCGTTAAGACAACAGCCGTTCGGCCTGAGCCATTCGACACGCTCAGGAGAGCCCCGTCGAAGGGCAGTTGTTATGAGGACTTCACAACTCCTTGAGGTAGATCACCTTGCCGTCGCCGTCCCGGTAAAAATCATGGAGCACGCAGGCCACTTGGTAGCCGTTTTTCTCATAAAAACCACGAGCCCGATCATAGCCAGGGGTGGAGGAGGTGTCCACGTAAACCTTGGCCGGGCCTTGGGCGCGCAGTTCGGCCTCCATCCGGGCAAGCAGCAGCCGACCCACCCCCTGCCTGCCCAGGGCCGGATCCACCGCCACCCAGTACAGGTCGAATCGGCGGTCGGTCATGGGGATATCCCCGTAACAGATAAAACCCACCACCCCCTGCCCCTCACTCATTGCCACGAAGATGCAATAATCGTTCTTGGCCGGGTTCAGGGTGTCGTCGATGACCTCGATGGCCACCTCGACCTCTTGGGCTGTGAAATTATCCTGTTTTTCCACCAGCCGGAGGAGTTGGGCGCGGTCCTGGGTTGCAATGGGTCGGATGGTTATCATGATAATCGTTCACCAGAGGTACCAAAATTCCGATAGCCCCAGAACAGTACCCGTTCAGCAGCGCCGCAGATGCACGAAAGAGGCCTGCCCGCTATACATACGGTATGCGGACCAGGCCGATGACAAAGCAGATGTGGTGCTGCTGAACGGGTACTTATCATAGGGCGACCCGCAGGGCGACCAGCCGGATAAATTCCCCGACCATCTCCGTATAGCTCATCGAGCTTTGGGCCACGGCTGCGGGAAAACCGGCGTCCGGGCTCAGGCAGGGATTGGCGTTGATCTCAAGGATGGCAAGGCGGCCCTGCCCGTCAAGGCGCAGGTCCACCCTGGCGTAGTCGCGCAGGCCGAAGAGGACAAAGCAGTCCTGGGCCATGCGGCGCATGGTCTGCTGCAAGGGTTCGGGCAGGTTGTCCGGAAAAATCCGCTGGGTGTGGTGATACTCGAAGGAATCCTCGTCCCATTTGGCCTTGTAGCTTACAATCCGGTGTAGCTCGGCGGGAAAGCCGGAAAAATCGATCTCCGCCTGGGGCATGATTCGGGCTTGTGGATAGCCGAAGAGCGAAACATTGAACTCCCGTCCGGCCACATACTCTTCCACCAGGATGGCGCCATAGCGGGCGTAAAGGTCTTCCAACCGGGAGAGAAGATCGACGCTGTCTTCGACCACAGATGCCTGCTCGATGCCGATGGAGGCGTCCTGGAAGCGGGGCTTGAGGATCACCGGAAAGTTGAGTCCGGCAGGTCGCAGCACCTCGGTGCCTTCATAGATAAAGAAGGGTGGGGTGCGGAGGCCGGAGGCGGTAAGCAGCCTCTTTACCGTGAGCTTGTCCGTGGAGAGAAGCAGCGCCATGGCGGAGGAGCCGGTAAAGGGGATGCCCAGCAGCTCAAGCACCGCAGCCGGGTGGCCGATGAGAAGCGGGTCTTCGTCCACCGATTCGCAGAGGTTGAAGGCCATGCCGATTCCCGCCGCCTTAACCTGGCTGACAAAGCGGCCCAGATCGCGAGTAAAGGGGATGCGAGCATGGGGCTGGCCCAGCTCGGTGAGCGCAGCCTCGATGGCCTCCACCTGGGCCAGGACATCGGCGGAGGATTCCCAGTTCGGTTCTCCCAGGGGAATCGGCTCGTTGTGGATGATGCCGACCTTCATATGCCTCATGGTGTAAGTCCGAGCCGGGCAATGG
>Ga0172379_10008629_pt1 | contig 12786 bp, 12 predicted proteins | sample GrowelOW334metaG_FD_119756 | JGI IMG/M metagenome (GOLD analysis project Ga0172379, IMG submission 119756) | Groundwater microbial communities from an aquifer near a municipal landfill in Southern Ontario, Canada - Groundwater well OW334 metaG | ecosystem: Environmental > Aquatic > Deep... | reverse complement strand
GTGGGATTAGTAGTTACTATAACTACCTTATTAACGGCGGGGTGGGGAGTATAATGTCACTTATGGGCCAAGAGGAAGAAAAAAGAGCTAAAGAGAATAAAAGGGACGAATCTATACATAGGGCGGCGGGCGTTAAGCCGGTACAGGTTTCTAATGTTCTACTGCCAGCTAAGCTACCGGATAGTATGCCCCCTTTGGGAAGCCCGGCGTTTGATGCGTGGTTAAAAGAACAACAACGATTGGTTAACAAGGAAAAACCATCCGGAAAATGAGTGACAGCGAAAAAAAAGAAGTTACGCAAGACGAATGGGAAGCTATTTTCAGAAATACTGTGGTGGTGGTGAAAAGAGACAATAATGCCAGACCGGGATGGTTTGGAGGTAAAATTGGAATGACTAGGGCTGAAGAAAAGGCAGTACAAGAGTTGACAGCGAAATCAAAAATAGGTGGGGCAAAGAAAAGACGAAAACCATGGAAGAAGGAGTTGGCCGAGTCACCATTGGCAAAGATGGCAGCTACAGCTTTTGCAGAAGGCAGAAAAGTAACAGAAACGGAGATGGCTGACAAATTTAATACGATAATGGAAGACATCGAAATGCAGAGAAGGCGGAAGTGGGGGAGGAGTAAAAGAAAGAAGAAGGAGTAAATGGGGAGGGATCGACCTATAGCATAATTATAGGATATATTTTCACAGAATCTTAAAGCTAATTTTCACACTATAAGGCGATAAATAGGCATAAATGATATAGTTTGATACTCATTTAATTACACTGCTTATTCCAACGGAGAGTGTGCATAACTCCCACCCCTTTGGAGAGAACCTAAAGGTTATTTATTTAACATAAATGATAGAACATCAATTTTTGTATGGAAGGCAAACTAAAGGAAGAGTCGAAGGACCTATTCTCTGTCGGGGGTTGACCGGGTGTATTTGAATATGATATAAACTGAGTATAATAACTCTAACACTCGGTTTCTCCCATAGGGAGAAGACATAGCATTACAGTCCGGTTGAATTACAATAGTCTTATGGAAAATACACAAAAGGAAAAACATAGAAAACCTACGTTACCCTACTTTGACGATTTTCTCTTATTTATGAAGACCCAAAACTATTCCGAAGAAACTATTTACAATTATGAGCGGGATTTGGTGTATCTGCAAAATTTCCTGGATGATGAAAAGCGCCGATTTGAAGACCTTAACAAGATGCTGTTCAATGAATTTAAGGCATGGATGTCCTCCAGGGATCGAAAACAGCCGTTTACGGGGCGTACAGCGGTTGCCCGCCTTGGTTCCGGTTCTTTGAACCGTTGCATATCTTCAATACGAAGCTATTTGAAATATCTGATCGAAATGGATAAGCCGGTGCCGGTTCCGCCTGATGCTATAAAACTGGTAAAGACAGAAAAGAAACACGGACAGGTTGCGGAATTGGATCAATTAGTCAAATTAATTGAATCTCCGGAAAAATTTGAAAAAGATGAAATTATCGGACTCAGAAACCGGGCAATGCTGGAAGTATTACTTTCGACCGGAATGCGTATTTCGGAATTGGTGTCCCTGAACAAAAGCCAGCTGGACGGCAGCGGCCGACTTTTCATACGTGGAAAAGGGAAAAAGGAAAGATTTGTATATTTAACTCCCAGAGCCACGGGGATTTTAGAATTGTATCTGTCGAGGCGCGAAGACACGGCTCCGGCGATGTTTGTGCCATTCAGAGGACCCAATGGGGGAAAAATAACCCGAAGGATCTCCCCTAACTATTTGCAATCTAAGATTAAGGTTTATCGCGAGAAGCTGAGAATAAATGTGCCCACCTCGGCACATTCTTTGAGACATGGTTTTGCGACTTACCTTGCAGAATCCGGAGCAAACCCGGCGGCAATTCAAGTGCTTCTGGGACACGAATCGCTGGAAACCACAACCAGATATGTGCATGCTTCGGACAAATTTGCCGAAGAAACGCATCATAAGTACCACCCGGTAAAATAAATTTTTTACTCTCCCCTACCCCACCGATTTATTTCGTGAAAATTTTAGTTAATGTAGGTTTCTTTTGCTCTTTTTTTGGTTTTCTTTTTTTCCGGATATCCGGAAGGTCGGCGACATCGGCTAAAGATTCAGGATAACCATCGATTGCAGGATGTGAAGCTTGTTGATTTTTAACTACTTGGGGTACTTCAGGTGAGGACATATTATTAGGCTGATTATATCATTTACGATTTTTCACTATACTCCCCTATCAGGCATATTGAGTAAATAAAAAATATTTTTTACTTTTTTTAGCAAAAACCGGTAAATTTCGTATTTGGAATAACGCCTATATACAGCCATTAAAACAAAATCCAAAAAAAATAATTAAATTAAGTATTTTACGCACAAAGATATTGATAAAAGTCTATTTATAGACACAAATAAATTTGACAGGGAAATTAGTTATATCCCACACTCATTATTGATACCCATTGATATACTTTGACGGAAATGAAAATTAACAAAAATATTAATATTACAGTTCTATATAATTTGCCCGGACAGGGGGAGACCGGAAGTTGGGCAAAAGTTGCGGATGAAGATACCCAGGTATCTGCAATGGAAATCAAAGAAGTGCTGGAATTAAGCGGATTTAAAACCCAGCTTTTGGGAGTAGGAATTAACGATTTGTGGAAAATTAATAAAATTAAATCGGATCTGGTTTTTAATTTGATTGAATGGGCGGGAAAAGATATCAAATATGCGGTAGAAGCTTTCAGAGAATTAGTGAAATCAGGTATTCCTTATACAGGTTCGGACATAAAAGGTTACCTATTATCGGTGGACAAGGTAAAAATGAAGAAACTGTTTGTACGATTGGGAATACCGACACCCAAATGGCAGGTTTATTCGCCTGAGAATAAAAATTATAAGAGGTTGGATTATCCGGTGATTTTAAAACCGGCATATGAACATTGCGGAATAGGGATTTCCCAGGACAGCATAATAGATAGCAACGTCCAACTTTCTAAAAAAATTGTAGAATTGCAGCGCCAGTTTGACCAACCGATTTTGGCCGAAGAATATATTGATGGCAAAGAAGTTAATGTAACGGTTTTGGAGAAAAATCTGAAACCTTGGGTGCTACCGCCGATTGAAGTGGTGATGGGACACAAAAAAAATGAGAGGCCGATATTTTCCTATAACCGGAAATGGAATGACGAATCTGCTGAATTTTGGCAGACTTCTGTGAGAGTGGCAAAACTCGGTAAAAATGTGATTGGTAAAATAATCGGTTATGCTAAAAAAGCCTATCTGGGAATGGGGGGGAGAGATTATCCAAGACTGGATTTCCGAATGAAAGGGAATATTCCAATGGCCTTGGAAATTAATAATAATCCGGAAATAGACTTTACTTTTCAGGGGGGAATAAGAGAATCGGCGGCAGCAGTAGGTCTGGATTATGGTAAACTTCTGACCCATGTGGTGGAGCAAGCCCACCTACGGTTTTTGACTAACAAATATGCCTCCATTTAATTTAAATTATCCGATCAGTATTGTGATTCTGTATTTCGGCGGAAGTGCCGAGGATTTGCAGGATACGGAAATAACCGTACGCCAGATGGATGAAGCGTTGAAAAGAAGAGGGCATATTGTGAGAACGATGGAGGTAAATAAACACAACTGGAGGAAAGCCGTGAGAATTCCGGGACAGGTAGTTATCAATCTGGTGGAAGATTTAACCTGGGAATTATATGTAAAAGTGGGAGAGGCGTTGGAAAGAATGGGAAGAGCTCAGGCGGGACATGATTTGAGATCTTTTAAATATGCCGTAAAGAAATCGGCATTTAAAAAAAGAATGACAACTTTAGGAATTTCGACTCCCAAATTCAGAATTGTAAACAGAAGAACTAAAGTAGGTTCGATCAGAGGAATGGAATATCCGCTGATTGTGAAACCATCGGGCCAGCATGCCGGTATAGGAATCTCTCAGGATTCGGTGGTGATAGATCAGAATGAGCTTTCGGAAAGACTGGAATATTTGTTTAAGCATTTTTCCGGGGAAATGCTGGTGGAAGAGTTTATTGACGGGAGAGAAGTGCATGTAACGGTGATGGGAAACGGCAGACATATTGTGTGTCTGCCATATGTAGAATTAATGTTTCGGGGCGAGTTTAAAGATAACTGGAATATTTATACTTATGAAGCTAAGTGGGTGAAAGAATCCTGGGAATATTGGAATGTACCGGTGCGGGCTATTCGCGATATGCCTGATAAATTGAACAAGAAAATTGAAAAACTGGCTCTTTTGGCATACCGGAAATTGGAATGCCGGGACATTGCCAGATTTGATTTGAGGATTGATGATAAAGACAGGCCGTTTATTGTGGATGTTAACTCGAATCCCAGCTTGTGCTACGATGAGCTGGATGCTACCTGGTGCGCTGCAAAGGCATTGGGATGGAGTTATGAAGACCTGATTGAGAATGTGGTAGCAATCGCTTATAAACGCGTTTACAAAAACCTGCCTGACCGGGTTAGAGAGAGGCAATTTTTGTTAGCTAATCCGGAAAAATAATATGCTGATGCAAAACGGTGAAGAAACTAATCAATTCGGCCAGGAACTGGTGATTAATTTATATGACTGTGATTTGAAAAAAATCTCGGACGGCGAGCATATCCGGCAATTTGTGATTAAACTGTGTGATGAAGTAATTTTTATGAAGCGATATGGCGAAGCTCTGATTCCCCATTTCGGACACGAAAATCCGATTACATCCGGATATTCGCTGGTACAACTAATTGAAACCAGCTGCGTATCCGCCCATTTTTCGGAGTATAAGAAAGCGGTGTATATAAATATATTTTCCTGTAAGTGGTTTGACGGAGCTAAAGCCGAAGCTTTTTGTAAGGAATGGTTCGGAGCGGGGCGGCTGGAAAGCCAAATGACCCAAAGGGATTAAGGGGTAAATGTTTTAGCGGTAGAAATCGTAAATTCTGGTAAATATGATTTATCTTTGGCAAGGATAAGAAGTAAGCGGTTGTGCCATTTTTTGGAAAGTTTGAAGCGGTTGCTCCTGTGGGGAATTTTTTTACGTTTGTGATCAAATCCATACCAGCGATCTAAAAATTCGGTCCATAAATAGGATTTCTTGCGACCGGTATACGAATCAAAGATGATTATTTTGCTCAACCTGGATGAATACGCGGCTACTGCAGCATAGTGACCGGTATCTTCGTACTGACCGTCGTAAAAATAATCAACTATCGCAGATAATGGCCTTTGGGGAGGTGTTTTAAGCACTGACTGAAGGTGGCGGAGTGTCGCCCATTCCACCGTGAGAACAGTCGCACCGGCTTTGTTGGCGGCTTTGATTAAATTGGGTAAAGTGGTTCCTCTGGTGTTGGTATGACAATATTCGACCAGTTTCCGGTAAGAAATACGGATGCCGATAATCTGCAATGCTACTTTTAAGGCTGCCGGACCGCAAGAATCTTCGTCTGTTTGGACCAGGGGTTTGGTTTTAGAACGGCTCATAGTGGCTATTTTACCGCGAAAACCGGGTTTTGGAAAATCTAAACCGAAGTTATACCGAAGTAATTAAAAATATTTTTACCGTGTCTCGTAAAATAATGTGACATTGGAAACGATATCCGTAGATCCGGTTTGAATTTCGGTATTCCCTCCCCCACCCATGCCAACGGCTGCGTCTTTGGCTAAGAAAGTTACAGGACGGGGGGGATTATTTTCGGATTCCTGAACATTTATTATTCTTCCTAAAGAAATTCCAGCGGCTGAGGCCAGACTTTCAGCCTTTGTCTTTGCTTCTTTAACAGCTAATTCCCGAGCCTCCTTTAATAATTCTTTTTGTTTATCTTCATCTACGGTTAAGTTTATTCCGGAAACAGTGTTTGCTCCCCCAGCCGTTGCCGAATCTATAACCTGATTGATTTTTTCCAAATCCCGGACGCGAATAGAAATTGAAGCCTGGACCCGGTATCCGGTAATTTTGCCCGTACCAGTGCGATAATCATACTCCGGGTAAATTGAGTAATTACTGGTTTTGATATCCTTGGAATCGACACCCAGTTTTTTGGTATCGGCAGAAATTTTGTTGATTATATTATTTACCTCGGTTTGAGCGGATTTGACGGTGGGCCGGGTAAGATTGATCCCCAAATCGACAATACCGGTATCCGGGACAACTGTGACCTTGCCTTCTCCGGAAACCGTGAACAAATCCTGCTTTTGAGTAACTGTGGAAGTAAATGAAAAAGGCGGACCAAATTTGTTATAGAGAAATACTACCAAGAAAATACTTAGGACTATAGTAAGAGTTTTAGTTATTTCAGACATAAGTTTATTTTATAACATGGTTTCAAGTAAGAATATCCCGACCTGAAAGTTTTAGCTCTTGAATTGATTTGTCCTTGTGTACGATTGGTCCAAGGGTTAACGAAGTAGAAAATTCTCCGGAGGGATTAAGTTCACCAGCAAATACAGCTATATCACACGGCTTAGCTATGCCCATGATTACCTGTGTATGTTCATTTTGCTGCCTTTCCGGAGGGGTACCAGTGAAACCAAATATTTTTTTGATTGAATCTAGTTTTGGAGGAATATTAAAATTTTTCCTTTTAAGTCTAGTGGAAATTGCCTCCAATATTCTTTCCTGGGCGGTTTTTAACGCTGTAAAATATCCTTTATCTTCTCCTAAATCTTGTTCAGCCTGAAGTTCTTGACCAGAAGCATCATTTCGTCTGGCGATTGTTGAACCCGGTTCCCTTCCGAGTTCTTGAATATTTATTATTCCATTCATAAATTCAACACTTTCTAGGGTTGGTCCGGAATCAGAATTTTCAAGAATATTGAGTGAATAACCTCCTAAAATATTTGGTAACTGTTGAACTATATTTTCGAATGGTTGGGATTTACCGAGATACCATGTAAGCCAAAGAGCGGTATTTGCAAAAAAACCCGGTTTTGAATCCGATTCTTTGGGGATTAAAACATCCGCACAGAAAAAACGAGAATCGCTCATTCCGGATGCTACACCTGGTAATAATTCCGGATAGGGAGAGAATGCCTGATGATTTTTTTGACCGTTAATCTCGAACGTGATCCAATTAGGGCTAAAAGGCCTAACTTCCAGGTCAACAGATCCTTCATCTGCCATTTCTTCCGAATGACCAAAATAAATTGATCCGTCCTGGCCTCTGATAAACATACTTTGACAACCGACCCCGTCATTTTGAAGATACAGCCCCTCTGTGGGAGTAATCCCGGCACCATTTGACCATTCCGTGACACATTCGAGGTATGTATTGATGGCGTTAGTCAATTCGGGGTTTGTATTTTCTAACCCCTTAGCATGTGATCGCATGAATTGCTCACATTCCTTTGTAAATTTTAAATCTTTTTTAAATTGTTTCGGATCATCATCTTTACTTTCCTTAAGAATTTCCTGAATTTGTTTTTTGTGCATCAACCCCAGTTTATTGTGTGCTTCCGGCCATGACGAGGCTACAATTGTTTCACTTTTCAGCGGATCCAGTATTTCTTGGGTTTTAGCCAGTGATTCTGTAGGCGTGAAGATAGGAAAATCTTGTATTTCGCCCATATATTTAAATTGGTAATTGTTCTTTTTCCAGACAAGTAACTGCAGCGACGGTGTCGTTTTTGTGGGAGAAACGCATGAGGATTACTCCTTGAGTATCCCGGCCTAATTGGGGAATATTTTTGAGCGGGAGCTTGATAATTTGTGCCGATTTACTGGTCATCACCACTTGATCTATGGATTCGTCAACGCCGATACAGGAAACGATATTTCCGGTTTTATCGGTAAGGCTGGCGGCTTTGACCCCCTGGCCTCCCCGTTTTTGCAGCGGCCAATTCCGAACACTGGTCCTTTTGCCCAAGCCTTTTTCGGTAATAATAAGTACATCTTCAAAAGTTTTTCGGCGTTTATCGGAAGGAGCTTCTTTGTTGGAGGGGAAAACTTCCATACCCACAACATAATCACCGGTTTTTAATTCCACTCCCCTAACCCCCATGGTGTCTCTGGCGGTGGATCGGACATCCTCTTCTTTGAAACGGATGGATTTTCCGGAATGAGTTACCAGCAGAACCTGATCTGAACCCGTGGTTGGTTTGACCCATATAAGGGAGTCATCTTTTTCCAGTTTGATGGAAATAATCCCCGATTGGCGGATATTGGCGAAATCGGAGATTTTGGTCTTTTTAATTGTACCCCCCAGGGTAGCCATGAGCAGGAATTTGATCTGATCGTCTTTTCCTAAGGCCAGAATGGTCTGAAGTTTTTCTTCCTGGGTAATATTGATGAGATTAACAACTGCCTGTCCTTTTGCTTGTCGGGAGGATTCGGGAATATCGTAAACTTTGAGCTTGAAAACTCTGCCGGTGGTGGTAAAAAAGAACAAGTCATCATGGGTATTGGCGGCTAGAATGTGGGCGATATCATCCTCTTCTTTGGTGGTCATGCCGGTAACTCCCTTGCCGCCCCGGTGCTGGGTTCTGAATGCTGTCGGGTTCTGGCGCTTGATATAGCCGGTGGAGGTAACGGTTATGACGGTATCTTCGGAAGGGATAAGATCCTCTTCCGAGAATTCCCCCAAAGCGTTTTTGTAAACTTTGGTGCGGCGTTCGTCACCGAATTTGGCTTTGAGTTCGGATAATTCAGCTTTGATTACCAGTAGGATTTTTTCCGGATGACCCAGCAAATCTTCCAATTCGGTAATAATTTTGAGTATGGCGTTGTATTCGTCTTCGATTTTTTTGCGTTCCAAAGCGGCTAATTTGCGAAGCTGCATATCCAAAATCGCCACCGCCTGGATTTCGGTAAGACCAAACCGACTCATTAAATTGAGTTTGGCTTCGTCGGAATCTCGGGATTCGCGGATGGTTTTGATGACGGCGTCCAGATGATCCAAAGCAATTTTCAAGCCTTCTAAAATATGGGCGCGGGCTTTGGCAATTTTTAAATCGTATTGGGTACGTCTGGTAATAACTAGCTGACGGTGTTTGATGTATTCGGAAAGAATTTGTTTGAGACCCAAAGTTTGAGGGGTGCCGTCGACCAGCGCCACAAAATTGGCGGGAAAAGTGGTTTGAAGTGCGGTGTGTTTATACAGATTATTTAACAGGGATTTGGGTTTGGCATCTCTTTTGAGTTCGATGACTACCCGGATGCCTTCCCTATCGGATTCGTCACGGAGGTCAGATATGCCTTCGATTTTTTTGGTATGAACCAGATCGGCAATTTTGGCAACCATTTCGGCTTTGTTGACTTGATATGGGATTTCGCTGATGATTATTTGGGAGCGGCCTGATTTAGTTTCTTCGATTTCAGCTTTGCCCCGAACTACAATCCGGCCTCTGCCTGTGGCGTAAACTTCGGCTATGGCCTTAGAATCATAGATCATGCCGTAAGTGGGGAAATCCGGTCCTTTGACAAACTGCATTAATTCCTCTACTCCGGCTTCAGGGTTATCTATTAAAAGTGTGACGGCATCAACAATTTCGGCTAAATTGTGCGGCGGAATTTTAGTGGCCATACCAACAGCGATTCCGTCGGACCCCATGAGCAGGAGATTGGGAAGTTTGGCAGGTAAAAATATCGGTTCTTTGAGAGTGGCGTCGAAATTGTCCAACATGTCGACGGTTTCTTTGTCGATATCGGTCAAAAGTTCTTCGGCTATTTTGGCCAGTTTGGCTTCGGTATAACGCATGGCTGCCGGGGAATCGCCGTCGATACTTCCAAAATTACCCTGTCCATCTACCAGCGGGTAGCGCATGGAAAAATCCTGAGCCAAACGGACAATAGCGTCATAAACAGATACATCTCCGTGGGGATGATATTTTCCCAAGACTTCTCCGACGATTTTGGCGGATTTGGTGTGTTTGCCTCCCGGGCGGAGACCCATGTCGTGCATTGCGTATAGAATGCGTCTGTGAACCGGCTTGAGACCATCGCGGACATCCGGCAATGCCCTGGCAACGATAACTGACATAGCATAATCCAGAAAGTTTTTCTGCATTTCCGTTGTTATTTCGGTAGGCAGAATTTTGCCGTAGGGGTTGATCTGATTTTCGTCCATATGACTTAAAAAACCGGCTTAATGCCGTATTATTATATTACCTTTTTTAGCTATCCAAAGCAAGGTATATTTACAGTTTTTCTATGTTGGGACCGAAATATTATTTTCCAAATAATTGGATGACCAGAGGGGCGATCAACAGAGCCACAATTTGGACGATTTTCATCATGGGATTTAAAGCTGGACCGGCAGTATCTTTGAGCGGATCGCCGACAGTATCCCCGACCACAGCTGCTTTGTGAGTGTCAGATCCTTTGCCGCCGAATTTACCGTCTTCAATATACTTTTTGGCATTGTCCCAGGCTCCCCCGGTATTGCACATAAAAAAGGCCAGCATTAATCCGGACGCTACTACTCCCCCCAAAAATCCTCCTAAAGTTTCAGCTCCCAAGACACTGACCAGAATCGGCATAACCACAACCATGGTAGCCGGAATGATTAACTCTTTTTGAGCTGCTGCGGTAACAATAGCTACGGCTTTGGAATAATCCGGCAGAGCTTTACCTTCCATAATACCTTTGATGGTTTTGAACTGACGACGGACTTCCTCAACTACCTGGAACGCGGCCTTACCCACGGAACCGATCAACCTGGATGAAAAAAGGTAAGGAAGGGAACAACCTAATAGTAAACCAACAAAAACTTTGGGATCGGAAATATTTATACTAGTAAGACCCGTAGCTTCGAAATAGGTGGCGAAGAGAGATGAAGCTGCGACGGCGGCGGACCCCACGGCAAATCCTTTAGTCAGGGCTTTGGTTGTATTGCCTACGGCATCCAGATTACCTGTAACCTGTGGAGCTTTGCCTTTGAGTCCGGCCATTTCCACCATACCCTGAGCATTGTCGGCAATCGGACCAAAAGTATCCAGGGCCATGATAATACCGGTAGTGGCAAGCATGCCCATACCAGCTAATGAAATTCCGTAAAAACCCAAGAATGCGTAGCCAGCCAGTATGGTGGCTACGATAACAAGGGTAGATATAAATGTAGATTCCATGCCGATGGAAAGGCCAGCGATTAAATTTGTTCCGGCTCCGGTTTTGCTGGCGGTGGCAATTGCCACTACCGGTTTTTCGCCCGGACCGGTGTAATATTTGGTGATGTATAAAAGAGCCAACATGGAGATGATACCGGAAACGGCAGCATAGCCGGCTTTGGGTTCACCCAGAAGGAAAATAGACAAGCCCATAAATATAACCACTGAAGCTACAGCGGAAATGACGAAACCCCTGATCAGGGGTTTGATGGGATCTTCTTTTTCTGATTTGGCTTTGACAAAGAAAGTACCCAGGATGGATGTCCAAATGGCTCCGGATCTGGCAAGAAGCGGAAAAACTACTCCCTTTAGACCGAAGAGTTGACCCCCTAAGATCATGGCAGCGACAATGGTCAAGGCATAAGACTCGAAAACGTCGGCTGCCATTCCAGCACAATCTCCCACATTGTCACCGACGTTATCGGCTATGGTGGCGGGATTTCGGGGATCGTCTTCGGGAATTCCGGCTTCAACTTTACCGACTAAATCTGCTCCCACATCGGCGGCTTTGGTGAAAATTCCACCTCCGACCCGCATAAATAAAGCCAGAAGTGCGGCTCCGAATCCGTAGCCAACCAATACTTCCGTGGCGTGTTTGGCAACCATGGCAGGCCCCTGGGAAATAAAGGTGAAATATGACCAAACGTAAATTGCAGATACACCAAGAAGACCCAGGCCTACCACCAACATACCATTGACGGTGCCGGCTCCGAAGGAAATTTTTAATGCGGGGATTAACCCTGTAACTGCGGCCTGAGCAGTGCGGACGTTTGCCCGGACGGCGATCCACATGCCGAAATAACCGATAATAGCGGAAAACGAACCACCCAATAAGAAAGTGACGGCTACACCGTTACCTAAAGTCAGGGCAATCAGAATGGCCAAAACAAGCATTATGGGTAACACTACGGAGAATTGCTTTTTGAGGTAGGACATAGCTCCATCACGGACGGCTTTACCGATGGCTTGGAGTTTGTCTGATCCTTCGGGGGCGGCTAAAACCTGTTTGGTAAGGAAAATGCCGTAGATAATAGCTGCTATGGCGGTAACCGGGGCGGTGAAAAGAGCGATAAGTTGAATGTCCACTTTTCACATTTTATTATAGAGTATTGGGCGATTCAAGGGGAAAATGTTTTTGTTGTTTTAGAAACCGGGAGTGATAATCGGACCGGACCAGGGACAGGTGCCGTTATTTTGACAAGACCAGGAGGGGTTGCCGTTGACTATGGGGACTGCTCTTGACCAGCCATTGCCACCTTGCCATATAGTTTGGTAGAACTTGCCGCCAGTGATATAACCTGATTGGGCTTGGACACTGACATTTCCTCCGGGGAGGCCTGCTGAACTAAGGGCTGTGGTCGTCCATGGGCAAGTGCCGGCGCTTTGGCAGGACCATTGGAAGGCTCCGTTCACGATAGGCACCCAGCGGATATATCCAATGTCATTTCGCCAGACAGATTGCAGTAAGGTGTTGCCGATAATGATATCGGATTGTGCCTGGATATTACCGGTACCGGTATTCGGGGGCGGGGAAATCGGACTACTCCAGGTAGTGTCTGAGCCCCAGATAACTTCACCCCCGGAAATGGTGAAAGTTTTTGAATAGCCCAAGTTATCCCTCCAAATACTCAGAAGCATTGTATTATTGGGTT
>Ga0172379_10008627_pt1 | contig 12788 bp, 1 predicted proteins | sample GrowelOW334metaG_FD_119756 | JGI IMG/M metagenome (GOLD analysis project Ga0172379, IMG submission 119756) | Groundwater microbial communities from an aquifer near a municipal landfill in Southern Ontario, Canada - Groundwater well OW334 metaG | ecosystem: Environmental > Aquatic > Deep... | reverse complement strand
CAACCGTACAACCTATTAATGTGAAAGAAGTTTTATCATTCACCTCAGCTGCAAACCAGCTAAATTTTGGAATAACGAATTGAAACACTTCTCCTGCTTCCAAATTTCTCCCCAATTTTTGAGTTGAATAATTCCCCGCCTCATCAATTAGATGAATAGTTAAGGATGAACCTTCATAGAAATGCCAGATCTCATCGGATTGTAATTTGTGAAAATGGGAGACATCTTCTTTCTCCAGCAAAAAATAGATTGAAGTAGAAACATTTCTCACCCCTGAATATCGATCGGGTAAAGCTACCTCCTCCATTACTTCCCCGGAGCGGTAAACCTCTCTAAAATATCCCCCTTCCGGGTGTTTGAGTAACTCTAGTTTGTGGATCCAGTAAAGTGCGTTCATAAAAATAAAATTTCTTTTAGTAGTGATACAGTGGAAATATTTTTAACTCACAAAAGTTTTCAATCACTCTTGGCAATGAAGAAACTCTCATGTAAGGAAAGAATTCTTACTGAACTTCCAGAATACCACTCTTAGGTGCATTTGAATGTATGACCACCCCATTTTGATCACGTAGATCAATAGTAGTCATGTCTATGTTAGATATTCCTTTTGCAATTCCTTTGAATACAAGATTCAATATTTTCCCGGAACCGCTTATTGATTTATCCGGTAAAGTACCGAGACCGGTAAGGAATGCTGAAGTTATTTCAATTTTTCCGGTTGCATTAATGTTCTTTAAAATTAACGTCGTGTCATTCAAATCCGGAACGATGATCTGTTCAAACCGTTTTTGAATTACAAAAGCACCTTTTGTTGCTCCTACCAAATTTACTTTATTTTTATCGAAAGCAATAACAAGAGAAAATCCGGTTAACCCATTCACATCCTCCATCCAAATGCCTACTGAATTCGTACTATCAAAATCGATTACAGTTTTAGTTTTATAAAACATAAGCGATGGACCTTTAATAGCATCGACAGTAAAATCGCGAACTAGCGGCGATGAGGGTTCAACATTGTTGCTTTTGGCATAAAGTTCAAATCTAAAATTACCTTCATCTAAATTAGAAAAAGTTACCTCCGAAGCATTCGAATAACTTGTTGAATCTTGATAAACAGTCGGGAAATTATCCGAGTCTAATGAAAGCATCCGGTATTTGAATTTATAATCGGAACCATTTCCGCGCCAGGCAAAAATAACTTTATCATTAGATAAAACTTCACCTTCGGATGGACCTTCAGTTAACTCTACAAAAGGAGGAGGAGCATCTATTACACCGCCGGTATTGCAAGTAACGGCAATGAAACTTATGAAAAGAAGGATAAAATATCTTAATAAATATTTCAGCTTCTTTTCATATTTAAAATAATCTCTCATATAAAACCTCTGTAACCACATTACTTTAATAAAATCATTTTTTTAGTAGCGTTGAAATTTCCGGCGCTTAATCTATAAATGTAAACTCCGCTTGCCAGCCCATAGCCAACTTTATTTGCATCTAAACCAAACTGGTAGTACCCTTCATCTTGTTCTTCATCAATTAACGTTGCTACTTTTCTTCCAAGAATATCGAAGAGCAGCAAGCTAACTCTTGCTTTAGCTGGTAGCTCATAATTAATCATCGTTCTCGGGTTAAACGGATTTGGATAATTTTGCGATAAGTTAAAACTGTTTGGCACCTCTTTAATAGAATAGACAACCTGCTTACTGTATGTTCTCTTCATAGATTTATCAATTGCCTTAATAACAATAACCAGCGAATCATCTTTAGACATTCGATCCATATTAGAAGTAAGCGATGCTATAAATTGAAGCTGCTTGTCTAACTTGCCGGAGAGATCGGCATAGTTGATTGTCAATACTCCGTTAAGCGAGTCGTTATGCAATAATGTAAATCCGCTTTCCAGTTTTTTGTTTAACCCTAGGATTGAAGTTGAATCGAACCTCATACGAGCTGGGTTGTAATGAACTTCAGCTGAGAGAGCCATAAAATCACTACCATCATCCAGGTTAATTGCATAAACAAAACTGTTTTTCCCTTTTCGAATTTTTAAGTCGCGGGTTTCAACTTGATCATTTCCGTTATGAAGAGAAAAACTCTTTTTCGGTAAACTTCTTGAAGTTTGATAATAATTCCACATATCAACAAATACAAAGAGATCCTGAATATTCCGGCTATCGTCTCCCCTGACTTTAACAAACGGAATTGAATCTGTGTAAGGAGCTAAGTCGGCGCTCGCCATTGAATCGGGAGAAGTAGCACTCCAAGACTTCACAAACGATGCAAGATCAATAATGTCAATTTGATTATCTCCGTTAAAATCTACTGCAGCCATCGTTTTGAATTCTGTATTAAATACCTGAGCATTACTCAAAGCATCTGTAACTGTAAATTTAATCTTGTACTTGGTTGAAGTACTCAGAGACGAGACATCCATTGTAGTGTCTTTTGATGTTTTGCTTGAAGAATCCGGTTTGGCAAGATCATCCGTCGACCAGGTCACTGCATATTTAACCGGACCGTTAATATCGATGGCAGGGTTCCAGTTAAGTCTTGCTTTGCTCCATCCTAAAGTAAATGGATTTTGCGTTGCAGTAAAACTCGTAACGTCAAACCTTGGAGGAACATTGTCAACACCAACGCTATCAAGTTCAACAACATATGAAACGTTAAAATTTGATTTTAGTGTAATTATAACTTTTGCATATCCTTCAAAATTTGGAAGATTATCTTTTGACGCCCATTTCAAGGTGTCAACAACGGGACCTAACGTGTTATTCTTTTTGAAAGTAACAGAACTAAGAGCGTCAACCGGACTATTGAAATTAATACTATATTCAAACTTCGTCATTTCTAGTTGTTCACCCGGCGTGCCAAAATCATAAGCAAGCTTTATTGTATCTGCTTGATTAGGACTTAGTTGTGTAATTTTTGGATAAGAACCGATTACAAAATTCGTATCGTTCACATCATTTATTGCAAAGTCAAACTGATCGGAAATTCTTAGCCTTGCATAAGCCGATTTTTGGTTTCCAACAAGCCAATCATAACGTTGTTGTGCGGCACTTTGAGCCGAAACAATACTTGTCGGCCAGGTTAATCCGTTGTCTAAAGAAAGTTGAATACGCACCGAATCGATATTCTGAGATTCCCATGTTATGGTTTGTGTCGTATTATTTTGTAAAGCAACCAATTCATTTGGGCTCGTTAAAGTAAGTGAACAAATAGTAAAGAGTGTATCACTAATATCATAAATTGTAGGATATTTAGAATCACTCACCCTTACTAAACACTGCGTTGAAGGATAATTTTCGATTGTCCAATTAAAGTGCGTTGAATCCGGACTAAGATTGCTAGCGTTTTCAATCCGTGTCCAGTTCGCTCCGTTATTAATTGAATAATCAATAGAGGCTCCATTTAAATACTTCCCTTCCCATGAAATTGTATAGGTTTTTCCAACTTGAACCTTTTGTGATTTGCCACCATTCGGATATTTTAATGCGATATAACTTATTACAAATAAACTATCACTGGCATCGCTGATTGTTGGCTGCGAAAAATCACTTACGCGAACGCGAGAAGATTGTGTTGGTGTATTCTGGATTTTCCATAAGTAGTGTCCAGAATCAGCAGAAACCGTATCGATGTATGTCCAAGACTTATCATCGGTGGTGTATTCAAGTTTAACCTTTTGTATTGTCTTGGCGCTATGGCTCCACTCTATTAAACTTGTCGTTCCTATCTGCTGCCCTACTCCTCCGTTTGGAGCAATTAATTTTAAATAACTTAGTGTAAAAATAGTGTTGCTGGTATCGGCAATATTCAGATATTCAATATCTCTAATTCTAACTCTAAAGTTTGTATCGGCTAAATTAATATCGTCAGTAATTTTCCATGTATAGGTGTCTAAAGAAGATGCGATGGTATTGGGTGTAACATTCGTCCATTCAATCTCATTATCTTTTTTATACTGAATTTGTAAATTCGTAACATATTTAGACTGCCAGGTAATTTGATGTTCAGTGCCAGTTTGCCAGACTTGTCCGCCGTTTGGTGAAAGCAATTTTAATTCGGCTATTGTGAAAAGCGAATCGCTGGAACTGTAAACATTTATATCGGAGGTGTTTCTGATTCTTATTAGACAAGAATCAGAAGGAGTTTCCGGAACGGACCAATTAAAACTTCCTGTGGTAGAGGAAATTCCCTGAGCATTTGCAATTGGAATCCAACTTTTTCCATTATTGGTCGAATAGTATAAATCAATTAAAGGAATGTTTGTACTAGCAGACCACTGGATATTATACACAGTAGTTTCTAAAATTTTAATTGAAGAACTTGGTAGTAATACTTGAAGTCTTCCAATCTTAAATTTGTTATTGCTAATACTTCTAATGTTTGTATCAGCAACGTCCGTTATTCGTACATAAGCTGAATCACTTGTTATATTTCCTGAAATAAGCCAATCATACTCCTTAACGCTATCAGGGACAGAATTTGCAATTGTTTGCCATCCGTTTCCGTCATCTATCAAATATTCTAATTTCAGATTTGAAGAAGCCGGATTCTTTATCCACTTAATTTTGGTTGTCTTTCCGGCATTAAGAAATTCGCCTCCGTTCGGAGAAACAAGAGTCAAAACACTTATTCCTAGATTCCCTTGACTTGAGTCGGTTATTGCTGTCTTTGGAGCAAAATCAGTTATTCTAATTTTTCCTGAAAGAGCCGCAATGGATGGAACTGTCCATGTATATTTTTTGTCAGATGCTTGAACGCCTGCTGCAATCAAGAGAGGAGCAGTAGATTGATCATAATAATATTCAATCTTAACCTGCGTAACACTTGCACTAACATCCCAAGTAATATCTTTTTTGCTTCCGGCTAACCAGTTTTGATTTCCGTTTGGTGATGTGACATTAATCCAACCGACGGTAAATACTGCATTGCTCGAATCTTTGATATTTGATGAAGCAATGTCGCTAATCTTTATTAACGCCTGCGAAGTTGATTCTCCGGGCTTAATCGTCCAAACATATTTTCCGATTGAGGCGTTAACGATATCTAAAGAATCCCAAGAAACTCCGTTATTAGAAGAATATTCTATTTTGATACTGGTTACATATTGGGCATTCCAGGTGATCGTGTCGGTGGATCCGGCAGAAAGTCTTTCACTTCCGTTTGGATAAGTCAACGTGACTGAAGGGACAAAAATTGTAAATTTACCTGAAGTATCACTTATACTTGTATTGGTGGTACTTAATATTCTAATTTTTGCCTGAGTAGAAATCAAATTATTTGGAATATTCCAACTGAAACTGCTGTCTGAAGCATTTGTTGAAGGAGTAACCGTAGTAGCCCAGGTTAATCCGTTGTCGGGAGAATACTCAATCCTCACGGTTGAAATATTTGCACTGCTGTTCCATTTAATTGTTTGAGTTGAACCGGCAATCCAATTAGTCCCTTCAACAGGAGAAGTAATTTTCAAAATACTTACTTTAAAAGTAGTATCGCTTATATCCGATATTTTGTCCGGTGCCGTTGCATCAGATATTTTGATCCTTCCCAAATCAGAGGAAATATTTGTAGGGATTGTCCAGTAGTACTTCCCAGTTGAATCATTAGCAGAAATTAATTGATAGTTTGTATCTCCGGTTAATGAGTACTCAATTCTAACGTTTGAGACGTTGTTGCTCTTCGTCCATGTAATTGGATAAGTACGTCCTGCCTGTAGATTTTCATTACCGTTCGGTGAAGAGACAGCAATCCATCCGATTTTAAAATTCACATCACTTGTATCGTTTATGGTCAATGCATTTGCCGCAATAACCCGAACTCTTCCTTGATTTGTTTGATAACCATTCGGAATTACCCATGCATATTGTTTCAACGCTGCCGTTACATTTGTTGCTATCGAGTTACTCCATGTCGCTCCGCCGTCTGAAGAATATTCCAGATTTACCGCTGCCACATGTGAGCTAACATCCCATTTTATCGTATCTGTTGTGCCTGCCTGTAAGATCTCATTCCCGTTCGGTGATACTACTTTTATTCTTGTTACCGTAAAGTCACTCGCACTTGAATCTGTTACCGCAGGACCTGAAAGAATCGCACTGATTTTTATTCGCGCTTTATTTGTTGATAGGGTATCCGGTATTTTCCAGGAATACATTCCTGTGGAGGCTGTTACATTAGTCTTTAGTGATTTCCATGTTGTTCCTTCATCTAAACTATAGTCTATGTTTAGCAGATCTACTAATGTACTTGTCCAGGTTATATCCTTGGTAAATCCTGCTTGCCATTGTTCATTCCCTACCGGTGAGGTGAGCGTTAGTGTTGGATTATAGATCTTAAAGCTGTCGCTGGTTACCGAGATTATCGTATTTGCCGAATCTGTTATTTTTATCCGCGCTGTCGCCGTTGGTGTATTTGGAATTAACCAATTATACGTTTTTTGTGACGCTAATACATTCGAAGAGATTGGAATCCAGGAGACTCCATTATTCGTCGAATAGTCAATGTTCACCGCTTGAACATTGGCTGATGAATTCCATACGATTCCCTTTGTTGAATTTACCTGCCATTCGTCCAATGCAACCGGTGCACTTAGCGCTAAATATTTCGTCGTAAAGACTGATTGGCTTGAATCTTTTATGCTCGGATAGAGTAAATTACTTATTCTTATTCGACCATTACTTGTACCGTTTCCAATTGCATTCGGTGTTGTCCAACTATAGCTCCCCAATGAAGCTATTGTATCTGCAATCGCATTCCACTGCGTTCCATCATAAAATTCCAACTTCACATCTTGAGTGTTCGTACTTGCATTCCAGCTTATCGCTACTTTCTTCCCTGTTTGATACGTCTCTCCTCCGTTCGGTAAGAGTAAATCTACAGAACTGATTGAGAAAGGCGAAGTGCTTATTGCGGAAATTGAATTCAAAGATGAAGCATCGCTTATCCGAATCCGCATAGAATCAGAAGGAATGTTCGGGACACTCCATGTATAAGATGCGGGACTTGCCGCCAATAAAGATTGTATGGTGTTCCAGCTCGTTCCGTTGTTTGAAGAAAATTCTAATTTTATATCTGTAACACTTGTACTATTCTTCCATGTAATATTTTTGGTGCTATTTACCTGAAGATTTTCTCCTCCGTTTAATGCAGTTAGTTGAACATATCCGACCTTGAACGTTGAAGAACTTGAATCCCCGATTGTAATATCATCGGCATCAAATATTCTAATTTTCCCATCAAGACTAGATAACGAAGTATCCGGAACCCAGGTAAATTTTTGAGAATCTGCCGCCTGCGTGTTTGTTAATTGCTGCCAGGTAACTCCATTGTTGCTGGAATAATCAATCTTAACTTTCGTTACAGAAAAACTGCTCCACGTAATTTGATAAGGTGAAGCGGCTTGAATATATTCACCACCATCAGGTTTTACCAGTGAAAGTAATGGATAGAATACCGAGAAAGTTCCGCTTGTATCTGCAATACTAGCATCAGTTGAATTAAATATTCTAACTTTAAGCTGACTTGAATTAATATTAGCCGGAATATTCCACGAGTAGGAACCGGTATTTGCCAGGATATTTGTTGTTATTGCATCCCAGCTTATTCCATTATTGATTGAATAATAAAGATCTACGTTAGCAACATCACTGCTGCGGTTCCATGTAATTGCATTTACTTTTCCGCTTCTCCAATTCTCTCCACCTAACGGTGACGTTAATTCAACATTAGAAATCGTAAAATATGCATCGCTGGTATCTTGAACAGATGTATTCGAACTTGCATCTGTAATCTTCACTATTGCTTGCTGTGTAACCGTATTTGGTACAGTCCATTGATAAGAATTATCAGAGGCAGTAATACTCGTAGCGATCGGCAGCCAATTTCCTGTAGGAGATACTTTATAATACAAATTAACGTATGATACATTCGAAGGTATCCATGTTATATTTTTCTTGGAGCCAACTTGCCAGTTCTGACCGCCATTCGGAGAACTGAGAGTTATGTTAGCAATCTTAAATGGAGCGCTGATAAATGAAATTGCGGCGTTTGCCGTATCGGAGATTTTAATTCGCACATTTGAACTTGTATTAAAAGGAACAACCCAATCATACGATTTTAGCGCAGCAGAAACCGAAAGCGCGATCGGAACCCACGTAGTATCAATTGAATATTCCAATTTAACCGTTGTTACGTTTACGGAATTCCATTTAATTGTTTGTGTAGTATTAACCTGCCATTGGTCTCCCGCAACCGGGGCGCTTAGTTCTAAATATTTTATCGCAAAGACCGCTTGACTTGAATCTTTAATATTCGGGAACAACGAATTACTTATTCGTATAAGCGCATTGGTTGTAGCGTTAGCAATGTTATTTGGAATTGTCCAACTGTAACTGCTTAATGACGCGGTAGTATCCGCTATGTAATTCCATAGTGTGCCGTTAATAGTTGAGTATTCTAACTTCACATTTTGCGTATTGGAGCTAGCATTCCAGGTAATTACTGCTTGCTTTCCGGTCTGATACGTTTCTCCACCGTCCGGTGAGGTTAAATTTAGCGAGCTTATTGAAAAAGGTGTACTGCTTTTATAAGAAATTAAATTGCCGGAAGAAGCATCGCTTATCCGGATCCGCATAGAATCGGAAGGTGTGTTTGGCACGCTCCATGCAAAAGTTGCTGGGCTTGCAGGTAACGCTGCTTGTATGGTAGTCCAGCTTGTACCGTTATTTGTAGAGAGTTCCAAATTTATTGCTGTAACACTTGCACTATTCTTCCATGTAATATTTTTTGTGCTATTCACTTGAAGATTTTCACCGCCGTTTAATGATGTAAGCTGGACATATCCAACTTTAAATGCCAAATTGCTTGTGTCTCCAATAGTATTGTCATCTGCATCGAAAACTCTAATTTTTCCGTTAATTGACGATAACGATGTGTCCGGTGTCCAAATATATTTTTGTGAATCTGCCGGTTGCGTGTTTGTCAGTTGTGACCACGTTGTTCCGTTGTAATAATCAATTTTAACTTTTGAAACTAACGCGCTGCTCCATGTAATCTGATAAGGCGATCCGGCTTGAATGTAATCTCCTCCATTCGGCGCAATAAGGGTAAGTGAAGGATAGTAAATTGAAAAAGTGCCGCTTGTATCCGAGATAGAAATATCTGCAGAATTATGGATCCTAACTTTAACCTGGTTTGTTACGTTAAGATTAGCCGGAATGTTCCATGAATATTGTAAAGCGCTTGCCGGCGTATTTAATAGTATTGAACTCCAACTCGTACCGTTATCAATTGAATAATAAAGATCCACATTAGTAACATCACTGCTGCGGTTCCATGTAATTATATTCGCTTTACCGCTTCTCCAATTTTCGCCGCCTAACGGTGAAGTGAGTTCAATGTTAGATATTGTAAACGAAGCATTGCCGGTATCTTGAATTGCAAAGTTTGAAGCCGCATCAGTAATTCTCACTACTGCCTGCTGCGTAGCTGCATTTGGTATAAGCCATGAATACGAATTGGCAGAGGCAACAACATTCGTATCAATCGGAACCCAACTTGCTGTAGGCGAGGTCTTATAATACAAATTTACTTTTGAAACATTTGAAGAGTTCGACCATGTGATATTTTTCTTGTAACCAATCTGCCACCGTTCTCCTCCATTTGGCGAAGTTAACGTTACATTTGCAATTTTAAAATCAGCATCGCTTATATCCGAATAAGTCGGATTCAATTCATCACTAATTTTTACTCTCACTGTTGAACTTGAAGCATCCGGAATTGTCCAATCATAAAAACCAGTTGAAGCTGTCAAACTATTTGCAATTGGGTTCCAGACGGTCCCGTCGGTAGAATATTCCAATCGAACATTGGCAATACCGCTCACACTCCACGTTATTCGTTTAATAGAACCGACCTGATATTGCTCGCCGCCGTTGGGACTAACAACACGGAGTCCATTCACACTAAATACGCTATTGCTCGAATCGCGTATTGCTAGGTTAGATGCTGCATCACTTACGCGAATTAAAAAAGCGCTGCTCGGCGTAACCGACTGGTTTGATATCGCCCACAAATATTGTCCGGCATTTGCCGGTGTATTATTCGTGATGAGATTCCATGTACTTCCATTGTTAGAAGAAAAATCAATTCGAACTGAAGAAACATTTGTTGAAGCAGTCCATCTGATTGTATCAACCGAACCGACAAGGAATATCTCTCCGCCGTTTGGCGCAACAACACTAACATTCCCAACAACAAAAGGATTTTGATGTGTTGCTGAAATAGATGTATCGATCGCATCAGTTATACGAATTTTAACTTGTGACGATGCAAGACCTGAAGGAATTGCCCAGGAATATGTTCCCGCTGATGCCGGAGTGGAAGCAATGATATTATTCCAGGTTCCTCCGTTATCGCTTGAGTATGCTAAAGCAAGATTGGTGATTTGACCGCTCGTCCAGGTTATATTTTTATTTGTTCCGGCTTGCCAATATTCTGTTCCTACCGGCGAAGTTAATGCTAATTGTGTTATAGTAAAATTTCCGCTCTGGCTTAAAATAGTTGCATCTGCACTATTACTTATTCTAATTTTTGCCTGTGCGGTAGAAATGGAAGATGAAAAAGTTACCGGATAACTAACGGCACTTGCATTTACGTTAGCGCTTAAAGTAGTCCAGTTCGATCCACCGTCAGTCGATAATTCAACTTTAGCAAAAGCTATATTAGAGGAAGCATTCCATGTAATGAAATTTGGATATAGTTTTCCCGCTTGAACTCTTTCCCCTGCTATCGGTGAAGTTAAAGTTAAAGATTGAATTGAAAAGCGATTATCACTTTCATCTTTAAATGTAGAATCAGTTGCATCGCTAATTCTTATTTTTGCCGAATCAGTTCCAATATTTGGGATAATCCAGGAATAAGTTCCGGTGTTTGCTTTTACTTTATTTAAATTTGACCAGCTTGCACCATTGTTAATGGTGTACTGTATCACAACACTATCTATGTTTGAACCGGCTGACCAGGTAATATTTTTCGTTGAACCAGTTTGTAGATTTACTCCGCCGTTGGGATAATTAACCGTAAGATTACCAATTTTAAACTGTCCACTTGTTACCGAGTTTGATGTCGGTAGTACATCTGATATTCTTATTAATGCCAGATTGGTTGCAATGTTACCGGGAACTGCCCAATTATAAATTCCGCTTGAAGCAGCAATACTTCCTATTACACTTCCCCAAGTTGCACCGTTATCAGTTGAGTATTCTATCTTTACATTTGCAACATTACCGATATTCCAAGTAATTGATTGCGTTGTACCACCCTGCCAATACGATGCGGTTGTTGGATTTGTAATTGCATACCTTGAGATAGTAAATGAATTATCACTAACATCTTTCATTGAATCTGCTTTATCACTTATCCTTATTCTACCTAAAGTAGTAACCGTATCAGGCACCGTCCATAAATAGGTTCCCGTATTTGCTCTTGTAGTTAAACTATTCCAGCTTGTTCCGTTATCAAGCGAATATTTTATAACAACACTATCTATGTTTGAACCGGCAGTCCATGTTATGTTCTTTATTGATCCGGCTTGCAAATTCTCTCCACCATTCGGAGCGGTAACGGTAAGATTACTAATTTTAAATGGTGAACTTACTATCAAATTTGCCGGAGTTAATACATCAGATATTTTTATTAATGCCGAACTAGTTGCAATGTTTGTCGGCAATGTCCAATTATAAGTTCCGTTTGATGCCGGTACACTTGCGATCACGGTGTTCCAATTTGTTCCGTCGAAGTATTCTATTTTTACATTTGCAACATTCTGTATATTCCAGTTAATTGGTTGCGTTGTTCCGCCCTGCCAATATGCAGCTGTTGTTGGATTAGTAATTGCATAACTTGAGATAGTAAAAGTAGTATTGCTGGTTGCGGTAATACCGGAACCTGCTTGATCACTTATTCTTATTCTTCCTAAAGTAGTTATTGTGTCCGGTACCGTCCAAGTATATGATCCTGTATTAGGTGTTGAATTAGTTAGTGGTGTCCAGGCTATCCCGTCGTTATATTCTATCTTCACATTTGTAATATCGGAACCTGCAGTCCAGGTAATATTTTTTGTTGACTTTGCTTGTAAATTCTCTCCGCCGTTCGGTGAAGTAACAGCAAGATTACTGATCTTAAACTGTGCACTTGTTACTGAGTTCGATGTCGGTAAAGCATCTGATATTTTTATCATTGCCTGACTTGTCGCAGTAATTGCCGGTACCGTCCAATTGTATGTTCCGTTTGATGCCGGTACATTTGTTTGTACTGGTAACCAATTCACGCCGCCATCAACTGAATAGTAAATATTTACAGTTGCTACGTTTTGTATGTTCCAGTTAATTGCATGCGTTGTTCCACTCTGCCAGTAATAGCCCGCCAACGGACTGTTAATTGCATAACTCGAAATACTAAATGCAGCATCGCTGACATCATTTATCGAATCTTTTGTATCGCTTATTCTTATTTTCCCGGTCGTTGTTAATGAGTCCGGTACTAACCATGCATATGAACCAGTATTTGCTACTGTAGTTATATTATTCCAGCTTATTCCGTTATTGACCGAATACTTTATCACTACAGTATCTATGTTCGAGCCTGAAGTCCAGGTAATATTTTTTGTTGATCCTTTTATATAATTCTCTCCACCGTTCGGTGTGGTTACGGCAAGATTACTGATCTTAAATTGTCCGCTCGTTATCGCATTTGTTGGATTTAAGACATCCGATATT
>Ga0172379_10008626_pt1 | contig 12789 bp, 10 predicted proteins | sample GrowelOW334metaG_FD_119756 | JGI IMG/M metagenome (GOLD analysis project Ga0172379, IMG submission 119756) | Groundwater microbial communities from an aquifer near a municipal landfill in Southern Ontario, Canada - Groundwater well OW334 metaG | ecosystem: Environmental > Aquatic > Deep... | reverse complement strand
GTCCGTGTTCGAGCCCTCGAGCTCCACAGAACCACTGCGGTTGATGAGCGCGTTGCCGACAAGGATCAGTCCGCCCCAGTCACCCGTCTGACGCTGGCCGACCGCGCGCGACGACGTGAAGACGATGGGCGCCGAGGCCGTGCCGACGGCCTGGATCTTGGCGCCGCGCAGGATGAAGAGCGACGAGCCGAGCGTGTTGAAGTCGCCCTTGATCGTCGTGCCGGGCTGGATGGTGAGCGTTGCGCCGTTGGCGACGTGGATGAAGCCCTTCAGCGTGTACGTGGTGTCGGCGTACAGCGTGCGGCTCGTCGTGATGTCGCCGGAGATGTCAGCGGCGGCGTTGCCGAACGCCAGCGTGGTGACGCTGAACTCGCCGGAGGGCGAGCTGGTAAGCGAGCCGCGCACCGTGACGAGGCGGTAGCGATAGAGCGTCGCCACTTTCAGCCCAGTGTCCGTGTACGACACGGACCCGGGCGTTGACGGCGCCGCGACGGTGCCCACCTGCGCGAATGAGCCCGTCGCGCCTTCGGCGCGCTCGACGTTGTAGCCCGTGTCGCCGGCCTTGCTGTTGAACGTGATGCGCACGGTGGACGACGAGGTGGCGCTGGCGGCAGCACCGAGAACCGGCGTAGCCGTGGGCGCCGTGGAACTGTCGCTGCTGCACGCCGCGGCCAGCAGGCCGAGCGCGACAACAGCGGACGCCACGAGGCGACGATGGACGATCATGTGGTGAATCCTCTCAGAGGGTGTGCGGGGGCCGCCTCGGCGGCGAGGCGTCATTCAGCTCTTGAAAGAACGGCAGGCAAGCCGATGATTGTGTCAGCGAACGGTCACGGTCGGGTAACGGAGTCTCGGCTTTGAACGGCGAAGGGGCGGGGAGAGCCTGCGCTCTCCCCGCCCCTCAGTCCGCCGCCCCGTCTGGCCCTAGGGACGCCAGGAGAATCCCACCTGCACGGTGCGGCCAACACGATACGCCTCGCGTGTCACCGTGCCCTGCGTGGTGCGGTAGTCGGCATCAAGCAGGTTCTTGGCGTCGAAGCGCATGGACACGCTGCTGAACAAGGGCATGCGCACCGACAAGTCCAGCACATTGCGCGCGCGCTCGATGACATCGGGAAGCGGGGAGTCGCCCGCCGCGTCGATGCGGTCGCCGACGCGGTTGAAGAGCAGCGTGGCGCTGGAGGCGCCCTGTGTGCTCGCCCAGGTCAGTCCGGTGTTCAGCACGTAGGGCGCTTGGCCGACCATGGCGCGTTTGAGATTGGTGGCGCTTGCCTGCGTGTCCTTGGCTAGAGAGATCTCACTCTGCATCAGCGTTAGGTTGGCGAAGATCGCGAACCCCCGGAGGAATCCGGCAAAGGAGCCGAGCGACTTGCGGGCCTCGAGCTCGAGGCCGTAGTTCGTCGCGCTCTCCGCGTTCACGTAGATCACCGTGCGGGAGCCGGAGCCCGAGGCGCGGTACACGCGCTCGATGGGCAGGTCAAACTGCTTGGCGAAGACCGCGGCGCTCAGCACCTCGTCCGCGCTCGGATACCACTCCCAGCGGGCGTCCACATTGATGATTTGCGTGCGCTCGAGCTGGTCGTTGCCCTGCGTGTCGTCGCCGTTCAGTACGTCCCGGCTCTTGATGGGCGTGAGTTCGCGGTACTCCGGGCGCGCCAGGGTGCGCGACGCCGACAGGCGCACCTGCTGGTCGTTGGGGAGCGTGACATTGAACGCGAGCGACGGCAGCAGGTCGTTCCAACGCTTGGTGACCGTGATCGGGCTGCCGAGCGTGCTCTGGGCGTGCACGTCGAGCGCGTCCCGCTCGTAGCGGGCGCCGGCGATCATTCGCAGCCGCTCAGTGAGCGCCCAGTCCGTCATGAGGTAGCCGGCGAACAGGTCGTCGGCAGCGTCATAGGAACCGCCCTGCGACAGCGGCGCAATGTTGAGTAGGTTGGTATTCGCGAGCCGGCCGTCGAAGATCTGTTCCGGCGGCAGTTCACGCACGTTGTCGGGGGCGAGCGACGCGCCGATGCTGTAGGCGTTCGTGCCCGCATCGCGGGTGGTGGAGCGGACGAGGACGCCGGCCTTCACACTATGCCGGCGAGCGGCGTGCGCCCCAAACTTGAGGAGGTAGTTCGCCCGCGCCTCGCGGTTGGTCTCATCGAGCGACGAGAACGTGCGCACCGAGCCGCCGTTGCCGGAGTTGAGCCAGAGGTACCGCGGGGCGCCGCCGGGCGTGGTGCGCTCGATCGCCTGCGCAAACTCGGTGCGGTCGGGCTCGTCGCGCGTGACGCCGCTCATCGTGCCCGACACGTCCAGCGTCTGACGTTCGCCGATCTGGAACTCGCCGCCGAGCTGCGTCGAGTACATCGTGCGCTCGACATACTGCATGCGCTGGATGCGCGCCTCGATGCCCTCGTTCTCAAACGACCCGCTCTCGACGCGCGCGCTATTGTCGGCGGTGCGATTGTACATGCCGTTGAACATCACGCGCGAGCTGCCGCCGATCATCGTGCTCAGGTTGGCCAGGCCGCCCCACAACACGCCTTGGCTGCTGCTCGATCCCTCGAAGCGGTCAATCTCAACGGTGGAGCCCCGCACTGGTCCGCGGTCGGCGAGCGCGCGCACCTGGTCGGCCTTCACGTCGGTCGTGCGCGCAAACGTTCCCGAGAAGAGATAGCCAAGCCGGTGGCCAAACAGCACGGGGTCGTTGCCACCCACCGACAGCGCTGCGCTCATGTTCGGTGCCGCCGTCACGGACGTCGGGGTCCATGCGTTGCGGAACTGGCTGACGAGGAGGTCCTTGTCGCCCTGGTTGAGGTTGAGGCCCTGCAGATTGCCGACCTCGCGCAGAAGCTGGGGAAGGTCGCGCTCCTTGTTGACCATGCCCCAGCGCTCCCCGCCGGTCGTCTGGCCAACCAGGATCTCCTTGCCCGTCGCCGCCTGCGCATATCCGCTGCCGAGGGAGGCCGAGTACGTGCGCTCGGCCGGAAACTCGCGCGTCTTGATGTCCACCGACGCGCCCGAGAAGTCGCCGGGCAGGTCGGGCGTAAACGTCTTGGTCGTCGTGATGGTCTGCAGCAGGCCCGAGGGGAAGAGATCGAGCGGCACGACGCGCTTTTCGGGCTCGGGGCTCGGTACGCGCGCCCCGTTCAGGGAGCTCGTGGTATACCGCTCGCCGAGGCCGCGCACAAAGACGTACTTGCCATCCTGCACGGAGACGCCGCTAATGCGCTGCACCGTCTGCGCAGCGTTGCCGTCCGGGCTCTTCTGGATCTGTTCGGCGGTGACCGAGCTGACGACACCAATGCTGATGCGCTGCTGATCGAGTGCCTCGCTGACACTGCCGCGTTCCGCCGCAGCGGACACAGTGACCGCGCTGAGCTGCATCGTGGCGGTGCTCAGCGAGATGTTCTGTTCGAGCGTCTTGCCGGCGTCCATGAACAGGCCGGTAATCGTCTTGGGCTGGTACCCGATGCGACGGGCGAAGAGCGTCACCGTCCCGGCGGACACGCCGTTAATGCTGAATCGGCCGTCCACGCCGGACATGGTGCCCATCTTGGTGCCGACCAGCTGGACGGCGACGTCAGTGAGGCCCTGTCCCGTGCCGGCATCGATGATGCGCCCGACCACTCGTCCCGCGCGCGGGGTCTGCGACTGGGCAAACGAGGCGACGGCCGCCAGGGCGAGGGTGGCGACGAGCAGCGAACGAAGAAAGCGCATTGTATAGTTGGGGTGCTGGTGAGTTTAGACGTGGGGTGCGATGCATCCTTTGCCGCACATCACGAACGATCACCAGAGTGCCCGACGCGTTCTTCTCAGTTCTGCAACGATTGTGTAACGGCCTACGGACCGGGCGTGGCGTCCCGCTGGGGGGACTCGTCCACTTCTGACCGGTGCTTGATCTGCTTCCCCTCTGCCAGGTAGACCGCATCCTCGCTGATGTTCGTCGCGATGTCGGCCACCCGTTCGAGATTTCGGCTCACCAGAAGCAATTCCAGCGCGGGGTTGATGGTGCGCGGATCGGCCATCATGTGCGTGAGCAGCACCCGGAACAGGGTGTCGTGCATCGCGTCCACCTCGTCGTCCCGGCGGCAGACGTCGCGCCCGAGCGCGCCATCGGCCTGGACGAAGGCGTCGAGGGAATCCGCCAGCATGCTGCGAGAGAGCCGCGCCATCTCGGCGAGCGACGCCTCGGGAAGGGACGTCGGCGGCAGCATGTGCATGCGCTGCACGCTCTCGGCGATGTTCACGGCGTGATCTCCCACCCGCTCGATATCGGAGATGACCTTGATGGCGCCGATGAGGAAGCGCAGGTCGCGCGCCATGGGCTGCTGCAGGGCCAGCAGCTGCACCGCGAGCTGCTCGGCATCGAGTTCGAGCTGGTCAATCTCGCGGTCGGCGGCGATGACTTCCGCGGCGCGCTTGATGTCACGTCGCACCAGCGCGTCCACGGAGAGTTCCACCAATTCCTCGGCGCGCGACGACATCTCGAGGAGGTGGTCCTTGAGTTCGCCCAGTTGGTCGTGAAAGTGCCGGAAGCCGGCCGGTGGTTCTGCGGTCATCCGAATCTCCCGGTGATGAAGGCCTCGGTGCGCTCTTCGCGCGGGGCCGTGAAGACCTGATTGGTGGCGCCGTGCTCGACAAGCCGCCCTTCGACTAGGAGGGCCGTCTCGTCGGAGAGCCGCGCCGCCTGCTGCAGCTGATGTGTCACGATCACGATGGTGAGGTCGGACCGCAACTCCCAGAGCACCTGCTCGATGCGCTGGGTGGCGATGGGGTCAAGCGCCGAGCACGGCTCGTCGAGCAGCAATACCTCGGGATCGTTGGCGAGCGCCCGAGCGATGCACAGGCGCTGCTGCTCCCCGCCGGAGAGGTGGCGGGCGGGAAGGCGCAGACGGTCCTTGACGTCTTCCCACAGCGCTGCCCGCTGAAGGGCTTGCTCCACCACGGCGTCGAGCTCCACCCGCGACAGTCGAAGGTTCAGGCGCGGACCCGCGGCGACATTGTCATAGATGGAAACCGGGAACGGCGTCCAACGCTGAAAGACCATGCCTACGCGCCTACGCAACACCTCGACGGCCAGTGTCGGGGAGAAGATGCTTTCCCCGTCGAGCGTCACATCGCCGGCGAGACGGATGTCCGCCGAGAGCGCATGCAGGCGGTTGAAAGTGCGCAGCAGCGACGACTTGCCGCAGCCCGACGGCCCGATGATGGCGGTGATGGCGCGCGGGGTCACTGTGAGCGAGATGTCGTCGAGGGCGCGCGCCTCGCCGTACCACAGCGACAGTCCGCGCGCCGCGAGCGCGCCCGGCAGGGAGGCGGTCATCCGAACCGCCCGGTGATGTAAGCTTCGGTACGCGCGTCCGCCGGCGCCGTGAAGAGCCGCGCTGTGGGCGCCATCTCCACGAGTTCGCCGTGCAGGACAAACGCCGTGGTGTCCGAGACGCGGGCCGCCTGCTGCATGTTGTGCGTCACCATGACGACGGTGGTGCGCTTCCGCAGTTCGTATACGAGTTCCTCGATCCGCTGCACGCTGGCCGGATCGAGCGATGCCGTAGGTTCGTCGAGCAGCAGGACGCGCGGTGACACGGCGAGTGCGCGGGCGATGCACAGGCGCTGCTGCTGTCCTTCCGACAGCGTGACGGGACTGTCACCGAGCCGATGCGCGACTTCGTTCCAGAGTGCGGCGCGCCGGAGCGCGGTCTCGGCGGCGTCGCGGAGGGCAGACCCCGAGCGCGCGCCGTTGGCTCGCAACCCAGCGACGACGTTTTCCGCGATCGAGAGCATCGGGAAGGGCGTGGGACGCTGCATCACGAGCGCGATCTGCCGCCGCACCGCGACTTCGCTGACGTCGGGTGCGTAGATGTCCACGCCGTCGAGCCAGACCGAGCCGGAGACCGTTGCATTCCGTGCCGTCTCATGCAGCCGATTGAGGCACCGAAGAAGCGTGCTCTTGCCGCAACCCGACGGTCCGATGATGGCGGTGACGCGCCCGGGCGCGATGTCGGCGGTGACGTCGCGCACGACGCGCGTCGCGCCGTAGGTCGCATTCAGCCCCTCAATCCGCAGGGCGGCGGTGCCAGCCCCGGCGGAGAGCGCAGCGACCACGGCGCGTTCAGCGGCCACGGCGGCCATAGCGGTTCCGGGTGGCGAGGCGGGCGGCGATGCTGAAGACGAGCGCAAGCCCGAGCAGAACGAGCGCGCCGGCCCAGGCGAGCGACTGCCATTCGTCGTACGGGCTGATGGCGTACGTGTAGATCTGCAGCGGCAGCGCGCTGATCGGCTCGCCCAGCGACACCGACCAGTACTGGTTGCCAAAGGCCGTGAAGAGCAGTGGCGCGGTCTCACCCGCGACGCGCGCCAGTGCAACGAGCACCGCCGTGACGATACCGGGCATCGCGGTGCGGAGCACGACGCTCACCGCGGCCCGCCACCGGCTGTAGCCCAAGGCCAGCGCGGTCTCGAAGAGCTGCACCGGAACCAACAGGACGAACTCTTCTGTCGCGCGGGCGACCAGCGGCAGCATGATGACCGCAAGGGCGATGCCGCCGGCGAGCGCCGAGAAGTGCTGTGACGGCCGAACGACGAAGTCCCAGACGAAGACGCCGACTAGAATTGACGGTAATCCACTCAACACCTCGCTGACGAACCGCACCGCTACGGCCAGCGGGTGTCCTCGGTGCTCGGCGGCGTACAACCCGGCGCCGATGCCAATCGGAATCCCGATTGCGGCGGCAATGCCGACCAGCAGCAGGGTGCCGACCACGGCGTTCGCCATTCCGCCTCCGGCTTCTCCCACCGGGACGGGCAGGGCCGTGAAGAACGACGGGCTGAGCGCGTCCAGTCCTTTGCGCACCAGGTGCCATCCGATGGCAACAAGCGGCACCACGGCGGCGGCGGTGCCCGCAACGGCGAGGGCGATCATCACGCCGCCCGTGGCGCGGCGCCGGCCGATGTTGCGCTCCTTCGTCACGAAGCACCCTGATGCCGCACGCGCCAGACGAGCCAGCGCGCGATCGCATTCACGACGAGGGTGACGGCAAGCAGTGCCGCCCCGGCGGCCATCAGTGCGGAGAGGTGGAGGTCAGCCGTTGCCTCGGCGAACTCGTTGGCAATCAGCGATGCCAGCGTGTAGCCGTGGGCAAAAAGGGATGTCGAGAACTCATGGCGGTTGCCGATGACCATAGTCACGGCCATGGTCTCGCCGAGCGCGCGGCCGAGGCCGAGAATGACGCCGCCGATGATGCCCGAGCGTGCGTACGGAAGCACGGCGTAACGAATCACCTCCCACCGCGTGGCGCCGAGTGCCAGGGCCGCCTCGCGCTGCGCATCCGGAACGGCCGCGAGCACTTCACGCATGACGGCGGCGATGTACGGCAACACCATGATCGCGAGCAGAAGTCCGGCGGCGAGCATGGACGGACCGTACGCCGGTCCGGAGAACAGCGGCGTGTCGCCGAGGCGGAGGTCCTCGGCGAGAAATGGCATTACTGATTCACGGAGCCAGGGAACCATCACGAACAGTCCCCAGAGGCCATAAAGAACGCTGGGAATCGCCGCTAACAGGTCGAGCAGCAAGTCGAGCACATGGCGCAGCCATATGGGCGCGAGTTCGGCCGTGACAATGGCGGCCGCCATGGCGAGTGGGGCCGCGATCACCAGGGCCAGCGCGGACGAGAGCAGCGTGCCGAAGATGGCCGGTGCCACGCCGAATACGCCGCGCACGGCATCCCACTCGCTCGTCGTCACGAACTCCCAGCCGAACGTGCGAACCGCCGGCCACGCGGCAATGCCGATCGCGACCGACAGCACGAGGAGCAGTGTGGGAATGCTCGCGGCGCAGGCCGTGGTCAGGATGCGATAGACGCGATCGCCGATTGGCGAGTGATGCAGCGTGGGCACGGCCGGGCGGGATCCTCAAGACAGTGCGGACAGCGGCGAGCGCCGCCACCCGGCCCTTACCAAGCTACCGAAGGGCGCCAGGGTGACGGCGGTCCGAATGTACCGACGTGGTCACGGTCGCTTCCCCTATCGCGCCGTCGGCACCGATGTGGATGGCTGCAACGTCATCCAACGGAGTCGGCCCGGGATGCACGCTAAGAGACAAGGCCGCCAAGGGGACTCCCAGGGATTCTGCGCGTGCTCGGAAGACCGCGAGATCTGAATCGGACATGAATGAGAACGAGAGGCGATTGCTTCGCTCGTTCATGTCAGAGGTGGTCATCCCGAACGGCGCACCAGTCAGTAACAGCAAATACCAACGCCTGAGCTCGATCCAGTCATAGTCACCTTGACGGGCCATCGCGACCTGTACGTACGGCAGAAACCCGACGACTTCGCCCGGGCATTGCGAGAGCGTCTTTGCAGTGGCCCGGGCGGTGTCCGCTAACTCGAGGTGCTTGAAAAAGATGTAGTCTCCTGTCAGCCCACCAAACCCTCCGGGCAGGAGGTGTGCCAACACCTCAAACTCATCGTCAATGGTTCGTCCTGTGATCTTTGCCAGCACGCTGTCCTTTCGTGCGCAGAGCTGGGCGGGCGTGAGCGGCGCCACCGCGTCTGTCACGCCACAGCCGATCACGAGCGCCAAGCCCGCGTAAATCAGGTAGATCTTCACCACTCGCTCTCGGTTCGACGGCAGTCCTTCGCCTAGCGGGCGGATGCCACGCCACCCACCTGCCGGAGCAGCGAGGGGATGACGGCGGCGGGCAGGGGTGCGTAGTACAATGCCGCCGCCGACTTCTGGCCGTCGGTCAGGGCGAAGCGCAAGAAGTCGGCGACCTTTTTCGCCTTCGCGGCGTCGCCATTCCTGGCGTCCACGAGCACCCAGGTGAACGAGGCGATCGGATAGGAACCCTTGCCGGGAGCGTTCACGATCGACACCCGCGTGTCACCGCCGGCCGCAATCGTCTTCGTCGCGCCGCTCGCGGCCGCGCTCATCGACGACACGCTGGCCGTCACGAATGCCCCCGCGGCGTTCTGGACGTCGGCGAACGCGAGGCGATTCTGTCGCGCGTACGTGAGCTCCACGTAGCCGATGGCGCCGGTGATCTGCCGCACCTGGCCAGCGACGCCCTCATTGCCCTTGCCGCCGAGTCCCACCGGCCACGACAGGGACATGCCCTTGCCCGGACCCCGGGCCCACCCGGGACTGATGGTCGAGAGGTACTCTGAGAAGACGTACGTTGTGCCGCTGCCGTCGGCGCGGTAGACAACGAGGATGTTCCGGTTCGGCAGCCTGGACAGCGGGTTCAGTGCCACGATGCGCGAGTCGTTCCATTTGGTGATCCGACCCTGAAAGATGTCGGCGAGCACCGGCCCGGAGAGACGCAGGGTGGTCGTGACGCCCGGCAGGTTGTACGCTGCCACGACGGCGCCAATGACCGTCGGAATATGGAGAATGCGGCGATCCCCCAGCCGCGCGAGTTCGGCGTCGGAGACCGGCGCGTCCGAGGCACCGAAATCCACGGTCCGTTCGGTCAACTGGCGGACACCGCCGCCTGACCCGATGGACTGGTAGTTGATGCGGATCCCCGTCTTGGCGACGTAGTCTGAGATCCAGCGCGAATAGATGGGGTACGCAAAGGTCGCGCCCGCGCCGGTGAGGTCCACGGACTGGGCGGCGAGCGTCGACACGGCGAGGGTGCCGGCGGCGATGAGCAGGAGAGCGCGAGCGCGCACGGACAACTCCAGTGAAAGCGTTCTGGCCGGACCGCGGTGGCGGCCCGTAGCTACACCGAAACAAAGTCACTCCCGCGTTCCGGCGCAGTCTCCGTTCTGCAACAATGTCGTAACGCACGACTCCAGCGCAATACACGCCCAGCTCAACCCCGTTCCACTGGGCGGCAGCTATTCCGCGACGCGGAACTCGTCCGGGAGCCAGAAACTGATCGTCGTGCCCTGGTCCACCACCGACTCGGCCCGCACCGCGCCGCCGTGCGCCTCGACGAGGTGCTTGACGATGGAGAGGCCGAGTCCCGTTCCGCCCTGCTCCCGGGAACGCGCTGGATCCACGCGATAGAAGCGCTCGAAGATGCGGGGCAGGTGCTCGGCGGCGATGCCGCACCCGGTGTCGCTCACGCGAAGGCGCACGCCTTCACGCTCTCGCGTAGCGTGCACTGTCACGACCCCCTGGGCCGTGTGCCGAACGGCGTTCTCGACGAGATTGCGCACCACCTGCCGAAGTGCGAGTGGGTCAACGAAGACGGTGCGTGCGTCCGACTCGAGATGCACCTCGAGGCGAATGCCCTTGCGGTCGGCGATTTCGCGGGCAGCGCTCACGTCGTCCGCAATGACGACGCCCAGCTCCACCGACTGAGGCTCCGGCACCCATCCTCCCGACTCGATGCGCGAGAGGTCGAGCAGGTCGTCCACGAGGCGCTGCATGCGCCGCGTGTGCGTCGCGATGCTCTCGGCAAACTGCCTCCGGATCTCGGGCGGCGGATCGTCATCGGCCAGCGTCTCGGCGAAGCCGCGCACCACCGTCAGCGGTGTCTTGAGTTCGTGCGAGACGTTGGCGACAAAGTCGCGGCGGACCGTTTCGAGCCGGCGAAGCCTGGTCAGGTCGAGAAGCGCGATGACCGCGCCGCCGAGATGCTCGAGCGGGCGGGCGGAGACGTTGTAGACGCGTCCCGTAATCCTGATTTCGGCGTCGCGCACGGTGTCGCCGCGCATGGCGCCGACGACGGTCTCTCGCAGCAGGCGATCGCGGGGCAGCATGTCATCCCCGAACGGCAGGGGAGCGCGCAGTCCGAGCATGAGCCGCGCTGTTTCGTTGATTCGCACCACTTGATGTCGCGAATCAATGACAAGAATGCCCTCGTTCAGCGACTCGGCGAGCTCGCGCAGCAGAATCTCCTCCGTGCGCAACGCCTCCAGGCGCCTGCTCAGCTGTTCGGCGAGTTGGCTGATGGCGATGGCGAGGTCGCCCACCTCGCCTGGCGCGGCGCGTGCCGGGCGGCGGCTGAAGTCGCCGGCCGCCAGCGCACGGGCGACGTCGCTCAGTTCGGCCACCGGCTGGGACACCGTTCGCGCGAAGAACCACGACAGCAGCCCCGCGACGAGAATCGCCCCGAGACCCGCCAGCGCCACGTCGCGTCGCGCCTCGCCGACGATAGCGCTCAGCGACGTGGTGGAAAGCGACACGCGGGCGAATCCGGCCCCCGCCCGTACCGCGACGTAGAGCTCCTCATCGCCCGCGGAGGGACTGCGACGACGCGCCGTGCCGATGCCGGCGCTGTCGCGCGCGGCGACAATCTCTGGCCGCGAATAGTGGTTCTCGAGGGTCGCCAGCTGGTCGCCGTCGAACTCCGAGTCGCCACGGACGACGCCCGACGAGTCAACCAGCGTCACGCGGTGCTCCGTCAACTGCCCCAGCCGGTTGGCGAGCGAATCGGCGTTGACATCGCTTCGCCATTGCACGGCAACCAGCCGTGCCTCGCTTGCGAGGCGTCGGGAGGTCTCCTCCGTCAGCCGCTCTCCCAATGAGCGGTCCACGGCGATGGTCAACAGGACCACCATGACCCCGACGACGCCCAGTGCGCCGAGCAGGAGCCGTTGGGTGAGCTTCACGCGTCGCGCGGGCTGCGCAGGCGATAGCCGAACCCGCGCACAGTTTCAATCAGGTCGCCGGCGGATTCGAGCTTGGAGCGCAGCCGTTGCACGTGCATGTCCACCGTGCGCGTCTGGATGTCAGGGGCCGCCTCCCACACGCTCTCGAGCAGCTGCGCGCGCCCTTGCACGCGTCCGCGACGTTCGGCGAGGAGCAGCAGCAGCTTGAACTCCGTCGGCGTGAGCTCGACCTCGTGGCCGCGTACGGTGACCGTGTGCGCGGCGCGATCAATGGCCAGCGCCCCGATAGTGAGCAGGTCGCCGGTCGCCGGGGCCGCCGTGCTCCGTCTCAGAATGGCGCGCACTCGCAGCACGAGCTCCTGCGGGCTGAACGGCTTGGTGAGATAGTCGTCGGCACCGAGCGAGAGCCCCTTGATGCGGTCGGGCTCTTCCTTTCGGGCCGTCAGCATGAGTACCGCAATCTCGGCGGTGGCGTCGTCGGCGCGCAGCTGCTCAAGCACCTCGAAGCCGGACAATCCCGGGAGCATCAGGTCGAGTACGATAAGCGCTGGCCGTTCGCGACGTGCGGTGGCCAGCGCCTCGCTGCCACTCGACGCCGACGAGACGCGGTAACCGTCCTTGGCCAGGTGATACACGACGAGCGCGACGATGTCGGGCTCATCGTCCACCACGAGGATGCGCTCGCGCGGCTTGGCTTCGGTCACGATTGCTGGCCCTGCAGGCGGCGGAGAATGGTGGCGATGATGAGGTCGATGGCCACGAGGTTATGGCCGCCGCGCGGAATGACGAGGTCGGCGTACCGCTTGCTCGGCTCGACGTACTGCAGGTGCATTGGCTGAACGGTGGTGAGATACTGGTCGAGGATCTCGTCGAGCGGCCGGCCGCGCACCTTGGTGTCGCGACGGATGCGGCGGATGAGCCGCTCGTCGGCGTCGGTGTCCACGAACACCTTCACGTCGCAGCGCGCCCGCACCCGCTCGTCCACGAAGAGCAGGATGCCGTCAATGACAATGACGTCGGCGGGCGCCACCGGCTTGCTCTCCTCGGAGCGGAGATGCCGCACGAAGTCGTAGATGGGCTTCTCGATCGGCACGCGCGAGCCGAGCTGGTCGAGGTGCGTCACCATCAGGTCCATATCGAACGCGTCGGGATGGTCCCAGTTGACCTTGCGGCGCTCGTCGAGCGTCAGCTGCTCGAAGTTGCGGTAGTAGGCGTCCATGTCGAGAAACGCCACCG
>Ga0172379_10008625_pt1 | contig 12789 bp, 15 predicted proteins | sample GrowelOW334metaG_FD_119756 | JGI IMG/M metagenome (GOLD analysis project Ga0172379, IMG submission 119756) | Groundwater microbial communities from an aquifer near a municipal landfill in Southern Ontario, Canada - Groundwater well OW334 metaG | ecosystem: Environmental > Aquatic > Deep... | reverse complement strand
TATACCTCACACTTTAAGGAAAACAAAATAAAGGTAGAGTAACTAAACCAAAAAAAGCTCCAAGAACACTAATTTAAAGCTTTTCCTGAACAAATTTTCATAACAAGACTACCTTTGGGCGGGTAGCTCAGCTGGTTGGAGCACGCGACTGATAATACAAGAATCAGCAATCGCGCGGTCAGGAGTTCAAATCTCCTCCTGCCCACTAATAATTAGACATGCCAAATTTAGTTTTGGTATGTTCTAATTGAGTTTAGCAACTTCAATTGCTTACATTTGCTCACAAAACCAATCTCAACATAAAATTTAATTAGATTTGTTTTTCCCATTATTTTTAACTCAAAATATTTTTTTCTAATTGGACCATACTTTTTAGACTCAATAGAAAAAGACTCTAGCAGTTCCTGAAGCTGAATTACTCCTTTTTCATTATTCAACTGAATTGCTATGCTTCGATTATACCATTCTTTTCTTTTTGTAAAAGTCACTGTGGATTCATCATCAAAAAATGCTTGCAAATAAGCACTTTTAATCTCAAGGCCCCCTTTGAAAACAAATTCCGGGCTAACCCAAGTTTTACTACTAAAACAGTATTTTTTCAATAACTCTGCTAAAACTTTATTCCGAAACCCCACATGATAACAAGTCTTACCTAAATATGGCTTATTACAATAAATCGCAAAAGCAAAAAAAGCTGCTCTTTCAAAATCATTAATTAAGTCTAAATCTTTGTTAAAGTATCTAAAAGCATTTCTTTCAGGAGAAAAACAACCATCCCCTTGAATGTGAGCTATAAATCTAGCCATATGCTCGTTTAGATTTAGATTCATTAGCTAATTTTATTTTTTAAAGGATTTTAAATTATCCGCAACCATCATGCCGGCGAAAACTAGTAACCTTAGCCCGAATTATTTAGAAAGAAAAAAGGCTCTTAATTAACTTGTCTTCTTTAGGACTTGACTTCTTTGGGTTAAACTCAACCAAATCAAAACCTCTTGATTTCTTTAAAACTAAAGAAAGGAACTTCTTTGTTTGTGCCCCAGAAAGTCCCCCTTTGTGAACATACCCAGTTGCTTTCATGATCTCTGAATCTAACACATCCACATCAAAAGAAACGTACAAGTTTTTTGAGTTTTTGATAAAAGAATTGAGTTCACTAAATACCCTTTTTGGATTTGAGTTTATTTCTTTAAGATAAATCTGCTTCACCCCACTACTTTTCAAAAAACTCTTTTCTGAAGGATATACTTTTCTTAAACCAAAAAGCAAAATTTGTTCAGAAGCAACTATTTTTTGTTCAACTAGGGCCCGAACAAAATCTTCATGACTCACAACACTTAAACCTTCATCGCAATCAGCATGAGCATCAAAAATCAAAATTGAAGCATCTTTATGGACTTGCGCAAAGGCTTTGAAAGTTGAAAAAGTAATATCATGAGTCCCGCCAAAAAAGAAAAGAGCACAATTTTTACAAGAAACAAATGCACTTTTTGCAAAAGCAAATGTTTTATTTTGCTGTTCTTCAACATCATTTTTTGGCAAAGAGAATTCAGTCAAATTTATGTTAAGTAATTCTGCCAAATATTTGGGCGCATTTTCGCAACCCTTATTTTTTCCCAAAGCACCTTCGCTAGTTGGAACACCAAAAAAACAAAACTTTCCACTCTCAACCATATTAACACCAATAATTACTTTTTATTTTTCTTGATTAAAATTAGTTTTGGTAAAAACTTTGTTGAACCAAGATAAGCCATGTCAAAAAAGAAAATTACTAGCCAAAAGGCCCACTCCCCAGAAACCAAAGATACTATAAATGAAACCACTTCCAAGACTGGTCTAAATGCAAAAATTCTAAATATTGATTTTGATTTTTTTTGCTTTTCCATATACTTGTCAGCGTATTCATCAATAAGACTTGATGCAAAAAATATTACAAAAAACCCAATAAAATAATAACTAACTCCAACATTTAATCCCCCAAATAAAAGTAAAAGCACAGAAAGAACAATTAATGCAACAATTGCAATTTTGTGACCAGGCGCATCAATTTTGTTTGCCCAAAATTCACCAAACACAACCCCCAGTGCAAGCGGAATTAAGATTGGCCAAAGCACAATTACAAGAATTATAAGTGCTCCATAAATAATCCCTAAAAAAGGAGAAATTCTTTTTAGAAAACTTTTCTTTGATACCCCTTTAAGATCGTCTTCAATAAAGTCCACGATTTTTACAAAAAAACCCACAATAAAAGAAAGTATTGCTAAAAGAATTAATTCCAACCCCATAACAAAAAACCTTTTTAGAAAAATTACTTTTCCAAATATGCTGCTAAAATCAAAGGAAACAAAATAGACGCATCCCCTTGAACAGAAACGTGGTTTGCTTCTTTATTTATCTTATTCCAGCTAATCGCTTCATTTGTTCTTGCACCGGAAAGCGAACCATCAAAAGGATCCGTTGAATTAATGTAAATCGCATAATCAAGTCCACCACGAAGAAGGTTTACTCCAATTGTATGGTGCTTTGCTACCCCCCCACCAAGAACTATTGCGCCAGTTTTCTCCGCATCAAGAACAATACGCGATAACTTTTCTTCAGCAGTATCATCAATTACAAAATCCTTGTGGTCTTGCTTGAAAAAGTATATTTGTAAACCAAAAGCCCCATCAAGCATTGCTTGACAAAAAACAGGAATATTGTTTTTAGCACACCAATACAAAAAAGAATTTTTATCATTAAGCTTTTCTCCCAAACGTTTTGTAATATCCACTGGCGCCCAAATCTTTTTCTCCAAATACATTTCTTTTAAAATTGGTTGAATCTTTTTCTCAAACCATTCATATCTATCATTTGGAACCAAAATATTTCCAATTCTATTAATCCCTTTATCGTTAAGCTCTTTATCATCAAGATCAAAACTTCCAAGCAAAAAAGATTTTTCAGATTTAATAAAATCCTCTTCAACCGAACCCACAGTAGTAATTATTACATCAACTAATTTCTCTCTCGCCATTTGGGCAAATATTTCTCTCATCCCGCTAGAAACCATATTAGAAGTAAAAGTAAGAAAAACAGTTGATTTATCCTTTTTCATGTTTTTAAGTATTTTAAGAGCTTTTGAAAGGTTTGAGGCTTGTAAACCAAAAGTATCCATTCCATTAACTAAGTCAGTTACTGACATTTTAGGAGTTAATTCCATACCCTTAATTGATTTCTCTTTATCCATTAAATCACTAAAGAACCATTCCAAGCAAACTATTAAATGCCTTATTTTAGGGTTTAAATCAGTTAAATTCTACCAAGTACTTCTTGTACTGTGCAGGGTGGTGCTCAAAAAGAGTGGCTTGCCTCGGGGTTAATCCTTCCAAGTATTCCTGGATTAAGCGAAGAGAATTTGTGTGAGCGCTTATTGCAACCGAACACTTTTCTTTTTGCATAAACTTTAATAAATCATTCATAAAAGGAAAAACGCGTTTTCCTACAAGAAACAGGTTTTCTCCACCCAAAACAGTTGCATAATACCCGCGATGAATTTCTGCAAAACCACTAGCAGATTTCTTTCTTTCTAACTCTTTCTCTTTTCCAGTCAAAGCACCATAATGTCTTTCTCTTAAACGAGGATCAATTATTACTTTAGCAACAGAATGATACTTTAGCACTTCAACCAAACACTCTTGACTTCTTAATTGATCAGAACAAAACGCAACGTCAATTCTTTCATTTTTCAATTTGCTTGCAAGTTCTTTTGCTTCACTTTCACCTTCTTTATTTAGTGGCAAATTTAACCATCCACAAAAAATATTTTTCTTTGAAACAACACTACCATGCCTAAACAAAATAATTGAAAGCTTCATCACCCAATTACTCGTTTGTAGTATTTATTTATGAGCATGAGGTAAAAAAACCAATAGAAAAAAGCAATAAGCAAAACCAGTAGTACATTTAAGGTTTAAATTCTTTTTCCCAAGTATCAATAAAATTGTCCACAAGAGAATCCAAGAAACTCTTTCTGTACTGCACAAGTAGAATAAGTATTCTTTCCTTATCAGCTAAATAAAAATAAATTTTTCCTTTAACTGTTTTCTGTAAAACAACTTGGGCCAACAAAAGCTTTTGCATATGAAAACTAGTTGTCGAAAGACCCAAAGCTACATTTTGCGAAATAATTGGAAGAGTAGCTCTTCTTTTGTTCATTAAAAATATTACAATTCTTCTAACTGATTCCTGTCTTAATAAATTCATTAAACCTGAATCAACAGCCCCATTTTGAAGAGCATAAAAGTGCGAAAACTTTCCTTGTTTTTCTTCTCTAATAAAATTTTTCTTTCTCAAATAATCAATATGGTACTGCAAAGCGCCTGTCGCAATATTTGTTCTTCGTTGAATTTCTCTAAAGTGAAGTCCCGGATTTTGAACTATTGTAGAATAAATTCTATCCCGAGGAGTAAGAGCCATTGCTTCTTCAAGATGAGCCAACTTTTCAGCCATACAAAAAACCTTTTACTTTCTAAACAATGCTATGAAGAAAGAAATCATTATCAATAAATCAAAAAAACCTTGGATTGATTTGTTCATAAAATCTCCTGGCGAAGCATATTGATCAATTATCATTAAAAGAGATTTTACAAAAAATAATCCAAACGCAGCAGTTACCCACTTTAATTTAGGAGAAGATTTTCTCTTCAACGCCAAAATTGAAACTCCAATTAAAGCAATTGAAACTAAAAATAAAACCCACAGAGTCAAAGGCTCAATAACTTGAACCCAAACAATTGGTTCTCTTAAAAAATCCCACAGTGCCACTAATAACCACCTCAAAAACAACTCTAAATATTGGAACCAAAGAGCTTAAATTCAAAACTCTTGCGCAAGTTTGTACTAAAACCCACACAATCTAACTTAATTTTTTTGTTAATATTTCCAAAACCTTTTGAGGATTAACTGTCCCCTTGGTTTCTCTCATAACTACCCCCGACAAGAAATTAAGGGATTTTAAGTTACCTGCTTTGTAATCAACAACTGCTTTCGCATTTTCACGAACAACTTTATCAATAATTGAATCAACATCAATTGTTTCTGAAATTAATAAATTATTTTTCTCCAAGAATTCTTTCGGAGAAAATTTGTCACCAGAAATATAATTAATCATTGATTGTTTAACATTTTTATCAGAAACTTTTCTAGCTTCAATTAAATTTACAAGTTCAACTAACTCAGCTGGTTTTACTAACACATCATTAAACGATAACGAATCGTGATTCAACACACTTAGAAGTTCCCGAGTCAATAAACGAGAAGAAATTTCAGCACTAGCTTTATTTTCAACCATTTTATCAAACAACTTTGCCAAGTGATACTCCCCAGATAAAACGCGAGCATCATACTCAGTAAATCCGAATTGTTTCATTAATCTCTGCGCTTTTTGTTCAGGCATTTCAGGAAGAGAGGCTTTTGCTCTTTCTAGGTAATCTTTGTCAAGCGAAACTTTTACTAAATCCGGATCAAAAATATAACCATAATCATCCTCGGTTTCTTTTTTTCGAAGCTCAGTAGTAATTCCTGTTTCAGCATTAAAGGCTCTCGTGTGTTGCTCTATTACTTTCCCATTTTTTACTTCTTGTTTTTGTCTAGCAAATTCATAAGTAAGAGCTTTTTCAACCGCAGCAAATCCTGACACATTTTTTATTTCAGTTCGGTTTCCCCCATTAATAGAAATATTGCAATCAGCTTTCATTGTTGTATCTGGCCTCAATACTTTTAGATAAGCCAAAATATTTTCTAACACATTCATAAATTCTCTTGCTTGTGTGGGTGACTCTAAATCCGGTTCAGTAACAATCTCCACCAAAGGCAAACCTGAGCGATTATAATCAATCAAAACGTAATTACTTTTTCCCATTCCGTTAGGATGAACTAGGGCTGCAGGGTCCCACTCAATGTGTGCTCTTCTAATTCTAACTTTTTTTCCACTAGGTAAAATAACAAAACCGTTTTGTGCAACTGGAACTTCATATTGAGTGATTTGATAATTCATACTCATATCAGGATAAAAATAAGTTTTTCTTGAAAAGAAAAAATCCTCATTAATTGTACAATTTAATGCCAAACCAACTTTTACTCCAAGTTCAACTGCTTTTTCATTTAAAACAGGTTTTGCTCCAGGGTGGCCTAGACACGTCATGCATGTTTGTGAATTTGGTACAGTAGTTGGAGCAGTTGAGCATGAACAAAACAATTTGCTTTCTGTCCCAAGGTATGCGTGAATCTCAAGTCCAATCATAACAGAAGTTGGTTTTTCTTCAGTCATTCTTGCATCACCTTTGCAAAAGAATACAATCTTTTTTCTTGCAAGTGCGGAGCAATAGCCATTAAACCAACAGGAAGAGAATTACTAAAACCAGAATTCACACTAATGTGCGGAAGACCTGCCAAGTTCGCAGGAACAGTGCAAAGATCCATTGCAAAGTTTTGCATGGGAGAAAGTTTTTCTATATCCTCAAATTTCGGAGCAACTACCGGCATAGTTGGAAACAAAAGTAAATCATATCTCTTAAAAGCTTCATTAAATTCATTAATTAATTTTGTTCTTACTCGCATTGCTTTCAGATAATACGCATCTCTATATCCACTCATCCTCGCAAAAGTTCCTAAAATTATTCTCCTCTTGGCTTCCTCGCTAAATTCCTGACTTCGTATTTCTGAAAAATAATCATCAAAATGCTTTCCTTCAACACTACCCTGAACACCATACCTTAAACCGGATAACTTCGCAAGATTAGTTGAAGCTTCACAAGTAGCAATAACATAATATGCGCTAAGAGCGTACTTTACATTTAGTGGCAAAGAAACTTCTTCGATTTCATAAAACTTTTTTAATTCATTAATTTTTGAATAAAATATTTTTTTTACTTCACTATCACAACCATCAACAAAATCTTTCACAACTCCAATTCGTTTTAACGTTGCTTCTTCTTTTGTGAAACCTTGATTTAGTGAAGTAGAATCCTTTTCATCATACCCAGCAATTACTTCCAACAATAATGCCGCATCCTCCGCATTCTTTGCTATTGCACCAATTTTGTCAAGAGAATTTGCGTAATCAATTAAACCAAATCTTGAAACAAGCCCATACGTGGGAGTTAAACCAACGCACCCACAAAAACTAGCAGGACACGCAATACTCCCACCAGTACTTTCCCCAATTGCTAAGTGATAATTTGTTGTGTAAGCAGTAAATCCTGCAGCACCCCCAGAAGACCCTCCGCAAGAACGAGAATTATCAAACGGGTTTTTTGGAACTTTTTCTGTGTGCGTAGCAAATGTCCCAAAACCAAATTCATCTTGAGTGGTTTTTGCCAAAATAATTGCTCCCTCAGCACGAACTCTTTCTATTACAGTTGCATCAAAAAGAGGTTTGTAACCTTTAAGTATTTTTGAACCAGCTTTTGATTCAATTCCTTTAACACAAATAGCATCTTTTACTGTGATTGGAACCCCAAAGAGTTTTCCATAATACTTTGAGTCTTTTGCAGCAAAACTTTTCTTTAATTCTTCAAACTGACGCAAAACATCTTTTACATCAAACTCTTCAACGTAATTTAATTTCTTTGAATCAATAGTTTTTATTTCTTGAATTACTGCAGCCAAGTTTTTATCAACCACAGAAAAATCTTTTCTTGCTTCTTCAACAAAAAAAGAAATTGTTTCTTCGCGTTTCATCAAAATCCCTTTTAGAAAATCACAACACTTTTGGCCCTTTAACATACCCGTCTTGTTTTAACTTTGGATCAACATTTCTCAAAGCTTCTTCTTGAGTTAAACCTTGTTTTACTTCATCTTTTCTAAATCTATTACTAACACTCACTGGTTGAAAAGAAGCTTCTTCTTTTGCATCAATCTCATCAAGTTTGTTAAAAGAATCAATAATAATTTCTTTTATCTGCGGAACAAATTTTTCTAGTTCAGCATCAGTAAGTTTTAATCTTGCGTTAGTTGCAACTTTTTGAATCAATTCCTTTGTAACTTCAACACTAACCATGAAATATGCACTGATAAACTAAGCCCAAAAGGTTTTTTAAATACAAAAGAACATTAACCATTCATGGTTTTATTTATTGCTTTCAATTCAAGAAAAGCCAAATTAACTCCCCGCCCAAAGACAAAGGTAACTGCAATTGCAAAAGGACTTAAAGTAGCAGTCTTAAGAAAAATTGAAAAAGACTTGCTACCCCACAAGTTACCTCAAGCAACACTTGACCTTTTAAAGAAAAACGGAGTAACTGACAGATTTATTAAAACCCATTTTGATTTTGAAACAGAAGGAGTACGACTAATTTGTTTATATGATACAAAAGACGGAACTTTAGTACGAGTAGTTAATTCAGAAAAACTTTAATATTCAGTTAATAACTTCTGTTTGTGTTGCTTTAAGGGTTTTGAATTGTATCCTAATTTATTTAGTTTTCTTGAGAACTCTTCGCAAAAACCATGATCGGTTAAAACAAGATTTGGATTTGAGACTCGCACATATTCAAGCAAATCATTGTAATCAGCATGATTACTCAAAGGAAAAGTTACATCAAATGCACCCCTATGTTCCCAACCAGTTGCAAGAGCAGAAGAAATCTTTCTCTTGTCAAAGTGTTCTAAAGTTGCAAACAAGTGTCTACCAACAAGTTGAGGAGGCATAATCAACACAGTTGAATCCTTTAAATTGTGATCAAGTTTTAAGTAGTCTCCAAGAGAAACCCCATGTTTTTCATAAATCTTATTTGCCTCAAAAATAGAATCATGAACAATCGGAACTACCCCCGCTTCATTACTAATCTTTGTTAATTCTTGTGCTTTACCAAGCGAATACCCTGCTAAAAGAACTAAACCACTTTTAGAATTCTTTTCAATCCAAGAAACCATCTCGGAAGTAACCTCTTTTTGTTTAGGAAAAACATATTGCGGAGCACCAAAAGTAGTTTCAAGAACTAAAGTATCACACGCTTTAGGAACTGCCCCAGGAAAAAGTAATGAGTCTTGTAACCTAAAATCAGAAGTAAAAACAAAATCTTTTCCATCCATTGAAAACAAAGCTTGAGCCGAACCAAGCATGTGCCCATTAGGCAGAAGCTCTAACTCAAAATCATCAAACTTTTGCTTCTTATTTAACTCAATCGGAGAAAAGTGAGCCTCACCATACTTTTGTCTAACAAGCTCAATAGTGGCAGGGGTAGCAAAAAACTCTGATTTTTTTGAAAGTTTAACATGATCAGAATGAGCATGAGAAAGAAAAACTTTTTCCCCCTTAGGAACCCTATGCGGATCAATGCACAAACTCCTAAAAAGCAAACCATTATTTTCTTCAAACATAAACAATTACAGAGTAAAGCATTATAAAAAATCTTTCAATGAAAAAAAACAAGTGCCAAATACACAAAGTTGATTAACACTAATGAGTAATCTACTTAACCTTTGCATATGCAATTATTCCTTCTTGCCAAGTCATGGGCAAAATTGAATTTATTAGTTTTCTAAACTTTCCGCCCCTGCCATCAGTTGGACTTTTTGGATCCTCATAACTAAAGGAGTCCATTTTATATGAATTAAACCCGTGTATTTTAAAAAGTCGTTTAAGACTTCTTTGGGTAAAAACACTTTTGTGCCCAGCAGCACCAACTTCACTCAAAAATGGATTTCCCAGACGAACTCTGCTCGAGTTATAATTCGCGAGATCAAATCCACAAAGCAAAAAAATTCTGTTATACCACACTGCAAGATTTGGAGTAGTTATAATAAGCTCATTTTTGCAAACCTTTTTAGCTTCTTCAAAAAACTTATCAGGATTATACAAATGTTCAATCAAATCATTTGCAAAAACTAAATCAAATTTTCTGTTTAAATCCCCCATTTTGTAACAATCACAAAACAAAAATTCATATTTTTTATTTTTAGCCAAGTCATTTTTGTTATTGTTAAGAACAGATATCTTTGCATTAGGAAATATTTTCTGAATACATTCTGCACTAAATTCAGTCCCACCACAATCAAGAATAGTAAAGTTTTTTTCACAAACTTTTGAGAAATGCTCTTTAATTTTTTTAAATTTTATTATACCCGTTACCCCTGCTTGCAAATGTTCAACCAAATTTCCCACAAAAACCACCATTTGTTCTAATATTTCATATTTTTACTTAATTACACCAATAAAAATACTTTCCAATTCTTTTTTAACCATTATCTAATACACAACAAATGTGATTATAAAAGAACTATTACGCAAAGCCACCCCCACTGAAAGCTTTATATTCAAGAAAAAGGATTATTGTAATTATGTCAGACTTGGAAGAAAAGGTAGAAATTTGCATTAATGAGATTAATTCACTACATGATGCAACTTCACGAACTAATTGGGCACAAATAAACAGACAAGGATTTGTTTTTGAACTAGAACAAAATCTAAATCGACTAAAAAATTTGTATTTAAAAATAGAAGAAATAAATCGAGAAACAAAATTATTGCTCGAAAAAAACTCCCCAGAACTAGATGGGTTTCTTTCTGAAATGGCACGAGAAATGACAGTACTTGAAGCAAATGTTTCGATGGAGAAAAAGAAAAAACTCAGGCAAGAACTAATAAATGAAAAAGAACCTCTTGAAGTACCTGAATTGTACTCCTCTCTTCAACAAAAAATACTAACAATTAGTCTAAAAGCAAGGTACAATATTGACAAAGTAAGAAACTTTCTTCTCGCAAGAAAAACACCTTTTGTGAAAAAAGGTTCTACTGCAAAAAACCTTCTTGAAGCCTTACAGAAGAAAGAAGAAGAACTTGAAAGCATGCGCGGCAAAAATATTGAACTAAAGAGAAAAACTTATTTTGGAACAGTAATGGAAAAAGGGGTTGCGGATGTTGAGAGTGAACTTCACGAAATGGACAAAAAATTATCAGAATCAGTTAGTGAAACAAAAAAATCACTAAAAACACACCTAGCACAAATAAACTATGTCGAAGGAAGTTTTATTCAACTAAAAAACAAAATTGAGGAAATTGAAAATTTACACGCTAATTTTACTCAAAAAACAATTGATTTAATTAAAGAACTAAAAAAAGAAAGAGATTTTGCTAAAACTCTGGCACTAGAAATAGAACAAGATACACTCAACACACGAAGTAATTATACAAAACAAGTGCTTGAAATGGATGAGAAAAAACAAGGAATTGAAGAAAGATTAGCTGAGAAATATGAGAAAGAACTTTCAAGTGTAAAGCGACAACTTGAGGAAAAAAATACAGCACTAAAACACGCACACAAACTTATTGAACACTTAGAAGAAGAAGTCAAAAAAGAAACAAAAGAGTAGTTAAAAATAAAACTAATTTTAGAAACAAATTGAATTTTTAACAAAAAAATAAAGTTATAATGAAAAATCCTTGTCTCTTGGCTCAAATTTCTTTTCATTAAAAAGAATTGCAACAATTAATTCAGATATTTCATCAACAAGAACTTGTTTTTTTTCAATATAATCCTCTTCATCAAGCGAAGAAAAATCATCCTCTTGAACATATTTCAATATTCTGGTTTTTGTAGCAATTTCAACATCAATTAATTTTTGTTTGATAAATTTTGCCATTTTTTCATCTTCAAGAAGAGCAAAAACAACAACAAAATCGCTTTCCTCACAACACTCCGCAGAAACCAAAGGAATATCTTCAGGAGTAGGAACAAATCTTTGATCAACTTCAAGCCCAGAAATCTTTTTTGACAAAGACTTAGTAAGCTCTTTAAACAAATTCAAAGGATTATCTTTAAAGCCAATAAATGAAATTTTCATAAATACTTAATACACAAACAAGAATTTAATACTTAGTTTAGTAAAAAAAAGGTAAAATGGAAACGCTTATAAAAATGAACTTCTTAATAATTAAAGCCAAAAAAAGGTGTTTTTTTGTACGATCCATACTCAGAACCAAATTATAATCCTGGTGGGGGCGCTTCTCCACAACAAGGACAAGGAAATCAAGCCCCACAATTTAATATGCCGAGTTTTGAATTCTCTGGCGGACCTAGCTTTGATTTCAAAAAGTATATTCCCTTAGCAGTAATAATAATTATAGTATTAATAGTAGGTTATTTGGCTTTTAGTTGGATAACATCCCAACAAACAGTAACAATAAAATTACTTGACAGCGACTTAAACCCAGTTTCTGGAGGAATAATCCTAAAAGATGCACAATCAAAACCAATTATTAATTATTCTCCAAAAGGAATTGCGCAAACATTTACTGCGACACTTTTTCCAGGAGATTATTTTATTAGTGTAAACGCAGAAGGCTACTCTACAGTAAATTCGGAAAAATGCACTATCACAAAAGAAAATGCGATTTGCAGCATCACAGTCCAAAGAGATTTACAAGCAATACTAACGGCAAGTCTTGAAGGGGATTTTACTGAAATATACGCAGGACAAACACTATCAGGAACAGTACAAGTAGTAAATAAAGGAACTGAATTCAACACAGAAGATATTGTTCCAATAGACACAAGCTTTTTTGATGTAAAAATGGTTCCTTCAGCAATAACAACACTCAACCAAGGAGGATCAGTTTTTATTGATTTTAATGCAAAAGTAAAAGACAGCGTAACCCTTACAAAATTAACAAATTCAAATCTTTCATTTAAAATAAAAGGATCAAAAGTAACTAGCAATAAAATTGCGCTTAGTGCTATCCCTGCAGTAAAAGCAACTGAAGTAACAGTAACAGGAACTGTTTCAAGCACTTCGCTTACGGCAGGAGAC
>Ga0172379_10008624_pt1 | contig 12789 bp, 11 predicted proteins | sample GrowelOW334metaG_FD_119756 | JGI IMG/M metagenome (GOLD analysis project Ga0172379, IMG submission 119756) | Groundwater microbial communities from an aquifer near a municipal landfill in Southern Ontario, Canada - Groundwater well OW334 metaG | ecosystem: Environmental > Aquatic > Deep... | reverse complement strand
AGTTTATCCACTTTTTTAAAATTGGATAAACAAAAATAAAACAAGAACGGCCTACCCGCGCTTGTCGAGGTTAATTTTACTGAATGAAAGAGGCTTAGCCTCTTTCATTTTTACGTTTCCGCAATCACATCGCTTTTACTTGTCTCGATAAAATATCTTTTATGTTTGTTCCGAGATTTTTTACGAAATTTTTGTCGCTGATGAAATTTTCAAGATCAAGTGTAATGCTTCTTTCATCAATTTTTTCAATGATTGTGAGGATTTTTTCTTTTAATTCTTCGGCTGTCATATTGTTTTCAATACAACCAAGATTCGGTTTGATTCCCTTTTCCAAATACCACATAAGGTCAAAATAATCTCTTCCTTTTACCGTAATGACCGTTTCACCTGCTTTATCTTTTTTCTCCCACGTCCTATTCAAAACCGCACGAATCTTTGTCGCCATAAGTGTTGACAAGTCAAATGTTTTTACCAAGACTGATCTATTGAAGCGAAAAATTGGCTTTGTTTCAACTTCATATACCGAACAAAAATCAAATCCTTTGAATATCTCCACTTTCAAAAAAAGAAGGTCTGATTCGCTGGTATTATCACTTACCATTCCCAATTCTTTCAATATCGGAAATTTCAAATATATCCTGAAACTCTGAACCTTGGCAACAACATTAAGATCAGTTTTATCTGCAAAAAACTTTTCCAGATCTTTGGCAAGTGTATCAAGTTCGATCTCTTTTTTAATATCCACAAAATCAAGATCCTCGGACAATCTTGGAAGACCGTAACAATGAACAAGACTGGAGCCACCGTAAAAAACCAGCGAGGAATATTTCGGGTTTGAATACAAGTAGTCCAACACAACAACCTGTAAAAATTCTTTTATCAAATTCCGTTTAAAAAACACTGGTGCATCCTGATGTGTCTCGAGAATATTTTTAATGATGAGTTTTGTTTCTTCCATACTATTTTAATTCGACAAAAGATCGCTAATAATTCTTTTCATTTTTCCCGAACCTTCTTTTTCCGCAAACGCCGCCAGCTCTTTTTTTTCTTTCTCGGAGAGAAGTTCAACATTCAACCGCAATTCAGAAACAGCACTTTTATCACCCAGAATGTTTTTTCTTATATAAAGAAAATCAAACAACGCTTTTGGAACCGACGCTTTAAATATTCGGAACGTTCCTTTTTCAACAATATTAAATCCGGTGAACAATTCGTCTTTTACATGATGATAATGAAAATTACCCAATTCGTTCGAAATTCGTTTGGTCTTGTTTTTTGTGATGCCGGTAAAAGAATACGAAGCTTCTGAAAGAATACCGCGCTCGGCAAGAACATATTCACTACTCACATACGCCGGAGAATAAAGCGAAGAAACCAAAAATTCCAAATACTCTTTTTTTCCGCCATTTTTTTCCAACCTATCAAGATATTCTCGTGACACATATATCCCGCGTTTCAAAGCCACCAGATCTCCCGACTTCACCAACCGATATAACACAACATTTGAATATTTTCCCGCCGTCGCATTTGATCGTATCGCCTCAAAGGTAAAAAACGGCAAAGTCTTTACCTTCTCCAAAATTTCCCGTGAATGTGATGTTTTTTTGTCTTTGTTTATATTCATATTCGTTTCCGTTAATATACACATATTGTACATTAACGGAAACAGGTGTCAAGTGAACAAATAACAAGCAGAAAACCAGCCCAAGCAAACCCTCAATACAGGTTACCAGCGCTTTTCGAGGTGAGTTTTAAAAATTAAAATCAAAGATACCTGACCTGACCTTTTTAATCAAAAAGAATTCCCCGTGCCTTCAGGCTGTGGTCGTCCGTCTCAGTTTACAAGAATATAGTCTATGATTAACCACTTCTCAATAAATATAAGACCGTCGTCCTTGCGAGCGAAGCGCGGCAATCCAGGGGTTTGTACCACATACTCCTGGATTGCCACGTCGTTCCGTTGCGACTCCACTCCTCGCAAGGACGACGGTTCTGGGGTTTTATTTCCCAAAGATTAAACGAAGAGACGTGAATACCTCGTGCCTTCAGTCCGAGGTCGTTTATTTTCTGACTACTTCTTTAATAATTGAGATAACGAGGCTAATTTTTTCGACACAACAATTTGCTCCTTGTAATATTTGCCTTTATTCCAATACACTTTATATGCGTTGGCTGTTGGCTTTGATCTTAATATTCTAAACTCATCATCAATGACCTCAATTGCCGCACAATTATCTACTGCAATAGCCACCCCACTTGTTTTCTTCATCATTTCCTTAAGAGATTCTTCACGTCCGACTTCAATGTCATAATGAGGACAATGTAAAAATGGCAATATCCCCAAAGCCTTCACTTTGATCATACTTGCCGTTTTGTTTTTGCCAAAACGAGACGTGTCAGAATTGCCATAGCTAAACCAACAAATAGATCCGGCAGATAAACCGGACATGACAACACCCTTGCTGTGAGCCTCTTTCAATAAAACATCCACACCAAACTTCCGCCAGATTTTCATCATTTTTAAAGTGGTACCCCCGCCAACATAAATAATGTCAGCCTTAAAAATTTTATCTTTTAGTTCTTTTAAGGTATAGGTGGTTTTCGTTAATGTTAAAACATCAACATCACAGCCAAGACGTTTACCGAAATAATTATTTGCTGAATCAATATAACCTTCAGCATCACCGCTCGCAGTCGGTATAAAAAGTAGTTTTGGTTTGATCTTATCTGTCGACTTGATCAAATGTCGATCGATAGCCAACGTTTCATTTTTTACTCCCGGTCGACCAATTTCCCCGCCACCAATCGCAATTATTTTTTTCATATAATTAGTTATTAGTTATTTATTGTATCACCAGTTCTATTTCTCGTCTCCCCAAAAAAAGTATGGGTCCTGACCCCAATATCTGCGTCATTGCGAGCGCAGCGTGGCAATCCAGAGTTGAGTAACAATACTCCTGGATTGCCACGTCGTTCCGCTACCCGCTCCACTCCTCGTAAGACGACGTCCCGTACGCAACAGGTTACCCGCTTCTTTTGAAATAAATTAAAAATAAAATTACACCACACTTTTTACAAAACAATCGTGACTGTCCCCATTCCTTGTCCCATTCCTGCAAGTGTAAAACCGCCCGCAACAGTCTACCCGCGCTTTTCAAGATGAGTTCCGTTTAAAAAATATGGGTCCTGACCCCAATATTCCTGCAACATCCATTTAAGTAACAAAAAACCACCAGACATTATCTGGCGGTTTAAAATTAATCATATAAATTTATATAATATTTTTTCTTATTATATAAATTTTAATTTCATTAACCTCTTTCAAAAATAAACTCACCTCGTCTGTTTTTTCAGCAACAACAGCAACCGCAAGAATTTTTTTTAAATAAGGTCTCAAGTCGTTATTATTTTTATCTGGATCAAAATCAAAAGAAACAATACGATACTGCTTATAATAACTCTCGAGAGTTCCAAACTTTCCATCTTTTGTTTCCTTTTTATCTCCTTTTTTTGCTGAATTAAACTTCGAGTCAAATTTTCGAACAAGACTATCGTTCTTTTTTGCGCTGTTTAACGGAATATACATTTCTCCTATCAACCAACCGGGTCGAAAATCCATATGAATTTCCATTTTATTAAAATGGAATAAATTTTCCCATTCTCCCATACACTCATTTATACTTGTCCAGTATGTTTTCGCATCAACCCCTTTTATGGTTGATAAAAAATTTTTCACAGGATCATTTTTATACAATTCAAAATTACTCAATTTTTTCTCCCGTTCATACACAAACATTCTCTTCTTTGACTCTTTTACTTCACGAATACGCTCAGCTATTTTTATATGACAATCACACATTGGCCTTGATTCTCCACTAACAAGAATCCGTGCAAAATCGCCATCGTCAGCAAAACACCCTTCGATATGTTCAAAATTTAATCTAAGATTAGACATAAATAAGAGATCTGTGTACTTTGGTTTTTTTAACAAAATACACTAAAATCATTTAATAAAGAGGCCGACTATCTCCTCTTTTCACAAAAGAAAATGGTCAATATTTTATTGCCATTCACAAAGTGAACACAACACACAACTTTTTTATGTATTCTATTCACTTTGCGAATGTTTATTATCAAAAAACTTTTTTGTTTCTGAACAGAAAACTAACACATTTGTATTATCAAGTCAAGTACGCCGAGCAACAATTTCAACTCACCTCGACAAGCGCGAGTAGTCCATTCTATTTCCCGTGAAATAGTCTTGATAGATATTTTCCTGTATGGGACTTTGGATTATTAGCAACCTCCTCGGGGGTTCCTTTTGCCACAATTTTACCGCCGCCGATTCCGCCTTCGGGGCCGATGTCGATCACGTAGTCGGAGCATTTGATGACGTCGAGGTTGTGTTCGATGATCATGACGGTGTTGCCTCGATTTACCAAAGTCTGCAGAATTTCTACCAATTTTTTGACGTCCTCATAGTGAAGTCCGATGGTTGGTTCGTCGAGGAGGTAAATTGTTTTTTGCATAAATGGACGATAAAGCTCCGACGCAATTTTTACGCGCTGGGCTTCACCACCCGAAAGTGTTGTGGCGGATTGTCCGAGTTTCAAATATCCCAAGCCCACTTCGACGAGCGTTTTCAGACGATCGGAAATTGCGGGAATGTCCTCGAAGAATGTGTTGGCTTCCTCGATGGTCATTTCCAAAATATCGTAGATGTTCTTTTTCTTGTATTTTACTTGCAGGGTTTCTTTTTCAAAACGCTTTCCGTTGCAGACATCGCAGGTCACATAAACGGTCGGAAGAAAATGCATTTCGACTGCGACCAAGCCGTTGCCTTCGCACGCTTCGCATCGTCCTCCTTTCACATTAAAACTGAAACGCCCCGCTTTCCATCCGCGCAATCGCGCCTCTGCCGTTTCCGCCATCAATTCGCGAATGAATGAGAACGCGCCCGTGTAGGTCGCAGGATTCGAGCGTGGCGTGCGTCCGATGGAACTTTGGTCGATCATAATTGCACGAGCGAGATATTCGGTGCCGGTGAATGACGCGCAGTTGTAGACTTCTGCAGAACGATAACGGCGATCGAAACGCGCCTGCAAATTCTTGTAGATGATCTCGTACATCAAACTTGATTTTCCCGAACCTGAAACGCCCGTGATGCTGATGAGTTTTCCGAGTGGAATGTCGAGCGCGAGATTGTCGATGTTGAAAGATTTTCCGCCGCGAATTTTGAGCTCGCCTTTTGGTGATGTGCGATATTCATCGGGAATTGGCACAGACTTATCGCCGCGCAAATAGTCGAGCGTGAGCGATATGTGATTTTTTTTGTCGGCAAGAAGTTCTTTGAGCGGGCCTGCAACGACGACATGTCCTCCGTGAACTCCCGCGCCGGGGCCGATGTCGATAAGATAATCAGATGCCAAAATAGTATCCTCATCGTGCTCGACCACAATGATCGTATTGCCGATATCGCGAAGTTCCTGCAAGGTTTTTATGAGTTTGTCATTGTCGCGTTGATGCAAGCCGATCGTCGGTTCATCGAGAACGTAGAGCGCGCCGACGAGCTTCGAGCCGAGCTGTGATGCAAGACGAATACGCTGTGCCTCGCCTCCTGAGAGCGTGTTTGCGCGACGATTGAGCGTGAGGTAATCAATTCCCACATCGAGCATAAAACTCAAACGATCAAAAATTTCTTTGATGACCACGTGCGAAATTTCCTCTTCTTTTTTCGTGAGTTTCAAGTCGCCAAAGAATTCGAACGCGTCTTTGATGGAGAGATTCGTGACATCGACGATATTCTTTCGCTTGGTGACATCATGGCCACCCAAGAAAACATTCAGCGCCTCGGGTCGCAAACGAGCACCGTGACAGGTCTCGCACGGTTCATCACCGAAGAGATGTTTGGTTCCGAGACCATTGCAAGCCTCGCACGCACCATACGGAGAATTGAACGAGAACAATCGAGGTTCAATTTCAGGAAATGAAAAACCGTCGTTCGGGCAGGAGAAGTTGGACGAGATGACCCAACCTTCGTCTTGCTTATCGCCTTTTTTATTTTTTTCTTTATCTTTGTCATCAACAGCGACGATTCGCAAAAGTCCTTTTGATTCTTCAAGTGCTTTTTCAACCGCTTCCGCCAAACGCTCGCGAACCTTGTCTTTTTTATCGAGAAAATCAGAAATGAAAAGTTCATCGACCATGACGTCGATATCGTGGTTCTTCGTTTTGGTGAGCGTGATCTGTTCGCGCAAATTGTAGACGCGACCGTCGATGCGCACGAACGCATAACCCTTGCCGAGAAAATCGTAGAGCATCTGATAGTATTCTCCTTTTCGACCGCGCACGATCGGAGAGAAGATCTGAATTTTTGTCGTGTTGTAGGTCACACCGAGAACGCTCTTATCGCCGACGCTGTTCTTTTTTATCTCGTTCACTTTGTCATACACGAAAGAAACGATCTCGTCATTCGAGAGTTTTTGAATTTCACGCCCGCAGACCAAACAATGCGGTTTGCCGATTCGCGCATAGAGCACACGAAGGTAATCATAGATCTCGGTAATCGTCGCAACGGTCGAGCGAGGATTGTTTGAACGACTTTTTTGATCGATCGAAATTGCAGGAGAAAGTCCCGAGATCTCATCGACGTCGGGCTTCTGCAACTGTCGAAGAAATTGTCGCGCATACGCCGAAAGCGATTCAACATAGCGTCGTTGTCCCTCGGCAAAGATCGTGTCGAAAGCGAGCGAGGATTTTCCCGAACCCGAAAGCCCCGTGATGGCGATCATCTCGTTCCGCGGCATTTCAACATTGATGTTCTTGAGGTTATGCGTTCGCGCCCCCCTGATTATAATTTTTTGCTCCCCTCGATCCCTCGGTTCGATCTTTTTATTCATAATGATTTTTTAAATTTGAAATATTAAATTCGGACATCGGATGTCCGAATTTAAGTTAAATAATGTTGTAATACATATACACACAATTCCCCGTGTCTTTGGACATAGGGGTTATATACGAGGCATATCATACCAGACTTTTTATTTTAGGCAACAAAAATGATGTTTTGTAAATACAAAAAAAGAACGCCCACAATGTGACGTTCTTTTTAAACACAGACTTGAAAACCTACGTTTTCTCGCCCAACTTCTTGATCACCGCACGTATGCGAGTGATTATCTCTTTTTGTCGCTCGTCCCGATCAACGAAACGACCAACGAAACCAATCTGTTCGGAATCAGGACACCCAAAGATACCTTCTGATACCTTCTTCTCATATTTTTGCAACATGAGAATATCACTTTTGCGACCCATGTTCCAGAGCAGGTTTAAATACAATTTTTCCATTGTACCGTCACCGTACCCGGCATTTTTCAGCAAAAGATGAGCAATAAGATCCGAATATTCCGAAAGATCTGTTTCATTCGCCGCTTTTCTGATCAACGTAATAAAAAAATCTATCGGTTTTCCGCGAACTTCATCAAAAAGAGGGTCTTCTCTTTTTTTCTTTCCTTTTATCTTTTTAGGTTCTTTCTTATAGGTTCGAAAATTATTTGGAAAAGTCAACCATGGAATCCTGACGACTTTTCCATATTCCAATTCCGCAAGAAAGAAAATAATACTTGCACCCAAAATAGGTGCCGGAATTTTTTCAAACTCTTTTTGAAGATCCTTGTTTCTATCGATCATTTCTTCTACCTTTGACCGATATTGAAGATCGGACTCAGCGTCGGAATCTTCATGGTCTGTCCAAAGCAAACGAAAAAGTCTCCAATGGACAACATCACGAATTTTTTTCGATGAGTTAGCGATCCGTTGTTTAAGCTCTTGCTCAAACAACGAAAGTTTTTTCTTGGGCATTAATTATGTCAAAGATCTTCGGGATCATCAGTCCCTAAACCATTTGACGGTTAAGCGACTAAATAATTACCTTATAATTGAAATAGTCATATCACGAGATAGTCATTATGTCAACAATATTTTAAGTAAACAAAACCCCCACTTATTGCGGGGGTTATTTATCAAATATCTTTTTCTTTTCTTCTCTGATCCAAAAGATAATTAATAATCTCTTCTTTTTGTCTTGCGAGTTTTTCTTCGTTTCTTCCTTTTTTTGCCCTAATACGGCTACACCCCTTTTTAAGGTGTTTTTTCAAAAAAGGATTGACGATCTCATCCTCGAAAGAAAGCATATCTTCCAAGACTTCTTTTTCCCCTTCTTTCACAACCAATGAAATAAAGAGAACAAGAATATGAAAAGAGAGATCAGAAGACTGCGTATCGCTTCTGTTTATCCATTCCCTGACCCTAAAGATCAAAGGAGAAACTATCTCACTCCTTTCTTTTTCCGCGTCAAGAATGATCGCGACCTTTTTTATAAAATCCTCTTCAGTTTCTTCTTTCATGAACAAAGGCCGATGTTCCAACAAACTTTTAACTATCGCATTCAGAATCTTTTGATTTGAGTCTGATTCACCCTCCTCTTTGATTTGAAGAACCGGTTTAGTAACCAGTTCACGCTGATAAAGTATATGAACATTGGATGGTCTTCTTGTTACCATAAAAAAAATGATAATTAATAAATGTAAACGAACACAAAAACTGCCTTAGAGCAGTATAAAATTCATAGTTAATCTAATAAATCTATCTGCCATTAGTTCTAACAGACTTCCGTTATTTGTCAACTTTCAAAAAAATTATCCACAAAAAAACCACCGACGGATCGGTGGTATATTTTTCTTTTAAATGCCTTTATCGGTTACTGCGTAACTCCAAAAGATAATTCAAAAGCTGTCTCTTTTGATCTTCCAAAACCTTTGCTCGATCTTTAAACGGTATTTCACCGTTTAAACGACGAAGGGTTTCTTGAAAGTGACTTTTAATCACCGAAGAAATATTCTTCTTTTTGGAAAGAACATTTCTTAAAAGATCGGCGTGATTCGATTTTGCAGCGATCGCTACAAAAGAAAACAAAATGGCCTCAACCAATCTTGACGGGATAGTATCAAACGACGTCAAGATCCGTTCGACTTGTTTATTCACGGCTTTGTGATTACCTCTTTTTGAAACCTTAAAAGCTTCAGTAAGAAGTGAACGAATCCTACTTTCATACATTTCTTGGGGCTCTTTTTCTATTTTTTCTGCACCATGAGATGTTAAAGCATACCCTATCGACGCAACAAGATATTTATTGTTGGACTTTTTTTCGGTTATTTCAACCGTTTTTTGTCCATTTGGAATAAATCGCATATTTTTTAATTAATACTTGTAAACGAACGATAAAAACCGCCCTAAGGCAATTTTTTTTCTTTAACTAATAAAGATTCTGACATTAGTTCTAACAGACTTCTGTTATTTGTCAATTTCAGTCGGGAGCATTTTTTCGAGTTCCTTGATCTCGTCGCGCAACAGAGCCGCGGTTTCGAAATCGAGAATCTTGGCGGCAGCATTCATTTGTTTGTTCTTTTGTTTGATGAGGATCTCCAACTTCAGCGGATTCTTTCGGATCATCTCTTTGTCGATCGAAAGGATCGTTGAAACACCCTTGCTGTGAACGGTTTCCATTTGCTCGGTAATATCGTGAATGACCTTTTTGATGGTCTTCGGCGTGATGCCGTTCTTTTTGTTGTACGCGATCTGTTTCTCGCGTCGTCGCAATGTTTCTTCGACAGCTTCTTTGATGGAACCCGTGATGTGATCGGCATAGAGAATAACGCGGCCGCTGTCATTTCGCGCGGCACGTCCGATCGTTTGAATAAGCGAAGTTTTTGAACGGAGAAAACCTTCTTTGTCCGCATCGAGAATTCCGACGAGTGAGACCTCGGGAAGATCCAAACCTTCGCGAAGCAAGTTCACGCCGACGAGGCAATCGAAATCGCCTTTTCGGAATTGCGTAAGAATTTGAATGCGCTCCATCGTTTTGATGTCACTGTGAAGATATTGCGTTTTGATTCCCTTCGCTTTCAAGAACTCCGAAAGATCCTCAGCCATTTTTTTGGTGAGCGTGGTGACGAGTGTGCGTTCATCTTTTTTCGTGGTGATCTCAATTTCTTTGATAAGGTCTTTGACTTGTCCCGGGAAATCTCCTTTTTCAATAACGGGGCGAATATCGATGATCGGATCAAGAAGTCCCGTTGGTCGAATGATCTGCTCGACGACCTGTCCACTCACTTCAGCCTCATAATCTCCCGGCGTTGCAGACGTAAAAACCATTTGCCCCACACGTTTTCTGAATTCCTCGAAACGAAGCGGACGATTGTCCACCGCGCTCGGCAAGCGAAAACCGTAATCAATAAGATTCTTTTTGCGCGAACGATCACCCGCGTACATGCCACCAATTTGAGGGATGGTCACGTGCGATTCATCAACGATCGTGAGAAAATCAGGCGAACCGTCTTCTTTGTGCGGAAAATATGAAAGAAGTGTGTGTGGCGGTTCTCCCTCGGCGCGACCATCGAAATGGCGCGAGTAATTCTCGATACCGCTGCAAAAACCGATCTCTTTGATAAGTGCGAGATCGTAGGTCGTGCGACGTTTCAAACGTTCAGCCTCGAGCAACTTCCCTTCTTTTTTGAGTTCGGCAAGCCGCTGGTCGAGTTCAAGTTTGATACTTTTCACCGCGCGTTTTTGTTGCAATTCATCGGTGACATAATGTTTTGCGGGAAAAATAAAAACGTCTTTGAGATCCTGCAAGATACTGCGCGATATCGCATCGATTTTTGTAATGCCGACAATCGAATTTTCCGCAATCTCCACGAGATAAATAACCTTCTCCGCCGTCGACATTATCTCGAAACGATTTCCCATCACGCGAAAAGTTCCTGGCATCAAGTCCGCGGTCGTACGTTCAAAATGAATATGCACCAAACTTTCCATCAATTCACGTCGATCGGTTCGGTCGCCCACCGCCAATTTCAGATTCTGTTTCAAATACTCGTCAGGCGAACCCAAACCATAGATACACGAAACAGACGCCACAATAATGACATCAGAGCGCGACAAAAGTGCCTGCGTGGACGCGTGACGAAGACGTTCGATCTCTTCATTGATCGCCATATCTTTCTCGATGAACGTGTCAGTCGCTGCAATATATGCCTCAGGTTGATAGTAATCGTAGTAAGAAACGAAATAATGCACCGCATTCTCGGGAAAGAACGCTTGATATTCCTGTGCAAGCTGAGCCGCCAAAGTTTTGTTGTGCGCAATAACAAGCGTCGGCTTTTGCACCTGTGCGATAATATTCGCCGCCGTAAACGTCTTACCCGATCCCGTCACACCCAAAAGCGTCTGGTTTTGCATCCCAGATTCAAGCCCTTTTACCAGCTTTTCGATCGCCTGCGGTTGATCACCCGACGGTTCGTATTTACTTTTGAGTTTGAAATTGGTCATTGTTGGTTTTGTGAATATTTTTAATGTTGTCGGTTACACTCCTGGATTGCCGCGTCGTTCCGCTCTGGCTCCACTCAGTACCTGAGCTGTCCACTCATTGGATCTTTTGTTTCGCTTCTCTCACAAAAGCTCTCAATGAGTCTTGCGGAATGGGTCCCTATCCCATTCCTCACCTCGCAAAGACGGACGACTAACGATATTTCATGTACTTCCGTCGTCTTTGCGAGCTTGCGAAGCAATCCAGGAGTCTTGTAACCTAACGTAAAATTTTAAAGAGAAACTTTATAATACCTCCCCAAAAACTCCTTTTTGAATTCGTCGAATGTATCATCAATAATCGACTGGCGAATATCATCAACGAGCTTTATCGTGAAATACAAATTATGAATGGTGGCGAGTGTTCCCGCGAGCGTTTCTTTTGCGCGGAACAAGTGCGCGAGGTAAGCGCGTGTATACTTTTTGCAAGCGTAACATTCGCAATCAGATTCGATCGGTGTGAAGTCCTGCATATATTTCGCGTTCATCATATTGATGCGACCGTCTTTTGTGTGAAGCGTTCCGTTGCGTCCCATTCTTGTCGGCGCAACACAATCAAAAAGATCCACTCCATTTTCAATACCGCCGAAAAAATCGATCGGTTCGCCGATGCCAAGTAAATGTCGCGGTTTGTTCTCGGGAAGAATCTCATTCACCCAACCAACGACGGTATACATATCTTCTTTATCAAAAGAACCGCCGATACCGAAACCATCAAAATCCATCTCGCCGATCGTTTTTGCAGATTCTTTTCGCAGATCCTCGAAACGTCCGCCTTGCACAATGCCGAGCAGAGCGCGCTGTTCGCCGTTCTCTTTTAAAAGTTCATTATGTCTATCCAAACTTCGCTTTGCCCAACGATGTGTTCGTCCCAAAGCTTCTTTTTGATATTCATACGAAGCGAGTGGCGAGGTACATTCATCAAAAGCGAATATCATATCCGCGCCGATGTTGTGCTGAATTTCCATTGAACGCTCTGGCGTGAAGTGATGTGTTGAACCGTCGATATGCGATTTAAAAGTCACTCCGTCCTCGGTAATTTTTGCGAGCGGTGAAAGTTCCTCGGAATCTTTTGTGGTAAAAACTTCTTCCCCTTCCTTCGCTCCCGTCGCAGCGAGCAATCGTCTGTCTTCACCCTTCGCAATTTTGCTCACATGTTCACCAAAAGCAGCCCCGAGTGAGAATGCCTGAAATCCGCCCGAATCGGTCATTGTAGGCCCATTCCAGCCCATGAATTTGTGAATTTTCCCCGATTTCTTAAGAATTTCCTCCCCAGGCTGCAAATACAAATGATATGTATTCGCAAGCACGACCTGTGCCCCAAGATCTTTCACTTGTTCAGGTGTCAAAGTTTTTACCGTCGCT
>Ga0172379_10008623_pt1 | contig 12791 bp, 11 predicted proteins | sample GrowelOW334metaG_FD_119756 | JGI IMG/M metagenome (GOLD analysis project Ga0172379, IMG submission 119756) | Groundwater microbial communities from an aquifer near a municipal landfill in Southern Ontario, Canada - Groundwater well OW334 metaG | ecosystem: Environmental > Aquatic > Deep... | reverse complement strand
TCTACAACGGGTTCTAAGACCCAAGACGGGGACCTTCTCTTCCGTAAAGGAAACTATTTTATTCAATATTTCAAAGAACTTTTTTTATCACATTTAACATACAAGACGGGGCATGCCCCGTCTTTACAGAATAAACCTTTTTGTTCTGGCTATGCCAGATTAGGTTGCAATCTTCTTCTCAATCTATGAGGTTTCAGTGTAAATTATTTTCTAATTCTCATCGAATAAAACGACCGCCAAACAAACGTTAAAGCGATCAATAGGAAAACCATTCCTATATAAGGAGCTGTTGCTCTAAATCTTTCATCAATGGCAATTTCCATAGCCAACAAACCAAATAATGTTGTGAATTTAATGATCGGATTAAGCGCAACAGAGGAAGTATCCTTAAAAGGATCGCCAACCGTATCGCCAATAACGGTTGCGTCGTGCAGTGGAGTTCCTTTTTCTTTAAGATCAACTTCAACAACTTTTTTAGCGTTATCCCAGGCGCCGCCTGCATTGGCCATAAAGATCGCTTGATATAATCCGAACAACGCGATAGAAATTAAGTAACTTATGAATAAAGAAGCTGAAGCGCTTGCGGCAATCTTTGCGTCGTCCGTCATTCCCGTTACTAAACTAATCGGTGCCGAAAGAAACGCAAATGCTAACGCGAATGAAAAAATTCCGATAAAAATATTGAACATTCCGGTTTGCGCGTACTGCGTACAAATTTTTACCACTTCTTTTGATTTTTCTGTAGAAGCGCTTTTGCTCGCAGTTTCATCTAACTGAATATTTTGTTTAATATATTCCACAGCACGGTATGCGCCAGTTGTAACTGCTTGAATTGAAGCGCCTGTAAACCAATAGATTACTGCGCCGCCGGCAAGGAATCCCAAAATTGAATAAGGATTTAGCAGATTCAAAATCGTTTCCGGTTTTACGCCAAGCACGTTTTGAATAACTAAAATTAAAGAGAATATCATCGTTGTAGCGCCTACTACTGCTGTTCCGATGAGAACAGGTTTAGCCGTTGCTTTAAACGTATTTCCTGCGCCGTCGTTTGCCTCAAGATAATGTTTTGCCTTTTCAAAATCGGGTTTAAATCCGAAATCTTTTTCGATTTCTTTATCAACTCCGTCGATGCTTTCGATTAAAGAAAGTTCATAAATAGATTGAGCGTTATCAGTAACCGGTCCGTAACTATCAACTGCAATGGTAACAGGACCCATTCCCAAAAATCCAAAAGCAACAAGACCAAAAGCGAAAATTGAAGGATAGATCATAAAAGCGTCAAGTCCGAAAGTGCTTGCAAAATAAGCGACAAACATTAACAGAATGAAAACCATTCCCATCCACAATGCGCTGAAATTTCCGGCAACTAAACCTGAAAGTATCGTCAAGGAAGCTCCACCTTCACGCGAAGCGGAAACAATTTCGTTAACGTGTTTTGATTTTGGACTTGTAAATATTTTTGTGAATTCGGGAATCAATGCCGCGCCAAGTGTTCCGCAGCTTATAATAATTGATAAGGTTAGCCAAAGATCATTCGGCAAATGACCGATCAATAAACTACTGGTGGCAAACGTAACGATGATCGAAAGAATTGAAGTGATCCAAACAAGAGAAGTTAACGGGGCTTCAAAATCAAATTCGTCTTTACCGCTGTAACGGATTTGGCTGAATATGCGATTCACACCAAACGCTACAATTGAAGTAATGATCATCATGATCCTCATTGCAAAGATCCACGTCAATAATTCTGTTTGATTCGGAATATCTTTTACGGCAAGAACAATAAAACTGATTAACGCTACGCCGGTTACTCCGTAAGTTTCAAAACCATCCGCGGTAGGACCAACACTGTCACCTGCATTATCGCCAACGCAATCAGCTATAACACCGGGGTTTCTCGGATCGTCTTCTTTTATTTTGAAAACGATTTTCATTAAATCCGAACCGATGTCGGCGATCTTTGTAAAAATACCGCCAGCAATTCTTAACGCGCTTGCGCCAAGCGATTCACCGATAGCAAAGCCGATAAAACTTGCGCCTGCAAATTCTCTTGGAACAAACAGAAGAATGATCAACATCATTATTAATTCAACGCAGATAAGCATAACGCCGATGCTCATTCCGGCATCAAGAGGAATGTTTAATAATTTAATGGGTTTTCTTTCGAGCGATGCAAAAGCCATTCTGCTGTTCGCAAGTGTGTTCATGCGAATTCCGAACCAGGCGACACTATACGAACCAAGAATTCCAACTACCGTCCAGCTAAGAATTAATAGCACTCCGCCGACCGAGTTACCTTGCAGATAACCAAAATAAAAAGCAACGCAAACCGCGATGAAGACAAATAAAACGATCAGCAGTTTTCCTTGTTGTACGAGGTAAGTTTTTGATGTTTCAAAAATAATTTGAGCCACATCAAGCATTGAGCTGTGCGCATGGAGATTTTTAACTTTGAAAAACTGATACACCCCGAATCCGAGTCCGAGAATACAGACAATTAATCCCCAGAGGAGAAGATTATTCTGATCGGTTGAGAGTGTGGGGATTTTGAGATTTGCTTCACTCGCATAAGAAAAAATGGGAGCAAAGAGAAAAAAAACAATGAAAGAAATCTTGTTCCTCATATGGCCTCTAGTTGGTTTTTATTGATCGAAACACAGTTATTTTGTAAACAGAGCATAGTTGAAGAAATATCTTTTGTGAAGAACCTCTTCTTGATTTTAATCTAACAGCGCCAAATTATTTGGGGGGCTTTGTATTTGCATTGTTCAAACGGCTATTGATGTCATACATCGCCTTCTCACCGTTTTCAATAAAAGCTTTTACCATATCAAACGAAGTTTCAAGAACCGGTTCAACCCGTTTCATGGCTTCGAAATCAAAACTACTAAGAACAAATCGGACCATTTCACCGCTTTTAAATTTATTCCCGACGCCGATTCTTAATCGGGAAAAATTTTGGGAGTTGATGTGGTAAATAATAGACTTAATGCCGTTATGTCCACCGTCTCCACCGCTTTTTCTAATTTTGAATAATCCTTCTTCCAGATTAATGTCATCATATACAATAAGAATATGATCTGTAGTAAGAGAAAGATTCTCCATCACTTGAGCTACGGCAACACCGGAAAGGTTTACAAACGTTGTTGGCTTTATGAGTGCGAAGGGGACGTCTCCGAGACGCCCTCTGGCTTCTTGATAACTAAATAAAGTTTGAGAAAATTTAAGACCGAATTTATCCGCCAGATAATCTAAAAAGATGTACCCGATATTATGGCGGGTGAGTTGGTACTTATCCCCCGGGTTACCTATTCCAATTATCGCTTTCACGTCAGCTTTATCCTATGCTTCTTCCGATTTTTCTTTACCTTTACCTATAATTTCCGGTTCCTTAGGAGCTTCGGCGCCTGCTTCGGCTTCCTTAACAACCTTAGGTGGAACCACACCAACAATTACCGCGTCTTCAGCGTGCAATATTTCTGCATTTTCAATCTTCACATCAGCAACGTGAATTGAAGAACCGATCTTCAGATTAGCAATACTGATCTCAATTCGTTCCGGAATCTGGTTAGGTAAACAATTAACAGTAAGTTTGTGCATAAATTCTTGCAACTGTCCACCTTCTCTAACGCCAACTGCTGAACCGGTAAAAAGAATCGGGATATCGATCTCAATTTTTTGTCCGGCTACAATTCCCTGAAGATCAAAGTGAATAACCTTGTCGGTTACCGGATCAAATTGATAATCCTTCAACACACAATCAAATTCTTTTTGATCATCGAGGGCTAAGTTAATAAGATGAGTTTTTGTTGTAAAAACTAAAGAGTTGATTGAGCTTGCGGCAACATCAACATTAATCGGGTCAATTCCTTTAGCATAAAGCACACCGGGAACTCTTGAGGAATTTCTCAACTGCGTTTTAGATGACTTGCTTAAGTTTTTTCTTACATTACCATTTAAGGTTATTTTATCCATGGGGTCTCCTTTGGTTAAGTAGCTTAACCTTTATCTACGTCAAATAATGAACTAATAGATTCGTTTTTATATGTTCTGATTATTGCTTCGGCAAAAAGATCCGAAGCAGAGCAAATTTCAATTTTTTCCGAGCGATGTTCTTCTTTTAACGGAATGGTATCCGAGACGAACAACTTTTCTAATGATGAATAATTTAGTTTTTCAACCGCATTGCCGGAAAGCAACGGGTGGGTAACAGAACCAAAAATTCTTTTCGCGCCTTTTGCTTTTAAGGCTTCAATTGCAACGCAAAAAGTTCCGGCGGTATCAATTAAATCATCAACCAGCAGAACATCTTTTCCATTAACATCGCCGATAATATTTGTTACCACAGCTTGATTTTGTTTTGGTCTACGTTTATCAATAACCACCAAACTTGCGTTAAGTTTTTTTGCATACGAGCGCGCCATTTTTATTCCGCCTACATCGGGAGAAACAACCACAAGGTTATCGCTAATCTCAGCCAAATTACTTAAAAAAATAGATGAGCCGAATAAATGATCCAGCGGAATATCAAAAAACCCTTGAATCTGCGCCGCGTGCAAATCCATCGTCATTACACGGTCTGCGCCCGCTTTTGTAATAAGATTTGCAACCAATTTTGCTGTAATGGAAACTCTCGGTTGATCTTTACGGTCTTGTCTCGCGTATCCAAAGTAAGGAAGAACCGCAGTAATTTTTTTAGCGGATGCCCGACGCGCGGCATCGATCATTATCAACAATTCCATTAAATTTTCCGCCGGAGTATTCGTCGATTGAATAATGAACATCTCCGAACCGCGGATATTTTCTCCATATTTTACCCAAATTTCGCCGTCACTGAAACGTTTGATTACAACCGAGCCTAACTCATTTCCGGTTTTTTGTGCGATTTTTTCCGCTAGAGCCCGATTAGAAGAACCGGAGAAAATTTTGATGTTAAGACTCATTGACCATTTCTTATTTGAGTAAAATTAGTAAACAAATATAAAGATTAACCTTTGTTAAGTCAACAAATTTTGAGCCGTAAAATATTTAAAAATTGAGTGAAAACCTTAAAAAATCAGTCAAAATTCAACTTTCACTTTAAAACTTGAAAAAGCCGATTTTGAATCGGTTTTATCTGGAGGAAAATCAAATTTGAAACCTGAAAATCTTCTATTTAACAGTCGGAATAATCATCCTTTCCTGTGTTTTCATCCGGCAGAATCCGCCAATTTTTGTATTTTTACCGCAGAAAAAAGAAGGTTAAATGGAAAAGAAACAAAAGTTAATTCTCTGGCTGTCGGCGGTGTTGCTTGCCGTTCTGCTTAGTTATTTTAAAAGCGTAACTTCATCCGATTTCCCCATTACCGGCACTACTGCGGTAAACGGAGAAAAGATAACGTATACCTTCGATAAACTTTTCCGTGGAAAAGAAGACTTAAAAATTTCTATTAGAACAGATGCTGATTCACTAAACGGTTTTGTAGTCTGGCAAAGTAAAAGTTCACTTTTAATAGACACAGTTCAATTCAAGAAAGAAAAGGGATTTCTTTCTTGTAACATTCCGCTGCAAAAACCGAAAACAGAAATTTTGTATCGAGTTTTTGTTCGGAGTAAAAGTTCGATTGTTCAAATTCCAACGGGACAAACGCTGTACACAACGTTTTTAGGATTTGTGCCGTTATCAATCAGCTCCACTCTCATTATTACATTATTTTTCGGATTACTCCTCAGCATCCGCATCGGTCTAACTTATTTTGAGCTGAACTCGAAATCAAAAACGTTTGCAATTTTTGCGCTCATTTTGTTTAGTTTGTATGGACTGTTTTTAGTTCCGGTGAAACGGCTATTTGAACTCGGCGCAGTTAATCAAGCTCCGCCGCAGATGTTTGAAATGTTTTCTCTGCCTGATCTAATTTTTGCATTTATCTGGTTGGTGGTATCGGTCGGAATGTTTAACTCAAGAAGTAAAATTTGGAATGCTGCCGGGGCGGTTGCAACTGTTGTTGTCTACCTTCTTATTCGCTAAAAATTGTTTGAAGTAAAAGTAAAATAATTGTCTTGTGGTCCGTTGCTGTTGATTTTACCGCAACATCACTTTCAAACAGCACCCTACTAATTTCCAATAGTTTAGCATCGCTAAAATATTTTCTCGCCGCGATAAAGTTCTTCAGGTAATATGGATGTGTACCAACAACTCTGGCGATCATTTGTTCGGGGAGTTTTTGTTCCATCATTTCGGGAATCTGCATCAACGAAGTAAAATATTTATTCAGCATTGCAAGCAGAAGAATGATTCCCTCTTTCTCTAATAATTGAAAAGCGATTTTCACCGCTTCCGTTTTCTTCTGCGCACCTATCGCATCCTGCAAATTAAATACTGTGTATTCTTTTGTTGAAACAACATTTGACTCGATCTCTTTAAGAGTAATTTCATTTTTCTCGCCAAGCGACGAAATTATTTTCTCAAGCTGCATCTCAAGCATTCCCCGGTTCTCTCCAACAAGGCTTAGAAGAAATTCCGCATCAACTCTCGCGATCTGCTCTTTGTGCAGATCAGTATATTGCATGATCCAATTTACAAGCGAGACTTCCTTTAACGCTTTGGCTTCAAAAATAAAATCATGTTCGGCAAAAACTTTTAAGAATCCTTTTTCAGATGCTTTTATTGTTCCGTTAAAAAGTAAAACAAGAATAGAAAATTCTGGCGGATCTTTCGCGTAGCGTTCAAGCAGCGTTGACTGCTTCTCCTCTTTCATTTTTTCAAACTCTTTTAAAAGAATGAATTTCTTCCCATCGCCAAAGGGAAATGACTGTGCAAAATCAATCACTTCGTTTATAGAGGTTGAGCTTCCGTAATAAATCTGTTTGTCAAATTCACTTGAAAGAAGAGGAGTGATCGCTTTCTCCAGAGCTTCTGCAGCTTCGTTAAGGCTAAACGAATCCTCCCCCGTTAAAAAATAAACGGGGGAAAATTTCTTCAACTTACAATGCTTCTGAATTTCAGAAATATCTTGAAAGGATTGTTTAGCCATTAATCAATTATCTTTTTAGAAATTATTTTCCGTTCGGTTTTTTGTTCACTCGTTTTTCGATCGTTACGGTTTCCATAACAACATCGTTAAGCGGTTTATTGAACGGCTGAGAAGTTGCAACTTTGCCGATCGCTTCAACCACTTCCATTCCTTTTAAAACATGACCGAAGATGCTGTGTTTGCCATCCAACCATGGCGTTGGAACAAGCGTAATAAAAAATTGGCTTCCGTTTGTGTTTGGACCGGCATTTGCCATTGATAACACGCCGGGAGTTTCATGTTTTAATTCCATATTAAATTCGTCAGCAAAAGATTTGCCCAAGAAACTTTCGCCGCCTCTGCCGGTTCCGGTCGGGTCGCCGCCCTGGACCATAAAATTCTCGATCACTCTATGGAAAATAATTCCGTTGTAGTACCCTTTTTCCGCAAGTCCTACAAAATTTTCTACGGTTTTCGGAACAAGTTCATCGAAAAGTAAAATTTCAATTGTTCCCATGTTGGTTTTGATTACGGCAACCGTTACCGAATCTTTTCCGTTCATATATTGTGTCACGATATCACCTTTTTGTTGTGTTGTTGATCCATTCTTACAGCCTAAAGTTAAAGTCAAAATTATTAAAAGAAATAGGGACTTCATTGTTTCCTCTTATGGTTTTAGAATGTTTAATGAAATTAAAATAAGAATTAAAACGCCAAGCGCAATCCGGTAATAAATAAAAACGAACGTTGTATTCTTGCGCAAATATTTCAAAAGAAAATCGATGGCGGCGTAACCGCTTATTCCCGAAACGATAGTTGCGATGATAAGATTTACAACACCGGATTGATCAATAAATTTTATTTGTTCATAAAGTTCGAGCATGCCGCTTGCAAACACGGAAGGAATGCTTAGCAGAAAAGAAAATCTCGCGGCTGACTCACGCGTCAATCCCATAAACAAACCGCCGGTAATTGTTGTGCCGGAACGTGATGAACCGGGAATCAACGCCATCGCTTGCGCGATTCCAATTACGATTGAATCGAACACAGAAAGGTCTTTCATCTCTTTTTTGAATTTTGCTTTCTTCTCTGCGTACGCTAAAATGATTGCAAGAAGAATTAAACTGCATGCAATAACAACGAGATTTTTAGTCAGCGTTCCTTCAATAATATCCTTAAATCCCAGCCCGAAAGTAACAATCGGAATTGTTCCGATAATGATGAACCACCCCATTTTTGAGTCGAGAGATTGCGCTGAAAATTTTTGCCGCTGACCTAAATTCTCTTTGAAAAAAGCAATAAGAATATTCCAAATATCTTTCCAAAAATAAACAAGTATGGCAACGAGTGTTCCAAGTTGAATTACCGCAATAAAAGAAGTCCACGCTTGCGGATTTTCTTCGGAAATAAGATTGAACATTCTTCCGAAAATAGTTAAATGCCCGGTACTGCTGATCGGTAAAAATTCTGATATACCTTGAATAAGTCCGAGTATAATTGCTTCAATAATTGACATTCGATTTCCTTATAGATTAACTGCAACGCCGATTTTTATGCCGACTGAAACTGAATTAAGATTAAGCGCTGCGTTTGTTACGTTACTAATTTTTTCTTTTCCATCAGAGTCTGAAAGATTTCCGTTTCTGTTGTAGCGAAGATCAAGTCCAACATAAGCGAAAAAATTTCCGCCAAGCGAAGTTATTCCATCAACTTTACCAACAAGCCCAAAGCCGGTGCTTGAATACTTTAATAATGAAGTTGTGTAAGGAGAAGTTTCCGAAGCGAAAACAAATCTTGGACCGATTCCTCCGCCGAATTTAAATTGAAATCCTTTTCCATTAATTGTATAATAGCCAAGCAGCGACGGCTGCAACAAATTGTAAGAAAAAGAAGAACCGCTTACGATTGTATAAGTGAAAGAATTATACTCGTAAGAGAGCTCGCAAGCGAGTTGATATTGTTCTTCTAATTGGTAACCAACTTCAACGCCTGCTTCAACTGAAGGAGAAAACTGACTTAATCTGTCGCTTCCCAAAAAATAATTTGTATTAAGATAATCTTTCAAATCCGGCATGCTCACAACATTCAACCCCATGCTGCCGCGGACTTGCCATTGTGCTTGTAAACTAACAACCGAAATAAATACTAACAACAAAATTTTCTTCATTTAATTTTTTTCCTCAAGATGGAAAAGAGAAGTTTGTTTCAACGTTGCATATTTTTTTCTGAAGTAAAAAAAGTAAAACAATGCGGCAATAGAATGAATGATGTAGGAAATTGCATGCGTTAAAGTTGCGTAAGCAATGCTCACATCAGGTAAAAAAGAATAAAGAGAAATTAAAACTGATTTCGTGATCGTGTGGTACGAACCAATTCCGCCGGGAGTTGGAATCATCACGCCGATTGAACTTATGCTCATCACCACCCAGCCGGAAGCAAAATTAATATTTGCGGAGTTGTGCATATCGAAAATTAAAAACCCGACGTAGGAGTCCACTCCATAGACAAGCATAATCAAAATACTGTAAAAAATTGTTACGGAATAATTTTTCCAGCCGGAAAGACTGGCGAATCCGAACGTAAGTTTTTCAAATATCGATGCGATTTTTTCTGCAAATGCTTTAGAAAATTTTCCGGTAAGCGAAAGAATGATTGCATAAAACTTTTCTTTGTACTTTATACTTAAAACCAGAATTACAATAACGACCGCAATAAAAACCGAGCCAAAATACATTGTTAGTCTTAACCAGGGAAATTCCACATAAAGATTTCCGCCGTAAAGAAACGCCGAAAGAATTACGGCAATTCCAAAGAAGATAATATCGATGACCCGTTCAACTACAATTGTTCCGAAAATGGAAGATCGGGAAATGCCTTCAAGCTGTCCGACGGAGACGGCGCGCGATATTTCTCCAAGCCGGGGAACTACATTATTCACTCCATACCCAATTAACAGTGAGCCGAAAAGATGACCGACTTCAACATCTTTTTTAATTGACGATAAAATCACTTTCCACCGAAGTGCGCGAAGGTAATGCCCGAAAAGCGTAAGCAAAGCAAAAACAATTATCCACAATAATGAAGCGGTAGAAATGATTTTAAATAGACGTGAAGCATCAACTCCCGAAAAAGCAAAATAGAGAAAGACAAGACTCAGCAAAATCGAAACTACATAGCTGAGAAATTCTCTCGGTGTAATCTTTTGTTTTGATTTAGCGGAGGTCAATAATTTTTGTTCCTTGTGGAATTTGGAAAGAGAATTTTTCTTTATCAAAATTTTGATTCCCCCGGAAATTTGAAAAGTGAAAGATGATATTTGTCCCATCGTTTCCCGTAACGACAACTTTTTCTAAAGTATTGTCTGCCGTTGGATAAACTTTAGCTTGTTTAAAATCTCCGGAAGATGAACCGGGAATTAGCACAATTACATTCTTTCCCTCTTCTTTTATTTCTTTCACTTTGCATTGATCCGGATAATCAAAAACAAATTTCTTTGGAGAAAAGAGTGATGCGTCATCTTCATCGTAACTGCTGATAATTACTTTTTTTTCTTTTTTGCTGTAGTTCCAATTTGTAATGCCGTTTGAAGTTATCACTAAATTTTTCAATTCAAGCCGAAGCATGTTCTCTTTTTTGTAAGACAGCTTTCCGCTCATTATTATTTTCCCGTTTACTTCCTGCGAGAATTCAACGGAAAAATCATTCATAGAAGAAAAATTGTTCTGCATAGCTTTTAAAAGCAGAACATCTTTCCCTTGCGGGAAAAGAGTTGCAATGAGCAAAAAGGAGAGGAATAAAATTTTCTTCATTTAAATATTTCTTAGAATCGTTTCGAGTTGTTCTTCATTTTCCACAATTACTTCACGCGCTTTACTGCCGTCATTCGGACCAACAATACCGGCTTCTTCAAGCTGATCGACAATGCGCGCGGCTCTTGAATAACCGAGTTTTAATCTTCTCTGCAAAAGCGATACCGAACCTTGTTGATGGCGGACTACCACTCTTGCCGCATCGTGAAATAACGGATCAACGTCATCCATAAATTTTGCGGCGGAATCTTTTTTCTTATCATACAAAGAAGGCAAATTATACGGTTTTGAATAACCGTCCTGCTTTGAAATGTATTCAGTTAGACGCTCAACTTCTTCGGTGGTTATAAATGCGTTTTGCATACGGATCGGTTTCGGCAATCCCGGCGGAAGAAAAAGCATATCGCCGCGTCCAAGCAATTGTTCCGCGCCGTTCATATCAAGAATAGTTCTCGAATCAATTTTAGATGCAACCTGATATGCCATACGCGCGCTGAAATTTGCTTTGATAACACCGGTAATTACATTAACCGATGGTCTTTGCGTTGCAAGCACGAGATGAATTCCAACCGCTCTTGCCAACTGTGCCAAACGCGCAATCGGTTCTTCAACTTCCTTACCCGCGGTGATCATTAAATCTGCAAGTTCATCAATAATAACCACGATGTACGGTAGAAAATAATGTTTCATCGTCTCGGTATCTTTCGGCGCTTTTTTCGGATCGGCGATTTTTATATTGTAATCAACAATATTTCTTACGCCGGCTTTAGCAAGTTTGTCGTACCGCTTCTCCATTTCATATTCAACAGATTTCAGCAGAAGCACCGCGTTAGTTGGAACAGTAACAATGTCTTCATCAAAATCGGGTGACACAGCGAGATAATGTTTGCGTAAACAATTGTAAAACGAAAGTTCAATTTTTTTCGGATCGATGATGGCAAGTTTAACTTCCGAAGGATGTTTTGCGTAAAGCAAACTTGCGATGATCATGTTGATGCCGACACTTTTACCAGAACCCGTTGAGCCTGCTATTAATAAGTGAGGCATTTTTGCCAAATCTGATATTTCAACTTCTCCGGCAATATTTTCACCTAATGCCAGCGGAAGTTCTGCTTTTGAATTTGCAAGTTTACTCAATACGGATTTTGCAACCACGAGCGATGGTTCCGAGTTTGGTATTTCAACACCGATAGCGCTTTTGCCCGGTATCGGCGCGATGATTCTTATTCCTCTTGCCGCAAGAGCTAATGCAATATCATGTTCAAGGCTGACGATCTTGCTTATCTTAACGCCCGGCGCGGGAACAATTTCGTATAATGTTACTACGGGTCCCGGCGTAACAGAGATGTCCTGAATTTCAATATCGAAGAGAGAGAGTTTATCTTTTAAGAGTTCCGCGTTCCTTTTTAATTCTTCTTCCGCAACTTTAAAGTTTTGCTTTGGAATTTCATTCAGGAGATCAAGTGACGGCATGTGATATTTTATTTTTTCTTCCCAGGGATCAGGCAATGCCGCTTCGATATCGCGATTGGCAAACATCACATCGTCATCGGGTTTACTTTTCAGCTTTGATTCTCTCGCCTCAATTTCGTCGTTCTTCTTTTCCTTCTTTTCAATTTCAGTTTTTGCGGGAGAAGGTTCATCTTTTCTAATAATGCGGATCGTGGTTGCTTCTTTTTGTTCATCGGTAAGTTCGGAAGTTGGTTCATCCGCTTTAGCTTCACTAACCGGCAGAATAGGTTTTTTCTTTTTTTCTCTTAAATCTTTGATCTTCTCTAAATTATCTTTTTCTTTCCCGGACATTTTTGCTTCGCTCAATTTTTCTTGTGCAGTGTCTTTCGTTCTTGCGAATAAAGAAGCGATCCAAACAAATATTTTTTCTATTTTAATATCAAAAGCAATGATAAGCGTAATCAGCATTAGCGAACTTAAAAGAAGCAGGCTTCCAATACCGCCGATCAATGTTCCTAAAGCTTTCCCTAAAAAATTT
>Ga0172379_10008622_pt1 | contig 12792 bp, 18 predicted proteins | sample GrowelOW334metaG_FD_119756 | JGI IMG/M metagenome (GOLD analysis project Ga0172379, IMG submission 119756) | Groundwater microbial communities from an aquifer near a municipal landfill in Southern Ontario, Canada - Groundwater well OW334 metaG | ecosystem: Environmental > Aquatic > Deep... | reverse complement strand
ATTTTTAAAAGCCCGCACGTCTTCGCCGGTTGCGTATTTGGTGAAAATTTCTGGGTATTCATTGCTTATCTGATTCGCGCCACCCATGCTATTTAATATTTCGGAATTGGCGATCTTTCTTCTTTTTCCACCTTGCATTAAATAGATATCTTTTCCAATTCCGATTAACCACCCATCGGGGTATTTTTCGACGTTTGCGCCGCGGCGCAATGTTGCCAGTTGTGCTTCAGTCAAAGCGACGCGTTGGCTTTCGTCGGGATTGCCGTCCGCTTCGTAGAAGCGGTCTTTGAGGTATAGATGTTTTTCAATTTTGCCGTCGGTAGCTTCCGTTGTCTTCCACATCCGACCGCCATGATAAGGTCCGTCATAAAACACAAAACCGCCCGGGATGGATTTTCCGTCCAGCGGCTTGCCGGTAGAGAACTGGTTCAGGTGCGCGTCGGTGGTAGCATATAAGTTATTCGCGGGAGTTTTGAGTGCTGTACGAGCCGAGGGTGGTAATTCTCTTTTTCTCATTTTGTCGTCGATGAAATATTGTTTCCCCGAAGACCCTTTCAAAATCTTGCCGATATAAATTTTATTGACCGCGTTGCCTTGCGGGTAACGGGCGAAATCTTCCGCCGAAATGGTGCGGATAATGTCACGTTTGAAAAAATGATTTTCGCCGAGCCAGCGGTCTAAGATACTATTTAAAACCAAAGTCGTTTTTCCGTCTCTGATTTGGTAAACAGCGTTTCCGCCCTGTTTTTTTACCAAAGTACCGTCTGGCAAGAAATTTGGATTATGACTGGACGGATAGAATTTTTTATCAACACGAAAACCGCTCGGAGGCTTCGTTGCTGAGACTCCTTGCACCGCGCCACCCGCAAATGTGTCGGGGGTGGAGATGGCTGCACCAACCAGCAACACGCTTATTAAAAATTTGTTCCTCACATTTTAGATTATCGCATGGAGCAAAAATATCAGCAAAAGTAATTTTGGAAATTTTATGAAAGTTTATTAATGGATGCTAATATTGGTAAATGGAAATGGTGCTTAGAAAAATTGAAGATTTTGGTTATGATGCCTTTTTTGAGTCGGGGAGAAAGAAATTGAACCTGCTTGATTGTGTGATGGCCAGGGTTATTGGAATGAACCGCGGGCGATATAAAGTTATTAGCCGGAATGGCGAATTTCTTGCAAATATTACAGGCAAACTGATTTTCGTGGCCAATGCCGCAGAGGATTATCCGGCGGTGGGAGATTGGGTGGCGATTAAAGAATTGGAAAACAAACAAGCAGTGATAAAAGCAGTGCTACCGCGAAAGACTTTAATAAAAAGAAAGTATGGCGATAAAAACCGAGTCGGCGATAAAAATGAAACGCAGGTTATTGGGACGAATATCGACGAAGCATTTATTGTTGAATCCGTGGATCGTGATTTTAACCTTAATCGTTTCGAAAGGTATTTTGTTTTTTTGGAAGAAGCTGGCGTAAAACCGGTTATTGTGCTTAATAAGATTGATTTAATTTCAAGCGAAGAGTTAAAGGAAAAAACACGACAACTGCGAGAACGATTTAAAGGCATATTAATTATTGCCACCAGTACTTTTGATGACACAGGTCTAGATTCGTTAAGCGCGCATTTATTAAAGGGAAAGACTTATTGTTTTCTCGGTTCTTCCGGTGTTGGAAAATCTACCCTGGTTAATAGGCTTTTAGGAGAAAACGTGATTGAAACCGCCGGTATCAGTTCATCCTCAAACAGGGGAAAACATATTACGACAAGTCGTAATATGTATTTTTTATCCAACGGTGGAATGGTTATTGATAATCCAGGGATGAGAGAGGTGGGGATAGTTTCTGGTGATGCCAATATCGTGTTTGGTGACATATCGAATATGGCAAAGAAATGTAGATACAATGATTGTACGCACATTCATGAACCAGGGTGTGTTGTTTTGGAAAAATTAAAGGCCGGGGAATTGGATGAAGAAAAATATTCAAATTATCTAAGCTTAAAAAAAGAGACCGAAATTTCCGAGATGAATAGTTATGAAAAAAGAAGAGCGGATCGTCAGTTTGGTAAATTTTTAAAAAGAGCGAAGAAGGAAATAAAAGAATTCAAGGGCGGGGGAGGATGAGAATCTGACCACGTGGACTTAGTAATGCCGTTCGTTTTTTTTATAATACGAAGTTAATTGTTGGCATTTAGGTTTAACACAATTTTTACAGAAAACAGAACCAGGTGATTGTAGTGAAAAGCATGATCGCCACAATGGTATTTTGATTCTACGCTTTTTGTAGCAGAAGTTCCGTCAGTTGGGCTCGGTCGAAACCCACAACATAGACGGGCTCGCCTTCGGCGTATGTAAGTTCGGTGACCGGAACACCCATTTGTTGCGTCTTGTTCACCATTTCGCGGGCGGCTTCTTCGTTGGTATCTACATATACGATTTCGTGTTTGATATTGTTTTCATCGAGCCATGATTTCTCCATTTTGCAGTAGGGGCAGGATAGAGTTGAATAAATTTTTACGTTTGTTGGTTGCATATAATTATTTTTGATTAATAAAAGATAAAATTGAATGAGCAATTTTTGCTGTCCTCGTGCTGGCGAGGGAATAGTATACTTCCGCGCCTTGACGTGTGGTTTTTACCAATTTGGCTTTTCGTAACTTGGCCAAGTGTTGCGAAACCGCGGATTGCGAAAGGGCGCAGGTATTAATTAATTCCTGCACGTTTTTCGCTTTTTTACTCAAGCATCTGATTAAGCGCAAACGAACGGGGTTTGCGATAGTCGCGAGTAGTTGTTTTTCATTCATGAATACATATTAGCAGGTGCTAATATAGTGTCAAGTGAAAGAAAAAACGGGGGTTGGTTGTATTAGAGGCGCAATGACAAAACAACAGCGGAAGGAGGTGAAATAGATGAATAAGACATTATTGGGTTTAGGAGCTTTAGTTCTATTAGCTGGCGGAGTAGCGATGTCGCTTCCGAGTATGGCGAGCGCGTATCGTAGCGATCCGAACGTTAAGGGACCGAACTATACGGCTGAACGCCATATGGCCATGGAAGCGGCGTTTGAAAAAAACGATTATAACGCTTGGAAAAATTTAATGCAGGGGCGCGATCGTGTAACGCAAGTGGTGACTAAAGATAATTTTTCAAAGTTTGCTCAAATTCACAAATTGACCGAAGAAGGCAAAACAGCTGAGGCGCAAAAAATTCGTCAAGAAATGGGTTTGGGGCTGAAAAATGGTATGGGGCAAGGGATGGGAATGGGGCGTAATTGTGGTCGCTAATTTAATGTAAATTTGGGATTGTGCCTTGGTGCTAAACCGGGGCACAATATCCGAATGGTGATTATGAGTTTATGACGGAACTTGAAGAAAAAACCGATGAAGAATTAGTGGAAATTATTCGGTCGGCAGATCGGGAATTATTTTCAGTGATTATTGATCGGTATGAAAAAAAATTATTTCGATATGCTTATAATCTGATTAAGAATGAGTCGAAAGCGGCCGATATTGTGCAAGAGGCATTCATCAAGTCTTTTATAAACCTCAAGGGCTTTGATGCAAAAAAGAAGTTCTCGAGCTGGATCTACCGTATTGTTCATAATGAAGCAATGAATAGCGTAAAAAAATATCGCCAGGAGGTACCAATTCTTGATGATATGGATTTTCAAAGTAATGAAAATATCGAAAAAGATTTTGAAAAGAAGGAAATTGGTGAAGAGGTGGCGCGGTGCATGGATCAGTTGCCGATAATTTATGCGGAGCCGCTCGCGCTATATTATTATGAAGATAAAACATATGATGAAATTAGTGATATTTTACACATACCGCCCGGGACGGTCGCGATTCGTATTAAGAGGTCGAAGATTATTATGAAAAAAATATGTCAAACGAAGAAATAAAAATCAAAGAAGCGGTGATGGAGAAGATTCATCACAATAAGATTAAAATGCATCCATCAGTTTACTTCGTGATCGGGTCGATTTTAACACTTACTGGGCTGGTTGCATCGGTTGTGTTATCTGTTTTTTTGGTGAGTTTGGCTCAATTTTCGTTACGTTCTCATGGACCGATGGGACAGTATCGCTTGGATCAGTTGTTGGGGAGTTTTCCATGGTGGACGATTCCGGTTGCAGTGGTGGGGTTGGTTGTTGGGGTTGTTATTTTACGTCGTTATGAGTTTGCCTATAAGCATAATATGTGGCTGGTAATTTCCGGGTTTGTTTTATCTGTTGTATTAGCTGGGATATTAATCAACTTAACCGGCTTGGATAATATTTGGCTAAAGCGTGGTCCGATGCGCGGGTTAACACGAAATAATATGCAGAATAATAATTGGGTAACTAATAATTTGAAATAATTGCGTAAAAGAAGGGAAGAAAAATTTATTTCAGTGGATAGAATGTGAGCCAATGGGTGGGCAGTGTTTTGTCGATAATCTGCAATTTTCCCTTCTCTAACAATTCTCGTAATGAAATTTCGCGTTGATCGAGATTGCGCGGGCGATCGTATATTTCCGACAGGCGTAACAAATAATATTTACCCGGTTGCGGCAAGACAGCGTCATTGTAACTTACCTCTTTGTGAAATTTTTCAATCAGTTGCTTTGCTTGCAATTCATTCTGTCCCCAATCGTAGTTGCTGTCTTGGAGCCATTTGTAGCCGTTGGCGCTGCCGCCGGCGAACGGGTTGAAATAACTCAAATAATTAGGATAAGTATTGAGGGTGGTAAAAAACACGGAAAAGATGCCAACGCCGACAATGACACGTCCGATTTTGTTTTTCATTAGCCGGTCTGCCAAGACGGCGACACCCAACGTCAGAAATGGATAGACGGGCAAAACATGGCGAATGCCGATTTTGACATTGCTAAACGAAAATACCAAGGCAAGAGTGAGAGGTGGAATCCAAAGAAATAGCAGGTCCTTATTTTTTTTCACTAAACTTATTTTTGACAAACTCCAAAAGATGAAAACAGCGGACGCGATGGCGAACAGAATGGTTTCTTTAAGCAAAAAAGCGAAGAGGTAATACGATGGCCCAACGTTTTGGTATTTTCCAAGAAAGAAACTTTCGTGTCCAAGAACATCCTTAAAAACCATGTTAAACAACACGCCCCGTATGTAATACGGAAATGGCAAAGGCAAGCGTTCATACAGCTCCACGGCTTTCGGTCCGACATTGTTTTTTAACAGTTCCTTTTCCTCCCGGATAGAATCTTTATTTTCGAATTTCGTTTGCTGAAGTGTCCGACTTTGAAAACCATAGGACGCGGAAATGGCAAAAACCCAAAAAGCAAAGATGCAAACGATAACGGCGGTGCTGATTAATACGCGCGGCAACCAATGACGCGTGAAACAGCGCGTGAACATGGCGTAACCAACCAAAATTAACCAAAAAGGCGCGACGACAAGCGTACTGTATTTTGACATTAAGGCGCAAAAAGACAGGGTGGTGAAAATTATTAGAAAGAAAATAAAACGGTGGGTTGTTTTGGCACGGTAAGCAAGCCACAAAGAGAACGAAGTTAAAAAGATAGTCGCGGTCACCGCCATATCCGTCGTTGCCAAACTTCCGTGCGCCAAGATCGCCGGGGAAAAACTGAGCAGAATCAGCGCCAAAACTCCGACGTGCCAACCAAAATATCTTTTTAACAATAGTCCATAAATCAAAAGAAAGAGAGCGGTAAAACCAATCATTATCAGACGCGGTCGAAATAATTGTTCGGCTGTTAGTACGTACCTTCCCTGATTAACCACTCCGCCATTTACGCGCGCCACTTTTTCACTGATCAAACCCGGCTGGGCGGTGCGGTAGCGAATGTCGTTCCACGACAAATACTTAAAATTTTTATTTAAAGCGAGGGGAAGCGCGGAAATAACGTTGGGTGGATACGGATTGTCCGTATTGGTGCGCCAGTCGCCCATTTTCAAAAAAGTCAGTCCGCTCACGACGTGCCATGTTTCGTCATTTGTGGCGCTTAATTGTCGGATGGAAGAAATGGCAAGAAACGCATAGACCGCGACCAGAATAATGATTAAAAAAATACTCCAGCTATTTCGAAAGGCGCGCAATCTCGACAACGCGGAGTGATTTTTTTCTTGTTTTTTTGGCACGTCGTTCAGATTTTCATCCATTGGCTCATTTTACGGCGTATGCGTTAAACTTCGCAATTTGCACCTTTTTTATGATCAGTTTTTTAAATATCAGTAAAGGAATACAATGGGAGGGTAATTTCATCTTTAAAATTTGAAAAATATGACTGATAGAACAGTAAAACCAACGGGATGTTGCGATATTTTTAATCCCGAGCCGTGGCAGGAGAAAGAAATCGTTTGGACGAATAAGGTTTTTGTGAAGGATCACGTGACAAGTTTTTTGCATATTCCGCTCAATTTCGGAAATAAAGTGGTAAAAAATATGAAACTAATTGAAGCGGCAGGCGCCAAGGCCGAATATCAGTTGATGTTGACGGATGAAAATTCTCTCTGGGGCGCGGATATCTATATCGACGTAGCGAAAGAAGTGGCGGGCGCGCGCATGACGACGCTTTCTGGGACGTTTCTCACCAAGGTTTTTGAAGGACCGTACCAAAACGCCGGCAAGTGGGCGAAGGAGATGGAGGCTAACGTTAAAAATAAAGGAAAGCTGCTAAAAAAGCTCTATTTTTCGTATACCACTTGTCCAAAGTGCGCCAAGGCGTACGGCAAGAATTACGTCGTACTTTTTGCGCAGATAAATTAAAGATAATCAATAAAACATGACAAAAAATCCGTATTTTAACGCGTTGGCAGCTTCTTTTTATATTGTGGCGGTGGTGTTGGTTATGAACTTTATGGCGAAATATACTGGTCCGGACAATAAATTTATTGCGCCTATTGTTTTTCTGTCGATGTTTACTTTATCTACGGCCGTGATGGGCTATCTTTTTGTTTTACAACCCCTGCAATTATATTTGGACGGGGAGAAAAAAGCGGGGGTGCGACTATTTTTACAAACCGTTGGTGTGTTTGCTGTAATCACGATTGTGGTTATTGTTGTTCTTCTTTTTGGCATTAAATAATCGTGAAAAACGAAACACAATAAACCAAATGAAAATAATGATAAAGAATAATTATGAATGAAAGCGCCAGATTAATAGCACTCGGCAAAAAACAATTTGAAGCAGAAATTTTACCGGAACTTGAACGGCAAAAACTTATCGATAAAATTTTGGTTTATCTCTGCGGTTCGGCGAGTTTGGGGTTTGCGGATGAGAATTCGGATATTGATTTTGATGTGCTGGTATCCGGAAAAATCACCGTCGACGAATATTCTTTTTTGCGAGAAATTTTTGCGGATGATTATCAGATCGAGTCTAAGCGTGTTTCATATGGTTTTGATTTAAAGAAAAAGTTCGGCGAATATTTGCGAAGCGAAAGGGAGAATTATTGGGAGGATTTCAACCCGTATAATCTATATATGATTAACCACTACGTCCCGGTTTTGGATATAAGTGTTCGTCTCGGGGAACTGAAAAAAGAACTCGGTTTTTACCCAAAAGATATTTTTATCTCCGTTGTACGCGGTCTTTGGATAACCGTGAATGATAGCGGGGAATATAATAGCTTGCAGTGTTTCAAACGAGGAAACTTCATCGGCGCCGATATTTTCTTTTATCGCGGCGTGGAAGCATTATTGCGATTGGTTTTTGTTATGAACGACCAGTATTATCCGCCAACCAAATGGTTAAGTGCCGGGTTGCAGAACATTACGAACCAATTTGAAACAGATAAGCTGCTTCAAACTGAAGATAAAAAGTTTGAAGAAAAGTACGCACTTTTTATGCAATCGTATCGTTTGATGAGTGAATACTTGATCCAAAATAACATTTTGGAAAAAGAATGCGTGGAGAATTATGGGAAGAATTTTGCGAAAGATTATTACATTTTTGAAACTTTCTAATCGTGACCGCCGTTACTCACCAACTCACCGCGCTTACCACTGCTTCTTGGTTGTTGGTTATCTATCCACAAAATGGTGGGCCGGTGTTGGCCACGGTGGCTTTAGTCGCTGTGATGGTGGGCGCGCTCACGCCCGATCTTGATCAGCCGGCGGCAAATTTGGGTAATCGGTTGTTGGGTGCGAAAGTGGTGGGAAGAATTGCCAACAAGTTTTCCGGCGGGCATCGGCATTTTACGCACTCCATTTTAGGATTAATGGCGATCGGTTATTTTTTGCATTGGGTAATTAGTCATTGGTTAGCACCCGGTTTGGCAGCGAACGCGCAATTGGTTTGGTGGGCGTTTATGATTGGTTACGTCAGTCATATTGTTGCTGATACGTTTACCGATCGTGGTGTGCCGTGGCTCTGGCCGCTGCCGTGGCATTTTCAAATTCCGCCCGGGTCAAGTGCTTTTCGCATTACCACGGGAAGTTTTGTCGAGCTGTTTGTTTTACGGGGTGTGTTGGTGATTGTGCTAGTAATAATTATCAGAACAAATTTAACGCTGTTTCTTAATTTTTGGCGTTAACTTAATAATTTTTTGGGGCTTGTCTGATTCTTGAGTTTGACTTGTTAACGGATATTAACGAAGATAAAAACATAAGTACTAACTAAAATCAATCAATATGGAACAAAACAATCAAGCTTCAGCGCAAAACCCGGCACCCAAAAGCAATAAGATGGCGATTATTGTCGTTATTGCCGTGGTAGTTGTTTTAGTTGTCGTTGGGAATATGGTTAAGGGGTTCTTTGGGCGAAGAATGAGTGAAAAAATCGGTGAAAAGCTGGGTGAGAAAATTATTGAAAAAGGAACAGGAGGTAAGGTTGATATCAACAATGGCTCGGTAACCTTTACCGGCAAAGAGGGTTCCATGGAAGTTGGAACCGCGGCAAAATGGCCGGAAGATATGCCAGCAGATGTTATTAAGTTTCCGGTTGGGGAAATTACCGCCGCCGTTCGGATTAACAACGAAACAACCAATGGTTGGTCGGTAATTATTAAAGATGTTGAAGCGGGCGCGGTGACGGCTTATGTTCAACAATTGGAAACGTTTGGTTGGAAATCGATCGGCGAGGTAAATTTTGGCGCGACAATCAACCAACTCGAAAAAGGCGACTATAAATTGAATCTTGCGTATGATTCTACCTCGAAGGGTGTCAATTTAGTGGTGGAATTGGCGAAGAAGAACTGAAGTATTAATCGATCAATTTTTATGAAAGGGAAAACGAGCAGATGCCTTTTATTGGTCGGTGTGTTTCTTTTTGGTCTTTTATTTTTTGTGTTTCCGCAAGTAACATTGGCTCACCGTTCCGGTTGTCATAATTTGCACACTTGTCCGTCGGATACCAATGCTTATGTTTGCGGTGATCTGGGTTATCCTTGCGACGGGGCGACGACGATAAAAAACATCGCCAAAGCGGCGACCGTCGTGCCGTTGGCGGTGGAAAAAGCCTTCTTTGATACGTTTGGCAGAAAACCAACGAATTTGGAAAGCGATTATTGGAAAAAAAGATTTCGCGCGGAAAAGGACAGTGTTTACAAAATCCGTCGCGCGATGGCGTGGCATAAATTGAAGGGTCTTACGGGGCCGCCTGCGGTCACGACAATCGTCGCCGATTCTTTTAATAAAGTTTACGGGCGTTACCCCACAATTTCCGAAAATCAGTATTGGACAATGCGTGTTAAGGATAAGCCCACCGAAACGGCGATAAGAGACACAATGTTGTTTCATCGGATAAACGATATCAAACATTAGATTTTTGATTATGTCGTGGTATTTTTGTAAATGAAAAACCATGATGAAAACGCGCCGAAATCACCGTTGGTTCCGGACATATTATGCAGAGAAGTCCCCGAAGGTTTTTTGTCTGATGAACAAGTTTACGACGCTTTGGATTTGGGAAAACTGTCGTTGGCGGGTTGTAAGGCGCGACAGGTAAAACTGAAGGAGTCAAAGTTTACGGGGTTAAATTTAAGTTTGGCGGAATTGAAAAAAATTGAGATTAGTAACGTCTGTTTTACAAATTGCAATTTTGCCAACACGAAAATGCGCGAAGGAAATATCGAACGAGTGGAGTTTGTGTCTTGTCAGATGACGGGCGTGGATTTTTCGGAAGCGATTTTGGCGCACATTAAATTTATGGACAGCAAAATAAATTTGTCCAATTTTCGTTTCGCGTCGTTGAAGAATATCGCGTTTGAAAATTGCGATTTGCGCGAAGCGGATTTTTTGAATGCCAAATTAAGAAATATTAATTACCAAGCAAGCGATTTGAGCAATTCACAATTTGCGAATACTAACTGCAACGAAGTGGATTTTCGCACTTCACAAATTCACGGAATAAAAGCGCAAGCGGAAAACATGGAGGGGATGATTATCGGTACCGATCAGATCATGGATATTGCGCGTCTATTTGGCGTGGAAATACGTTAAGCTGCCACTTTGCGTACCAAGAATATTACTGTGTGATGGGACACAACTATTTATGTGTGGCTGGGTGATATTACATATAAACAGGGCAACATTAACACTTAAAAACTATAGCCATGGATTCTTCATACAGTTCTTCAACCACAAAACCACTTTTCCGTGGTACGCAAATAGTTTGGTATATTCTTGGAATTATCGAGGTGTTATTGGCTTTTCGTTTTGTCTTTAAATTGTTGGGAGCCAATCCTGCCGCCGGTTTTTCAAGTTTTATTTATGGCGTGACATACATATTCGCGACTCCGTTTTTGACGGTATTTCGCAGTAGCCGAATTGTTGATGGTAGTTTGTTTGAGTGGACAACGCTTCTCGCCATGTTCGTCTACTGGGTGATTGCGATAGGTATTATTAAGCTTTTCAGCATGGGAAGGACAGTGTCGACGCCGGAAGCCGCGGCAAAATTAGATGAGCAAGAAAAATAAAAGAGTTTTTATTAATAATTGATAAATATATGGGAATCATTGTTTGGATAATCTTTGGAGGACTTGTCGGCTGGGTTGCTTCGTTAATCATGAATACAGACGGTCAACAAGGCATATTTCTAAATATTATTGTTGGGATTGTTGGCGCGATAGTCGGTGGTTGGATTATGGGGTTTGTGGGAGGAAGCGGTGTGGTTGGGTTCAATTTGTACAGTTTTCTTGTAGCGCTTTTGGGGGCATGTGTTTTTGTTGCTATTTTAAAAGCAATCAGAAGATAAAAGTATTTCATGGAAACATTGGTGAAGGCGGATATCTTCTTTTTTATTTCTTCGGTGGCAACGGTCGTATTGACCGTTTTAATTTCGGTGCTTCTGTTTTATTTGATTAGAGCCGGAAAAACTCTTTCTACTCTTTCGGAGACGCTCAAAGGCGACCTGAAGAATTCTGAAGAGTTTATCGTGGAAATTAAGGAACGTTTAGAAAATAATTTGGTTTTTCGTTTCTTATTTCCCCCGTTACGAAGAGCGCGACGGGTGGTAACAAAAGAGGAGAGTAAGAAAGACAGTCGTTAATATTATTTATAAGTTTTAATAAAATGATGAAAAAGAAAACAACCGAGAATGGCTCTGATGCAGTGAAGTTGGCCGTCGTTGGGGTTGGTCTCGCCGGTTTGGCGGCGACCGCTTATTTTTTCCTTGGGCCGAAAGGAAAGAAACACCAGAAGGATGTTAAGTCGTGGGCGATAAAGATGAAGGGTGATGTCGTGGAAAAACTCGAAATGGCGAGTGAAATCAGCGAACCTGTTTATCGCGAAATTATTGATTCCGTGGCCACCGAGTATGAGAAGGGGAAGAAGGCGGGTCATGAGGAAATAAGTGCTTTGGCACAGGATTTAAAAAAACACTGGAAGACGATTGGTAATTTGGCCCACGCCGCGCGACGTGATGTCGTTAAAAGCGCGGGACGGGTGGTAAAAAAGACGGGAAAGGGTATTGCTTCCAAAAAATAAAAAACCCCGCGTTTTGGCGGGGGAGAGCTATTTTTTGCCCAAAAGGTAGTTAATGGCGTCTTCGGCGCTGTATGAATCGTTGGCGTCCGCCATTAGGGTTTGAAGAAAACTAGTGTCGTCTCCCAGCGTGACGATGGGGGGTTCGCCGGGGAAATTCATGTCAGCGGTGGAAAGCAGTCCGTTGCAGAGGCAGCCTCTGTTCACGGTTTTTTCTCGTTCGCCGCCTTTCGCGACAAACTGACTCTCTGGTTCGCTGGCGCATCGGTAGCCCAACGTTCCGTCTGCTTTTTCGTAAAGAGAAACAAGGACACCGTGATTACACACTCTTGGTCGGTTCAGATAGGTTGCTTGCTCCGAGATACTTCCGTCCAAAACTACTGTTTTGAACGGAAATCCTGTTGGAGAAATTTGCATGCCTGTTCTGACGCGCAGTTTGCCGGTAAAGCCTAGATTGCGAAGTCTCTGCCGAATTTCCGGATTCATTCCGGATTCATCGCAGAGAGCAAAGATGGAACCGGCCTGGATGCCCTTGGCGCCTTGCGCGAGCGCCCAGGTCAGTTTTTGCGGAGACGCTTTCGCGCCGCCGATCCAAAAAGGTAAACCAAGCTTCGCAATTTCGGAATAATCCACTTCGTCTTTTGGCCCGTATTCCGGTTGCATTTCTCCTTGTTCGTTGAAAATGGGTTTTCGGGGGGGAGCGTTGTGTCCACCGGCCGTTGGTTCTTCCACAACGAATCCATAAATACTGCCGGCAGGCAATTTGAACCTGGCACCCATAAATAGACTGGCAAGGAGGTTGGATGAGACGATGGGAAGAAAACCGGGTTTTTGCATTTCGGGGAGTCGTTCGCCGAAAAACTTCACTGAATCAAAACTCATCACATGTGGT
>Ga0172379_10008621_pt1 | contig 12793 bp, 9 predicted proteins | sample GrowelOW334metaG_FD_119756 | JGI IMG/M metagenome (GOLD analysis project Ga0172379, IMG submission 119756) | Groundwater microbial communities from an aquifer near a municipal landfill in Southern Ontario, Canada - Groundwater well OW334 metaG | ecosystem: Environmental > Aquatic > Deep... | reverse complement strand
GAGCCATTATATCAAACAGCTCGGACTTATTTTATCACAAACTTTTGAAGTTGTAGCATTCTCCAAGAAAAGGGGTTAAAGGGGAAATGAATTGGAGAAGGCTCGGATCCTCTGCTCAGCTCCGCTTCGCGGAGCTTCGCAAACACAAACATACTCGGACTTCTCGCTCACCCCACTTCGTGGGGTTCGCTAACCCAATTGTCTAAGGTAAAGGGGATTATTTGTAAAGAAGACAGTCTGCGGTATACCGTAAGGACCTTTACAAAATCCGCAAACTGGCCGAATTTTAGGGCATATTGCCGAGTTGCGGTACTGCGGTTGCCGTTGCGGTTACCGCAGAAGAAAGAATGAATACAAAGTATGTTCTTATCCCTTTCCCACCCTCCCAAAGTAAGGAGAAGGCGACCCCACTTCGTTCGCCAGGGCACCCTATGGGGCGCCTTGCCGAAAGGTTAGTTTTGTTTACTTTCTCAGTACAGTCTCTTCCTCGCCGAGCATTATACACCTTAAAAGAAAAGAGAGGTGTGGTTGCTGTGCAACAGTGCTCGGCTCATCTCACTACTTACTTAGAAATTATGGCTCACTCCATGGGGTGTTCCTTTTATCCTGCCCCCGTCCTTAATTTATACCCTTATATTGTACTAGTAACTTTAGTACTAATTCGGTTGACGCGACGGCCAAAACCTAATAATTAAAAGACAATTCCAGCCGTCGCTTTGTGGGTCGGAAAAAAGCTAGAAAAGGTATGTGGTAAAGCGGAAGGTTATCTTTCTTCGCTTTTTCCTCCTTTTTGGCAGGTACTACTGAAGGGTTGGGGGCAGGAGGAATCCAGTGCCTTCGGCACTGGACGCAAACAAAACTTAGTACTAATATTTATATATACTCCCATGGAAGAAGACATTTTAAGTCAAATTAAAAGTGAGAATGCCAAGAAACAAGTTAGAGGCAGTGGTGGAAAGTTTGTGAGTAAAGTTGATCCCACAAAGTTACCTCCAATATCTGTAACAACAAACAACCCAACTTCAGTCTCAACAACAAATCCTCCAGATCTACTAAGTGTAAAAATAACAAATCCTCTTGTGTACATTAAATACTGGTGGAAAAGAATTTTAGCGAATGAAGGAATAGATATGAGGTTTAGAATGAAACCACTAACTGTTTTTGGAGTAGCTTTAATTGCATTCTCCTTAGCTTTTGGTTTAGGTGGAGTTGTTCTACCTACTTTCTTCCCTTGGATGAAGTTTAATAATGCAATAGCCACAACTCCCACAAACACTCCCATTCCTGAAATTTTAAAAGATACTGCACTTAAAGGAACACTAACAAAAACAAACACTAATCCTCCCAAGTTTTATTTAATTACCACATCAACAGAAGCAGTTACTTTAGAAATACCAGTAGGTTTCAATCTCTCTTCTCTTGTTGGAAAGAGAATCTTAGCTGTTGGATCTTACGACTCAAAGAACAAAGTTTTAGAAGTAGAGGATATACAAGACCTAGAAGTTTTGTCCACTACTCCAGTACCAATACCAACAACAACCCCAACGCCAAAACCCACTGAAACACCTACTATTGTACCTACTCCAACTGTTATTCCGACCATAGAACCCACTGTCGAACCATCTATAACTCCAACACCATAATTTTATAGTTTAGCTATTGCCACGCATGTTATAATTAACTGTACCCTGCAAGGGGGAAAAGAAGGAGGGCTCAGTAATGACCCAATTTTTGAATCCCCTAGCGCACCGAGAGTAGAGAACTGTTAAAAATTTATTTTTAACGATGAACTATTCAGTAATACTGTTGGGGGTCTTGCCCTCATCGGGGCAAAGTATTACATATCTTGAGAAGCAATCTACAAGGATTGTCGAAGCGTGAGTGAGATAGTACTATAGCGTAGAGTACTGGATATAAGTGCAATCGATGAGAAAAGCTCAAAGTTCTTGTAAACGGAGAGCTTTTCTTCTTTTATTAACCAATTCAAATATAAAAGTAGTAAAATAACTATGGATGTCATTAATTGATAACAAAAACCAAACCTTACAGGATGCCTTAAAAAATGCTTTAGTAACCGCAGATAGTGTTGATATTGCAGTAGGCTTCTTTTATTTTTCAGGTTTTGAAGCTTTAGCAAAAGAATTTAAAGATAAAAAGATTAGAATTTTAGTTGGTCTTGAAGTTGATCCTAAACTTATTTCAGAAATTTCTCAGAAAGCTAAAGACGGAGACGTTGATTTATCCAAGTATCAAAGTAGAGATTCTATAAATTCTAGGACAATTAAAAAACTAAATTATATTGATACTTTTGTTGGTTTTATGAATGATAGTGATGTATTTGATCCTCCCAAAGCTAATGAATTATATGAACTATATATACAAAAAGTAAAAGACGGATCGCTAGAAATCAGGAAAACAGTTGAAGATTATCACGGTAAATTTTATTTAGTTCATAACAAAAAGGAATCATCTCAAGGTGGAGATTTTCCAGGAACTGTATTTTTTGGATCAAGTAATTTATCTTATAGAGGTTTGAGTGGACAGGGTGAATTAAATCGTTCTAGTAGGGAAAAGAATGAATTTAGCGAGTTCGTAGATCAATTTTCTGAAATGTGGAATGATTCAAAGTCTATTTCCATAGCAGACATAAATACTAAAGATGATTTTATTAAAGCTATCATGCCTCGAATTTGGAAATACATTTCACCGCTTCCATATCATGTTTATATTCGAGTTTTATATGAACTATTTCATCATGAAGAATTTAACTCACTAAAAACTCCAAAGGTAATCACAAACGGACAATATATTGACCTAGAATATCAGATTGATGCAATAAAAATAGTTATAGACAAACTTAATAGTTATGCTGGTGCAATTTTGGCCGATGTCGTTGGTCTTGGAAAAAGTATTATATCTTCGACGGTTGCCAGAAATATGGATATGAAGACAGTTATAATTTCTCCACCTCATCTTATTCCACAATGGGAAGAATATAAGGAACAATTTGGAATTAGAGGATCAAAAATATTTAGCTCAGGAAAAATTCAAGAAGTTTACGACAGATATCATGAATCTAAAGAACCAATCCTTTTTATACTCGATGAAGCACATAGATACAGAAATGAAGATACAAACGATTACAAGTTGCTACACCAAGTCTGTCGAAGTCATCCAGAGAATAAAGTATTATTATTAACAGCAACTCCATTTAATAATGATCCAAAAGATGTATTTGCATTAATTAAATTATTTCAAACTCCAGGGCAGTCAACTATTCGTTCAGTAGACAATTTGAGTTTGAGATATAGGGATCTTATTCAAAGATACAAAAATTTACGAAGAGAAATGACAAAAGGAAAAGACCAAGAGTCAATAAACAGAGAAGCATCAGAAATTGCAGCGGAACAAAGACGGCTAATCGAACCAATTATAATTCGTAGATCTCGTCTTGATCTTAACTATATAACTCGTTATAGAGAAGATTTAATTAGACAAAATATCGCTTTTGCGGAAGTTAGAGGTCCAGACCCGCTTGAATATGAGCTCGGTGAACTTTATGGCCCTTATATAAAAACTTTGGATTTAATTATTAAACCTGATAACGCCGGTTTTATAGGTGCAAGATACAAGCCAACCTCAGAAACATATATGAATGATGAAAATCGCAAAAAGTTTATTGAAAAATATAAAAATGAATTTGATGATATCGAAGATGTTAGAATTGCGCAAACTAATTTGGCTAAATTTATGAGGAGACTCCTAGTTATGCGTTTTGAAAGTTCTAAAAACGCTTTTAGATTAACTCTTGAAAAGATGATTGAGTCAAATAAGTTAATTGAGAGGTGGTGGAATCAATTAGGATTAATTCCAATTATGAAAAAGGGGCATCTTCCAGATCCTCAAGAATATGAAGCTGAAGACGGTCAATTTGATTCTTTTGACGAGGAATTGGAATTATTAAGATCAAAAAAAGGATTTTTAGAAATAAATAAAGATATGATAAATACTCAATTTATTGAAGATATAAAGCACGATACTATTCTTTTGCAATCAATTCATGATGAATGGTATTCAGATCCTAAATATGCAGATTTAGACCCTAAACTTGATAATGTTATTAATGAAATCAATAAATTACTTAAGGAAAATAAAAATAGAAAAATAGTTATCTTTTCAAGTTACAAAGATACTGTAGATTATTTGTACGAGATGATGATTAAACGGGGTTTTGATCGAGTTACAAAATACACTGCATCAGAAGGAACTGACGCATACAAAAAGATAATCCGTCAAGAATTTGATGCTTCGATTCTTGAAACACAACAGACAAATGATTTTGATGTTTTGATTGCAACCGATGCATTAAGCGAAGGTTTTAACTTACATCGAGCAGGAATTGTTATCAATTATGATATTCCATATAACCCAACTCGAGTTATACAAAGGGTGGGTCGTATTAATCGTATTAATAAAAAGGTATTTGATTTTTTAAATATTTACAATTGTTTCCCTACCACAATAGGTGAAGAAGAAACAAAACTAAAAAGTATTTCGACATTAAAAATGAAACTTATTAACGCAGTTGTTGGAAGTGACACAAAAACACTAACTAAAGACGAAGAACTGGTTAGTTATTTCAAAGATGAGTTTGATAAGGCCAAAAAGGAAGATGAAAGATTATCATGGGATACTAAACATAGAGAAAACTTTGATATTGCATTGAAAGATGATGAATTAATTAAAAAAGTTTTAGAGTTACCAAGAAGAAGTCGGGTTAAAAGAAATAATAGTAAAAAACTTGGCACAATAGTGTTTGGTAAAAAAGGACAAAATACTATTTTTACATATGGACTTACTCCAGTAGATATCAAAGTAACTTCTGCTGAAGATGCACTACCTATATTTGAGTCAAAATTAGATGAAAAAGGTATAACAGTTGATGATGACTTTACAAATGTCTTTAATTTAGCCAAAGATAAATTGTTTGCAAAACATGAATTACCACAGATAAAAGGTAGACGTTCAAGTGCGATCAATGTATTAAAGACAATTTCTGAAAAACTACCTAATGCCAAAGATTATTGTGAAGATATAATTTTAATAATAAAAACATTAGATGATCTACCTGATGGTGCATTAAAAGATATCTCTCAATTAAAGGTAAATAATGCAGAAAATGCTTACAAACAATTATTATTAATCGAGCCAGAGGCATCTGTTCGTAACAGTCTTGAAAAGGCTAAAAATACTGAGGATGCAAAAGAACTCTTACTATTTGCAGAACAACTAGCATGATAGAACTTAAAGGAGATTATCTAAGAGAAGAATTTTTAAAATTTATTAGTAACGATTTTTTGAATGATTTTAATCGTGATATTAGGAAAGTAAATACAACAGGATTAACCTCAATACAAACAGCTAATTATCTAGGTGAAAGTAAAAGTTTAGATTTACAAGTCTTCGAATTTTTTTATGATGGGTCTTCAAATAAAAGAGTTGCTTTAACAAAAGATGCCTTTTCAGTAATGAGATCAAGTGCAATATTTAGAGCGTTAGCAGTTTTTAAATCAACTGATAGTAATGATTGGCGATTTTCACTATTAACAGCAACACCAGAAGCAACAGAAAAAGGAAGGGTTGCAGTTTCATATTCAAATCCTAAACGATTGTCATTTTTTCTTGGCCCGAATGCAAAAGTAAACACCCCAATAAAATTTTTAATTAGCAAGGGAAAGGTTATTGATTTTGATGATCTAAAAAATCGATTTTCAATAGAGGTGGTAAATAAAGAATTTTATAAAGAAATTTCTGTAAGTTTTACTAAACTTGTTGATGGATTACTCAAACTTCCCGACTCTGTAGATAAAAGTCAAACCAATTTAGAATTTGCAGTTAGATTAATTGGTAGAATAATATTTTGTTGGTTCTTGAAAGAAAAGAAAAATAAAAATGGTATAGCCTTAATTCCCCTAGAATTACTATCCCTTGAAGCAATATCTAAATATGAAGATTATTATCACAACATACTAGAGCCAATATTCTTTGAAATATTAAATAAGCCGATTAAGGAAAGAATTGATAAATTTACAGAAGAACCGTACTCAACAATTCCGTATTTAAACGGAGGATTATTTTCCCCTGAAAAAGACGATTTTTACAAAAGAGGTATTTATCAAAGCGACTTCTATAATAATTTAGTTATACCAGACGAATGGCTTAAAGAGTTTTTTACGATTCTAGAAACATATAATTTTACAATTGATGAAAATACAAGCTATGATGAAGAACTTTCGATTGACCCCGAAATGTTGGGTCGCATATTCGAGAATTTGTTGGCTGAAATAAATCCTGAAACTGGCGAATCTGCGAGAAAAAGCACAGGTAGTTATTACACCCCAAGAATAATCGTTGATTATATGGTTGATGAAAGTCTACTTTTATATTTAAAGCAACAGACTGAGATCAAAGAAGAAAAATTAAAAGCTGTAATTAGTTATGAATTAACCGATGATGCTGATAACCCAACAACTTTAGAAGAAAGAGAGAAAATAGTTAATGCTTTAGAAAAAGTCAAAATCTTAGATCCTGCTTGTGGCTCTGGTGCTTTCCCAATTGGAGCATTACAAAAAATAGTTTTCATACTTCAACAAGTTGATCCTGATGGTAGCCTTTGGTTTAAAAAACAACTTACAAAAGCATCTCCTGAATTTAGAAGAGATATTGAAAAGAAGTTCTCAAATAAAGAATTTGACTTCCTACGAAAACTTGGAGTAATTCGAGAGTGTATTTACGGAGTAGATATTCAACCAATTGCAACAGAGATATCTAGACTTAGATGTTTTCTTACTTTAATAGTTGATGAACATATTGATGATAGAGAAGAAAACAGAGGCATCAAACCGCTTCCAAATCTTGATTTTAAATTTGTAACCGCAAACAGTTTAATTGGTTTACCGAAGCTTGATGATCCAAACGCTACAGTTCAACAACCAATGATATTCGACGATAGAGAAAATATTGATGAACTTAAAAATATTAGGGACCAATACTTTACTTCTTCAGGGATAGAGAGAGAAAAATTAAAACTAGATTTTTCTGAGCAACAAAAAGTATTAATAAAACAAATGTATAGAGAACATGGTTATATTGGCATGGCTAAGTCAGAACTAACTCAAAAATTAACAGACTGGGAACCATTTACACATAAACGAACAGATTGGTTTGATTCTGAGTGGATGTTTGGAATAAAAGAAGGTTTTGATATTGTAATTGCAAACCCTCCATATGTAGAGTTTAAGAATCTTAGTAAAGAAATAAAATATTTTTTGGAGAAAATATATTTAACAACTACTGGAAAATATGATTTATATATTCCTTTTTATGAAAAAGCTATTGATTTATTGAAGAATAACGGGGCTCTAACATTTATTTCACCTACACGATTCTTACATAGAGATTATGGACAAAAGTTAAGAATGCTGCTTCTTAATAAGACTCTGATTCATAAAATATTAGATTTTGTCGATCATCAGGTTTTTAATACTGCGCTTACCTACACAGGTGTTTTTATTTTTCAAAAGCATGAAAAGTGCATTGATAATAATTTTAAGTATATAAAATTAAAGATGGATATATTTAATGAAACTCTTGCTAAAATTTACGATAACGAAGTTTTTGAAGAAATTAGTATTAATCAAAACACACTCTCATCTAAGCCGTGGTATATTTCGAACAGTACGATTGAAGCATTGCTTCAGAAAATAGATAAAGTATCTGTTCCGCTTGAAAGTGTGTGTGAAGGAATATATCAAGGTGTGGCTACAGGAAAAGATAAAGTTTTTATTGTTAATAAATCTGAAGCTCAAAAATATAAGATTGAGAGGGAGTTATTAGTGCCATTTATAAAGGGTAAAAATATCTCAAAATATAAGATTAGTTGGAATAATTTGTTTTTAATATACCCATACGACAAACAAGGATACCCAATACCTGAAAACAATCTATCGATAAATTACCCAAATGGATATAAATATTTATTAAAAAACAAAAATGAACTGAAAGGTAGAAAATATTTTGAAAAATCGAATAAGTTCTGGTATGAACTATGGAACCAGAGAAACCTGAATAGGTTTTACAGAGAAAAATTAATTACACTCGATAATTCTAAAATAAATAGTTTTGCTTATGACAATTCAAATTATATTGGATCAACAACGACATACTCTATCTTATTAAAAGACACCGCTTTATCTTATAAATATCTCCTTGGAGTTCTTAACTCTAAATTGTTAAATTTTTATCACAAAAAAAGGACAATCCCTCAGGCTGGTGGTTATTATCGTTATCAAGCCACTTTCATTAAAGGTTTGCCGATATTAGTTAAAATACACAATCTTAAAAAAGAGAATTTGATCGTAAACTGTGTGAATGAGATTTTGTCACTAACCACATCTGACAACTATAAAACAAATTCAATAAAGCATGATCAGGTTATAAAATATGAAAAAGAAGTTGATCATATGGTTTATGAGTTATATGGATTGACTCAAGATGAAATTAAAATTGTGGAGAGGGAAAATGGCTAAAATTGTTTGCCCGATTTGTAGAAGTTCGAATATAAAAATTAATACTTACGCCTCTGATAATATATTTGATTTAAGTAAATCGAGATGGTTTGAAAAAACTGGTCGTTGGGTATGCGAAAATTGCGGACAGTTTATAAAACAAAATAAAGATGACAAAAACAGAAGAGAAAAAGCAAATTGAACAGGAATTAGAAAATCGAACAACAGATCGAGGGTTACTTCGCTACGGTTGGGATTATTACAAAGCATTTATCGAAGTCTATAAAAACCATCCTAAAGATACAGAGATGTATCAGGTTAAATTTTATTTATTGTGTCACTCTCTCGAACTTGCACTAAAAGCGTTTTTGAAACATAAGGGTTATACGAGAAAACAGTTAATTAATAATTTTGGCCACGATCTAGAGAAACTTTTACTGGAACTATATCGTAAATACGAATTAATTTTTGATAAAGAAAGCGCTCAACGAATATTCCATGTAAATCAATACTACAATACTAAGCAGTTTGAGTATTTCCAGACTGGTTACAAAGAATTAGTAGATATCAATAAGCTGGGAGATGTGACTAAATTGATGTTAAGTAAAGTTGAATCTAAAATTAATTTTTTAAAATGAGAAGCAAAAGTGAATTTATAAAACTAGTAGACTCACGTTTTTTTAATCACTTAAATACCAAATCACTAATACCTTTTAACGAAAAAGGAGATCGAAAAGAATTTCTTAAAAGTGTATACGATAAGCTACTTGACAACCTAACAAATTACAAACCACAAATACCTAGAAAGTATATTTCTATCCCTAAAAATAGATATGTCATACGCATGGTTCCATCATTTGAACTTGACGACTACTGTATATATTATTTTTGTCTAAAGGTACTTGGAGACTATATAGCTGAAAATAGAGTTGATGGAACTTTTGGTGGATTCAGACTAGGAGGAAAACTAAGAGAAAAAGAAAATGAGGAGTTTGAACCTTCCTTCGAGGATAGTTACAACGAAAATAGTTTTAATATATTTGCATGGAAGCAGGAGTATGGTGAATATCAAACAAAACTACGCAAACTTTCATCACTTATGGGTAATAAATTTAGATTCGCGGTTCAGTTTGATATAGCAAATTTTTACGATTGTATAAGAATTGACCTCTTGGAAGACAAAATTAGGAAAAGAATTGCAGATAGTAGCTGTAATGACGAAATATATTTACTTGTACGGTTTTTAAAATACTGGAACTGTAAATACGATTTAGATAAGAGTGTAGGTATCCCACAAGATGAGGTCGGTGACTGTTCTCGTATATTGTCAAATTTCTTTTTGCAAAATTATGATCAGTTTATGTATGATCAATGTCAGATTAAAGATGCGAGTTATTTGAGATATGCTGACGACCAGATTATTTTTACAAAATGTAAAGAGGATGCCGAAGAATTAATGTTTAAAGCTTCGCAAAAACTGTTTGAGGAAAGCTTAAATATAAATACTAGTAAAACTAAGGAGTTTACTAATTCTCAAGAATTCGATGATGTTTACGGTTTTAGCATATTTGAAAAGTTAAAATTTGATGATCAAGATATAAATCAAGCTTTTGAGCTGTTTGTTATCAAAAAAGATTTACATTCTGGTTTTAGAGAATCATCTGTTCTAAAAAGAATGCTTCATGACAAAATTCAGATTGAGAATCTATATAATCAAAATAGAATAAAACTTTTAGCGTATTTATGGGATGAAAATTTTTTACTTTTTTCGGATAGCCATTACATGATGCAGATATATAAGATGCTTAAGGATGATGGTGAAAAAACTGAATATTTAAATACTTTAGATGCTATAAATATAAAAACTCTTTTTGAATCTTATAAAATTAATTATCAAAAATTTATTAAGCAAATAATATATTAAAATATGAAAAGCAAAATTAGTGAAATATACAAAAAATTCAAGTTATATATCAAAAAACTTTTGTTTCCATTGTGGTTATTTCCTATTAAGCTTGTTACCTATTCAAGTTATTATATTTTAAAATTAATTTGGAAAATTATTTCCTGGCCATTTAGAAAATGGTCGAACTTAGGCAAAACAATTTTGTGGTTATTTATTCTGACTTATTTTATGTTTTCATTATTGGTTATATTTGATTATTTAAGTAGAGAATATGGAAATTTTGACAAGGTATTTTGTGGTACAGGTGTTAAAGACAAACTAAAAAATTCTGTGGTTAGAATAATTGGTGGTTATGGTGAAGGATCTGGCTTTTTCATAAGTCCTACCGAAGTTGTTACCAATTTCCATGTAATAGCAGATGAGCCAAGCCCAAAAGTTGTTTTTCCTGATGGTCATTTTGAAACTCCTGAAGAAATTGTGGGTGAAAAAAATATGGACATTGCAGTATTAACTTTAAAAAATTCATATCCTGATTTTGTTTATAATTTACCCAGTGAATTTAATTTAGTTAGTAATGAGCCATTACTTTCAGCAGGCTACCCACTTGGCTCTGAAATAACGGGTAATGTAACAATTGTAAAAGGAAACTTCATAGACTTTAGAAGAAGTAGAAAGGATGTAGTCGGATACCTACAAACAAACATTAGTTTGGTCAAAGGTATGAGTGGGGGACCATTAGTTGATCAATGCGGGTCGGTTGTGGGGATAAATACACAAAGCCTAGCAGGAATATCATTTTTTATAACTGCTTTAGATGTTAAAGAAAACCTTGATAATTTAACAGATCAAGAAATCACAAAAATAGAAGTTGATCCATCAAAATCTCCAGAAGAGGCAGTATATGCTTTTTATACATATCTTAAAGCAAGACAAATGGAAAAGGGATATAACTTATTAAGTAGTAAGTATCTAGAAAAAACAAATTCAACAGAATGGACAAATAGATTTACTGATATTTTGGATGTCGATGTAATATCTACCGAAAGATTTGAGAATTCCGATGATACTGTATTTGTTAAATTTGGAACAACTAATTGGGTTGATGGTGAAGTAGAATATCATTATTATGAAGGTACTTGGGAAACCGTAATTGAAGAAGGAGTATACAAAATGAATAAAAGTAAAATTAAAGAAGTCGATGATCCAGACTACAATTGGTTTTATGAGTAAACAGAATGAAAAAGGTTGAATTTGAACTTGATGCCACTAGGAATGTTTTTGCTGAGATAATTCTAGGTGCGATTAGATTTTTTAAAGTTCCAATTAATTTATTTAAGAAGTATTTTAAAAAATTTGGAATTTCAAAAAAATCTAGATTTTATAATTTAGTTAACTACCCACTTGCAAATTTATTGATTAAATACTTTATATTAGGATTAATTATTGAATACTTATTTGTTGTTGGGTTAGTTCTTTTTGAATTCGATCAAAAGTCTATTATCATTGCATCAAGCTTACTTGCTCTAATCGTTTTTACTCCATCTCTTCTTAAAGTATTGTTTATTATGCTAGTTATGATTACTGAAATGACAATAAGAATAACAAGGTCTATTTTTTTTACCCTGAAGTCACTATTTACAGAAAAGGAGTATTATTAATAATATGGTAAGTGATAAGTTAATTGAAAAAGCCATAAAGATAGTTAGCCCTTACGACAGAGCTTCTGCATCACTCCTGCAAAGAAGACTTTCCATAGGCTATCAGGATGCAGATGAAATTATGAAGGTACTTGAATCAAGAGGAATTGTTGGACCTGCAAATGGAGCCTACCCAAGAGAAGTCATAAAAAAGAAACAAAAAATTATTTTAGATATAAAACTAATTCCGGGATTGATAATAGCCTTAATCTTTGGGTCTATTCTAAGCCTAGTTTACATTTTAATATTTCCAAGATGACCAATAACAAATTTGTTTTAGTTCCAGTTGAACTTCTTAAAAATTTAAAAGAACTAGCCAAAGGCACAGAATATGAGGATGAGGTCAGAAAAGTTTTAGATTCCCGTGAGGCTATTGAAAATCATGATGTTACAAAACTTCCCAAGTCCGCTGTTGTCAAAAGAGTGATAGATGGAGACACTGTAGAGTTATTTAACGGTACTGTACTTCGTTACATGGGGATTACAGCTCCAGAAGAAGGAGAAGACTTTGCAATTGATGCTACTAAACTTAATCAACAACTTGTTGAAGGTAAAGAAATAAAATTAGAATATGATAATTACACCTCAGATAAATTTGGAAGAATACTTGCATATCCAATTAT
>Ga0172379_10008620_pt1 | contig 12793 bp, 13 predicted proteins | sample GrowelOW334metaG_FD_119756 | JGI IMG/M metagenome (GOLD analysis project Ga0172379, IMG submission 119756) | Groundwater microbial communities from an aquifer near a municipal landfill in Southern Ontario, Canada - Groundwater well OW334 metaG | ecosystem: Environmental > Aquatic > Deep... | reverse complement strand
GTCGTAGTCCCGCGAGAGCTTGTGGGTCGTATCCGCGACGACCGGGTAATTGACCATGGGCAAGTCGCGTTCGAACCAGGCTTTGTGGCTCCACTCGGAGTCCGTCGAAGCGGCCAGGACTTCGGCGCCGAGCGTGTTGAACGCGCTTTCGTGCGAAGCGAAACCTTTGAGCTCCGTCGGACAGATGAAGGTGAAGTCGCGCGGGTAGAAGAACAGGACCAGCCACTCGCCTCTGTAGTCGGACAGGCTGACCTCGTGGAATTCGCCTTTGTGATACGCCTTGAGACTCGTGAAATCAGGCGCTTGTTTGCCGATGTGGATCATACGGATGGTTGTTGCGGGACGGCAATCGTGCACGGCCCCATGAATTTGGTGGCCTTAGAGTAAAGTCCGTCAGCTTTCGTCCAGTCGAGATTCTTCCAGAAATCCTGGATATACGTCTTGCGGTCGGAACCTTGGTCGATGAAGTAAGCGTGTTCGTAGACGTCGAGGACGATAACCGGAATCGCTCCCCAGACTCCGCCTTGGTTGTGGGCGTCGCCCGTGTAGACGCGGAGCGCTTCGTCGTGCGTGTCCCAAGCGAGCACCGTCCAGCCGCGCGCGGCCAGGCCGCAGGCCGTGAAGTAGGCGACGAAATTCTCGAGCGAGCCGTATTCGGCTTTGAGCACGTCGGCGAGCTCGCCGGACGGAGCGCCGTCACCGCCCAAGATCTCGAAGTACCATTCGTGAAGGTTCACCCCGTTCACGGCGAACGTCTCGCCGTCTTTGAGCGCGCGGAGTTCGGAGTAGGTCTGGTTCGCGGACGAGACGTCGCCGCCGCGCGAGAGAGTGGCGAGCTTGTCCGCGATTTCGTTTTTCTTCGCGACATAACCCGCATAGAGCTTGTCGTGGTGGATCGCGATGGTCTTCGCGGAAATACCGCCGAGATCCTTCGAAAACGGCAACGGCTTGGCTACGTAGGGCATAAGGCCTGTGGATAAGTATTACTTAGTCTAGGACTAGGGAATTAGTGTAGCAAGACGTCGGCTTGTCGTGAAGAAGGACTTGATTAATTGACATTCTAGCATTTTGGCGTAGTTTATACCCGCACGACCGAATCCGAGATCGCGGCGGGCCGATTTTCGGACGCCAGCGACGGACGCGGGTCCGGGGCGTGCGGAGGATATCGAGATGCAGGGCATTGACATCGGGTTGTTGGAGGCGTTGTTGGAGGACGTGAAGTCTGGCCGGATTCCGCCGGCAGGGCTTCGGAGGTTGCACGAGAGACCCTATCTGGTCTCGGAGGCGTTTACGGAGGTGAAGGTACTTTGGACGGCGCCGGGTGACGCCGTCGTCTCGCACGACTTGTCTCGGGCGGCTTGGCTGGCATACGACGGCAGACGGGTCTTCGTCCAATCGATCAGAGTCTTGGGGTGCGTCGCCACGCATTTCGACGACAACGCCGGTGATCCGGAGCTCGCGTTCGAGGGTAATGACCTGATCATGTTGCACAAAGGCGATGTGTTCCGCGTCCTCGAATCGAGTTCGGGCGCTAGCACGATGTCGATGTGCTACCGAAGCACCAGGAAGCGCGAAGCGCGCCGACTCCTCTCGGGTTCCACGTTGGTGATCCTGGACAGGACGAGGGGTGAGGTGGGGCATCTCTACGACGCATTCGCGACGGATGGCCGGGAGCTTTTCCACGGTTTCCAACCGAGCGAGATTCGCGACGCCGAGGCGTTCGGCGTTTCCGGTTCGGAGATCGTGCTGTTCAGTGGGAAGGTCCTGAAGGAGGAGCCGCATGGGCTTTTCGTCTCGATGCAAGGGATGCGGGGCTCCATGAGCTGTCTCCGCAAGGGGCCTCCGGACGACGTACTCGACGCGGCCTTCGGAAGGCTGGTGTCCTCTGGGAAGCGATCGAGGGATGGCAAGCACGTGCTTCTCGGGTGCCGTGAGGGCGAACCGCGCAAGTACGTGCTGTATCTCGATTCAGTCCGTTGGGCGCCAAACGGCCCCTGCCGCGGATACGATGTCGGCGTTTACGGCTTTCTCGAGGACGGGTCGCCGTTCTGGGAGTGCCGGAGTTGCAAGACGATTAAGGTCGAGGGCACGGACGTCCGTTATCCGACACGTCTCGCCGACGAGGAACGGATCGAACGGGTCGTCGGACGCGGGTTGAACCTGCCGTTCCTCATTTGCCATCGATATGCCGATAACGTCCACGCCTGGATCCTGTACGGCGACCGCAAATTCGTCGTGAGGATCTGTAACAAAGTCGCGGACGCGATATCGTTGGGCACGACCGCTCCCGGAATCGACGGTTTCGCCGTCGTCTTCGAGACGAAGGGCTCCAGCCAAGTCGTCGTCATCAAGTTCGATAGGGAACGTCTGGGTTATGATTCGGAGCGCAGGAGCGTTGTGCGGGCATCGTTGCGCTCCCTGACCGCGATCCCCGGCACGGACAAGCTCGCTTGGATCGTGAGCCGCAAGAAGCATGATGGCTCGGTCAAAGCCGAATGCATCTCCGTAGACGGCGAGGAGGGGATGTTGCACAAGCGGATCGTCCGGCTTTGGACCGGCGACGGCGCGAATGGCGCGCACCACATCCGCTACACCGCGGAGGACGAGAAGGGTCGTTTGCACTGCCACGGAATCCGGCTCGGCGGGAAGTGACGGTTTTCGGGGCCGTCTGACGTCGAATCGCCGCGGATGCGAGAGTATCCGCGGTCTTTTTTATCCACAGGTGACAGCCGGGTCTACCCGTGCTAAATTTCCTAGCACGAATAGAGGTTTATTCGACCTATTAGCAATGACGGTCATATGATGGGTTCAGAGCAGAAGAGCTGGCTCGATGCCACGCCTTCGAAGACGGCGTTCGCGTTCGGATTGGTGCTCGGCCTCGGAGCCGCGGCGCTCGTCGGTCTCGTCTTGGTCTTGTCGTTGTTCCTCACGGGCAAATTGCCGTCCGTTTCCGCGGCCGCCGCCGCGGGGCCGTCGCCGAGCGCGCAAGTCGGCGCACAGCAACCGGTCGCGCCGACCGGTCCGGTCGACATCAAGCTGACCGACACCGATTACGTGCTCGGGCCGAAGAACGCCAAGGTCACGGTGGTCGAGTACTCCGACTTCCAGTGCCCCTACTGCGGACAGTTCCATGACGACGCGATCGTCTCGATGCTCAAGGACTACAAGGACAAGATCAAGTTCGTCTATCGCGACTTCCCGCTCGAGCAGATCCACCCGTTCGCCAAGCCGGCCGCGATCGCGGCCGAGTGCGGAGCCGAGCAGGGTAAGTTCTGGCAGTTCCACGACGCGCTCTTCGCCAAACAGGCTTCGCTTTCGGACGCCACCTTCCAGCAGATCGCGAAGGACGTCGGCGTGGACATGAACAAATGGAACGAATGTCTCAAGTCCGGTCGTCCGGATAAGGTGATCGATGCCGACACGCAGGGCGGTATCGGCTATGGAGTCCAGGGCACGCCGACCACTTTCGTGAACGGCATCGAGGTCTCGGGCGCCCAGCCGTACGCCGCGCTCAAGAAAGTCATCGATTCCGAGCTCGCGAAGTAAAAACCAGTCAGTCAGACAAGACGGCCTCCGAAAAAGGGGTCGTCTTTTGATTGCGTTGCAGACGATAAGGGAGTGGTTAGTGGAGAGTAGAGAGTTGATCGATCGGAATCGGCGCTCTTTTGTCATCCCGAGCGGAACCGGGTGAAGCCGAGGGACCTCGGACGAGTCGGCTTCTACAGCGAGACCGATTCCGAGGTTCCTCCGCTACGCCTGACGCTCCAGTCGGCATGACGACACATGCTCCGTACACCTCGTCGACTAGCCCCTACGTTTTTTGACGATATTATGATACAAATGTCCTGTCCGGACGCGTCGATTCCTACGCTTTCGCTTTAGCTTACGCCTCGTCCATGGGAACTTTGTACATAGTCGGAACCCCGATCGGGAACCTCGAAGACATCACTTATCGCGCCGCGCGTATCTTGCGCGAGGCGACGATCGTCGTGGCCGAGGATACGCGGGTCACGAGGAAACTTTTGAATCGGATCGAAGTCGAGACTCCAGCCATCCCGTATCATGAGTATTCCGATCCGCGCGGCCTGTTGCCCATCGTGAAGACGCTCGAGTCCGGCGGTTCCGTGGCGGTCGTCACGGATTCGGGGACGCCAGGCATCTCGGATCCGGGCGCGTTCCTCGTCTCGGAAATCTTGCGCCGCCTGCCGGAAACGCAGGTCTTCACGATTCCCGGACCGTCGGCTTTGACCGCCGCCTTGTCCGTCTCCGGCTTCCGCGCCGAACCGTTCACGTTCTTCGGTTTTGCGCCGGAGAAGAAGGGAAGGAACTCGTTCTTCGCTTCGCTTTCGAGCCATGACGAAGCGTTCGTCCTGTACGAAGCGCCGCATCGGATCGAAAAGACGATGGACGAGCTCGTGAAAGCGCTCGGGGAATCGCGTCAAGCGATGGTCGCGCGCGAACTCACCAAGATCCACGAGACGCATTACCGCGGTACTTTGGGGGAGGTGACAGCGGCGGTGAAACAGGATACCGTACGGGGCGAATACGTGATCGTAATCGGACCGGCATGAAACCATACTACATCACGACCACCTTGCCGTACGTGAACGCGGACCCGCACATCGGTTTCGCGCTCGAGATCGTCCAAGCCGACGTCTTGGCGCGATATCACCGTCTTTTGGGCGAAGAAGTCGTATTCAATACCGGAACGGACGAGCATGGACTCAAGATTTTCCGGATGGCCGAGGAGCAAGGTCTCGATCCGAAGACCTATTGCGACGGTTATGCCGCCAAGTTCGACGGCTTGAAGCAGGCGCTCGGATTGTCGTACACCAATTTCATCCGCACGACCGACGAGCATCACGTCGCCGCGGCCCAGGAGTTTTGGCGCCGTTGCGACGCGGCCGGCGATATCTACAAGAAGAATTATTCGGTCAAGTACTGCGTCGGTTGCGAGCTCGAGAAGACCGATTCGGAGCTCGTGGACGGCCGTTGCCCGCTCCACCCGAACCGCGAGCTCGAGACGATCGAGGAGGAAAACTACTTCTTCCGTTGGTCACGTTACGGCGAGAAGTTGCTCGCGCATTACGCCGCGCATCCCGATTTCGTCGTGCCCGAGTCCAGGATGAACGAGATCAGGAGTTTCGTCGCCTCGGGTCTCCAGGACTTCAGCATCTCGCGTCTCAAGGCGAAGATGCCGTGGGGGATAGAAGTGCCTGGAAATCCCGATCACGTGATGTACGTCTGGTTCGACGCGCTCGTGAACTACGTCTCGACGCTCGGTTGGCCGCAGGACGAGAATAATTTCGCGCGTTTTTGGCCAGGAGTCCAAGTCGCCGGCAAGGATAATCTTCGCCAGCAGTCCGCCATGTGGCAAGGGATGCTGCTGTCGGCCGGCTTGCCGATGTCAAAACAGATCTTCATCCACGGTTATATCACGGCCGACGGACAGAAGATGAGCAAGAGCCTCGGGAACGTCGTCGATCCGTACGACCTGGTCGCGTCATCCGGAACCGACGCCGTCCGCCACTTCCTGCTCGGCGCCATGCCTTCGCACAATGACGGCGATTTTTCGGCCAAGTCTTTCGACGAACATTATGCCTCGAAGCTCGTGAACGGCGTGGGTAACCTCACTGCGAGATCGCTCACGATGATCGAGAAGTTCGCGGACGGCGTCGTGCCGGATAGGTCGGCGGACATCTTCCGGACCGGGGATTTCTGGAAGGCGTACGACGCGGCGCTCGACGGTTTCCGTTTCGACGATGCCGTGAAGCTCGTCGATGAGCTCGTGACTTCGTTGAACAAGGCGATAGACGACGAGGCGCCGTGGAAGAAAGCCAAAGCGGGCGAGGACGTCGCGCCGTTCATGTATCAGCTCGCGGAAGGCCTGCGTCACATCGCCGTGGCGCTATTGCCGATCGTCCCGACATCGGCCGAGAAGATGCTCGCCTGGCTCGGTCTGGACGCGTCCGCCGTCTCTTTTCCGTCCGGGCAGGAGTGGGGCGTGACGGAACCGGGGACCAAGATCACGAGCGGCGAGATCCTTTTCCCTAGAAAATGACCGTACAGATCGAGAAGGTCTACGCGAGGGTCTACGAAAATACGAATTCATACGAAAGTACTAATGCTGAAGGAACGATGATGTTTGTATGGTCAGGTCGATCGTTTCGTATTTTCGCATAAATTCGTAATTTCGTAGACCATTATGAACGCGACCACGACGCGATACGTTTGCACCGGGACTTGCGGTGCGAAGCTCACGCCGGAAGAGTACGAGAAGAGCGCGAAGGTCTGCGACACTCCAGGTTGCTCGATGGAAGGTCACGAGTTCGTGAAGGTGGCGGTCTGCGAAACCTGCGGCGCGATCCTCAAGGACGGCGAAGTCCACGAACACTAAAGCGCTGATATGGCTTTCAATTTCATCCTCATCGTCCTGCTCGCGGGATTCGTCCTGTTCGGACTCTGGTTCGGTTTCGTGCACACGCTCGGCGCCTTGGCCGGGACGATCGTCGGCGCGTATCTCGCCGGCCAATTCTACGAACCGGTCGCGAACGTGCTGGCGGGTCTGCTCCACCTCGACTTGAACCTGATGCGCGTGGTCGCGTTCCTCGTCCTCTTCGTCATCATCAACCGTCTCATCGGACTCCTCTTTTACGTCATCGAACGCGCTTTCAAGATCGTCTCGATCATCCCGTTCCTGTCGACGATCGATCATCTGCTCGGCGCCGTCTTGGGGCTCTTCGAAGGCGTGATCGTCCTGGGTCTCACGTTGGTCGTCGCCGAGAAATTCCCGATCGGCACGCTGCCCGCGATGATCCAAACCTCGACCGCGGCGGCCTGGCTCATGGCCACGGCTTCGATATTGCTGCCGCTACTGCCAGCGGTCGTCAAATCGAACATCTGAAGCTTTAAGATGTCGAGTAGACCCCTCCTCTTCGGAAGAGGAGGTCGGGAGGAGTTCCGTCGGACGTCGTTCGGATCGCCGACGTAACTCACCCCAACCCTCTCTTTCGAAGAGAGGGGGGAAGCATCGATTCGGCACTGGCCTGCTTATTGACACGGATGCCTCGTCTCATCGACACCCACTGTCACGTCCAGTTCGCCGCGTACCGTGAAGACGGTGCGCGTGTCGTTCGTGACGCTTTGGCCGAAGACGTCTGGATGATCGCGGTCGGGACGCAGAGTTCGACTTCGGAGAACGCCGTCTCGATGGCCGAATCCGAATCCGAGGGACTTTACGCCGCGATCGGTCTGCATCCGAATCATCTTCATGTGATGCATTTCGACGAGGACGAGCTCGCCGTGCACACCCGTAGCGAACGTTTCGACGAGACGCGCTACGCGAAACTCGCGGCGTCGCCGAAAGTCGTGGCCGTCGGCGAGATCGGCATCGATCTCTATCGTCTGCCGCCGGAATTGGACAAAGAGGAAGTCCTTAGGCTCCAGAAGGAACAATTCGGTCTGCAATTGGAATTCGCGGACAAACACGACTTGCCGACGATCGTCCATGGTCGAGACGCGCACGCGGAAATCTTGGACGTCATGAAGTCGCGTCTCGCGGTCGGCGGTCTGAAAAAGAGGGGAGTCGTCCACTCGTTCACCGGCACTTGGGACGAGGCCAAAGCCTATCTTGACCTCGGTTTCATGATCGGTTTCAACGGAATCATCTCTTTCCCGCCTCGGAAAGCCGATCCCGCGCCGCATCTCGCCCTGCTCGAAGCCGCGAAGAACGTGCCCGATGACATGTTCCTACTCGAGACTGATGCCCCGTATCTCTCGCCGGTGCCGCGTCGCGGGGAGAAGAACCTGCCGCAGTACGTGAAGCACGTGGCGGAACGCATGGCGGAATTGCGAGGAAGGTCTTATGAGGATGTGGCGGAGATGAGCGTGAGGAACGCGTTGTGGTTGTTCAATCGCATGAGTCGATGATATACGTTGTCAGGGTCTGTGAAGGGGATGTCTCTTTGTCGGACGTGGTATTAGATAAAGAATTAAATATGGGCGAACTGCTTTCAAAAAAAGAAGCGATCGAGTACACCGGTCTTCATGATAAGATGTTCGGTAATTATTTGATCGCGAATGAATTTTCTTGCATTGAAAGAAAGAATGGACGAGGGCGCTATTATTTCGACAAGGACACCCTTTCAGCGTGGTTAAAGGATAAGGAGTCGAGGACGGTGACATTAAATTTAAAAGACTACGCGATTTGTTTGGATTTCGCATTAGCCCAACACTTTAGACACTATGTCGCGTCAGATTTTGGAACGGGCAGACAAAGGGAGTTCGGACAGAAAATTACCAACTGGGTCAAGGGTCAATTGGGCGAAGTTGCGGTGAGGAAATTTTTTTCTTCTTTCGGAACCGAGATTGAATTAGATTTCAACTTGCACGACGAGATAGTCCCACAAGATATTGTTGGCGTGATGGACAACGGAAAAATTCGCAAACCAAAAATTGGTGTGGGTATCAAGTCCTCAAAGCCTAAAAACGTCTTTCTAGTGCTTGGAGAAAATGAAATTACTCGCGAGGATAGAAGGTCGGACATATATATATTTTGTAGGCCAGATATACCTGATGATCACATTCTGCGAGTCGCAAAAAACGCAATCCAGGATATTGTCCACGGCATGCCGCATTACGATAAGTATAAGACATTGATGCCGGATTTCGCTCCGATCGTTTGTGAGATTGTCGGTTGGTGTCGTTATGAAGATCTCAAACAGGCGAACGAGATACCCGGACAAAAATTCGAAGGAGTCAGGTACGTTAAGGCTAGCGGTGAACTAAAGCGAGGGATCGACGATTGGCGAAATTTGATCAGTCGAATTTAGTGGTCTTAGACTGCTCGTTTATAGACTTGGATTGACCCATTTATACGGAATATGGGCGAAAGTTTTTAATACCGCTTCGATGATTACCTTGGCGGCTCTTGGGGGAACTGCCATTCCAATCTGTTTTCGTACTTCTTCTTTGGAACCTTCAAAAATAAAATCATCAGGAAACGTTTGGATCCGGGCACGTTCTCTATTAGTCAATGCACGCGGTTCCTTCCAGTGGTAGCCATGCGTTCCACCGCCGCCACTTCCAGTCAGAGTGTAGGATGGTTTGTTTGGATCCAATCTTTTATAGATTTGACTCATTCTAGCGCCTTTGACATTTAGTCTCAGGTGTTCAGGCAACCCTTCATACCAGACATTTTTCCCTGGAGGAATGTGTTTCAATCGCTCGATAACGATTGAGCCCTGTTTCGTGATTTCGTTGTTCGCCGCACAGAGATTGATTTGTGGATTTTCGAGCGCGTCCTTTGCTGTAACATGGCAATCCGGAGTTGTTGGCGCCGGTACCTTGAAAACCAGTCCTAAATCTTTCCTGATACCGATTATCACAATTCGATGGCGGTACTGTGGTACGCCGTATTCTTCGAATTTGTATAGATGAGCGGTGAGAGCGTAGCCCCTACCGACACCCTCCAGATCGGACAGTATCTTCTTGAACGCATTACCATCGTTCGCACTCTGGAGCCCACTTACATTTTCCGCGATAAACCACTCGGGATTGTGAATGAAAATGGCTTTGACTCCGTATGTGTATAGAGGGCCGAACCTCCCGTTGAACCCCCTGTGTTCACCAACGAGGCTAAAATCATTGCAAGGAAAACCAAAAGCCAGGGCATCGAATTTTGGGATTGCCGCCAAATCAATGGTTTCTGTTGCCCCGCTGACAACAGCAGAGGTGTCTCCGGGGTGGAGATTTCTAGCGTAAGTTTTACAAGTGACCTGATCTATGTCGTTTGCCCAGACTGATTTAACGCCATATCTCTCTCCTTCTGAACCGTAGGCGAGCGCTGACGTCGCTCCCAGCGCCAAACCACCAGGCCCGCAGAATAATTCCGCTAGTCTAAATATCCTGTCAGCTCCAACTGGTTTTTGCGGAGCGGCGTTATAGTTGCGAATCACCTTGACAACCACACCGCGAATCTCTACTTCGGCCCTAAAGATTGGGAAAAGTGTCGGGTTGGCTGGCTGTAATCTGAAGCGTCCGCTTTCGCGGTAGATTTTTTTCAGAGTCGCAGAGTTGCTGTCGATGATTGCAACAACGGTTTGTCCATCCTCGGCAGTCGTTTGGTGTTTCAGCACTACTACATCACCGTCGAATATCCCTTCTTCAATCATGCTGTTACCGATCACTTTTAAGGCATACATTTTTCCACGTAGGGGGAGATCGTTTCGGCTGAGCGTCACCGCGCCGTCCGGAATTTCTATTGCCTCGATAGGTTGTCCGGCTGTGATTGAACCCACAATCGGGATTTCAACGGTATCAATCGACCCGGTCACAAGTTCGTAACCGTGCGTTCCGCCCCTGTGGTCACTCAACAAACCTTTGTTCTTTAGTGACTCGATGTGTTGATGTATTCCTGACACAGCTCTTAGATTGAAGTGGGTTTTGATTTCCTCTAGCGTCGGTGTCGCTCCGTTATTTTTAGAAAAGCTAAGGACGTACTCGTAAATCTCCTTCTGTCTTTTTGTGAGGGAGCGCATAAGTAAGAGTTATCACAAGCAATCCCCGGTGCGTTCATTATACCGAAAATATACCGAAGAAATAAGCTCGGTTATCCACATGCAGTGGTGAGTGCTGATTAACAAGCTAAAATGCCTGGATTGTTGAATCAAGTTGGCGAATAGTCTTGGCTCGTATTTGTCCCATACTCTCCGGGGGCGTATTTTCCGATTCCCTTGACCGTCCCGCGTGGAGCGCCTATACTTTAGGCGCTCTTTTTGAAGCATCAGACGCTTGTGGATACATCTTCCGTCGAGCCGAAAAAGGAGAAAAGCGGCGTAATGGCCGCTTTGGGGCTGGCTGGTCAGCTCGGGTACATCATCGCCTTGCCGATCGTCATTTTGGCGCTTGGCGGACGGTTCCTGGATCAGCGTTACGGCACCTCGCCGCTTTTCCTCATCGTCGGCATGGCGCTTGCGGTCGCGGTCACCACGATCTGGATGTACTTCAAAGCTAAAGCGATGTTGGCGGATATCGATAAAGAATGACGCTTCTAGAGATACAGGACGATAAGCGAGTAGCCAGTGGCCAGTAGCGAGCAGGTCGACACCGTACCGATTCGGCCTACTGGCAACTGGCTACTCGCTACTGGCTTCGTGAAAATACCGAAATGAACATCTCACTGGCGGCCGAACCCATTTTTCACATCCTCTCCTTTCCGGTGACGAATTCGCTGTTCGTCGCCTGGATCGTGGTCGCGATCCTCGTCATTCTCGCGATTCTCATCAAACGGAGCATCGTCGAAGTTCCGCGTGGCATCCAGAACGTGGCTGAGGCGCTCGTCGAGGTCATGCTCTCGTACGCCGATTCGGTCACGAACGACCGCAAGATGTCGCTACGGTTCCTGCCGATGGTCGGATCGATCTTCTTTTTCGTCTTGCTCGCGAACTGGATGGGCCTGTTGCCCGGTTTCGGCACGATCGGATTGAACGAAGTCGAGGAAGGTCACGTGATCCTCGTCCCGTTCTTCCGCGCCGCGTCCGCGGATCTCAATTTCACGATCGGTCTCGCGCTCGTCTCGGTCGTCACCGCGCAGATCTACGGCATGCAGACGGTCGGCAAGCTCAAGTATTGGGGCAAGTTTTTCGTGCCGCCGTGGAAGTCGCCGTACTTCATCGGCACCTTCGTCGGCCTGCTCGAGTTCATCTCCGAGTTCGCGAAAATCATCTCCTTCTCCTTCCGTCTCTTCGGCAACGTCTTCGCCGGCGAGGTCTTGCTCATGGCCATGGGATTCCTCGCACCGTACCTCACGCCGATCCCGTTCATGTTCCTCGAGATCTTCGTCGGCGTCGTCCAGGCCACCGTCTTCGCGATGCTGTCGCTCGTGTTCTTCACGATCGCCACGCAATCGCATGACGAAGGGGGACACGAGGGACATGAGGAGATAGCAATAGGGAATAGCCATAGGACCGACGATCGAATCGGTGCCGACCTATAGCTATCGCCTATATCTGTTCCCTCGATTAGTGCATTCACCTGGTGCCTGATGGACACGAGGCGAGCGCATTAACAAACGCAAAGCAGTCGCGCGGCGAACATGCGTGCGCTCCGCCGTGCCTGCACATCGAGAAGCTATGGCAGTCGAAACGGCAGTAGCGAGCGGCGCCGACATGTTGCCCGCAGTCAAGGCGATCGCCGCAGGTCTCACTATCGCGGTCGGCGGAGGCGTTCCGGCGCTCGCGATCGGCAAGATCGCCTCGAAGGCGATGGAGTCGATCGGCCGCAACCCGGAATCGGCCTCGAAACTCTTCGTGCCGATGATCCTCACCGTCGCGTTCGCGGAGGCGATCGCCATCTACGCGTTCGTCATCGCCCTTATCGTCAAATTCGTCTAGATCGAGACGTATCGGGAGCGGAGCAAGCGAGTCTTGATCCGCTCGGATTCGTCCCCATCAGCAAGAAATGAATATGGAACTCTTGAACACCCTAGGCATCGATTGGCGCTATCTCCTCTGGCAGATCGTGAACTTCCTGATCGTGCTTTTCGTGCTCAAACGGTTCGCCTTCGGTCCGATCGTCGAGATGCTCGAGAAGCGTACCGCCAAGCTCGAGCAGGGGCTCAAAGACGCCGCCGACGCGAAAGTCGCGCTCGCATCCGGCGAACAGGAACGTCAGGCGATGATCGCGTCAGCGCGGTCCGAAGCCGGTCGGATCCTCGCCGATACCCGCGACCAGGCCGAGGCCATGCGTCTCGAGACGTTGAACAAGACCAAGGCCGAGGTCGAGGAGATCGTCG
>Ga0172379_10008619_pt1 | contig 12794 bp, 11 predicted proteins | sample GrowelOW334metaG_FD_119756 | JGI IMG/M metagenome (GOLD analysis project Ga0172379, IMG submission 119756) | Groundwater microbial communities from an aquifer near a municipal landfill in Southern Ontario, Canada - Groundwater well OW334 metaG | ecosystem: Environmental > Aquatic > Deep... | reverse complement strand
ACTTGACATGAAAAGATTGCGGATACATACATCAGCGGCGATGGACGCCAGGATGTTCCTGCAGTTTCTGGCCCTGATCTACATCTGTCAAATCCGCAATGCCATCCAGAAAGACCGGATACTCAGAAACCTGACTGTCAGAGAAGTAATGGAAGACATGGAAACTTTGGTACGAATAAAATATTCCCATCGTTACGGACAGTTATATACAGAAACAAATCCGATTCAGCGGAAAATTATGGAAGTATTCGGATTTAACACCCCAGGTTAGACCTCAGGGGCGTTTCAATCACGCCCTTGTCCGTCCTATTTTTTCGATTATCTTCATGATGTTTTCTTCACTGTCATAAACCTTGCCGTTGTAAATTATCTTGTCGCGGATGAACTTGGGCCTGTTCTTTACTTCTTCGGTAATTTTTCCGATGTAATCCCCCACTATGCTGATCGATATGATCTGGATGCTGCCCAGTCCCAATACCAGCAGGACAATCGTGGTTATGCCCCTGGCGCTGGGCGGGTTTATGAAAAAGTTTATCAGATAATAGGCGCTAAGCAATATCGTTATGAAAAAAATCAGCGTGCCCAGGCTTTGAATATAGTACAGCGGCTTCATCGAAAAAGAGAATATGCCTTTTTTCGCCCACCAGATATTCTTTGAAAAATTATTTGTGCTTCTGCCGAAAAGCCGTTCCGGTCTGGTATACGGCACGCCCGTCTGCCTGAAGCCCACCCAAGCGCGAAGCCCTCTCAGGAAAATATCCTTTTCCGTGAATTTAAGCAGATGGTCCACCACTTTCCTGTCCATCAGGGAGAAATCACCGGCGTCAACCGGCACATTGATATCAGAAAGTTTCCTGAATATCCGGTAAAAGAGCTTATACAGAAACTGCATATAAAAAGACGCGTCCCTTTTAGTCCGCTGTCCATAGACGATATCATATCCGTCTTCCCATTTTTTGACAAAATCCGCGATTATTTCCGGAGGGTCCTGCCCGTCGCCATCCATTAACACCACGGCGTGGCCTGAGGCAATTTCCATCCCGCTCATAAAGGCCGACTGGGAACCGAAGTTACGCGAGTGGGATATGCCTAACACGTGCGCATCCTTCTCGCACAGATCTTTGATCACGTCATAATCATTATCGGGGCTGGAGTCGTTTACAAATATTATCTCGTAATCATTGCCTGTCTGCCGGAATACATTGGTCAGTCTTTCATGCAGCACCGGGATCGACCGGCTGTCTTTATAACACGCGATGACCGCGGAAATCTTTTTAGGCTTGCTGGGCGGGGAGACATATTTGAACATGTCCGCAGTTTTCCTCTCCCATTCGATATTCAGTTTCAGACCATCTTCAAAAGAAGTTCTGCATTTCCAGCCCATCAGCTTTTCCGCCAGTTGCGGATTGCCGTACCATTCCGTGATGTCCCATTTCCTGTTCATCATGGAACCGAATTCCGGCTCACTGCTGATATTGAACATCTTCTTCGCAGTGCGCGCCACATCCTCCATGGTGGTCTTAACCCCTGAAGCGACATTAATTGAGATGCCGGGGTTGGTTTTGCATACTGTAAGCGCCGCCCTGACGATGGCTCCGGTGCAATCGTCAATATATACAAAATCCCTGGCGATTGACCTGTCGACAAAATTCGGATACACCCCTTTCAGCCCGCTGGCAATCAACGTTGGAATCAGCCGGTCCTTTTCCTCCCACGGCCCGAAAATCGAAAAAAGCCGCAGATTGGCACACGGGAAATTGAGGATTCTGCCATAGTATTTTACAATGTAACCGGCGCCGACCTTCGACACCGCGTAATCGCTGTTCGGGATCAATTCGCCGTTTTCATCCGCGAATTTCGAATTCAAACCATACTCCGAGGAGGTTCCCGCCTGCACAAACGCGCTGCAGCCGGTGTCGGAAAGCGCCCGCAGCAGATTCAAGGTGCCGATATAATTGGTCTGATGTATCCTTTCGGTGTCCGACTGCCTGGCATACGCCCCGTAGGCCGCCAGATTAAACACCGTCATCGGCCTGATTGTATTTATCGCGTTTTTCAACGCTTCAAAATCTGTGATGTCAACATTCAGGATTTTCGGGGAATGCACATTGATGAGTCTCCAGCAGTTCAGCGGGTTCTTGGAACATGCGTAAACGTCATCCCTGATTTTATTTAAACTGAAATACAGTTTCGCGCCTATGAATCCGGAGGCCCCGACGATCAGAATAGGCCCCGACAGCTTTTTAACATCTTCTATCGTTTCAGAAGTCCATGTGTCGGAATATATAATCTCGTCATTCATTGGACAGTTCCTTAATTGTTTTGTATAATGCTTCCGGATCAAGCCCGCTCTTTTTCTGATGGTATGCCTGGCTGCCGTATAATCCGTCCGGATAACCGCAGGCGAACCTGTGCGCTAATTTACAGCCGATGGACTTCTTAAGCAGCAGCAGCGACAGGTTTTCTCCAAGCCCGCCTCTGCTAACATGTTCTTCAACCACCAGCACTTTTCCAGTTTCCGCCACGCTGCTCAGCACACTCTCCGGCAGTTCAACCAGCGGCATTTCGGAAACTGCAAACAGATCCGCAATATCCATGCCGCCATCCATTTCAAGGGCTTTGAGCACGTTTAAAATGACCGGCCCCATTCCAACTACAGTGATTTTCTTCCCGCTTTTAAGTTTTCTCACACTATTATAAGCCGGCAGATCCAGGTTTTCCGGTTTGATGCCGAAGCCCATTCTTAAATACGAAGGGCCTTTTCTTTGCATCATCACATTTACAATCCCGTTTACGTCCTCGTTACAGAACGGAATATAACATTTCATGTTCTGGAATGAAGACAGAACCGCAATGTCCTCTATGGCATGATGCGTCGCGCCCATAATTCCATAGCCATAGCCGCCGCCATTGCCGATTATTTTGACATCCATGTCATGCAGACACACGTCGATCCTGATCTGTTCGGCCGGGCGGAATACGGCGAACGGGGCTATGCTGTAACATAAAATCTTATATCCCTGTGAAGCAAGTCCGGCCGCCATGGACACCAGGTTCTGCTCGGAAACCCCGGCATTGATGAACCGCGCACCCATCGCCGCCTGAAGATTCTCCAGCGCCATAAACCCAAGATCGCCCGTCAGAAAAATTACTTTCGGATCTGCGGCGGCGGCTTTTTCTATCGCCGCGGAAAATTCTTTACGCATTTTTAGCCCCCGATTCACAGACCGCCGTTTTGTACTGGTCTTCGCTCATTGGCAGATAATGCCATTCCATTTTATTCTCCATGAAAGACACGCCGCTGCCTTTGACCGTCTTGGCGATTATGCATTTAGGCCTGCCGCTGTCGCAGTTCTCCACTTTTTCAAAAGCCTCGAGCAGACTGTTGAAATCATTGCCGCCGGAAGCCTCGACCACCTCGAAATTAAAAGATTCCCACTTTTTCGCGAAAGGCTCCAGCCCGAGGACGTCCTTGCTTCTGCCAAACCCCTGCAAGCCGTTGTTGTCAATTATGACGACAAGATTGGACAGCTTCTGATGCGCGGCGAAAAGAGCGGCCTCCCAGGTGGAGCCTTCGTTGCAGTCGCCTTCTGAAAGCACGCAGTAAACATTGAATTTTATTCCGGAAAACCGGTTTGAAAGGGCAATGCCTGCCGCGAGCGAAAGGCCGTGCCCCAGACTGCCGGTGCCGAAAGTGACGCCTTCAAGCATTCTGCTGCATGGCGGATGCGCCCCGAGCAGCGTGCCGTCTTTGTAAAAAGACTCCAGCGCCGACTCCGGAATACGCCCGGATTTGGCTAAAACCGTGTATAAGGCGACAGCCGCATGACCTTTGGACAGGATAAACTTATCCTCTTTTTTCATCCGGTCGAAAAACAGGCATACAAGTATGTCCAGGCAGGAGAGCGAAGCGCCTATGTGTCCGGCATTTGCCCTTTTGTACAGTCCTAAAAGCGTTTTTACACAGTCAGTCTTTATGTTGCAGAGCTTGTCAATGTCAGACATGTCATATCCTTAAAACTTAAATATTCTCTAAGCAATGTATCAATTTAATGCCCCAAAAGATTTTTTCAAGAATTTTCAGGCGGCGGACTTGGGTAAATTGCGGAAGACATAAATCTGATAGTGACATTGCAGTTTTTGAACCTGTGGAATATAGTATCTCCTGTCTGGACGGCCCCGGCCTGTTTTATGATCAGAATTTTCTATAAATAAAGAAATTGTAAATGAAGCGAGAAGATTACAGCGGAGAAATATTTCTAACGTTTGTCGAGTTTTTCTTCGCGGTGTTACTGCTGATTTGCTGCGGCGGATTGATTTATTTTAATGCGCATGAAACCTCCCCGGAGCAGCAGCAGCTTTTACGCCGGGAATTTATGCCGGTGTTTCGAGATTTGCTGCAGCCTGAGCTTCGGGAACGCACAACTTTTATTTATTTGACGCTGCTGAGCATCCCGGTCTGTTTTGCGGTTATTTATATTTGCGATGCCTTGCGCAACCTGAAGCGGCGGTTTGAAACACCTTCCATGCTTATGAAGACAACTCTTATGAATATTTTCATATTAATAATCATGGCTGCCTGTTTATACCAGCCGCAAATTCATCCGCAATTCCTGTATATACTTTTTGATCCGGTATGGGATCATTATATTTTACTGCTGCTTGTTCCGGCTTTGTCTCTGGCTGCCGTTTATGCATTGTTCAAAGTAAATCTGAATTACTGGTGCGGAAAATTCATTTTCCCGCTGCTGCTGCTTATTCCGCTGCTCCAGATTTTATGCAGCCGGCTGTACTCCCTGGATATTGTCAGCCATGAAGTTCCTGACCATCCGAACGTCATTGCCTATGCGCTGTCTCAGGCGGCGGCCGGATGCACCGATTACCATCAATATGGTTTTTATCATAGGATGCTGGCGCCGCTTTTCAGAATAATTCCGCCAAATATGTTTAATATTTCGGTCGTGATGGGACTCTTTTTTATGACCGGCTGTTTCGCAGTTTACTGGGTGCTGTTCAAAAGTATGAAAAATAAAGTTTTGATCCCGGCTTTTGCGCTGATCCTTTTTTTTACGACTGGCACATGGTTGTTTCTTGACCGTGGAAGACAATTAAGCATAGACCCGTGTTTTACTTATTATCCCGTGCGTTTCATTTTCCCGGCATTGTCCGTGCTGCTCTTTTTCTGCTTGATTTATTTAAGAAAAAAATACATTGCCATTCTATGCGGAATAATCGCGGGCCTGGGCCTGTGGTGGAATATTGATTCCGGGATTGCGGCTTTCGCCGCGTTTCCCGCAGTTATGGGTTTGGAATTTATTTTTTCAAAAGAGCGACGGGCGGTACTGGCGCTGTCAGCCTCATTTCTGGGGTCGGCTTTTTTGGCGTTTTTTGCGCTGCTGATTATTTTCAGCCTCCAGCAGGGATGCATGATTTCTCCGGAGGCATCGCTGAAATATATCAACCTTTTCTCTGCCGCCGGTTTCGGGATGATGCCTTTGCCGGCCCCGCCCGCACCCTGGTGCGTGTTCGCCGGGATTTATCTTTCAGGCATTATCGTCGGATTGCGTTTTTTTGCTGCCGGCCGGTTTAATATTTTAGCTAAAATGTCCATTTACCTGTCGGTGCTGGGGATCGGATTGTTTACTTACTATCAGGGGCGGTCACATATTTGGAACCTTCCAACGGTAATATGGCCCGCGCTGATGCTGATGTTCATTTATACCGACCGGATTATCAGACTGGTTAAAGCCGGACTGGTTAACCGGCAGTTTAAAATGCTGGTATTTCCCGCTGTCTTTTTTTCGGTCTGCGCGGCGGCGACCGTTGCCTGGGACACCGGAATGATTGCCGCAGGCGTCGAACGTACCTGCCGGAGGATTATAACGCCGGACGAGGCGTGCCCGCTGGAGCGGAATGTCCGGTTTATTCTGGCGAATGCCGGCGAGAACAAGGTTGTCAATATCGCAAGTTACATGCAGGGAGTCTATTACGCCGAGACCGGGCTGCGGGCGGGAATCGCTGATTTTGGAATGGTTGAATTATTCTTCATCAAAGACTGGACCAGAATTGTAAAGGCGCTGCAGCAGGCTAAAGCTCCATTGTTTATCGCCAGGCCGATGGCTGGTGACTGGATATATAAATGCTATAAGCTGGAAGCGGTAAGCCAAGACGGGTCGCTTATGTACTTTACCCCTCTATCAGCCCCGGCCGTCAAAGATAACAACCCTGCGACAAGCACTTTAACTGCTCCTGTGCTCCGTTAATGATATAAATTTTTTGCGTATTCTGTGTTTTCAGAACTCAAACATTGAATCATTTTATTTCAGGCATTATATTTGGAGCGCTGATTATATTTGGAAGGAAGATTGAAAATTGAAAAAAATGGTGATGTTATTGTCATTATTCCTGCTGCTGGCATTTTCCCTGGCGGCGGAGCCCGTCATTGGCAGAGTGATATGGGTATATGACGGTGATACCTTTCTGCTGCAGGACGGGCAGAACACCCTGGAAGTCAGACTGTGGGGCATTGATGCGCCTGAATATAAGCAGCCCTGCGGCAGAGAGGCAACTAAATTTCTGATACGGTTGATCAAAGGCAAATTTGTCAGCGTGGAAAAAGTGGATCAGGACAAATACGGCAGAATTGTAGCAAAGGTTTATCTGGAAGAAGTTTATATAAATCTTGAAATATTGAAAAACGGCTATGCCTGGTGGTATCAGCATTTCGCGCCGAAAGAGCGGACTTTCCGCGATGCCGAGGAAACGGCGAGAAATCACAAAGACGGCTTATGGCGCGATCCCAATCCGATCAACCCGCGCGAATGGCGCGAACAACATCCGGACCAGGATAGAGAAAAACAGAAAACGCCGCAGCGCTGACTGGTTTCAGCCATTAATACCCGTGATTAGCGAGGAAATTATGATCAGATTCGGACTGTGCTGCATTTTCCACGACCATCCAGTCAAATTCCGGCATATCAACGCCGCCAATCTGGTCAAACTGCCGGAGGCTGAACGCCGCCGCAAACTGTCGTCCATCTGCCTGTATAATTCATTTGAACTTGAAAAAGCGCTGCTGACCGTGGATTCGCTGAGCATCGGCGCATTCCGGATAAACTCGCAAATCCTGCCGCTCTTTACCCATCCTCAAGCCGGATACAAACTCGAAGAGCTAATGGACGCCGATACTATTTTAAACAATTTCGCGCGAATCCGGGAGTTCCATGAGGAACATGATATCCGGCTGAGTTTTCATCCCGACCAGTTCATTATTCTATCGTCGCCCAATGAACAGGTGTTTGAAAATTCGCTGCGCGAACTGGAATATCAATGCATGGTCGCCGACTTGACCGGCGCGGAAAATGTAAATATCCACATGGGCGGCGCTTACGGCAATAAAACAGAAACGCTTAAGCGTTTCGCCTCCAGATTTCCGGAACTGCCCGACTCCGTCAGGCGCCATCTGACACTGGAGAACGATGACATCTCCTATACGGTGGAAGACCTTTATCCTATTTGTTTGAAACTCGGCATCCCGCTGGTTTACGACGTTCACCATCACCGCTGCAATCCCGACGGCATGTCCGTGCCGCAGGCGACGGAAATTTGTGCCGGCTTATGGCGCAGTCTCGGTCGCGAACCGCATTTCCACATCTCTTCCCCAAAAGGCGGCTGGCAGTCCCAAACTCCCCGTTCGCACGCGGATTATATCGACATCAATGATTTCCCGGAATGCTGGGCCGGCATGAGTTTCACTCTTGACGTCGAGGCCAAAGCCAAAGAATCCGCGATAATCAGACTGCGTGAAGATTTAAAACGGAAATACAAGATTAAGGTTTGACTCAGGTACTACGACTCTTTATCATTTTCCACAAATTGCTTGAAGGCGAAAAAAGAGCTATAAGGAAAAAAGAGACTACAAAATATAAAAAATTTACTGCAATATCAAGAGTGAAAGTCGTGTTTGGAAAAATACCGGCAAATGCTATTCTTTGGCAGAGATTACTAGTAACACAAGTTTGAAATAAAATGTCAACCACAACTGTGCATAAATAAATATAGATATAAACCTTTTTCCCAAGGTTATAACCGACAAGATAAATATAAAAAGGCAAAGACAATAAACAGGAGAAGCCAATTATAAATATTGCATAAAGAAATACAACAATACAACTCATTCTATAATCAAACTCATGTTTTGAGCCGGAAGAAGGGCCGTAGTAAAGATATTTGAGATAACTATCAGCCCAGCCGAATAACAAGAATACCGAAATTACTAATAGTAATATTCCGCAAAGATGTACAAATTTATAATCCTTATCCATAATTTTCCTTCTTGTAACTTCTGCGAAACTAAGTTCCTTCCCCGATTTACACACTATTGTGCTTTTGGCTTTTTCATTAATTTTTCTCTCTCAGATTTTCACATCCGGCAGCGGGAATTTTACGTTTTCTTCGGTGAAGCGGACTTCTTTGGGGGCTGACCAGCCTTTCGTATGCAGGAAATCCGTTACTTCGGCGACCAGGCATTCCGGGGCCGAGGCTCCGGCGGAAATGCCGATATTGCCGGTGCCGGTAAAATCAAATGACTTGAGATCGGCCGCGCCGTCGATTAAAACCGCCCGGCAGCCGCGGCGTTCCGCCAGTTCGCGCAGACGGTTGGAATTGGAACTGTTCTTCGAACCGATGATAAGTATCAGGTCGCATTCCGGACACAGCGCCTTGATCGCATTCTGACGGTTCTGCGTGGCATAGCAGATGTCTCCGCCGCCTTCAATGCCGGGGAAACGCCGCTCCAGCGCGGCAACAATGTCACGGGTCTCGTCAATGCTCAATGTCGTCTGCGTAAGGTAAGCCGCCCGGCAGCCGTCTGCCGGCTCCGGCAGCGCGGCGACATCGGCAACGGTCTCGACGACGAAGGCTCCGCTTTCAATCTGCCCCAGCGTGCCGATGATTTCCGGATGCCCCTTGTGGCCGATCAGGATGATCATCCGCCCCTTGGCCTGGAAGCCGGCGGCCTTGCGGTGAATCCGTCTGACCAGCGGACAGGTTGCGTCAATCACTTTGATGCCGTTGGCGGCGGCGGTCGCTTCAAGCTGCCGGGAAACGCCGTGCGCACTGAAGATCAGTGTCGCGCCGGGCGGCACCGCGTCGATTGATTCAACAAAGATCACGCCCCGGTCCCGCAGACTTTTCACGATATAATCATTATGCACGATTTCGTGAAAAACATAAACCGGGCCGCCGGAAACGGCCAGGACTTTATCCACGGTATCCAGCGCCCGGCGGACTCCCGCGCAGAATCCGCGCGGATAGGCCAGCAGTATTTTTTTGCTCATGATTTCAGTTTCCATAATCCTTTTACTTACAGAACAAAAGTCTAATCCGCTTTTACTGCAACACAAATTATTTTTTGACAAAACCTGAAAAAATTCGATAAAACTGGCATAAAACACAAAACAATGTTACTGTAATAGCCAAACCAAGTATAAAGAAGGTGCAAAATGTTCGGATTTTACCGGCTGGCGGCGGCGTCTCCCGAATTGAGGGTGGCCGATCCTGCGTTCAACAGCGAAAAGATCATCGAAGCCGCACTGGCTGCGGAACGGCATCATGCCGCGGCGGTGGTATTCCCTGAACTGGCGGTTTCCGGCTACACCTGCGCCGACCTTTTTCACCAGCCGCTGCTGCTGGATAAATCGCTCGAGGCAGTTGTCGCGATAGCTGGCGCCGCGGCGAAAAAGAATATCATCATCATCGTTGGCGCGCCGTTCATGTTTCGCAACGCCGTATATAACTGCGCCTTTGTTTTGCAGCACGGCGCCGTCAAGGGTATTGTGCCGAAAATATTCAATCCGAATTACCGTGAATTTTATGAGAAGCGCTGGTTTAAATCCGGCAGGAATATCCGCAATCTGGAAGTTTCCGTTCCGGGGCTTGACTACAGCGTTCCGTTCGGCGCCGACCTTGTCTTTGAATCCGGCCGGGCTTTCAAGTTCGGCATCGAAATCTGCGAAGACATGTGGACGGTGATTCCGCCGAGTTCATATCTCTCCATTGCCGGAGCGGCGGTGATTTTCAACCTTTCCGCCAGCAATGAACTGGTTTCAAAATCCGAATACCGCAAACAACTGGTCGAACAGCAGAGCGCCCGCTGCATCTGCGCCTATGCCTATGCCTCCGCCGGAGTGCATGAATCCACCACCGACCTGGTGTTCGGCGGACATTCGATTATCGCCGAAAACGGCCGGACCGTCGCCGAAAATGAACGTTTCGGCCGCAACGGCTCGCTGATTTATGCCGATGTTGATTGCGCCAGGCTGCTGAACACCCGGATCAGCGAAAGCTCGTTCGCGGATGCGGAACTCCCGGAAAACGCGCAGTTCCGCTATGTCAGGATGGAAAAAGCCAATACTGCCGCAGACCTGAAATATGCCACGGTCCCGCAGCATCCGTTCGTTCCGCAGGGCCGGACCGCCCGCGACTGCCGCTGCCGCGAAATCTTCAATATCCAGGCGGCCGGCCTGGCGAAACGCTTCGAGCATACCGGTTCGCAAAAAGCCGTGCTGGGCATTTCCGGCGGGCTGGATTCCACGCTGGCGCTGCTGGTTTGCGCGGAAACTTTCAAACTGCTCAAAAAACCGGCCTCCGATATTATCGCCATCACCATGCCCGGCTTCGGCACCACGGACCGGACTTACAACAACGCCGTTAAAATGTGCAAACTGATCGGGGCCGATCTGCGTGAAATCAGCATCAAAGCCGCCTGCCTGCAACACTTCAAAGATATCGGACATGATCCTAAAGTTCACGATGTGACCTACGAAAACGTGCAGGCCCGCGAACGCACCCAGATGTTGATGGACATTGCCAACCGTGAACGCGGCCTGGTCATCGGCACCGGCGACCTGTCGGAAATCGCGCTCGGCTGGTCCACCTACTGCGGCGATCACATGTCCATGTACGCGGTCAACTGCTCGGTGCCGAAAACCCTGATCCGCTACCTGATTCACTGGGCGGCAGACAGTTCCGGCGAAAAACTGCGCACCGTGCTTGAAGACATCATTGACACCCCGGTCAGCCCGGAACTGCTGCCGAACGCCAAAGACGCGGACGTCAATCAGCTTACCGAAGAACTCATCGGCCCTTACGAACTGCATGACTTCTTCCTGTACCATTGCGTTAAATACGGCGCACCGCCGGACAAAATAAAATTTCTGGCCGAAAAAGCGTTCGCCGGGGTTTATTCCAGCGAAACCATCGTCAAAATCCTGAAACTTTTCTTCAAGCGCTTTTTTAGCCAGCAGTTTAAACGCTCCTGCATTCCGGACGGCCCGAAAGTCGGCACAATCAGCCTTTCCCCGCGCGGCGACTGGCGCATGCCCACCGACGCCTCCGTCGCCGCCTGGCTGGAGAGGATGTGATCTTGCAGGAAGCTTACTGGGACAAGGTCGCCGGTAAAAAAGAATTTACCGTCAAATTTTATCCGGAACTTCTCGCCGGTTTCCTGAAGCCTGATTCCGCCATCCTTGACGTCGGCTGCGGTTACGGCCGCACCCTGCTGGAACTTGCCGCCGCCGGCTATACTGCGCTTTACGGCACTGACATCTCGGCCGGCATGCTGAAGCTTGCCCGGCAGGCGCTCCCGTCCGCCGTTTTAGTGCAAAGCAGCGGCCTGACCATCCCGTTCCCTGACAATCATTTTGACGCGGCGCTGCTGATCGCGGTGCTGACTTCAATTACCGATGACGCCGGCCAGAAGAAACTTATTGCCGAAATTTTTCGCGTCTTGAAACCAGGCGGCGTCATCTACGCCGGAGATTTTCTGCTGAACACCGACGACCGGAACCGGGAACGCTACCGCCGTTTCGAGCCGGAATATCATTGCTACGGGGTCTTTGAACTGGATGAAGGCGCAGTGCTGCGCCACCACGACGAAGCATATATCCGGCAGTTGCTCTCGCCGTTTGCCGAACTTGTTTTCAAGCCGGTCATTCATCATACGATGAACAACCATCAGTCCAGCGGCTTTATTTTCACCGGACGGAAATCACTTGCTTTTTAAGATTTCGAGAGTACTTTTATCATAAACCAAACGGAGGAAATGAAAATGGCCAGACATGCACTTTTAATTCTTGTCGGTAACCGCAAAGCCGCTGCTGTTGACGTTCAGAAAACCCTTACCGCCTGGGGCTGTCTCATCAAAATCCGCCTGGGCATCCATGACGGCGTACTCACGGACTGTTCCGAAAAAGGTCTGATTTTCTGCGAACTCGTCGGCGATGATGACAAACGCAACGAACTGACCCGGAAATTGAACCTGATCAAAGGCGTCTGCGCCAGACAGATCACCCTGGATCTGGACCAGGAGCAGGACGACGACAAAGAATAACCCGCAGTTGCGAAAACTAAAGCAGCACTTCAGGCGGCGGCTTCGGCCCCGCCCGGGGCTGTTCATATAATATTGCATTCCCCGCTGGCGGAAAACGTTGCATCCCGATGATTTCGTCAGGCATTTTATGCTTTCCAGTTTCGCGTTGCCTTACCATCTCTCTGACTTCTCTCTTGCCCGACTCCGACACTTTGGAGGATCGTTGAGCACAACTGGTATCCGTCTTCTCAAACATTCTGGACATCCTGGACACTGTCTGTGCAGGACCGTCCGATACGGGCGGGACTACACCAAACCCATTTTGGACACCCGACTCCGAGAGTTTAGAGTGCCGTTGAGCATTATGTTTTTCGGTTTTCTCAAACAACTCCGAGAGTTTAGAGACATCTTCCGCACAACTGGT
>Ga0172379_10008618_pt1 | contig 12796 bp, 13 predicted proteins | sample GrowelOW334metaG_FD_119756 | JGI IMG/M metagenome (GOLD analysis project Ga0172379, IMG submission 119756) | Groundwater microbial communities from an aquifer near a municipal landfill in Southern Ontario, Canada - Groundwater well OW334 metaG | ecosystem: Environmental > Aquatic > Deep... | reverse complement strand
TTCGCAATAATTGATTAGTAATGAGCAGCTTTATCTTTTTTGCTAAGTCGTCTACATCATTATTTTTAAAGAGTAATCCCGTCTGACCATCTTTGATAATCATGTCTGCGCCGGTTCCGTGTGCGCCAATAGATGGTTTTTTTAGAAATGCTGCTTCAATATGAACAAGCCCAAACGATTCTTTAGCGCTTGGTAGCACATGGATATCTGAGTGGTAGAGGAGCTCTGGGATATCTTGTATAAACCCTAAAAAGTGAATGCGGCGCTTCAACCCCATTTTCCTCACCATCTCCTCAAGTGCTGGTCGCTGTACTCCATCACCGGCCATCATGACTTCTACAGGGGTATCAATTTTCTTTATGGCAGCAAACAATAAGGGGAAGTTTTTATATTCACTAACATGTTTGTACATGTTTGCGATTACGGTAACAACTGGGCGCTGTCTCACCTCAACTCCATGGCTTTTAAAGAATGCGTAGCGATTTTTTTCTTTGGGCGAGAAGTGCAAGTATCTGTCCTCATCAACGAAGGGGAAAATATGTTCTATGGTGACGGGGCGGATTTCTTGGTTTTCTGTTGCTTTTGTAACAAGTTCAAGGGTATCTAAGTTTGCGCTGACGATGGCATCAGCGTGGCGTAAGCAGTCACTATTAAATTTTTTATAGTTATCCATAGGCATATGCATAGTAACGATTGTTTTTGCTTTACAATAGGTGGCCAGCTGTTCTTTGAGCACTAATTGTCGTGGCAGCGTGCATATCAAAATATTTAAACGATCTTGGCGACAGCAAGGGAGGATATCTAATACTAAGTTGTCTGCCGTAGAAGATGTGGATGTAGAAAATGTAGCATAGGGGAGTCCACTTGATTTAAAAAGGGTCTCGAGCTTCGATTCGGGCGTAACAAGAATATTTGTAGAATAACCGCGTGACAACAATATTTTATATAAAACAAAATTATGCATTTCTGTACCTCCAAGCTCAGACGATCTACTTGTGATAACTATGACATGAACGGTATCGGCTAGGCCGTTCCATATGGCTGCGTGGAGTAAAGAGCAGAGTGTAATAATGAAAATCACACGATAATACGGGATAGAGAACATGTTGCCCCCTTAAGGTATGGTTTGGTAAAGTATCGATTACAAAGACTTTTATGCCGTAGACCTAGGGATGTCAATAATACCCTTTCAATGACTTTAAAGATGTTGTTTACACAGCAGTGAGAAACCATAGAATGAAATTATTCGTTTATGAGCGTTTGTTTTAAGGAGAGGTAAAATGAAGCTTCATTTCTTACGATTCCCACTACATAACTATTTTTTACTATTTTTGTTGCTTGAAGGCTCGATTTTTGCGTCAGAGGAGCAACGACTTTCTGGTAAGCGACTCTTAATTCTCTATAGTTGTCCGACGGTCCAAAAAGGGGGAAGCGTTACGCCTGGGGGATCGAGTGAATACAAACTGAACCTCTTCAACTATTTGTTGTCGGCACGCATTGATGTACAGTTATTTGTTGTTGACTTCAAGGGGTTACAGGAATCATTAAAAAGACAGGGGTTACCGTTTATTGGCATGACAACGTCATCAGTTAAGAAGAGAAATGAAGAGATCCAGAAACAGTTAGGTTTTGTATGTCGGTGCCAGAAGATTGATCTCATCCATTGTAATTCACCATTCGAACTCATTATTGTCAAAAAGGTTGCCAAGGCGTTGGGCATTAAAGTTGTTGTTACGCTGCATGGTGATAATCTTCATAAAAGCAATTGCTTAAAAGGAATTGATGGGGTTATTGGTGTGAGTTCAGGAATTACCACCTTGCTTGAACAAAGCAACCGAGCGCTTGATTTCCAGATAAAAAAAATTGCATGGATACCACCGTTTTTTAATGAAACTAAATTTTTATCATTTTCTCCGCAGTACACCAAACAAGCATTTTTCAAAGAGCATTTTGGTATTGAAATTACGTCCGATCCTATTGTTTGCTCGATTGCAAACTTTTATCAAACTCATAAAAATCATGCGGTCTTGATCAAGGCAATTAAAAATTTAAAAGATGTGGCAGGTAAAAACGTTCAAGTAATGCTTGCTGGTGATGGAAAGCGCTTGTCGGACATACGAGCTCTTGGTCAAAAATTGGGACTGGAGCGGCAGATACATTTTCTAGGGCATATCGATTGTGTATCAGAGCTTTTGTACCATAGCGACATTAATGTGCTTACCAGCGATATGGAAGCCTTTGGGATAGCGCTTCTTGAAGGAGCTGTGATGAAAAAACCGTTAATTGGAACCCGTGGAACGGGAATGGAAAATATTATCACACATGAAGCAACAGGGCTTCTTTTTAGAAAAAATGATGAACGAGATTTAGCCGTGCAGCTTAAGCGACTTTTAAATAACCCTGCCTATGGGACTCAGCTTGCAAGTAATGCTCACGCATTTGTTCTTGCCAACTATGGTATGGAAGCAACGTTGGGCAAGATAATCAATTTTTATGCAGATGTTTTGAGCAATAGCGAAGAAAGTAGCGTGGGAAATGAATAAATATATCTTGGTACTAGTCGTTCTTTTTAGCAGCATCTATACGAAGCTTGAAGGGGGAACAACTTTTCAACATCTCGAAAACAAAAAAATCTTATTAATGTATGCGGTCAGGACAAGTGAAGCAAAGAGTGGGACGTTTGGCTCTAGTGTGTATCGGATGCAGCTTTATAAAATGCTTCTCGATGCAGGAATCAAGGTTACCATGTTGGTTCGTAGCCCATCGTTTCAGACCGAGTGCCAGCGACTTGCTCTGCCGTATTATGCGTGTCAGGAGGTTGATCTTAAGAAGCCTATGACGCGTGCGCAAGAATTGACCTATCTAGTACAAGAGGTTTTGCGTGTGTGCAGGCTTGAGCACATTGATCTGCTACACTGCAATGTTGGGGATGATCTTGAGCTTGAGGTTGCAAGAAAAGTACAACAGATCTATCCGGTCAAAGTTATTTTGACGCTTCATCATGAAGAGCTTCCAAAGAATGAGTTATTAAAAGGCCTTGACGGTGTGATTGGTGTGAGCTCACATATTGAAGTATCTGTTTGCGCTAAAAATCGTACGGCTCGCTTGGGAATTAAAGAGATAACATGGGTAGCGCCATTGTTTGATCAAACGCGATTTACCTCCTTTGTGCCAACAGAAGATAAAAAAACATTCTTTAAGCGAAACTTTGGTGTCGATATCATGGATTGCCCGATCATATGCATGGTTGGTATTTTCTATAAAAATGCTCAGTGGAAAAATCACGAAATCCTTGTTCAAGCAGTTGATACCATCATAAAGAATCATGGGCGTATCGTTCAGGTGGTATGTGCTGGTGATGGTCCGCGTAAAAAATATATTCAAGATCTTGTGCATCAGTTAGGGCTTGATCAGTTTATTCATTTTCTCGGCTATACCAAACTTATTCCCGAGCTTCTTTATCACAGCGATATTAAAGTACTGACAAGCAATCAGGAGGGGTTTGGCATAGCGTTGATGGAAGGCGCTTTGATGAAAAAACCGTTAATTGGAACCCGTGGAACAGGAATGGAAAATATTATTGAACACGAAAAAACGGGATTGCTTTTTAATAAGGGCGACGTCCAGGGCCTTGCAGAGAACATTGAGCGATTGATTGATCAGCCATCATTCGCGGCAGGTCTTGGGGTAAACGCCTATCGGTTTATGCTTGAGCATTACGCAACGCAGTGTTGCCTTGAAAAGGTTTTGATGGTGTATGAAAAAGTTTTCAGTCGCTGATCAGAGGGAGTGGGCCGTATGGTTCGAGACGCTGCCTTGCAGCTCCTCACCACGAACGGACCTAATAAAAAACTATCTAAGAAAAAAGGGTACCATGAAACTAGCGAACTATGTTTTTTTACTCGGCACTATTCTTTGCGCAAACCCCTATCCGGCCGACGTTGGGCTGTGTATTGTTGATCTGAAATTCGATGGCCAAACCATAAAAATTTGTGAATTTGGGCAAGGGACAGTTTCACAATTTAATGGCTATGACGCCCTGTATGGTCAAGGGGCAATGTTTACCAAGGTTTGGGGTCAATTGCGCAACATACACCCGATCTTGGAAGCAATTTTCACTCACCACATGTCCGAACTTGCGGGAATGTATGCTATCTCTGAGTTATCCGAGGCAGAGAAAATAAGCGTTTTATCTCTTGATCAGCTATGTAGCGCGACTAAAACAATAAAAAGAAGAATGAGTCTTTGTCATCAACAACAGATCGCTTTTTATGATGGGATTATCATTACCTTTAATACCCGTGTCCTTAAAAATATTATTCGGGCCCAAGAGGTAAAGGCTTACGATAGATTTATCATCCTTGATCGGGCAACGACGTATTGGGTAAATAATAAATGTTTTTCTGATCAACTGTTTGATGAACCGTGGCTACGCGTAGTTCGGCCTGGGTGTTTTGTATGTGAAAAAGCAATAACGATTGATCTCTTACAAGAAGTTATTCGACAGATGCCGAGTGATTATTATGTGATAAAACCACTTAATGCTTCAAAGGGAATGGGTATTGTCATGGTAGCGCGTGAGGAGCTTGCCGAAACAGTACAATCTCTTTTTGGGCAAGAGGCTAAAGTCCCCAACAGAAAAGAAAAAGAATATGAGTACTGGCTGCGTGATAAAAATAAGACCTTTTTACTTGAACAATTTTGTCCATCAAAAATAGTTGAGGTTGATGGGCACCCCTATGATCCAACGATGCGTGTGGCGTTCATCTTGAGTAATAATGAAGGGAAAACGCAGGTAACGTTTTTAGACGCTTACTGGAAGTTGCCCGAAAGGTCGCTTGATCAAAAAGGTTCTATGACACAAAAGCATAAATCGCATATCAATAAAAAGCATCACAGTTCCTATCGTGTTGAACCGGATGATTTTAACAAAGTTACCATGCTCCTGGAACCGGTTCTTTTAAGCGTCTACGAGAAAATGCTTGCCCGGACCTATGCCTGTGCGTTGTGAGCAGCTTGTTCTTGAGTATGGGTGCTTGTTGTACAAGTGTCTTGTGTATCGGATGTTGCCGATGATGATTTTTTCTTGAAGAATGAACCATAGTAGTAAACGTATTTACCCGCACGTTTTCCATACGGTAGCTCAGCAAGGAATTTGCCCGAACGGCGCTTGATTGGGATAATGCGGACTTTGCCGTGGGCGCCTGTTGATTCAAGGAGAATGCCGTTACCCATGTAGACCATAACGTGATCGATGCGCCCTGGATTTTTGGCCCTGGCGGTAAAAACGAGGTCGGCAGGTTTGAGTCTTTCTGCAACGTTGTCTTTGATTTTGTTACATTTCAAAAATTGTATACATGCAGTACGTGGGACAGGGAGTTTATTATCGGCGTACGCCCGTTGCACAAGTTCTGAGCAATCGATGTGATGTCCCCTGTTCTTTTTTGATTTCTTAGAAGAAGTGTGAGCCGTTTGAGCAACTTGATTTTTTGTCGATATGTAGGGATGATCAAGAAATTTTTTTGCGCTTGCGATAATGTTATGGCGAACTTCTTTAAGTACCCGTTTTTTTGGGGATGTTGCCTGCTGGCTATCTTGGCTGTTGCTTGCGTCGATTGATTGTTTTTTTCCTCGTGGCATTATTCGGAGCGCATGTTTTTTCTTCGTAGTCCTTCTGCGATGGGGCGGTTGTTTACTGGCCTTTTTTGTATGAAGCACTATTTTTTCGGGAGAAGCAATTTTATCAAGATCACTATCTAACGTTTGTACAGGTTGAGCTGAAAGTTGTTGTAGCGTTATTAATACAATAAAAACTCCGACGACATACGACATCGTCATGGTTTTGGTAGTAAACACCATGGAAACCTCTCGTGCGAAAAATGAATTGTTTGTTATACCTTTTTATCTTGAACTTTGTAACCACGCTGTAAGAGTTCGTCACGTAATTGATCGGCACGGGCCCAATTTTTTTCTATGCGTGCTTGTTCCCGTTGTTGTATCAGATCTGAAATTTCAGGTGTAATCGCGAGATCTTCTTGTGGAAGCGGTTGCAATGTTAGACCAAGTATAGAGATGAAAATAAAATTTGCAAATGAGGCCAGCTGAGGCGAATTCCTGATAGTTGTCAAATGCTCAAATACGATGCCAAGCAGTTTCGGCGTATTCATATCATCACACAAGGCCTCCACCATGCTATGTGCGAGCGGTTCTTGTGTGGCGATTGCGAGGTTCTGTTCTCGCCTTTTGAGAAATCCATTTTTGTCATCCCGTTGAAGAACGGGATCCAGGCTTTCATCTTGAGCTAAACTATCTGGATACCGGCTTCCGCCGGTATGACAATCAGGTCGTAGTGCCATAACAAGTTTTTGATAGGCGCTGCGGGCACCTTGTAAATCTTGATCGTTGAAATCGATTGGTGTGCGATAGTGGTGTTGCAGATAAAAGTAGCGCAGGACCATTGGATCAACAACCTCAAACGCCGCGCGAAGGGTGATGAAATTGTTGAGTGATTTGGACATTTTTTCTTTATTAATATTAACGAATGCATTGTGGAGCCAAACACGTACAAATTGGCAGCCGCAAAGGCATTCAGATTGTGCGCGTTCATTTTCGTGGTGGGGGAAAAGAAGGTCCATGCCGCCGCCGTGGATGTCAATAGTTGATCCCAGGTACTGACGCGCCATGACAGAACATTCAATGTGCCAGCCAGGTCGGCCATAGCCCCACGGAGATTGCCAGAAGGTTCCTTCGTCGGTTCCTTTCCAGAGCGCGAAGTCACCATCGTTTTTTTTACGTGTATCAACGCTTACGCGGGCACCTGCTTTCAAATCATCGATAGCTCGTCCTGAAAGTTTTCCGTAGGAAGGATAGGTTGAGATATCAAAGTAGACATCGTTGTCGATAACATAAGCATGACCTTTTTCAATCAGTCCACCGACAAACGTAATAATTTCAGGGATAAGGGCTGTAACACGTGGTTCATGAGTAGGGGCAAGGCAGTTGAGTCGTGCCATGTCCTGTGTGTACGCATTAATAAATTTCTGCGCGATGTCTGAGAATTGAACACTCTCTTTCTGTGCCCGATTAATAATTTTATCGTCAATGTCGGTAAAGTTGCGGACATAGGTAACGTTATAGCCAAGAAATTGTAAAAGTCGAAAGAGCACATCGAATTGGGTGTAGCACCGTCCATGGCCAAGGTGGGCATAATCATAAGGAGTTATGCCGCAGACGTACATGCCAACATTTTCCTTGTTATGCGGGGTGAATAGTTCTTTTGTGCGCGAAAATGAATTGGTAAGTTTTAGGTGCATCATGACTTCCTTGGGGGGATTATGATTTGAAAGCTTTTTCGATAGCTTTTTTAAAATCTTCTTTGCTGATCGCGCCAACGATGCGGTTATCTTTATTTATTTCTTTGCCTTGGCTGAAGAAAGCGAACATTGGAATGCCGCTTACGTTGTAGTCATGAGCAATCTTTTCAGCAGCATCGACGTTGATGGTAACAAATTTGTACATGTCCAATTCTTGAGCAAGTTCTTCAAAGAGCGGTTTCATGGTTTGGCAGGCTCCGCACCACTGGGCTGAAAAGTCTGCGATAACAGGTTTTTCAGATTTAATAACTTCTTTTTCAAAGCTTTCATTTGATTCAACGGCAATAACAGCACTTGCGACTGTTGGTTTGCTTTGTTCTGTTTGTTCAGCTTTTTCAGCGTCGTGTGAGTGAGAGCAGCATGACCATTTGCATCCACCAAGGGTAGCAAGACAGACAGTTGCAGCGAGAAGCAGATTTGTTTTTTTCATAGAACTGATCCTTTGTCGTAAAAAAATGATGAGAGAATGACGACGCACAAGCTAAAACTTACCCGATTCTGCAAAATCTAGCAAATTGAGGGGGCAGCGGCTAGCATTTAAATAAATTATGTTGTTTTGCATAAGGTCCGTATGGTTCGAGATGGCGCCCACTGCCGTTCGTAGTGAGGAGCGAGCAGCGCGAGCGTCTCGAATCTATGAATGGATGGGGCGCCGCCTCACCACGAACGGACGCCGATTGAAAGAAGGGATGTATGAAGAAGTGGTGGCTCGGAGTATTTGTTATAGGGGCGGTGTTTTCTAGAATTTATTTTCATAACGCGCTTATTAAAATGAATTACGAAAAACAACGGCTTGAACGTGGCTTGGATATTCTGCGCAAGGAGCATGCTGAAGTTGCTTCAACGATGTATGCGCTTAAGGATTCAGAAAAGTTGCAACAGATTGCCGACCAGCAATCAATGGCCCCTCTGACCATGGCAGCGCTCATGACGGCGACGGTAACGACGACCGTTGATTTTTTAGGTATACGCTCATAACACTAGGTTGTGCTCATGATACAAAAAGAAAAATATAAAGTTCGCATCATTATCGTATTTTTGTGCTTTTGTTTTTTATTCTCAGTCATTGTCGTCAGGCTCTTTTTAATCCAAATACGGCAAACGACATTCTTTAAAAATCTTGCCCAGCAACAGCATGAGCTTTCGGTAACCATACATCCACCGCGTGCAGTAATTTATGATAGGTATGGCAAGCCGCTGGTCTTTAATAAAGAAGACATTTCAGCATTTATTCTGCCCAGACAACTTGAACAGCGTGAGGCGACTGAGCGGTTTCTTAAGCAGGAATACCCTGAAGTGTATGCCCGGCTTAAAGCCCACCCTGAAAAATACTTTTTATGGCTTGAGCGGCGCGTACCACAAAAGCGGTGCGAGGCACTTGAAAAGCGTGGACTTGTTGATGTTCATTTTATTAATGAATTCCATCGTTGTTACCCCTACAAAGAGCTGGCACACATTTTAGGTTTTACCAACGTTGATAGCGAGGGTATTGCCGGTGTGGAGCTCTTGTGCTGCAAACAATTGAGCGGTCATGCTGCCACACTACGATTGGAAAAAGATGCTCGTTCAGGCGCCTTTTATTTTACTAAGCATATTGAGCGCGAGGGCAAAGATGGCGAGCCGGTAACGCTGACTATTGATAGTACGCTCCAAACGCTTGCTTACTCAGAACTTGAAAAAACGGTCAAAGAGTATCAAGCGCTTGGCGGTGCGGTCTTGGTCCTTAACCCTGACAGTGGTGAAATTATGGCGATGGCTAACTATCCCGGCTTTGATCCGAACGCCAAAGTTGCATCACTTGATGTCACCAAAAATATTATTGTGACTGAAATTTTTGAGTTAGGGTCGGTCATTAAAGCCTTATGTGCGCTGGCAGCGCTTGAAGAGGGCGTTGTAACGCCTGATGAAAAAATCGATTGCGAAGGGCCGGTTGCCTATATCGATGGCCTGCGTGTTGAAAACGTGACCAATGTGCTCTTGAATGCATTGCGAGAGAATAACAATATTTTGGCCTTTCATGATGTTATTAAATATTCCTGTAACGTTGGCGTGGTCAAAGTTGTTCGGCGGCTTGGTACTAAATTCTATGATCATTTGAGGCGTATTGGATTTGGGAGTAAAACCGGGGTTCAGTTTCCCGGTGAGCGTGTTGGGTTTGTTAACTCTCCTGAACATTGGAGCCGCTCATCGCTTATGGTGATGTCGTTCGGGTACGAGATGATGGCAAGCTTGCTCCAACTTGGGCGAGCATTTTCAGTGATTGCAAACGGTGGCTATTTAGTTGATCCCTGTTTGATTATTGCTGGGCAGCAACCTAAAGTTTCTCATCGGCTCTATAAACCTGCAACGATCGCAACCATGAAAGATATTTTGCAGCAGATTGGTCAGAAGTATGGCGTCAAAGGGTGCAGGGTGATGGGAAAGACTGGAACCGCCCGTTGCGTCAAAGATGGTCGCTATTCAAAGACGGCGCACAACTATACGTTTGCAGGCATTGTTGAAAAAGATGGCTACCGCCGCGTGGTGATTACCTTTATCCGCGAACCGGCCAAGGCCCAACTTTGGGCCTCAGAAGTCGCCGCGCCACTGTTTCATCGTGTTGCAGAAAAAATGGTGATTCATGATACTATGCATGATCGGGTTGGGGGCACAGATCTTTGAGATCTTGATCCCTAGCTATAGCGCTCGCCGCTAGAGGGATCTGGATAAGTTTCGTGATAACTGAGGCAACAGTTTCGTATTTATTAACCGCCTGAATGATCGTGTTGATGGCCTGAAGATCATTATTGCCTTTATGCGTATTTGCCGCAAACAAGGCTTGAAGTTTGAGATACTCATTATCGATAATATAGGGGACGTTTGTTCCAGCGTCTCGTACTAAACGTGCCAATTCCGCCAGCACTGTTTTAGTTTCATTATCTACAACAATGGGCTCATTATGAGATTCCTGCTGTTCAAAATGCTTGTCTTTCGGCTCCTGATTCTGACCGAAAAGCTCTTCGTACGTGGTATCCATTTTCTGGGTGTTTCCCTCAGCTTGTGCAGGCTTCTTTTTTTGTTCAATGCGATAGACGGAGTAACCTGCGCCACCACCGACAACAACAGCTCCTGTGAGAACACCGGAAGCGATGATCCATGGATGTGCTTTTGCAACCTCTAAAAAACTCTGATCATCTTCAGCGTAGATGTAATAAGCTATCCCTGCGCCAGCTACAGCACCAACGATAGTACCGCAGATGCCAGCTTTAGCGGCGGCTGGATTGTTTGCATACCAAGTTCTTATATTAATCCCATATCCTTGATTGAATGATGCTACCATGAGAAGCATGGCGATTAATATTTTTTTCATACTGATTCCCTTCTAAGCATTCCACAAATTTACTATTTGGAACTATTCTACCCCCCCCCCCTCGACAATGTCAAGCGCCAGAGCAATGAAAATCAATGAAAAATATGAAAAATAGCGAAATCATTAGATTTCAATCTGAAATGGTTGGGGTGGGAGAGCCTGCCGCTCGTCCTGAGCTTGTCGAAGGATTCGAGCGTATTATTAGTTGTCCTGCCTATTTTTACTTAGCGCGGATACTTTTTGCCAGTCACATCTCATCAAAGCTTCTTTTTTATTACGAGACCATCCTTTGATTTTTCTTTCTGCGATAAAGGCAGCATCGCGTGAGTTAAATGATTCCAACCATACAAGTTCGACGGGCAATCTTGTTGAGGTATACCCTGAAATTTTGCCTGACTGGTGTTGCGATAATCGTTGTTCAATATTATCTGTGTGACCAACATAATAAGATCCATCGATGCATTTTAAGATATATGCATAAAAAGCCATGATTTTGCCCTCAGCTTAGTCGCTCGTATCCTTCGACAGGCTCAGGACGAGCGGTTTCTTGTTGTATTGATAATGTGATTTTAAAATGAGGGTTGGTTGAAACATAGCTCATCTTGATTAGCTCTTCGTAAACGCATTGGGGATGTAATCGACGGCAAAGCCACCTTCGACCGGTGTGACGCTTGCGATATCGAAGCGGATGACTTTATCGGAGATTCTGTGTTTGACCATGTAATGTAGCGCGGCTTTAATGACTTTATTTTGTTTACGCTTATTAACGACCAGATGGGTTGGAAAGTATTCGGTAGTGCGTGTTTTGACTTCGACAAAGGCCATTATTTCATGATTGCTTGCGATGATGTCAACTTCACCGCAGCGGGTGCGATAATTGCATTCAAGAATGGTATACCCGTGCTGCTTGAGCCACGTGGCGACTGCTTCCTCTCCCTTCCTCCCCAGGGAAGAAGTTGGTCTCATAAGATCCTTTTTTGATTAAAAGAAAAATGGCGTTGGTGTCGTTAGTGCGCTTGCCATCTGTGTGTATTCTGATTCGGGATATTTTTTAGCCAAGGCCGTGAGGTACTCTTTTACCTCAGACTGATTTTTTTGTTTGTTGGCCAGTTTGCACTCCAGGTACATGAGCTGGGGTTCAAGTGACGGGCTCATGGGCAGATAGGTTTTGCGTAGGTAGGCTAAGCGTTTTTGCGCAGCTTCAAACTGTTCTTGTTTGAGGTAAAAATCGAATATGTAGACCTCTTTGTCGATGAGTTTATGTTCGCAGGTTTGTTTGATGTCATGTACGTCCGTGCGGTATTTTGTGTAGGTTGGGGTATTCAGGTAATCGTTGCAGACGCTCAGTGCGTGTTCAGTTTCCGATTGGTCGCAGTCGGTTTTTAAGGTGAGATAGAATTTTGCCAAAAGACTGCGGTATTTTGCATATTCGGCATGTTTGTTTGATGGATAAAATTCGTGGAAGCGCTCGTAGGAGATGGCCGCTGAAGGATAGTCTTCATTTTTAAAGTATTCTTCGGCCAGGAGCAACTTCATTTGTGGGATTTTTTCGTTATCGGCGTGTTGGGTGGTCATGTGTTCAAGGTAGCTGATCGCCTCTTCGTGCTTGTTTTCTTTTATCTGAGCGAAGGCATTTTTTTTGAGCTCGTCAAAGGACATGTCTTCTTTTTTTACTTCTTTGGCGCAACTCGAAAACAACAACAAGACTGCGGCGGTAAGACCAAGAAGATAGTGATGATTGGTGACTGATTTTTTGGCTATCATTAAGGACCCCTTTTATTTCATTATTCGTACGATTGAGTACCTAAAAAATGATACCAATAAAAAGATTTTTGGGAAGTTTTTGCATGAAACAGGGGTAAAAGTGTAATGTCGCCCCTCTTTGAAAAAAATGAGGAGCGTTAATTGTTTTTGTATTTCTTCCAGTAATAATTGATGGCCATAAGAAATGCGTTAGGATCAACTTGGAAGCGGGCATCGTTTTTTTGAATTTGGGCAATTTCATTGCCTTTGGTATCAATCAGACGAATGAACTTTTCATTTTGTTGAATATTACCAAGTTTATTCCACGTTA
>Ga0172379_10008617_pt1 | contig 12797 bp, 12 predicted proteins | sample GrowelOW334metaG_FD_119756 | JGI IMG/M metagenome (GOLD analysis project Ga0172379, IMG submission 119756) | Groundwater microbial communities from an aquifer near a municipal landfill in Southern Ontario, Canada - Groundwater well OW334 metaG | ecosystem: Environmental > Aquatic > Deep... | reverse complement strand
TGCTCTCCTCTCAGGCATTCCGTGAAATTCTAATTTTTTATCATCCACATCAAGTTTAGCCATGAATCTGCGTATATCATTTAGCTTATGGACTGGGTGCAGGCTGTCAACCAACACGTTTATTCTGTCCAAATTTCTCAAAGGGAGCAATAATCTATCTATTTTTTGAAACCCCCCAAATCTTCCTATTCCTGAATCCTGTTTCAATATCATTTTTATCACCAAAATATATTCAGTTTTGCCACCAATAAACCCGCGTTGATGTCCTGATTAAGTGGATAGATGAGGCGGCAGCATAACGTCCGGATTTCTTGTCAGCACGAACCGATTGACCCAGAAATTTTCACCTTTTTCCCGTTGAACGCTTAGCAATGATTCCATCACATGAAGCGGAGCAAACTGAAGCAGATTACCCATAAGTCTAAGCAATTCCATAACCGCATGTTCTGTCATAAAAAATTCGAATTCTCCATTTTCATGAATCAGAATTTCCATACTTTCTGGAAGCATGCGATTTGAAACTAAATTGCTCAGTATTATTGGGGTATTTATGTTCATTATGCATTTTCCGTGCTCTCTTAATTTCGTTTTTACTAAGTTTAGTATTTTCCGATTAAACACGCTCATATCTGTTGCTCCGCCCAGTACTGCCTCCAAAATCTCTTCAGCACCGTCTTTGATAATCCCTTCATCAATATCCAACCTGCTTTCTGGCGGGACTTTTCCAGGCCATTTTGCCACCCATCTTAGCATTGCAATGCCATGCTGAGGATCCATAATCCTAACCATCTCTTCCAGTAGCGCCCTATGGATTATCGGCGAGCTTTGATTGAATAGCCCATCGCTGAAGATTAACCCAAAGAATCCTTCTGGAACGTTAAGGATATCCCTTCCGTGTTGCCAAGGTATGCACCGTTTTACAAGTTCTTTTCCATCTGGAAGTTCGTGAAAGCTTACCCTGTCAGGATGTATTCCTTTCTTTCTAAGGAATCCTCGCAAATCATTAAGCGCATGTGTCGGATGCAAGCTATCCACCAGAACGTTTACCTGTCCCAAACGCCTATGTGGCTTCAACAATCCAGTTATCGATTGGAATCCTTCAAATCTTTCTATTCCTGAATCTTTTTTCAATATCATTTTTATCACCGTATTAGTTGTCTATTACTGATCAATATTAATCATTCTGCATAATATTCGAAAATGTGGCAACTATTTATAATATTTTCGTATAATATACAGTTATACGTAGAAAATAATCATTATCCGCATGGTGATATTATGAAAAACATCGAGGAAAAGCTTTTGGAATTGTTGGCAACTGGGTTCTGCACGCCGCAGATTGCACGCCTGGCAAAAGAGACGCATGAGCCCCCGACAACGCTCCACTACAATATCAAAAGGATGGAGGAAGAAGGCAAAATAATCGAGTACAAGGCGGTGATGGATTACAAAAAAATCAACCGAGGTTTCTGCAGCCATGTTCTGATTAACGTCTCACCCGACGAATACGGGGATCCGGAAAGGGTTGCAAGGGAGCTTATGAAGTTCAGGGAAATCGAGAGCATTGACATAGTTACTGGAGACTGGGAGCTATTAGTGAAAGTAAGGACAAAAGACATTGATGAGTATTACTGCTTTGTTAGGAGCGTTCTTTCAAGAAAGGGAGTAATTAAAATAAAATCGCTTAATACATTGAAACAGGTAAAATCCGAATTTATTGTTTTAGGGAAATAAAAACTAATTTAACCTGTGATTTATATGAGTAAAAACATAGTCATCGGCGGACAATATGGCGACGAAGGAAAAGGAAAAATCATTTCTTATTTAGCAATTCACGACAATCCTGAAATAATTGCGCGAGGCGGAGTAGGCCCAAACGCGGGCCATGAAGTCTGGCACAAAGGCCAGCGATTCGGAATGAGGATGCTCTCCTGCGGTTTTGTAAACGAAAAAGCAAGGATATTAATTGGTGCGGGAGTTGCGGTAAATCCTGAAGTATTTTTGAAGGAAGTGGAGATGACCAAATGCGACGGGCGCGTTGGGGTGGATAAGCGCTCGACCGTAATCACAAAAGAAAATATTGAGCGGGATTCTGCATCTGCTAACTCAGCGAAAATCGGGACAACCAAAACTGGTTGCGGTCCGGCTGTTTCCGACCGTGTGAACCGTGTTGCTAAACTAGCTGCAGAAGTCCCGGAATTGGCAAAATATATTACTGATGTTCCAAAAGAGGTTAATGCTGCGAAAAATGTGTTGGTTGAAGGCTCGCAGGGATTCATGCTTTCCGTGTTATACGGGACGTATCCGTTCGTTACTTCAAAAGATACGAGCGCATCTTCCATTGCAGCCGATGTTGGCTTAGGTCCAACAAGAATTGACAATGTAATAATGGTAATCAAATCATATACTACCCGTGTTGGTGCAGGTTATCTTCCAGGGGAAATCCAGAGGGAAGATGCGGAGAAAATCGGATTCCAAGAGTTCGGTACAGTAACTGGAAGGCCGAGAAGAACATCAAAAGAATTGCATTGGGATGACCTTCGGCTCGCATCAATGATTAACGGAGCGACCGGAATTGCGGTTACAAAATTAGACATCAAATTTCCGGCTGTTGCAGGAAAACGGAAATATTCCGACCTTACTGATGAAGCAGTAAAGTTCATAGAGGAAATCGAAAATAAGCTTAATGTTCCTGTTGGTTTGATTGGGACAGGGAAAGATTCGGAAGATATTATTGATAGGCGGGTATAGAAAAATAAAAAACACGCCAAGAGCAAGATTTGAACTTGCAATCCCAAAGGGACATGCTAGCTGGATTTTGTTAAATCAAAAGTTCCAGGCATGCGCGCTACCGGGTTACGCGATCTTGGCAAGTGAATGTCAGTGGAAGTAATTTGGGCAACGTTCAGTTTTTAATACTTTTACTCGCTTGCGTTGTTTCTTTTATCACATTTATAAGCATTTGCTAACATATATTTTCGTCATGGGAATGCTTAATTATGGCGGATATGGACGCGTAGTCAAAACCGTAGGCAATGGGCCAGTAGGGCCAAAATCTTTTTATCTAAGGGCGGATGAATCTGCCATAGAAGGCCTAGACAAGACGGACAAGCGCCTGTTTTTTCCTCCGCATATTTCAGTTACTCCTAATTTCTTAGTTAGGTTTCTTGCTGATTCCGGTGCGCTTACTGCCCGCTCTTTTGAAGAGGCAAACGAAAGGATAATAAAAGGAAAATTCCTCCCTGTAGAAATAGAAGAAATAACTGTTGCACTCCTTGAACTTCACCCGCTGGACAGGTTTGATAACCATGTCGCCTCTTCATTCATGGTGCGTTCTGATGATTATGCCGAAGGAGTCGGGCTTTTGCACAGCGGTGCTGCGTCAATTGTCAGCAAGGACGTGAATGCGATGGTAGAACAGATATTGCACCAGATAAAACTTATTCTTGCGAGTAATTTCAGTCCAGATGCAGTAGCATTTAACGGATTAAAAGGAATAACTGAAAATCCAGGAGCGTTGATAATGCCTGTTTTTGGCAAAGGATTTTTTGATGACCATCATTATCCAGCCTACCATATAAACTATCTTCTTATTCCTGGCGTCGGCTCTCTAGCTTCGCTTGGTTGCGGGGTTGGAGGCGCAAATTCAATTCGCGCTCGCACTTGTTCTTCTGCAGATGAGGCGTTGTTGTCATTTTCCAGATTTAATCGTTTTTTTCAGTGGAAAGCCGTAAGACATTTCGATGGCACTATTGAAGAAATAGATCTGTCCAGCACTATTAGCGCTAGCATGGATTTCATAAATGAAGACCGCAGTGATTTTATTCCAGATCCTGCAGTTGGGGAGTTGGTTTCTAAGGTTGGAGCACGTTATTTAGAATTGGTCAATGACGACGAGGATGCGATTCGGCCATATTGGATGGTCGTTCAATCCGCCCCAATTACTTACCAGCCCATAACTCGCCCTAAATTAGATAGGCAGGTCATCGTATTTGACGCACTAGGTGCAATCGGGACAAAAATCGTAACTTCTGGAAAATTGCACTATTCCCCGAATCTTGAGCCGAATGCAGATGATCTTGCCTTCAATAAAAATAATTCCGGCTATGTTTTAGTAGTGGACTTCGGCGATTTAGGTTCTGCAAGGAATTTCAGGAAATGGGGTTTGCAATATTTTTCAAATGCTGCTGCAGTTGTGTTGAATCTGCATGGAGGAATTCTTAAGGACTTTTCATCCCATCTTGGAGGGTTTATTCGTGCATCCGGCATTCCGGTTATTGGCTGTAATTTTGGACTTTGCGACGCACAACTCTTAGAGTCTCTGAAGCAGGAGCCGACTCAAGATAGGGCATGTACGGTATATGCAAATGAATTTGCAAAACAGCCCGGTCCCAGACGTTATGGCTCTAATATCGCTGCTCAAACATCTGAAGGCTTCCTTGCCATTGAGAAATAAATCTTTTATTTAATATCTTACCCGTCTGCGTTGTTTCTTTTATCACATTTATAAGCATTTGCTAACATATATTTTCGTCATGGGATATTTGAATGATGTAGCAAAATATGCTCCTGTAGTAAAAACTGTAGGTCCTGGTGAAGTTGGGCCCAAATCCCGTTCTTTAAGGGCGGATATGTCTGCAATACAAGATGTAGGTAAGAACAGTGGGTTATTCTTTCCATCTCATATTTCCGTTACTCCTAAACTTCTTCAAAGATTTTTTATGGATTCCGGCGCGTTGAGCGCAAAATCCGCCAAAGAAGCCCAGAAAAGATTAATAAAAGGAAAATTCACTCCAGCCGAAATAGATGAGATAAAAACTGCATTGCTTGGAATATACGCTCCCTACAAATTCACTGATTTTGGTACAAATGCGTTTATGGTCCGTTCTGATGATTATCCTGCAGGAGTGGGGCTTTGGCACAGCGGTGCTGCATCCGTTATGGACCGCAATATTGACCATTTGGTTGAGCAGGTGCTCCATCAAATAAGACTAATACTCGCCAGCGATTTCAGGGATGATGTCGCGGTTTTCAAAGCCATGAAAGGAATTACTGAAAATCCGGGTGCAATGATAATGCCTGCTTTTGGTGCAAGAATGCGTCTCCCCTATCAGGATTATGTCCTTCCACTTTACTCAATGAATTATCTTGTAATCCAGGGTGTAGGCTCTACTGTTTCGCTTGGCCATGGTATCGGGGGTGCTAATGCAGAATACGCTTATGGGGGTGCTAGTGCAGGAGAAGCATTTTCTTCCTTTATCGATCTTGTGAAAATGTTCGATGGGACGCTTATACGGAAAAGAGATGGGGTTCTTGTAAAAATGAATATTCGAAGCATTATGGATTCATGTTCCAATTTTCTTTCAGGTGAAGATGCTTTGGTTCAAGAGCTTAGCCCAGACCGTTCGATTGGAGCGCTTGTCCATAGGCTCGGTTCAAGGTATGTTGAATTAGTTAACGATGACGAAGATGGCATACGCAATTTATGGGTGGTTGTCCAATCCGCTCCTGTTTCCTATGGGCCAGTGACTCGTCCTGCTGCTGATAAATCATCCATTGTTACCAATGCTTTTGGCGCGGTTGGAACGAAAGTAGTTTCATCCGGGAAATTAAGGTATTCTCCTAATCATAAACCAACTGCTGAAGATATTGCGTTCAATGAAGGAAATGAAGGCTATGTTTTGGTAATTGATGCTAGCTATGCCAATGTATTCAGGGAGTGGAGCTTGAAATATCTTTCCAATGCTTCTGCGGTGATTCTCAATGTAGGCGACCTTTCTTCTTCTCTTGCTTCTCACCTTAACGGATATTTGAGAGCGCTTGGCATCCCAGTTTTAACTCTTGAATTGCCAGGAGATCTGCATAAATCATTAATCCGGGAGCCAATTCAAAACAGGAATTGCCTAGTTTATGCGAATGAATTCGCCAATCGGCCTCAGGGTGGATTTAGATCCAGTCCAACAGCAAATTCTACTTCTGAAGGCTTCCTTGCGATTGAGAAATAAGCCTTTTAAATCCTTGTATACCTAAGTATACCTATGTATACTACGATAAAAGTATCCACCACGCTTAAGGCAATGCTGGACAACATGAAGATGTCTGCCAGCGAGAGCTACGAGGATGTAATCCAGGACTTGGTTGAAGACCACATGACCGTCAGGCCAGAAGTGCTTAAGCAGCTGGAGAAATCCAAGGCAGACCTCAAGAAAGGTAAATACATTACGCTTGCCGAAATGAAAGCAAAATACAAAAGGTAGCTGAATGTATTCCATTGTTTTTTCCGACCGTGCGGAAAAGGATTTTGCATCCCTGGAATTTGATGTTCGGGACAGAATACTATCGGTTCTTGAGAGAATCAGCATCTCTCCCCGCCGTTTTTTGAAAAAGCTGAGCGGTTCATCTGATTTTCGGCTCAGGGTTGGAATTTACCGACTTATTATCTATCTTGATGAAAAATCCCAAACAATTATGGTTTCTAGTATCGGCAAGCGGGATTCGGTCTACCTATAATTCGCTAATTATTCATTCCTTCTTCTTTCTAGTCATCCATTCCTTCTTCTTTTTCTTCGGTTCCGGCTTCAAACTCTGCGGGCAGTTCAATCTTTGTCTGCGCCACATCTTCTTTAGCTGAACCCTGCTCGTTCGCTGTTGAAACAGTCGCGTGCGCAACCATTCCAGCTTTCAAATCCTCTACGTTCCCGAAATATTTCTTGAATTTGTCTGTAACAGTAAGTTTTGAAGTTCTTCCAGCCTTGTGAGTCTTTACAAACCCGCTTTTGACAAGCTCTTTAACATCCATATACGCTTGCGGTCCCATCTTCTTGACCAAATCCGATTTCAAAATCCCGTCATGCTTTGCAATTATAGCCAATGTCCTTAATGCAGGCTTTGTAATTTCAGAATCCTGGGCAAACTGCTTTACTCTCCCAAGATAATCGTTCCTAATTCTCATTACATACTTTCCGTTAACATCAATGATTTCAAGCGCACTCGTTCTTTCGTCGTATTCTTTCTTCAATTCTTCAACCATTTTCTGTATATAACCTAATGCGCCGATTCCAGTAAGCGTTCGCAATTCCTCTAAGCTCATTTCCCGTGCGCTGATGAATAGGGCTGCTTCAATAACCCGTTTCTCGTTCAAATCTGCCATTCATTTCAACCCCAAGAACTTTTTCAGATAGCTGGTATAGTTAACCTTATCGCCTTTCCTGTTTTTATTTTTATCGTAAATAATTCGGGCGGCTTTCGCTGCGGTTTGCTTTGCCGTAAGCTTGCTAGTATCTATCTCAATCGGTTCAATCCCGTAGTTCGCCTTAACCTTTAGCGTGCAGTAGTCAAGCATTTCCGAGCCAAGGTTTTCTTTCAATTTTTCCGTTCGGTATTTTCTTTTTGCCAGCCGTTTTCGCAATATGTCCGGGTTCGCCCGCAAAACAAAAACAAAATCCGCTGGAATGGAAAATTCGCAGAGCATGTGGTTTTCGAGGATAATGTTTTGTTGCGTGTTTCCGTTCGATTTTTTCTTCCGAACTTCTGCCAATACAGCCCGCCCGAGCGTCCGGATGTCAACTTCCTTCTCCCCGCCCGAACCGAAAGTAAATATTTTTTTAGTTTCCACCAATTTCTTTACGTCGACAATGGAAAAACCGGTGATCTTCGCAAGCTCTTTCGCAACTTCGCTTTTTCCGGTTCCGGGCGTTCCTGTAATTACAATCAACATGGTTATCCCGTCAGCAATCTAAAGCTTTTTCGCCAGCTCGTTCAATTTCTTTTTTGCGAACGCGAGCGCATTCCCCCCTTTTTTGGTCATTTGGTAATACTTTCTCCGTTCTTCCATGTGGGATTCGATAAGCTTTTCCCCTTCCAATTTATACAGCACAAGATAAATCATCACCTTGCTTGGCTTGAACCTGAATTCAGATTCCAGCGCATCATCAAGCGCATAGGCATAAATCTTTTTTTCCTTCCTAATGAGCGAAAGGACATACAGCCAAATATTTCCGTAGCTGAGCGTGTATTCCAGCCTTTTTTCAGGCTTTGATTCTTCAATCGAATTTTCAGAAGACGACATAAGATTAATCCGATGGAAAGCTATTAAAAGCTAATATTCGTTACTACGTCATGCGGAGGACGTTATTCCTATTGTTACTTCTAGCTTTTGGCCTATCCTTCGCAAATATCAGCGTTTTTGGCTCAATCCAGCAAAATTCCGCGCTCTGGATGATCTTTCCGGTAATCCTGCTCATCGTAGTCCTTATTCTTGTCATGATGAATATGGCTTCAACCGCATTGAATATGCCCCAGCTTGAAGCCTGGGCAAGAATAGAAATTCGGGAATTAATTGTATCCGTTATAATCATAATTGCAGTTTTGGCGATAGTAGAAGGTTCTGATTTGGCAATTGCCCTTTCATCCTATTCCGGTTCGTCTTCGCTTCTTGATGTTGCAAAAAATTCTGTTCTTGATTTCAGCCGATTACTCGAGGATTCTTACAAGGATGCAATAAAAGTTTCGCATTATATTACCCTCCTGTCCGGCTTTTCTTTTTCCTATCCGGTTTCATTCTATTATTTTTCTACTTCCTACATGGAAGCGCCCTATAGCGCCTATGGTTCTATGCTGACAACACTCTATCAGGCAATGCAGGGATTATCCAATAGCATACTGATTTATCATGCCATAGCCCTTCTTCTCGATTTCTTTGCCTACATCGGCTTGTACCTTCTTCCAATTGCATTTTCATTGCGCGTTATTCCCTATACTCGTTCCGTTGGGACTACTCTCATTGCGCTTTGCCTTGCAGCCTATATCATATTCCCGTTTTCTGTTTATCTTACGGCTCAATTGCATAATTCTATTTCGACCGCATCTGCAGAAGATTTGCGCATTCAAAGCTTTTCAAGCATGAAATTGAATATCCCATTTGGCTTTACCTCAATCTGCAAAGGATGGATAAAAGATTTTACCAGTACGCCCGGGGAGGTGTGGGGGGTCGTTATTTGCACCCCATTATGCCTTTTGTCATTGTTTGGCTATGCGGCCTGCTGGGCTTCATGCTGGAACTACGTAACTACCGTTTTCTATCCAGTCGCAATAAATATGGGCCAATCCCTGTATGGGATGATGTTTCTAGGCTATACCGTACTGGGCGGGAGCGCTGGCCAAAAAATCAGCTTGATTTATGGTGTCTTGTTTCCCTATTTCAATGCAATTAACAATTTTGTGATGCTTAGCTATATCGACGTAATCCTGATTTCAACCATTACCTATGTTGGGGCAAAAAGCATATCTGCCGCACTTGGAGGCGAATATTACCTGCCCGGGTTGCAGAGGCTGGTATGATGAAGTTCCTGGCATTCTTTTTACTAATGGCTGCGATTTCATTCTCAGCGTTTACCTGCACGGGAATAACTGCAAATACTGTGCTCAACTCCGCCCTTCTTCCGGATGCCGGGCCTACCATTGCAATAGTGATGCTTCTCGCGGTGCTCATTATCATCTTCCTATATATGTTTGGCCATCTGGTGGGCAATCAAAACTGGATAGTAATGTCCAAGGATGAAACCTTCCATCTGCTATTTTCAGCACTGCTTATTGTTTCCGTTGGTGGGATAATTTTCTTTTCTTGCACCATCTCCTCTGCAATCATAGACTATGCTACCACTTCGATAACTTCCGCAACTGGCACAGAATTTTCCTGTGCCCAGCAGGCAGACTTGTTTTCCTATGCGGATTGTTTCCTTGGCACTTTGGAATCAAAGGCAAAGACAATCGGTTCAATTGCAATTCGAGAGAGCATAAGCAAGCAGATGGACGGGGCAAATGCCTATTCAATCTATCTTCCGTTTATCGGAGGTACTACAACCATGCCGCAGGCCTACAAGCGAACGCAGGCAACAATGTATGATACCCTATTTTATACATTCATTTCTCCCGCAATGCTCAGCCTAAGCCTTCAGAGAAAATTCATTTATTTTATGGGAATTATCGGGCCTGCCGTTCTTTTGCCATTGGCATTCATTCTCAGGGTAATTCCGTTAACACGGAATCTTGGAAATATGTTCATCGGGCTATCCATAGGGATACTGACCATATTTCCAATGATGTATGCAATTAATGGCGCGATGTACAATGTCGTATTTGGTAGTTGCGATGCCATTGGGCCCATAACTGACGATTATGTGCTTGGCCCTTGCGGTTCTACTGCAAGCTTTAGTGAAATTGCGCGGATTATACCTCAGGCGTTTTTCCTGCCAAACCTTACGCTTGCAATTTTCATAACCTTCCTTGGTGCAGTGGCCAAGGCCTTGAGGGTGATTGGATGAGAAATTTTGGCAAAAATTTCTCAGAAGTCGGATGGAGGGATTCAAAAAATCCCGACAGATGTAAATCCAACGGATTTACTGGAGATTCGGCAGAATCGACGAATCGGATGAGAAATTTGAAACGCTCGCTTTTATTCTTCATCTTGCTGTTGTTGTCAGTCCAATCCCTATCATTCGCTGCCGGGGAATGCGTCGATCCCGATGGCAAAGACGTTTCCATAAAAGGCACGACTAGCTGGAGTATTCCCCCTACATTTCAGGTTGATTCCTGCGCCAATGCCAATACTGTAAAGGAATGGTATTGCCCAGTTAAGCACGGCGATACTGAAGTATCAGGAACTTTTGTCAACATTCCCTGCGCATTCGGTTATGAATGTAAAAATGGCGTTTGTGTCAACAACGCTCCAGTAATTACGTGCACCGAAACAGATTCTGGAAATGATATCTACAATCCTGGGATTACAACTGTAACAAATGATGGCAGGGCCACCCACGAAACCGACGTTTGCGCAGATTCAACTCACCTAAAGGAATACTATTGCGATGGGACTGAAATTAAAGTGAATGCAATTCGCGGTATTGAATGCCCGTCTGGTTTTGTTTGTTCTGAAGGCGCTTGCATTGCCAATCAATATACCTGTACAGATAGCGATAATGGCAAGGACGTTTACAAGTTTGGAAGCACAATATGGAATTATCCTTCTCAGAATTGGCAAGGCGATGTCTGCCTAAGCGATACTACCATAAAAGAATATTTCTGCGAAATTGGCGCAAATGGAATTATCCAAGGGAAATCAGAAAACATGCTTTGCGGTCCTGGCTATGGGTGCAAAGAATACGAGCCTAATAAGTTTGCTTGTGTCCCGCTTCCGTTTTGCACTGACCCGGACGGGCAGGATAGCTCAGTTGCTACTGCAGTTTCTTGGAATTACCCATCATTGATTGCCAGTACGAGCCCAGATGGCTGTTTTGACAAATATACTGTTCTAGAATCTATTTGCATCAACAATCCTGACAATATCCCTATTGTGGATTCTGTTAAGATAAAATGCAATCCTAATTTTGAATGCAAAAATGGTGCATGCGTTTCGGTTTTGCAAGCCCCTGTTGCTGAAGCCGAATCTTTTTACCAGAATAAGGTGGCATTGGCCGGGCAATCCAGCCAGTTTGAATTAATCAAGGATTGGAAAGTCCTTTCTGCATTGCTGATAATAATTACCCTTTTGCTATTGATTTTCGCATACATAGCCGGCCAATCTTTCAACATGCCGGAACTGAAAGCATGGGGAGCAGTGGAATTAAACCAATTATTCGTTACCATTCTCATCATTGGCATATTGTTTTTTGGAATGGGTTTCTTGGATAAGATTATGGCGGATTCGCTTGCGGATTCGCACCTTCCTGACCCGTTAAACCCGGGTTCTGAACTTGCCTGCAAGTCCGACATTAATTCTAACTGCGCTGCATACATTGCAGAAGCCTATGTTAACGACATTCAAAACATGATGCAAAAGGATGTCGGGGACTGGCTTGATAATGCTGCAAAAGAAGGGCAGAAGATGGGAAGGAGAAGCGGCATTAATTTTGTGCCCTTTATCTATCCCATACCTACCCTGTGGGCAAGTTTTTCGGTTGGCTGGCAGCCGGAAAAAATACTCGATGTGGAACGTTACAATACGGTAATTAATTTCTATACCCCGATGATTTCATCCATATCCGCGCAAAAGTTTTTCATAACCGAAGTTGTCGCAGGGGTTGCGCCGTCCATACTTCTTCTTGGCATAGTTGCCCGTTCATTTTTCCTTACCCGACGGTTAGGAGGCTTGCTTATTGCAATGGCCATAGGGGTCATGTTCGTTTTGCCGCTTATGTATGTTTTCAGCTGGATGAGCCTGAACATCGCAATTTTCGGGACAGGTGCATTGGAGTCTGATTCCATGCCCGTTTGCCCGGAGGAATGCCAGCAGCTTGCGCCAGTGGCTTATGACACAGCAAGCGGGGTGCAATATTTCACCATTCAGGATTGGGCAGACTCAGTTGAGAAAAGATTCGGGGCAGAAGAGACGACTGGCTGTTATCTTTCCCGGCTTATAGACCAGAAATATTCGGCAGAGGATTATTTTTCAGATTTGAATGACCCGCTTGAAATGCAAAAAATACTTGTTACCTATGGTTATCCTTCGGATTTGGATTGTGATTATACCACCAATCCGCATGGCCTCAGGGATGTTCGCCCATTAAGGGCAGAGATGGATAACTATTTCCAAGCCTGTTATCCTGAGGGTCCTGGCGTTGGTTCTGGTTTTGCAGTAACTAATCCAAACGGTTATGGCGATTTTGGCACAGAAAGGGTTTATTGCCCGCCAACCTGCCGCGAGCTTCCCTATCCCTATGATAGGAAAGAATGCTCCCCTAACGAGGTACAGTATGCCTGTTCCCAGCTTCCGAAGCAGTGCAATATCAAAAAAGTAATGC
>Ga0172379_10008616_pt1 | contig 12798 bp, 8 predicted proteins | sample GrowelOW334metaG_FD_119756 | JGI IMG/M metagenome (GOLD analysis project Ga0172379, IMG submission 119756) | Groundwater microbial communities from an aquifer near a municipal landfill in Southern Ontario, Canada - Groundwater well OW334 metaG | ecosystem: Environmental > Aquatic > Deep... | reverse complement strand
TGCCCCATATCCTGAAACTGACGCATCTTACGCATTACAACCGTATGGCCGAGGTGAATATCCGGCGCGGTCGGGTCCATACCGAGCTTGATTCGGAGCTGCTTTTTTTCTTTCGCAGCCCATGCGAGTCTGTCAGCCAGCTCGTTTTCGTTGTAAATCTCTACCGTGCCGCGTTTAATAAGCTCAACTTGCGTTTTAATGTCCGCCATAGATACCTCAAACCCAAACTGACCGATGGTCAGATTGGAAAATAAAAAATAAAAGATTAAAAATCAAAATTAAGGATTCGGCCTAAAGGCCGAGGCTATTTTAATAAACTGCGTGGGCTTCCGTCTTCGCTGCGCTTCTGTCTTCGTTAAAACTACGACAAGACAGGCCGCCGCGACAAAAGAGCCCACCCTACAGAACTGGCGGGTATTTTAAACGAATTGTATCCTCTAATCAATGGAAATCAGGGTTTGTTCTTTTGGGGGGGTATTGACATCGTTAATGTCAGCAGAAACATTGGCATCTGCGGTTTTGGCATCACTTTTTTGCCAGTTGCCGAAGATTTTTTCCATCTGCTCCTTAACAGATGTCGGGTGCTGCTGCAAGGATATGCTATGCACAAAATCGCAGGTTTTATAAACGACTCTATTCGCTTTTTCCTGCGAAAGTTTCGCGCCGGTAAAAAAAGCGACGTATTTACTGCCCTGCGGCGGTGAAATGTTAATCAGAAATATCGCAAAACCCGCTATTGCAGCACCTGTGAAAAAGCCAAGCACAGCGGCGCCGATACTGTTCAGGAGCGATGGCAGGGAGACGCAATAAACAGCGGTCAAATATCGAAGCGTAGCAAGCTGGGCGATTATGAAATATACCGCCGCGATTGCAAGCATTGTGTCGGAATAGGCGAAATCGCCGAGTTCGGTTCTTATAATCGGCAGGGCATTGACGATTTGCGGCCCAGCCATTACGCCCAGATAAATCGCTACAATGACATTGAATAGAAACGACCATGCAGGATACCAGGTCTTTTTGTATCCGAGCCAGGCAAAGCCAAGGGCGATAATCAATATTATAAATTTATACATCATATTAAACAACTCTAACAAAAAGACAGCCACATAGTTTTTGTATTTCGTCGTTCGTGAAGCGTGAAGCGAAAAAACACCGAAATACGTATCACGAGATACGCTTCACTATGTTGCGTCTTTTTCATTTTATTATATGTTCTAACTATCCAAGATTCGACGTAACGCGTTTTACTTCCGCAAGGCTTGTTACGCCAGCAAAAGCTAATTTAAGAGCCTGTTTTCTAAGATTCGTTTTGTAGTTTTCATCGCCGATATTTTTAAAATTGCTGACGGAGAAATTATCGGAGAGAATTTGAGCCTTGACGGCCTCATCGACAACCATCATATCAAATATGCCTATTCGGCCTTTATAGCCGGTGTTGTTGCAGTATTCGCAGCCCTTGGCCTGCATTATTTTGCTCATATCGACTTTGCTCTGCTGGAATCGGGCAATCTGCGTTTCGGTAAGTTCTGCGACGGCGTTGCATCTGGGGCAAAGTTTGCGAACTAACCTCTGCGATATTATCAAATCAACGGCGGATGAAATAAGCAGCGGTTTTATTCCCAAATCCATCAGTCGAACAATCGTGGCGGCGTTGCTGCTGCTGTGCAGAGTCGCCAGAACCAAATGGCCTGTCTGCGATGCACTCAAGGCGACCGAAGCGGTTTCGGCATCTCTGATTTCGCCGACGCTGATTACGTCCGGGTCTTGTCTTAAAACACTGCGGAGAGCCTTTGCGAATGTGATATCGGCTTTCGGGTTTATTTCAATCTGGCTGGCCTGCGGCAGGACATATTCAATCGGGTCTTCGATAGTGATTACGTTTCGGCTGTTAAAATCAAGTTCGCAAAGCATAGCCTGCATCGTGGTGCTTTTGCCGCTGCCGGTGGGGCCGCAAACGAGAATCATTCCCTGCTGATGGCTTATCGTTTCTCTGACAAGCTGCTGATAGCGTTCGCTCATACCGACATCGGCAATGCTCAAATGTTTGGCGGCTATGTTGAGGATTCTGATTGAAAGTTTTTCGCCGTGCAGAACGCCTGCGCTTGCGACACGAAAGGAAACATTGCCGTCGGGCGTTTTGGCGATGAATGCGCCGTCCTGCGGCCTTCGGCGTTCGGCAATATCCATACTTGAAACGGCTTTTATGCTGTTGACGATTGCGGCGCATTTTCTAAAGTCGATTTCTTCAACGGTGCGAAGCATTCCATCAACACGGTATCGCACAGAAAAGGTTTCGCCGCTTATCGGGTCGATTAAAATATCGCTGGCAAGCTCGTCGAGTGCGTTTGCGATGAGCAGATGTGTATGCTCGATTGCGCTGCGGTCTGATTTGTCTTTGCCGCCGCCGAAAACCTCGAACATATCCTTGCCGGACGAATCGAGCAGAACCAATGAATTTTTACTTCTTGAACCGGCGAAATGACTTACGTCAACGATTTGACCTGCTCGGTGGAATGCCGATTTGACGGCATCGGCAAACGGTACGCCCTGTCGGAGAATCTTTGCCGCAGCTTCGGCAGCGATGAAAACGAATAAAACAAACGGGCCGAAGACTAACATCAGGACATTCATCGAGGCTTTGAGTCTTTTTGGGACTATCGGGCTGAACTCGAACCGCTGGACGAGGTACATACAGAGATAGAACCAGATGATTAGAAATGCTATTCTAACGGGACTAAACAGCAACTTTACAGGCAAAAAGTCCATAGTATTAGCTCGACGACCAATAAAGATTGCCGAGTTATAACAAAAACCGGTCTTTTTAGCAAATAAAAATATCGAAGAAAAAGAGATACGTTTTTTCTGATTGATTTTTGGCGGGATTGTCGGATAATCGGCGGGATAAAATGGCAATCAGCAATAAGACAATTGGGAATATGGCCGGCTGTGTAGCGGTAACACTAATGGCGGTCGGCGTTGTGTTCGTGTTCAGCGCGAGCGCACGAATCGATATCGAATACGATTTTACAAAATTCCACACATATCCCGAGTTTCGACAAATGCTGTTCGTTCTCATATCCATCGTAATTCTGTTCGGAATGTCATTAGTTAATTACAGAGTGTTTTCGCTGGGTAAGGGGAATTTGTCCAACTGGGTTCTTTGTCCGACTGTTTGGCTGGTTATGTTGAGCGTCGCTCTGCTTGTGTTAGTTCTGATTCCCGGTATCGGAATGGAAATAAATTACGCAAGGCGATGGCTTCGGCTGCCGCTTGGGCCTGTTCAGATGAACTTTCAGCCGTCGGAGCTTGCGAAGTGGTCGATGATTTTGTTCATTTCGGCGGTGTCGGTTATGCTGGGTCCCAAAATAAAGGGGTTCGGAGCGTTTGTTCTGATTTGTATGCTTATCGGACTTGTTGTCGGGCTGATTTTGATTGAGGATTTCGGTACGGCGGCGTTTGTGGCGTTTGTAAGTCTTTCGGTGTTTTTTGTGGCGGGGGCGCGGTGGTGGCATTTTTTGACGCCTGCACCGATTCTGGCGGCGGGGCTGGCTCTTGCGATACTTACGTCGCCGGAGAGAATTGAAAGGCTCAAATCGTTCACGCAGCCCGATTCGCAGACGGAGCAGACGAGCGGGTATCAAATCAAGCAATCGCTGATAGCGATATCGACGGGCGGGCTTTACGGCAAGGGGCTTGGCGAGGGGATAAGCAAATACGGGCATCTGCCTGAAGATACGACCGATTTTATATTCGCGATAATTTCGGAGGAGCTTGGGTTCGTTGGGGCGTGTTTCGTGATTTTGCTTTTTATACTGTTTATCGTTTTGGGTATGGCAATAGTCTGTCGATGCGATGACGATTTCGGCAGGTTGCTGGCGTTCGGGATTGTGCTTGCGATAACGTTTCAGGCGGTAATCAATCTCGGGGTTGTAACTAAACTTCTGCCGACAAAGGGAATTGCGTTGCCTCTTATCAGCGCGGGCGGCAGTCATTTGTTTCTCACCGCAGCGGCGGTCGGCATTCTCGTTAGTATAGCCAGAAGGAGTCAGATTTTAAAATCAAAAATCAAAGATTAAAAATCAAAATTATGGATTCGGCCTGAAGGCCGAGACTGTTTTATATAAAAAACCTTTTCTAACAACTTTTTGTTCCATAAAGAGTTATACCAAAAAGGACGGATTTTCGGGATGAGTCATTTTTATTTTGCCGGCGGCGGGACAGGCGGCCATATTTATCCCGCTATCGCTGTTGCGCAGGAACTTTCAAGATTAGAGCCGAGTTGCAAAATAACATTTTTTTGCAGCGAACGGTCGATAGATGTTCGTGTTCTTCAACCCTGCGGGTATCGGTATGTTCCGTTGTCGGTTAGAGGTTTCACGAAAAATCCAGTTAAATTGTTTTCTTTTGTATATTCGCAGCTTTCGGCCAGAAGCGAGGTTATTCGCACGATTCGTTCGGATGGCGACGACAAGCCTGTTTTGTTGAGTATCGGCGGATTTGTTTCCGCGCCCGCTCTGCTGGCGGCGCATAAATTAAAAATACCGGCAGCGATGCTTAATGTTGACGCAACGCCGGGCAAGGCGAATAAATTGATGGCGCGATTCGCGAGGGATATTTTTGTTCAGTTCGAGCAGACGACAAAAAGTTTTGGCGGCAATCGGAGTAAAGTAATTACGACGGGCTGTCCGCTGCGAGCGGCGTTTTTTAACGCCGATGGCGAAATCGCGATTAAGGCTCTTGGGTTAAGTCCGAAAAAGAAAATTTTGTTAGTTACCGGCGCATCGGGCGGAGCGGCGAACATAAATAACGTCGTCGGGTATCTTTTGGACAGGCTCAACGGTTTCGCTGCGGACTGGCAGATAGTTCATCTGGCGGGGATTGTGCATTTTGACGCGGTGAGGACGCTTTACCGGCAGGCGAAAATCAATCACAAGGTTCTGGATTATTATGATGATATGCCTAATCTGCTTGCCGCGGCTGATATCACAATCGGCAGGGCTGGGGCGATGAGCATTGCGGAGTTTGCGGCATCGAAGACGCCGGCGATATGTCTGCCTTATCCGTATCACGCCGACTGCCATCAGAGATTGAACGCTCAATATCTTGTCGAGGCCGGCTGCGGGGTTATTGTCGATGATTTGTGCGATGTGGAAAAAACATCGGAAATTCTATGGCCTGCTTTGGAAGAGCTGATGAACTCTGATGATAAACGCAGGGATATGCGGGAAAATTGCGGAAAAATCGTCAACCCCGTCGCGGCGGAGCAAATCGCACAAAAATTATTGAGTTATTAGCTGTTTTTGTTTGAAATCGTCTGGAATGAACATAAAATAGGTTTTTGATGTAGAAAACAGAAAAAAACAGGATGCTTGTAATTGAGAACTGAAAATTTAAAATTTAAAATTATTTCTATCTGTGTCCTCTGTGTTCTCTGTGGCTGTCTTTATGCAGAGCCGAACATGGCAGACACGAGTTTTACCGGCCAGTCGAAAATCAACCGCTGGACGCTGCTTAATTCGACCGAGGAGCAGATTCGGATAGATACGGCAGTTGAACTTTTGAAGGATTCATCCGTTGAGTCGCGGGAGATACTGCTCGAATCGCTTTTGTCGCAGGATAACCCGGCGGCGCAAACATCGGTGTGCAAGGCAATCGCGCAATTCAGGAATTTCGCACAGCTTATTCCCGGCAGAGAGAATTTTATTCGTCCTCTGATGAGTATAATAGAGACGCAGCCTGCGGATGCGGCGCGTTTTGCCGCGCAGGGACTGCTGATATTTACATACCGGCAGGTTGAGGGCGAACTTCAGAAGATAATAGATGATGCCGGCGGCAGTCCTGTCGCGAAGAAAAACGCGGTCTATGCGTTTCGGATTCGTTCGGATAAAGAAGTCGTTTCAAAGCTGATAGAGTTGTTAGACAGTAAAGACAGTGTGGTTTCATCGGCTGCGGGCGAAGCTCTGCGCGAATGGATTCCGCCGGGCAACGATTTGCAGGCGTGGCGGAAAAGTCTTAGGGATTTCGAGAATAAGAGCCGAACGGACATTCTGCGCGAAAGATTGTGGGTGCTGCAGAATAAAAATCGTCAGCTTGGCGAAGAAGTCGTCAACTGGCAGAAGCGATATGTGCAGTCATTGGATAATGTTTATCAGGCTACGACGGACGACGCGGTGCGAGCGAAGGTGATTACAGAAAGCCTCGCGATGGATAACAGCCTGATTAAGCTGTGGGCTCTGGAAAAAATAGATATGTGGCGAAAAAGCGGTAAAACTCTGCCTTTAGATGTTTTTCAGAAGCAGATTATATCCCTTGTTTCGCTGTCTGATTCGGCGGTGAGATTGGCCGCTGCGGAACTGCTCGGTATGCTGACGAATGTAAATTCGGCAGACGAGCTTTTGGCGCAGCTTAAAGTCGAAACCGACCCGGCGGTGAAAACAGAGTTGCTTGTTTCGCTTGGGCACGTTTGTAATTTCGGGCTTTCGCCGGGGACGGAGATTAAAATCAATTCGCAGATTCGTTTGGAAACGCTTCAAATCGCGTCGGTATTTTTGAAGGAATCCAATCCGGCAGCGGCGGCGGAGGTGATTCGCAATCTTCTTCTGCAGAACGGGCTTGAGGTTTCGCAGGTAAAGCCTTATTTTGAACTCATCGCCAACGCTTATCGCAAAACGAGCGATGAGCAGGTAAAGGCGCATCTTCTTGAGGAGATGTCGCGGCTGTGCGGCAGCGACAGTTTTTATAAGAAGACGGCATCGGAACTTTTCGGGGATATTTTTAAACAGGCGGTCGATGACCCGAATTCGCAAATAGCGGCTCCAGCGGTTGCGGGTTATATAAGAGTGAATCAGGCAGGGGCTTTCGCGGCGCTGAAGGAAAAGGGTTTTGTCAATAACCAGTCGGACAGGATTCGCATTGAACTAATATCGGCGGCAGGTCAAATCGGGACGCAGGACGACCTTGAATGGCTCGGTTCGATATTGTCTAATTCCGTATCCGACGACGAGAGACGACAGGCTGCCGAGGCAATGATGAATATATTCCAGTACTGCAAGACGGATGTTATGCTTTTGTGGGCGGAAAAAATGGCGGGTATTGCCAGGACGAAAAACGACGAGATTGTTCTATCTCGCGTAAGGGCGTTATTCGAGGCTGCGGAGAAAAAAGCCGATGTTGAGAAGGATGCCGAGCTTCTGATTTCAATTCGGCGAGCAATGGCTAAACACTACGGCGATTCAGGTTTGTATGTTCAGGCGGCAAAGTATTACGGTCTGCTGCTTCAGTCGAATGTTGACCCTAATGAAGTTCCCGCTATAACGGCCAAACTTCTTGACACGCAACTGCGTTCAGGCCAGACGGAATCCGCAAAACAAATAATAACCAATATGCTGCTGTCTTCGGATATTTCACCTGATGCGGCTGTGGCAAAAATACTTGACGACTATTTTACGTCGAATCTGAATTCTGAAACGGCAAAGCAGATACTTCAAATGCTTGTTTCGATACAAATGCCCGCAGGGACTGAACGGCCTGCGTGGAATCAGCAGATAGCGAAATGGCAAAAACTTTTCAGCGATAAGGCTGTCGTCGAAGCAAATGTTCCGGCTGGTCAAAAATGACAGTTTCTTCATTTAACCTGCCTTGTAAATACACTCATATTATCTGGGACTGGAACGGCACGCTGTTAGATGACGCATGGCTTTGCGTTGAGGTTCTTAACCGGATTTTGACTGCGAACGGAATGAAAACCACCACGCTGCCGGAATATCAGGAGTATTTCGATTTCCCCGTTATGAATTATTATATGAAACTCGGTTTCGATTTCAGCGTTACGGGTTTTGATAAAATCGCGATGCAGTACATAATGGATTATGAATCGCAGCTTGGCCGATGCCGATTGCGGGAGGGAGCAATCGGGATAATCGAGAAATTCAGAGCCGGCGGATTTAGCCAGTCCGTTCTTTCGGCCAGTCAATCGGATTCGCTGAAAAGCGCGCTTGCGGCATTCGGGCTGCGGGGATTTTTTGAGGACGTAGCGGGTCTTGACGACTATTACGCGCACAGCAAAGTCGATGTCGGCAAAAAACTTTTGAATGAGATAGACGCAAACCCGGAAAAGATTTTGCTTATAGGCGATACGACGCACGATTATGAGGTTTCACGGCAGATGGGAGTAGATTGTGTTTTGCTCCCGGCAGGACATCAATCCAAACGCCGACTGCAGGACTGCGGAGCGAAAGTCTGCGAGAGTTTTAAGGAACTATACCAATTATTTTTGTAAATTTTGTCCTTGCAACTCTCTTTTAAAGTGATATAATAGCTGGAAATTTATTTTACACTGAAAGAAGCGGCGAACCAAAGTTCGTAACTTATTCTATTTGAGAGAGCTATAAAATTTTATTTAGGAGGTAGTGGTATGAAGGCATTTCAAAGATCCCTGTTTGTATGTCTGGTTCTGGGTTTCTGTTCATTTACTTTTGCCGGCAGTCTTGTCGGTCATTGGAAGTTTGACGAAACGAGCGGCAATGTTGTATCTGACAGTGCTGGAACAAATAACGGCACGGTATCCGGCGCGTTATGGACAGCGGGCAAAATCGACGGCGGATTAGACTTTGACGGCATAGACGATAAGGTAATTATTCCTGACAGCGATGTTCTTACGCCTGCAAATACTATGACGCTTTCGTTTTGGGTTTATAACAGCGGCGGTCAGGATGCAGGAGTTTATAAGTGGGCTTCATGTCCGAGCGAACCTGCTTCGCCGGGCAATTCAAGGTCGTACGTTCTGAATGTTGTCAGTACTACCGGAAAAGTAAATTTTCAGGTTCTTTCATCTGTCTCGACGGCAGATACTCTTGTGTCTACCAGTACCGTTTCTTTGAATCAATGGCATCTTATCACAGCAACCTTTGCCAGCGGGGTAGCTAAAATTTACATCGACGGCGTGCTGGACAGCTCAAAAACAATGACTGTTACAAGCATAATGAATGATGCGCAGCCTTTGACATTTGGCGGAGCATGGGATTATTGCGGCACAGATGAATGGTTTGCACGGCTCAATGGTGTGTTTGATGATGTTCGGCTGTATGATTATGCTCTTAGCGATACGGAAGTTGCGGCTCTTTATGTACCGACACCACAAACAGGTCTTATAGCTCACTGGAAGCTTGATGAGACAAGCGGCAATGTTGCTTATGACAGCGCAGGGACGAATAACGGTACATTAGTCGGCAGCCCGCTTCCTGTCTGGACAAACGGCGCAGTTGGCGGGGCTTTGAGTTTCAGTGGCGCACAGGGTGTTTGCATAAGCAGCAGTTCAGGTTCTGCTTCTCCATTGAATATCTACAACAGCAATATAACTTTAGTTGCATGGATAAAGCCGGCAGCAACAGGCGGAGGAACTATTATATCGAGGGCCAAAGAGCATTATATCGCTTATAGGATTTATAGTCCTGACGGCAAAAAGGTAACTCTCAATACTTATAGGTCTCCAACTCACTGGCTGCTGACAACAGGCGACGTGTTGACACCCGGTAACTGGTATCAGGTTGTTGGTGTTTTTGATAGGACCAATGACACAGGCATTATTTATGTCAATGGGGTAGAACAGGCCAGAAGCACAGATATGATTACAGATCCTTATAGCTGCGATGCACCAACAACAATCGGCTATCGCAATGATACTAGCGACTATCCATATAACGGCGTTATCGACGATGCTCGTGTATATAATTATGCTCTTAATGATGCGGAAGTTACGGCTCTTTATGGGCAGACTCCGCAGAGCGGTCTTGTTGCACATTGGAAACTTGACGAAACCAGCGGTACTATCGCCAATGACAGCGCTGGTGCTAACAACGGCACTGTCTCCGGCGCAATCTGGACACCGGGCAGAATTGACGGCGGTTTGGATTTTGACGGCAGTGGAAATTATGTCCTGGGAACAAATTCACCATTCAATTTTGAAAATACTACTTTTTCAGTTTGTGCATGGTTTAAAACTACCGACTCAGACTCTGGTATAATTGTATCAGAAGGAGGTTATGGTAACGGAGGCTGGACGTTAGGCGTAAATAGATGTGTGTATTTTGGATACAAATCTTCTAATTATACTGATGATGCCTATAGTGCCATGACTACGGGTTATTATAATGACGGTCAATGGCACCATGTAGCAGCTATAGGCACAACAAATACCTCTAACCACACAGGTAACTATGCGGTAATTTATATAGATGGCAATCCAGTTACCACAACTAATGGTAATACGAATGGTGATTATGGTTATATGCCTTCTACAGCCAATTGGTCCATTGGGGCAAGAGATGGAGCGACCCGTACATTCTTTGATGGTTCCATCGATGATGTTCGTATATATAATTATGGTCTTAGCGATGTGGAGATTGCGGCTCTTTATGGGCAGGCTCCGCTGCCGCACGTTGCGACGACGTATCACGTCGCGACCACCGGCCTTGACACCAACGCCGGCACATCACAGGCAGCCGCCTTTGCGACAATACAAAAGGGCATCGACACGGCTGTTGACGGCGATACCGTAGTTGTCTGGCCAGGTACTTATGACCAGCAGGCGAACTTTAACGGCAAGGCGATAACGGTTAAGAGTGCCGATGCCGAGCCTGCCGTAATCTCTAATTCTTCGGACTACGCTTTTGTATTTGAAAACGCCGAGGAATCGAACAGCGTTCTGCAAAACTTTGTAATCGCCAAAGGCTGTTTCGCGGTCTATGTGAGCAATTCTTCGCCGACGATTAAAAATCTTACAATCGTCGATAACTATTTTGGCATTGACGCTTATGATGGCGCAACGCCGGCGGTCTCAAACTGCATATTCCTCAATAATCGATTCGGAGACATCGAGGGAGCCGATACGCAATATAGCTGGCCGTTCGACCAGACTGCTGTTGCCTGCTGGAGTTTTGAGGAAACTACAGGTATGAAAGTTTATGACGGAGTCGGCGATAGCGATGGCACAATCACAGGCGCAACGAGAGAGCCTAACGGCCTGCTCGGCAGGGCGATGTCATTCGACGGCAGCGGCGATTATATCACCGTGCCAAGCAACGCCAGTCTCAATATCACCGGCGATATCACAATAGCGGCGTGGGTTAAGCCAACGAATTTCAGCTCAAGCATTCGTTATATCGCGATAAAACCATACGCTTACCACCTTGCAATTAAAAACGCTAATCCGGTTTTTGCCATTTTTTACAGCAGCGGCAGCAGCGCACGCTCAATTGAAAAAGCCTTCACAGACCTTGCATTCACAGCCAACCAGTGGAATTATATTGTAGTCAAAAAACAAGGCTCAACAATGAAAGCCTGGCTCAACGGCAAAGAAAGTGTACAGACTACGACTTATTCTTACCCGGCGATTTCAGTTTCCACCTATCCTTTTGTAATCGGCACCGTTATCGCGCCATCGCCGCTGCCATATTATTTTGTTGGCCAAATTGACGAAGTTGCTCTTTTTGACAGGGCGTTGAGTACGAAAGAAATTGAAAATTATTATAAAAATATGCTGGCTGGATATGATTATGCCGACCCGATGATGGTTGATTCCGATGCGGGCGATTATCACCTATTCAGTGAATATGGCAGATACGATTTGACGGCCGGCTCGTGGGTTCTTGATGATGCGACAAGTCCGTGTGTTGACACGGGCGACCCTGCCGATAATCCAATGGGCGAACCAATGCCGAATGGCGGAAGAATTAATATCGGCGCTTACGGCGGAATGGGACACGCGTCAAAGGGCGGCGAATGGCCATTGCCATTTGATTTCAATACCGACGGCATTGTCAATATGGCGGACTTCGCGAAATTAGCGGAGCATTGGCTCGAAAAACTGCCGTGGGTTGAATAATACGGAGTAGTAAATAGCCAATAGTCAGTAGCCAGTAGAAGGAGCCGCCTTGCGGCGAAGCTATTTTACGCTGGATTCCCGCTTTCGCGGGAATGACAAGTCTAAAGTATTGTGAGTTTTTTTATTGCAGATACGGATTTGAGCGTTTTTCTCTGCCGATTGAGGTTCTGCCGCCGTGGCCGGGCAAGACGGTTGTTTCTTCGGGCAAAATCAGCAATTTTGTTTTAATGCTTTCAATCAATTGCTCCATACTTTTCTCTGCGTCGTAGCCGGAGAAGTCGGTTCTGCCAATTGAGCCTGCGAAAAGAGAATCGCCGCTGAAAAGGACGTTGTTCTCCTTATTGTAAAGGCAAATTCCGCCCAATGTGTGGCCGGGCGTGTGGATAATTTGGAATTTCATTCCATCAAAGTCAAATTCAGTTTCCTTATCGAAAATTGTGTCGGCAGGAGATGTTGTTATTTCCACGCCCGCGAAACGCGAGAAATTGCTGCCCGCGTCGCCGAGCATTTTGCCGTCGTCTTTGTGAATGCAGACTTTTATGTTTTTGAAAATTCGGCGTAATTCCGCTGCGCCTGCGATGTGGTCTGCGTGGCCGTGAGTGAGGACTAAAAAGACGGGATTTAGATTTTCTTTTTTGAGAAAAGCGATTAATGGTTTCGAGTCTAAGCCTGTGTCGATTATCAGGCAGTCGCCGGTGTTTTTGTCGCTGCGGATAACGTAGCAGTTGTTTTCGTAAGAGCCGAGTACTAATTTGTCTATCTGCATTGCATTGCTTTCATTTCAAAGCGGCTTAATTGTAAACGCCGGAGTAAAAGTGCGGCGGGTGGCGGTTTAATTGTGCGACACCGTGGTTATACTTACCCGTTACAAAACCTCCAGTCAAACATTTTTTTAGCTCACCAATCATAAACAAAAT
>Ga0172379_10008615_pt1 | contig 12798 bp, 11 predicted proteins | sample GrowelOW334metaG_FD_119756 | JGI IMG/M metagenome (GOLD analysis project Ga0172379, IMG submission 119756) | Groundwater microbial communities from an aquifer near a municipal landfill in Southern Ontario, Canada - Groundwater well OW334 metaG | ecosystem: Environmental > Aquatic > Deep... | reverse complement strand
CTGATGCGCGGGATGTCGATGCAGCCCTCGCCCATGAGGCCGCGGTCGTTGAGCATATCCAAGGTCGGGCTCTTCCAGTCGCAGACATGAAAGGCGAATATCTTGCCCATTTTTCCGCAGCGGGCGATTTCCGTTTCCAGCTGGGGATCCCACCAGGTGTGGTAGACGTCGACGGCGACGCCCAAGCCCGGGTGGCCGATTTTCGCGCAGAGATCGTTGGCCTGGGCCATCGTGTTCACGACCGACCTCGTGTCGGCGTACATGGGGTGGAGAGGCTCGATGGCAAGCCTGACGCCCGATTTTTCGGCTTCGGGCAGGATGGCTTCGATGCCGGCCTCAACCTGGCGCCTCGCTGTGTCGAGGGGGACGCGGGGGTCGGCGCCGCAGACGAGGACGATGTGGGGAGCGCCGAGCTCGGCGGTGGCGTGGATGAGGGCGATGTTGTCGGCGATTTTGCGGCGGCGTTCGTCCTCGGATGCCGCGGGGAAAAAGCCTCCCCTCACCATGGAAACGGCCGCGAGGCCGGCGCCGCGAAGGAGGGCGGCGGCTTTGGCGGGCGGGATTCCCTCGATGCTCTCCTTCCATACGGAGACGCCCGAAACGCCCGCCTCGGCGTATTTGGCCACCGCGATTTCGAAAGGCCAGGGTTTAGTCGTGAAGGTATGGATCGCGAAGCGCGATAGATCGGTCATGCTCATCCGCCTCCCTAAAGTTTTCAAATAGTGTAGAAACGCTGCGGTTCGGCGCCTCGGGCCAGCCTTTCCAGGTAAAGCGCGAGTTCCAGCAGGTGATAATCGCCCCACATGCAGGATTCGCCATGCGGGATTCCCTTCGCGCCTGGGGCGCCGGTTTTTGGCGGCGCGACGCCGGCCCTGGCCGGCGCTGCCTCGGTCGCGGGGGCGGCATCCCAGCCGTTCGGGTAATGGTAGACGGCGTGGAGGAGCAGGCCCTCATGGTTCGGATCGGCGCTTAGGTAGGGATCGGCCATGAGGGTGCGGGCGATCCGCGCCCCCGCCGTAAGGTATTTGCCGGAAAGCGGATCGCCCGCCGCGGCGAGCCATCGTCCCAATCTTAGCATGCCCTGGGCCGCGATCGCCGCCGCCGACGAATCGACAGGCTCAAAGGGGTTCTCAGGATCCGCCGGGCGGTCCAGATGCTTCTCGATGCGATAGAGGTTGGGCGCTCCCGTGTCCCAGTAGGGGATGCCGTCAGGCGGGGTGTTTTCGATGTAAAAATCGCAGGTTACCTTGGCCACCTGCTCAAAGCGCGCGAGGGCGGCCTTCTTTGTTGGGAAATACGGCAACTCCAAAGGCGCGAACTCCGCTTCGGGAATCGTCGCCAGGTATTCCAGTTCCTCGGCGTAGCCAAGGATTATCCATGCCAGGCCCCTCGTCCAGGTCGTGAAGGGGGAGTAACCCTGCTGGCTCGAGGGACAGCGGTAGGAGCGACTTTCCACGTTGAAGATTGATTCGTGCGCCACCCTTCCGGGAACATCCCAGCGATCGCGCCCCTCGCCGAAATAAACATTATAGCGGGCTGTCGTCTCCGCGTGCCTCAAAAGCCTCGCGAGCAGGTTCACTTTTTTGTCCTGCTCGCCCATGAGAACCTGCCCCAGGCTGTGCGCGACCGCGAGAACCCGCAGCGACCGTATCGTATCGGCGAACAGCGAATGCGCCCCATTGAACGAGTGGATGAATCCGAGTGAGTCGGGGACATGGGTCCACCGCGAAGCCTGAACGGCTCCCGAAACCTTGAGGGCGAGGCGATAGCATTCGGCTTCCCACTCATTCTTCTCAACGCGTCCCTCGGCCATCATCCTGAGGAGGTTTCCGTAGGTCGAAATGTTGTTGAACCCATGATCGTGGACGCCCGTATGGCTCAGGTGGGGCGCCATCATCGCCATGGTCTTTCCGCGCCCGTACTCCAGAAACCATCGGTCGCCGAGCGCCTCGAAAATCAGGAGCGCGTTGCCAAACTGGAAGCCCTGCGTCCATTCGGTCCAGCCTCGCTGGGTATAGCGCCCGCCCACGGTGAACACAGGGGCTCCCGATTCGCCTTCCCAGCGCGACGCCAATGCCCTTGTCTTTTCCGCCGCTTGGGCGAACGCGTTTCCCGCCGGTCCGGCGAAGGAAGCCCAGGAGGGCGTTTCGTGCAGATCGATCATTGAGTCTCCTAAAGCCTGGAAATGTGGAATCCCCCATCGACGTTGAAGACGTTGCCCGTCGAGAAGGCGAAGTCGCCTTCGAGGAGGGATCGCACCGCCTTCCCAACGTCGTCGGGATAGCCCCAGCGCCCCTGGGGAACCACCCCCTGCTCGATCATGGCATCGTATTTTCCCTTGACGCCCTTGGTCATGTCGGTTTCCATGATGCCGGGGCGAAGTTCATAGACCTGTATTCCCGAACCCGCCAGTCGCGCCGCCCAAAGCTGGGCCGCCATCGAGAGCCCTGCCTTGGAGACGCAGTATTCTCCCCGCCCCACTGACGCAGTCACGGCGGAAATGGAGGTTACGAAGACGATCTTGTAGCCTTGGGGAAGGGCTGATGGAGCCCCGCTTGCAAGCCAGCGCCTCGCCACGCCCTGGGTGAGGAAATAGGGACCCTGCAGGTTCGTCCGCACCACTTCCTCGAAGGAAGCCTCGCTCGCGTCAAGGATGTCGGCCCTCACGCGCGGCCCCATGCCGGCGTTGTTCACCAGGGCATCCAGGGACCCGAAAGCGGAAAAGACTTCCTCAACGAGGGCCGAACGTTGCGCGGCATCGGAGATATCGCAGCGAAATACTTGGAAACGCTGGGCTTTCGAGATGGCCGCTGCCTGGCAAAGCGACAGGGTTTCCCTCGCCGCTTCCTCGTTGCCCGAGTAGTGGATGGCCACGGAAAAAGCGTGGCTGGCCAGTTCCACGGCTATGCCGCGCCCCAAGCCCCGGCTCGAGCCGGTAACGAGGGCGACGGGCTGACCTGTTTTCTGGCCGGAATATTCCGGAATTGGCATAAAGCTAGAATGGTCCGAGGCTATAGCTTTGTCAAGCAAATATCGGCTTGCGGGGGATCCATGCAATTGGGCATTCAATATTCTGCATAAAGAATCAAAATTTCTTGACAGCGCTTTGGAACCGCTCCTATACTTCATCTAATCGATAAACCTTCCCAAGGAGGACTGCTGCATGAAATACTCTGCGCGCAGTAAGGCTATTGTTCTTTTGCTGTTGTGCGTCGCGGTTTCCGGAATGTTCGCCCAAGCTACCTGGAAACCCAACAAGCCAATCACCCTCGTCGTTCCATGGGGAGCCGGTGGATCCACCGACCAGATTTCCCGCGTCAGCGCCGGCGAACTCGAAGCCGCGCTCGGAACCAAAATCGTCATCGTAAACCAGCCCGGCGCTTCCGGATCGGTAGGCACGAAGTATGTCCTCGACCAGAAACACGATGGCTACACCTGGGCGGCGGGCGCGGCGGCCGATTTGGCTACCTACCCCGTACTCGGCTTCCTCGACACCAATATCCGGAAAGATTGGCACATCTACCTCAGCGTCGCCAACGTCATGGTGATTAGCGTCAACGCGAACACCCCCTACAAAACCTTTGACGAGCTGCTCGCGGCCATGAAAGCCAATCCCCAGATGACCGTGGCGACCGCCGGAGTAAGCTCGGCTGGCCATATCGGCATCGAGATGATCAGGAAATACACCGGCGTCAACTACAAGCACGTCACCTATGACGGCGGCAATCCCGCGGTCATAGCGACGGTATCCGGCGAAACCCAGATCACCACCCAGCTCGCCGTCGAGCAGGCCGACATGATCCGTGGAAAGAAGCTCAGGCCCTTGGCCGTCCTCTCCGATCAGCCCCTAACCCTGGACGGATATGGACAGATTCCTCCCATCACGAAATGGATCAAGGATTTTAAGACCGGTCCCAACTATTTCGGCATCTTCATCCCCAGCGATGTTCCCAAGGAAGTGCTGGACACGGTGGACGCTCTCTGGCAGAAAGTGATCTTCAATTCGACGAAAATCAAGGAATATGCCACGAGCCGCGGAGCGGTATTCGCTCCCTCTTTCGGACAAAAAGCCCAGGACAACGCGTTCGCCTACTACCAGCCCGTCGCTTGGCTCTACTACGACGCCGGCAAGGCGAAGGTATCGCCCGACACGGTGGGAATCCCCAAGCCCTAACCTTCTGACCTCGTTCATCTCGAGGAGGTCGCTTGCTCAAGGCAGGCGGCCTCTTCTTTCAATCTTATCCAGGGAGCTCTCGATGACAGAAAAATCAATGACCAAGGCGGACTTCGTCACGTCCATCGTCCTCTTGGCGTTCGGCATCACGGTCGTTTTCATGTCTGTCCAAATGCCGACGATGGCGGACGCCAACCAGAGCAAGTTTTCGGCGCCTGGCATCGTGCCTGGCTTCATAGGCGTCATGCTCAGCCTCCTGAGCCTCACCATGCTGATCCGTTCGATCAAGCGAAAGGGCATGCAGGAAATAATCACGAAGAGCGCGACGAAGGACCTGCTCGCCCAGGAGACGACGTCGAGGATCCTGAAAACCCTCATCATTTGCGTCGTCTATGTGTTGCTGCTGGGCAAGATATGGTTCCCTCTGCCGACCGCTCTCTTCATTTTCGCGTTCATCATAATGTTCGAGTATGATTTCAAGAGCGCGTTCAAGCCCCAGATCAAGACAGTAATCGTGGCATTCATAATAGCGGTTGTGGCAACCGCCCTGATCACCTTCGTGTTCCAAAGCCTTTTCCTCGTCAATCTTCCCTGAGGAGTCTTCCATGTTTCAAGGACTACAATTATTCGGCCAGGCGATACTCTCCTTCATGACGCTGCAGACACTGTTCAACGCGGTGTGGGCGACCGAACTCGGCATCATCATAGGGATGCTCCCAGGACTGACGGCGACGATGGGCGTCGCCCTTCTGACGACGCTCACCTACACGATGGCGCCGAACGACGCTATCCTGATTTTGATCTGCATGTATATCGGCGCTATTTACGGCGGCAGCCGTAGCGCGATCCTTCTCAATATCCCCGGCACTCCCGCCAACGCGGCCACTACGCTCGACGGCTTCCCCCTCGCCAAGATGGGGCAGGCAGGCAAGGCGATCGGATTGGCCACGACCGGCTCCTTCCTCGGCTCGGTGATCGGCATGATCTTCCTGGCGATCTTCACGCCCATGATCGGCTCCGTCGCCTTGAGTTTCCAATCCTTCGAATTCGTGTGGTTCGCGATCTTCGGTATCATCATTTGCGGAAATCTGACCGCGCCCAAGGATCCGCTCAAGGGCTGGATTTCGGGCTTCATCGGTCTCTTCGTAGCGATGATCGGCATGGAAGGTATCCACGCCTATATCCGCTTCTCTTTCGGCAATTCCGACTTGTCGGGCGGCATTTCGCTGATTCCCGCGATGGTGGGAACCTTCGGCTTCGCGGAAATCCTTTCGGTTATGCGTTACTCCAAGGTTGAGGTGGTCAAGAGCGAAATCGGCCGGATTCTGCCAAGACCACGCGAAGTGCTTAAATACTGGAAAACGATTATCCGCTCGGGCGTCGTGGGAACTTTCATCGGCGCCATCCCCGGCGTCGGCGAGGATATCGCGGCATGGGTCTCCTACGACCTGGCCAAACGCAGCGCCACTCCGGAAGAAAGGGCAAAATTCGGTCATGGTTCGGTGGAAGGCTTGCTCGCTTCCGAAACCGGCAATAACGCTTGCGTGCCAGGCGCGATTATACCCGTGCTGACCTTGGCGATCCCGGGCTCGGCCCCCGCGGCGGTGCTTCTCGGCGCCATGCTGATCCACGGTGTTCGCCCCGGCCCGCTTATCATGGTGGAATCGCCCATGTTCGTGTATCAAGTGATCGCGATGGTCCTGATCGCCACGGTGGCCATGTTCGTGCTCGGCCTTACCATGGTCAGGCCCCTGGTCAAGGTGCTCCAGGTTCCTCGTCAGAAGCTAATGCCCATTGTTTTCCTCCTCTGCGTGGTCGGCTCCTTCGCCCTCCAGTCGAGGCTCTTCGATGTCTATGTCATGATCATTTTCGGTATCATCGGCTTCGTTTTAAGGGAGATGGAATATCCGATGGCGCCCCTCGTTCTCGGCATCATCCTGGGTGACATTTTGGATAAGAACCTTCGCAGGGCTCTCATCCTGTCGAACGGGGACATCGCCCCCTTCTTCACCCGCCCCATTTGCCTTGGGCTCTTTGTTCTGACCATGCTGATTGTCTTGAGCCGCGCGAAATGGATGAAGACTTTGATGGGCAAGCTAAAGCGGGGAAAGGCTTCCGCCTAGGACAACCACTCCGCGATATGCATGGCCACGAAATCATCGTCGAGGAGATGAGGATAGGAGCGGCAGACGCGGTCGATTTCGGCCGCCTGGCCGGGGGAAAGAATTTCAGCGGGGTTCAGGCACCAGGTACCCGCGAGAAGGCCTTGGCGCCGCAGCACTTCGTGGATGCCGGGAATGCAGCCGGCAAAACCGTTGGCGGCGTCGAACACCGCCGCGTTGGCGTCGGTGAGCTCCTCGGCGAGAGTAAGCATGGCGGGAGGCACGGAGTCCCCCGATAGCGATAGACGGCGCAGGGCCATATGCAGCTCCACCGCTTTTTTTGTCCAGAGGCACCATTGGCCGAGCAGTCCGCCGACGATTCGGACGCGTTTTTCGCCGTTGTCGGCCGCGACGATCCGGTATTCGGTGAGGAGATCCACGACGATGTTGTCGTCGTTGCCCGTGTAGAGGGCGATTTCCTTTTCGCGCCCGGCGTCGCACAAGCCGCGCACGACATCCATCGTGCGATAGCGGTTGAAAGGCGCCATCTTGATAGCCAGGACATTGTCGATGAGCGCGAATTCCTTCCAGAATTCATAGGGAAGGACGCGGCCTCCCACATCGGGCTGCAGATAAAAGCCGATGAGGGGAATGATTTCGGAAACGCGACGCGCGTGCTCGATGAGGGCGGCGATGGAATCGGTTTTCATCGCGCCCAGGCTTAAGAGCCCCGCGTGGTAGCCTTGGCTTGCCAGGAATTCGGCCTCGGCGAGGGCTTGGTCGGTTCGGCCGCAGACGCCCCCGATTTTCACGATGGGCTGGACGCGGGCCGCCGCGTGCTCGTCGATCATCCGTGAGATGGCGGTGAGCACGGGTTTAAAAAGGCCATGGGCCGGATCGCGGATCTCGAATTGGGTAGTGTGGACGCCGACAGCGAGGCCGCCCGCGCCCGCGTCGATGTAGTAGCGGATAAGCGCGCGCTGATGGCGCTCATCGAACGTTCTGTTCTCGTCGAGGGCGAGGGGTATGGCGGGGATGACGGTTCCGGTGGCGATGCGCTCGCGAACGAAGTGGGGCAGTTCCCTTAAATTCATCGTTTCCTCCCATGGAAGGACGGCTCAATATCTGCCGTCGGTGCTCTCGAAGTGGGTCGGTTTTCCGAGGGATGAGCCGCCCGCGATGATCCAGTCGGCTACCATATCCACCATTTCGGACAAAGAGACGGAAGGATAGCCGAAGATGCCGATGGAGGCGGCCGCGTTGGAGAGATAGCCGCTGGCTTCGCTCCGCTCGATGCCCGCGAAAAGCGGCTTTCGCCCAAAGCGCAGGCCGAATTCTTCGGCGGCCCAACGCACCGATACGGTTTCGGGACCGGTGATATTGATGGCCGTGGGGGGAGATGAGCACAGATCGAGCGAGAGCAGGGTACGTTCGAGCACATCGCCCTGCCAGATGCAGTTGAAACTCCCTACCGAGAGATCGACTGGTTCGCCTTTATGGACCTTGGCCGCTATGTCGTAAAGAACGCCGTATCGCAGATCGATGGCGTAGTTGAGACGGAACAGGCAGACCGGCGTACCCGCCGTCCTGCTGTAGTATTCGAAAACGCGCTCGCGGCCAAGGGCCGATTGGGCGTACTCACCTACCGGCTTGGGATCGTCCTTTTCGGTGGAACCGCCCGAAAAAGGCGGAGCGAAATCGTAGACGCATCCCGTGGAATAGGCAACGATGGAGCTGGAGGCGAAACGCCTCGCTACGTTGGCCGGCGCAATGGTATTGGTTGCCCAGGTCAGATCCTGGGCGCCCATCGTCCCGAATTTCCGCCCCGCCAAGAAGATCACGTTTTCGGCGCAGGGAAGCTTGTCCACCGCCGCCGCGTCGAGAAGATCGCAGGCGATCGTCGATACTCCCAATGCGTCGAGCTTCGCGCGGCTCGCCGGGTCGGAAAATCGCGAGACTCCATATACCTTTTTCTCCACTCCCGCGGCCTTTATCGCCCGCGCCGCCATCATGCCCAAGGTCACGCCCACTTTGCCCGCGATGCCCAGGATGGCGATATCGCCTTCACTTTCCTTCATGAAGCTGATGAGGCGCTCGGAAGGGGTAGACATGTACGCCTCGAGTTCCGCCTCGCTTTTAAAACGTTGGCTGCTTCCAGCGACGCGGTTCATAGCCGTTCTCCCGCCGAATCGGCGTCCAGATAGAGGGTGCAATCATGGTGTCGCCTCAGGACGCTCGCGGGGCACTGCTCGGAAATCGGGCCCTTGAGCATGTCGCGCGCCGCCTTGGCCTTGGTCGCCCCCGGGACGACGCAGAATAGCCTTCCGCCCGACATCAGCGCCGGGATAGTGAGGCTCAGCGCCTTTTGGGGCACGCCATCAAGGTCCGGAAAACAGCCATCGTGGACTTGCTGGAGTCGGCACTCGCCGTCCAGCTCCACTTCCTTGACCCAAGCGGGGTCATTGAAATCGGCGACGCCCGGATCGTTGAAGGCGATGTGGCCGTTCTCCCCGATGCCGAGGCAGACGATATCGATGGGCGCCTCGCGAATCAATGCCGCATAACGCTCGGTCTCGTCGGCGATCGCGCGTGCGTCCATTTTTTCGCGAGGTGCAAGGTATTCAACCTTTCCGAATGGCAGCTTTCCGAAGAGCCGGTCGCGAAGGAAGACGCCAAAACGTTGTGCGGCCTCATCTGGCAAACCGACGTACTCGTCCATGTGGAAGGCGTGGATGCGCGGCCAATCGATGCCCTCGGCGCGCAGCAGCCCCGCGAGGAGCTCGTTTTGCGAAGGGGCAGCCGCGAAGATCATCCGGCAGATGCCTTGCCGCTCGAGAACTTTCCGGATCGCGCGACCGCAGTCGGCGGCCGCCTCGGCGCCCATCGCCTTGCGGTCGGCGAAAACTTTGACCGAGAGCGCGTCGACATAAAACCGCCGTATCAAATTCCTTTCCATAACAAGCCCCCCAACAGCCTTCAGCCTCGCGAAACGCGGCCCGCCTCGACCTTCAGCCCGAGCCTTCTCAGCATCGCTTCAAGGCGATGCCCATATTCGACGAAGACGGCCTTTCTGCGGGTTTCGGGCGAATGCACGCTCGCGTCATGAAAAACCACCGCCATGTGAGGTTCGATGGTGAGCCAGCCCTCGTAGCCGGAGGCGACGCAATCCCCGAGTATTTCCTCGACATGGCAGGGACCATCGCCGGGATAGACGTAATGCTCCGCGCCCGTAAGGGAATCCCTCCAGCCGTCCTTCACGTGAATGTGGGCGACATAGGGTTTTAGGTGAGTCCACGCCTCCATCACGTCCTGGTTGGGGTACGGCGCGGGCTTGAACAAATCGGGCGTAAGGCCGGGATTTCCCGTATCGAAGACGAGGCGCATCGATGGAATAGCCTCGAGAAGCTCCACAGTGTGGCGCCAGCTCATACCGCCATAATTGAAGCAATTTTCATGCACCGGCACGATACCTTCCGCGGCGAAGCGGGCGCAGATTTCCCCCAGCCTCTCGATGCGTTTTTTCGCCTTTTGGTCGGATTTCGGCGCGCCCGCTTCGTCGAGCAGAATCGCGTAACTCATTATGCGCACCATGGGCGCGCCGAGGCGCTTCATCCTGGAGATGGCGCGTTCGACGGTCGCCATGGTGGCGCCGAAATCCTCGTCGACGCTCTTTCCCCAGTTCGCGATCGTGGAGCCGAAGCAGTTGACCTTGATACCTTCGCGAGCGAGGGTATCACAGGCGACGTTGAACGCTTCATCGCCAAGATCATGGATGTTGACGCCATCGATGCTGCGGGCTTCGATGTAAGACCAGCCCAGCTCCTTGACCGCCGCTATCTGGCCCGCCAGGCTTTCCGCCGCCTCGTCGGCGAATCCGCTGAGCTGGATCACGATCGTCGTACCGCTACGGGTCTTTTTCTTTCGGCGCTCTCATAGATCGCTTCGATCAGCGATACGGCCTTCATCGCCTCCCTGCCGTCGATCAAAGGCTTCCCTCCGGTCGAGATCGCATTGAGGACATTCTCGAACTGGAGGCGATGGCCGTGGTGGCCAATCGCGGCGGGGTCGGAGGCGCCTCCTCCCGAGGAGGTCGCGCCAGCGAACGCCTTTCGTATCTCATCATCCTCGGCTGTTTCCCGCCTGAATTTCCAGAAGGCCAGGTTTTCCTCCTCGAGAATCGCGCTGCCTTCCAGCCCCGAAACCTCGATGCGCTTGAGAAAGCCCGGCCATACCGAGGTTGAGCCCTGGATGACGCCGAGCGCCCCGTTTTTGAAGGAAATCGCGGCCACGGCGTTGTCCTCGACCTCGATGCCCTCATGTCCGATGATGTCGGTGTAGGCGACGACTTCCGAGGCTTCGCCCATGAACCAGAGGAGGAGGTCGACGGCGTGGATGGACTGGTTGATGAGGGCTCCACCTCCATCCAAGGCCTTCGTCCCCTTCCAGCCGCCCTTGACGTAGTAGCTCTGCTCCCGCCACCATTTCACATAGGCGCTGCCCATGGACAGCTTGCCGAATCTGCCGGTGTCGACGGCGCGCCGCACCGACTGCGCCGCGCCGAAAAACCGCGAGGGGAAAATGCCGGAAAGCGTGACGCCGGCGCGGTCGGCGGCCTCTATTATTTTTTCGCAGCGCGCCGTCGAGGTCTCGAGGGGCTTCTCGATAATCAGATGTTTCCCCGCGGCCGCCGCCTGAAGAGCGACGTCCATATGGAGTCCCGAGGGAGTGCAGATGTTGACGATGTCGAGACCGGGGTGCGCGAGGAACTTGCCGAGATCGTCATAAGCAGCGCCGCCGTTCTTTTGGGCATACTGCGCCGCCCTTTCGGGAAATTTGTCCAGGCAAGCCACGATTGTGGCGCCCGGGATTTCCGCGAGGGCCTTGGCGTGGAATTCAGCGATGAGACCCGTGCCGACTATGCCGAAATTCATGATTCCTCCTGCTTTATTTTCTGGTATTCATCGGCGCTCGAGCGTTTCGAAAAGCTTCATCGAAGCGCCCAAGGTCGAAGCCGGATCCTCCGGTATCTCGAATATTTCTATGCTTATCCATTTGTCATAACATTTCTCGAAAAGAACATCGTAGGTGGGACGATAATCCGAGTTCCCCGTGCCGGGAGCCCGCCCATCGATTTCATTGATGTGGATATGGCCAATATGGGCATAATGCTTCCGCGCGAGTTCGTGCCAGGGCTCCGACTCGCTCGTCGCGTTGTGGAAATCGAACATGCCCTCGATGGCTTTGGAACCTATCGATCGCACGCAGGCCACCGCCTCTTCCATGCTGTTGACGACATCGGTCTGGTCGGGCGAGAGCTGCTCGATGAGAATTTTCGACGAACAGGAGGCAGCGAGGGGCGCCAGTTCAGAGAGGGTTTCGCAAAGGAGGGAGGTCGCGGCTTCCCTGCCCTGGCCGGGCAGGCTCATTCGCTGTTTAGGGGAACCCAATATGAGGACGCCGCCGCCCAGGGCGCCCGCCGCTTCGAGGAGCCGCCCAAGATGATCCCTGGATTTAGCCCTCAAGGCTGAATCGGGAGTGGCGAGATGGAGTCCCGTGGGCTTGGTCATGAGCCAGTGAAAACCCACGAAGGCAAGACCTTCCGCGTCGAGAGCGCGACGCATGGCGGCGAGGCCTCGGTCGATATCGCCCGAGGAAAAATCCCCGAAAACGGTGTAGGGAGCGAACTCTATCCCCGTAAATCCCGCCTCGCGGGCGATTTTGCAGGATTCATCCAGGGATAGCGAGCCGAAAAGCTCGTTGCAGACCGAATATCTCATCATTCCCCCGAGCCTCTGTTTATTTCGATCACTGTAGGATCAGCCAGCCGCGCTGTCAAGAAAGTGCCGCGTATCCTCGCGCCGCGTATCATCGCGCCGCGTATCCTCGCGCCGCGTATCCTCGCGCCGCGCTCTCCTCCGCCTCGATCGCGAGCTCGATCGCCCTGAACACCAGTTCCTGATCCATCGCCGTCGCGCCGCGATCCAGGCAATCGCGGACAAAGCGGCCGAAGAAAGGGAATCCGCAACTGCCGGCAGCCTTGAAATGATATTCGCCCTGCCTGTTGACGAGGATGACATGGTCGCCTTCGGGGTCAGCCGCGACATCGATATACTTTCGAAGCTCGAGATAGCCATCGGTGCCCTGGATGAAAGTTCGCCCGTCACCCCAGGCGCCAAGGCCGTCGGGCGTGAACCAATGGACCGTGAAATACCCTGAGGCCCCATTGTCCATAACGAGGGAGACATCGCCGAAATCCTCGAAATCGGGATACTCCTTGTATTTGTAGGTCGCCACCCTGGAAGCGGCGATTTTCGCGTCCTTCGCTCCCGTGAAGAAAAGTATCTGCTCAATCTGGTGGCAGCCCAGGTCGACGATGATGCCCCCGTATTTCTTTTTATCGAAAAACCAAGCTGGCCTTTGCGAGAGGCTAATGCGGTGCGGGCCTGTCCCGATCACCTGGATCACTTTGCCGATCGCCCCATCGGCGATCAGGCGCTCAGCGTAGACCGAAGCCTCCACATG